>Ga0316220_1000307_pt1 | contig 77097 bp, 71 predicted proteins | sample TBH18005metaG_FD_203632 | JGI IMG/M metagenome (GOLD analysis project Ga0316220, IMG submission 203632) | Freshwater microbial communities from Trout Bog Lake, Wisconsin, USA - TBH18005 | ecosystem: Environmental > Aquatic > Freshwater > Lake > Hypolimnion/Profundal zone | place: USA: Wisconsin... | reverse complement strand
CCTGGAGGCAGCGAATCGTACTCGCGTCGAGCCGGGCAAGGACTTTTTTCGGAGGTCAGGAGATGTGTGGGTACTTTAGGGCTTGTCCGGGCCATGACGAGGCGAGGGGTCCTTAATCAATCGCCGAAGAAGACTTCGCCAGTTGCCGCAACATGAATTTCTGAATCTTCCCTGTCGAAGTCTTCGGAATCTCGCGGAAAATGAACGTCTTCGGGACCTTGAACCGCGCCATATGCTGGCGGCAGAAATCGCGCAATTCGTCGGCGGTGACAGTGGCCCCGAACTTGAGTTCGATGAACGCGCACGGCGTTTCACCCCATTTTTCATCCGGCTGCGCGACCACGGCCGCACTCAGCACCGCGGGATGGCGGTACAGGGTTTCCTCGACTTCGATCGACGAAATGTTCTCGCCGCCACTGATGATCACATCCTTGGACCGGTCGCGGATTTTCGCATAACCGTCCGGCTGCATCACCGCCAGATCGCCGGTATGGAACCAGCCGCCGGCAAAGGCCTGCTCGGTCGCCGATGGGTTCTTCAAATACCCCTTCATGGTGATATTGCCGCGGAACATGATCTCGCCCATCGTTTCGCCATCCCAAGGGACGGACTGCATGGTCTCGGGATCGAGCACGTCCATCGCTTCCTGCAACGGGGTCCGCACCCCCTGACGGCCGTTGCGTTCGGCGCGTTTGTCGATCGGCATGTGCGCCCATTGCTCTTGCTTGGAGCACACGCCCGCGGGCCCATAGACCTCGGTCAGGCCATAGACATGGGTCAGTTCGATACCGATTTCCTCGGCCCCTTCGATAATCGCGGCGGGGGGCGCCGCGCCGGCGACCTGCCCGGCGATGCGATGCGATATGCCGGCGCGGAGTTCCGCCGGGGCGTTGATCAGCATCGAATAGACGATCGGGGCGCCACACATGTGCGTCACCTCATTGTCGCGAATCGCGTCGAGCATCGCCTTCGCCTCGACCCGGCGCAGGCAGACATTGACCCCTGCCCGCTCCGCCATGGTCCAGGGGAAGCACCAGCCGTTGCAGTGGAACATCGGCAGCGTCCAGAGATACACCGCATGGTGCGGCATGCCCCAGTTCAGGATGTTGTTGACGGCGTTCAGATGCGCGCCGCGATGGTGGGTGACGACGCCCTTCGGATCCCCGGTCGTGCCGGACGTGTAGTTCAGCGCGATGGCATCCCACTCGTCGCCGGGGTTCCGCCAGGCATAGTTGGGATCGCCCTCGGCCAGGAACGCCTCGTAGGTCGTTTCGCCCACCAGCTTGCCGCCGACCCAGGCGGGATCGTCGATGTCGATGACCAGAGGCTTGACGTCCATCAGGGCCAGGGCGGCTTCGACAACGGGGGAGAATTCACGGTCGGTGATCAGCGCCTTGGCGCCGCCATGCTGCAACTGGAAGGCGATGGCTTCGGCATCCAGACGGGTGTTCATCGTGTTCAGCACCGCGCCGCACATCGGCACGCCGAACGCGGCCTCGTACATCGGCGGCGTATTCGGCGCCATGACGGCGACGGTGTCGTTCTTGCCGATGCCGCGGCGTGACAAGGAAGAGGCCAGTTGCCGGCAGCGATCGTAGGTCTGCTTCCAGGTCCAGCGCTCGGCGCCATGCACGACGGAGAGCTTATTGGGATAGACGTAAGCCGCGCGCTCGATAAACGTCAGCGGCGTCAGTGGGGCGTAATTTGCCTGGTTCTTCGGCAGTTCGTCGAATGGGCTGGTCATGACGGCTTCTCCCTGCTCCGGCGATACCGGCTTGTCAGCGGGTGGACATACTGCGCTGTCGGGTCGGAGGCAACGCGCGCTCTTCAGTCATGGCCCGGACAAGCCATGACGGGACGGAAACAGGGCAACTACAACCGTTTACGCAGCAACTCCACGCGCCGGGTTGCTTCGGCGATTTCTGCCGGCGTCTTTTCCAATCCCAGACGACGACCGGGTGGGTCGAGTAAAAACAAAGCCTGGATCACGATCAGATAACCATAGGTCCAGGGCCATTCGTTGGGTGCCGAATACAGACCGACCCAAAGATTGAGCGCCATCAGCAGCCCCAGCCCGGCAAACACCCTGGTGAACACGCCCAACATCAGGGACACCCCGATCAGCACCTCCAGCAGATATACCAGCGGTCCGAACAGCCCAATATTCGGGATCACGAACTGATCGACCATCCAAGCCTGAAGCGGGATGGAGGAATGGGCCACCATCTGCTTCATCCAGAACACCAGCCCGTCATAGTTCGGCGGGATTTTCCACAGGGATTGCTGCCACCACATCGTCCCCATAATCAGGCGCAACACCGCAACACCAACCGTTCGGACCGTACGCTGGCCAGGGTCGCGCTGCCAGGCAGAGAAGGCGATACCCAGACTTGCCAGCAACAGCACCCAAAACACCGCCGTCGGCCAGATGGGATTGGTCAGGAACACCAGCAGGTCGCTGACCGGGTTCGGTTCTGGCTTCACGGGGCCGTTCTCCATGCGCGGGCCGTGGCGGCGATCAGGTTGAGCGCATCGCGGGCGCCGTTGGCCTCACCCTTTTCGAAGTCGCCGTCAACCCGGGCCATTTGGTTGGTGACGTGGGCGAAACCTATAACAGGCCTGCCGCGCGCCGCCGCGAACGCATACAATGCAGCCGCCTCCATTTCCACCGCCAGCACGCCGAGTTGACGCGCGGCCTCGATCGCCGCCTCGGTCTCTCGAAACGGGGCGTCGGTGGTCCAGGTCGCGCCCTGGCGAACGGGTGGTTGGTGCGCCGCCAGGCCGGTGGCGACCCGGTTGACCAATAACGGATCCGCGTCGGCAAACATCGCTGCCGGCATGTAATGCAAGCTGGTGCCCTCATCCCTCAGCGCTCGGTCGATCAGGATGAAATACGGTGGCGCGCCGGCCGGCGTAATTTGTCCGGATGATGTAATGCTGATCAACAATTGACAACCGGACGCAAACATCTGTTCGGCGACCAGGACGGCGAACGAGGCGCCCACCGCGCACCCCACGATGCCGACGCGTTCGCCCTGATGTTCCACGTCCCACATGTCGGTGTGATAGCAGGCCCAGAACGGATCGCGGGTCGCGGTGCCGTCCGTCTGCAGCGCCCGGACGATGTCTCCGTCGGGATCGAGCACACAGATCGCCGGCACGTTCCCGGCAGGAACGTTCTTTTGCCGGCGCGCTTCCCGAAGCATGTTTTCCGGCTGGAAGACGGACGGTTCCGCGTGATTCTTGTCACGCAGTAATGGCGTGGTTGCCGATGGGCACCTGGTTTCAGTGCCCATAGACCAGATCAGGCAGCCACATGGTCAATGCCGGCACATAGGTAATGATACCGAGAACGATCAGCAGCAGGATCAGGAACGGCAGGATGCCGCGGATAACCTCGCCGATCGGCGCGTCCGAAATCGTCGAAAGCACGTACAGGTTCAACCCGACCGGCGGATGGATCAGCGCGATTTCCATGTTATGCGTGAAGATGATGGAAAAATGCACCGGATCGACGCCCAGCGGAATTAACGCCGGCGCCAGGATCGGAATCACCAGCAGCAAGGCGGCGACAACCTCCAGGAAGCAGCCCAGCACCAGCAGCAGAACGTTCATCGTCAGCAGGAACATCCAGGTCGGCATGTGGTGTGCCAACACCCACTCGACCAACTTCGCGGGGGCGCCGGATTCCGTCATCCAGTGGCCGAACGCCAGCGCGCTGGCGACGATCAGCATGATCGTTCCGGCACTGCGCAGTGCATCGGCGATCACCGACAACGTTTGGGTCCAGCGGAAACCGCGATAGAAGATCAAGCTGACCAGCAGCGCCACGACCGCGGCGAGCGCGGCCGCCTCGGTCACCGTGACGATACCGCCGTAGATACCGACCAGCACGATGATCGGTACCGCCAAAGCCGGCAGCGCCCTGAACGTCACCATCAGCCGTTCGTTGTACGGCAGTGATGGCTCGCGCGGGAAGTTGCGGCGGCGGGCGTCGTACCAGACCCAGGCGAAGAACGCGCCGGCTTGCAGCAAGCCTGGCAGGATGCCGGCCAGAAACAGGCGCGGCACCGATTGTTCCGCCACGATGCCGTACAGAATCAGCGCCAGGCTGGGGGGAATGACGATACCGATGGTGCCCGACGCCCCGATGACGCCCAGAGCGAAGCTGCGCGGATAGCCGCGCTCGATCATCGCCGGCAGCAGGATCGTGCCCATGGCCAGCGCCGTGGCCACGGATGATCCGCAGATCGCCGCGAACAAGGTGCAGGCGACAACGGTCACAAGACCCAGTGAGCCCCGGACACCGCCCATCCAGGCGGCCGACACATCGACCAGCGCCTTCGCCACGCCGCCCTGACGCATAAACGCCGCCGCCATGACGAACAACGGCAGCGACATCAGCGTGGAGGAATTCAAATGGTCGATGATGACCTGCGCCACGCCGATCATCGGCTGGCCAGACACCGCGTACAGCGTCGCGGCGCAGGCACCCAACACCAGGAAGATCGGCATGCCGGCGGCCAACAGGCCGAAGAACATCACCAGGAAGCCGGCGGTGTACATAGATCAGTGGTCCGTCAGCGTGGTGAGATTAACCGGTAATTCGTGGTCCGGGATGTGATGCCCCACGACCATTGTTTTCGGATCGAAGTGGAACAGGAACCGATATAGCCGGATCAGATAACGGACCGTCATCAGCACCCCGCCCGCCGGCAGGGCGCTGTAATAGATCCACATCGGGAATTGCAGCCCGCTGGAACTCCGCTCGTCCAACATCAGGGAGGTATCGACGATCTCCCAGCCGTACCAGACCATGCCGCCACAGAAGATCAGCGCCACGATGCAGTTGAACGCCTCCAGTAGCCGCTGCCCGCCGGGGGGTACCAGGCGAAGCACAAGATCGGGTCGCACATGCCCGTCGGAACGGACAAGCTGGCTGGAGACAATCATCACGCCCCAAACGACCAGATAGACGATCACTTCCTCCGCCCAGGAAATCGCCAGAGCGGGAAAGAAATAGCGTCCCAGGACCTGAGCAAGGCCGACCACCATGGCGAGGGCGCCAAGCAGGCCGACCAAAGTGCGCTCAATCGTATCCCACATCGTGTCGGGGCGTGCGACGGCCATGGTCAGACGGCCCCGTTCGCGGATTCCTCGGACAACCGGATGACTTCGGGCGACAACTTGGCGGCCTGGGCCAGCGTCCCGACATCCGCCTGCATGGCTTTGCGGGCGGCGTCCAGAACCTCTTTCGAGGGATCGGTGAAGATAACGCCGACGCCTTCCATCAACTTGCGGGCCCGCTTCTGCGCCGCATCCGCATTGTCGCGGTAGGTGGCGATATTGGCTGCCCAAATGTCCATCAACTGCGTCTGCAATGCGGGCGTCAGCTTCGCCCAAAAGGTCTCACTGATCATCGGCATGTACTGACCGACGTATTGGCTGTCCTGATAGGAGTATTTGACCCCGGCTTCCCACAACTTGGCGGTGGAAACGCTTTCGTTGGTGGAGACGAACCCGTCAAACGTGCCTTGCGACAGCGCCAGCGGCACGTTCGGCCACGCGGTGATGTTCGGAATGCCACCGAAGAAGTTGATCCGCCAACTGATGCCGGCGCCGCCGGGGCTGCGAATCTTCAGACCCTTGATGTCGTCCGAGGTGTTGAGCGGCTTCTTGGTCGTGTACCAATTCTGCGAGCCGAGCTCGATCCAGGGACCGATAATTTTCACCCGTAGCTTGGCTTCAATCTGTTTGGCGATCAACGCTCCGGCTTTGCCATCCGCGGCGCGCCGTGTTGCCTCCAGCGGCTTGCCATAAAACACCGGGAGTTGACAAAAGTCACAATCCGAGACAATGCCGGTCTGCGTCCAGCCACCGGGTGCGGCCATATCGACCTGACCCTGCAGCAGCGCCTTGCCGACATTCAGATCGGGATAAAGCTGGCCGGAAGCGAAGATCTCGCTGGTGATCTGGCCGCCGGTCGCGGCTTCCAGCTTGGCCAGGAAATCGGCGATGGACACGTTGCGAACATGAGACGGGGCGGTATCGAGCGAGACGCGAATCTTCAGCGCAGCCTCACCCCGCGCATGGCGCAGGATGCCAAACGTTCCAGCAACAGCAACGGCCGAACGGCCAAGCGTTCGGCGGGACAGGCCTTGCGGCATCAGAGTACCTTTCTATGGACGCCCCTTACCGGGCGGTGTCGTCTGATGGCGGGTCGGTACGATGGCGTCAAGGGGTTTGCTTCGATGGATACCCCGGGCTGCAACAATCTCCCCCGTCATGTGGGTGCAGCCCCGCGATTCGTGGCTTTGGCCGGGTTGCTGGCTGACCTCGGTTCCCATCACGAAGCCTCTCGAACGCAAATGAGGAGCCTCGCGGCTCCCCATCCACGCCGGACTCGCCGGAAGGATTACTCCGCGGCGTGCATCAACTCCAATGCGCCCTCATAAACCTCCATGTTCTTACCATAGGAAATCGCCGCGGCCTGAGCCCCGGACACCAGATGCATCCAACGGTATGGTTCCCGTGTTGCATGGAATTCTTCCACGATCGCCTGATGATGCTTGAACGCATGCATCTCGGTGAAACTGTCGTGGCAGACAATTTCGCCCAGCCGTTTGATCAGCGCATCGGCGTCATAGCCGAGTTTCACATACTGGTAGGCGAGATTGATGGTGTTCTTCACCTCCGGCACCGCGCGCATCCGGCCGAGATTGGTGACCGTTGACCAGTCGGTCGGCGGCTGCGTGTAAATGCTGTAGGCGAGCGCATCCAGCAGGTCGTCTTGCGTCCGGTGCGGCAACGCCGCGACGGCCGCGTCATCCATCTGCGGCTGCGATTCCATCCGGTACTGGGTGGATTTCACCTCCGGCCCGGTATGCCAGGTCAGCAGGATCATCAACTTGTTCCAGCGGCTGAGCCCATCCAGCCGCAGCAGCCAGCGGCGCAGATTGACGCTGGTATGCAGATGCACATCCATCGGGTTGCCGGTCAGGGAGCGCAGGAACAGCCCGGCGGCACCAATGGACAAAGCTTCACCCGCACCCTCCAGCGACAGACCATCGGCCAGCGCCTCGGCCAGCAGGACCGGGATGGTGTTGTAGTCCTCGACGCCGTAAATCGCTTCGCCCAGAGGCCCGATGACCGCGCCTTCGTCCTGGCTGGCTTTGACTGGAATGATACGGTCCATCAAGCCGTGCTTTTGAATCAATTCTTCCACGGCCGGCATCGCGCGTGGCGCCGGCAAGCGCGCGGTGTAACGAACCGATCCGCGCATCAGGTGTTTCAGATGGTCGGTACCAATCACCTCATGCATCGCCCGCCATGTGTAGGCTGGGTAAATAAAATAATGATCGTCCAACGCGTTCTTGGGAATCGCGATCGACATCAACAGGTCGAAACATTCCATGCGGGGCATGTTGTCCCACATCCATTGGTAGAGATGATCGGCCTTGTTCGACTCACCGCGGTCGCAGGCCTTCAGGAAGGCCGCTTTCGCCGCTTCGAGCCCCTTGGCGTTCGATACTTTGCCGGTCCCGTCGGCGGCCAGATGCTCCAGTTGGGTTTCGCTGCCGCCGGTCACATCGAGGGGCGCGAATTCCATCAATCTGAAAGGGCCGGTGACGGGGTCATGCACATGTTTGTTGGCCAGCGCCACCTGCTGCACGATCGGAAAAAACCGGTCGTCGCCCTGCATGCGCTCATGCAATTTCGTTACCGCATAAATGCCGGCGATCGGGTGCAGCGGTCCGCCGTGATGGCCCGGCGGTAAATCGCAGGACCGCGTGACGGCCAGGGCGGAGGCGGTCAGCATCGTCTTCACCGGCACGCCGGCGCGCAGTTTTTCCATGGTTTTATCGATGATTTCGGCGCGCGGCGTCTCTTCGATGAACCGCACCAAAGGTTCAATGGACTCGTCGTATGTGACAGCTCTGGACATGGACATACTCCTGTTCTTGGCAGACTCACGCTAGGTCGGCGGACAAGATGTTTGTACCGTTTCGTTATCGGTCATCCCGTATTTTGGACGCACGTCTCCGCTCTTGAAAGCGACGCTGCGCCGGCCAGGTGATCGTGTCAAATCGGATATCGGCGGAAGTGTGGTTCGGTCCGTCGTATGAGGCAACTCACAATAAAGGCCCGGCGGTTCCGCCGCCGGGCCTTGTACAGTTATGCGCGGGATCGGTGCAGCCTACCGGCTGGCCTGCGCCGTGCCATCATCGTCATCGATCGATGACGGCAGATAAACCGCTATGCAACCACGCGTCGGGCAAGGATTGGTCGAGTCGGTGCCGGCCGCGCTGCCGGGCGGCACGAAGCCGATCGGCACGAAGACATGATGCGAACGGCTGTCCGCCGCAACCGAATGCGCCGTCGTCGATGTTGATACGCCGCTATCCCAGGCATTTGTCTTGGCGTCCACGGTGCCGAGGATCGGCGTCACCTTGCCGGCCGTCAGAGTGTTCCGGGCCGCCAGATAGTAATGGGCTGTCCCCTTGTCGTACCAGACCTCGTCGTTGCCGCCCGCCTGGGTGATGTTCGCGACGATGTCACCATTACTCAGATCGATCACGATCGACTGGGTAGTGGCAACCGTGGCCGGCGGCACCGTGAACGACGAGCCACAGCCGATCATCGCCTGATTATTTGGACCGAGTGTCAGGCCGGCCGGGGAGCAGTTCAGCACCGGATAGGTTGCCTTCACACTCATCGAACTGGGGTCGATCACAGACACCCCGCCTTCGGTTGCATCGCTCGGTACGATCTGCGGGACGGAGACATAAAAAAGGCCCGTCTGCGGCGACCACTGGGATTGCTCGATGCCGGTTTGCGTCGCATCCGGCGTTCCGTTCGTGCCGTCGAATACGATTTTACCAATGACCACATGGGTATCTGTATTTATCATCGTAACAAACGGCGGCACGTCGGCATTGTTCGCGACAGCGAGAATATGGTCGGCCGAGTCCCAAGCCATTTCGTCGCAACGAAATTTGCCACCGGTCGAGATCGTATCGACAATCTGATGACTGGCTAAGTCGATAACCTTCACCGTGCTGTCGCCGTCACCTGCCCAGACCTGTTGATTATTGACGATCGTCACCCCGTCGGGGCCCGAAATCGTGTTGTCGGCAGTGACCCCATCGGCCTTAAATTTCTGGCCGGCAAAGCCGGCAACACGCGAGATGAACGTATCATCGCTTGCGTCAAAAAAGTCGATTGATCCGTTTGTGCGGTCGGACAGCACGTAAAGGTCGAGTTTCGGATCGACGAAGCTGATGTCAAAGGTGCCCAGACCGTTGCCGCCGACATCGATCGTATCGACAAGTACCATGTGCTCGTCAGCACGCGCATATCCAATATAACCGGCAAACAGCATCATCGGAACAACCGACACGGCAACATGTTTTATTTTGATCATTTGGGCATTCCTCACTGATGTTATGACTCGGCGGATTCGTTTTGTCCGGACAGCGCAGGCACTTGCGATGCCCTGTATCCAATGGTCCGCGTATCGGGATGTGCTACAATTCAAATTAAGGATAGTTCATTCAAGGGAAATGATTTACGGACTATAAATATATGAACCCAATTAGGCCAAAGACGATCGATCGCCGAAAATATTATTAATAACACAATATGCTTCAGAATATTATATTGGTTTTTTTGACAGCAAGCTGAGTTACATTTTGGTTTTTTAATTTCAGCGCCCGATACGTTGACGTTCATGTGGCATATTCAGTTCACGTCGTGGTGCCATTGGTAAATGAGTATCGCGACAAGATGGTCAAAATCGAGATCACGCCCCTGCGAATCGGCCAATACGCCGATCACGAGCGACTTCTATCGTCCACTGTCACCGGCGACACCGGTCACACTTCCAGCGGGCTCACCGCATCCTGCCCGAAATACGCGCGCTCCAACCGATGCGGCAGGTCGGGTTCGGTCGTCGCGGCTTCCATCACCACCCTGCCTTGCGCCATGGCATAAACCCGGTCAGCAAGGCGCAGGGCTTTCTCGACCAGTTGTTCGACCAGCAGGACGGAAGTGCCTTGCTCCCGCAGCGTCGCCGCCACCGCCAAGACCCGATCCACCAGTACCGGTGACAGACCGGCGGACGGTTCGTCCAGCATCAACAACCGAGGACGCCGCACCAGGCCTTGCGCCACGGCAAGCATCTGCTGTTGGCCGCCGGACAACGCCCCTGCCCGGTCGGCCCGTTTGGCGGCGATTTCGGGGAAGTGGGACAACGCCTCGTCCACCCGCGTCAGGCGCAGCGCGCGTGGCAGGTCGTAGCCGGCCAGCAGCAGGTTGTCGGTCACCGACAACTGGGTGAACACGCGGTGGCCCTCCACCACATGCACCAATCCGCGCCGGGCGCATTCGCGCGGAGACACGCCGCTGAGGCTTTGCCCATCGAAACTGGCCTGACCGGTCCACGGCAGCAGGCCGGAGATAGCGCTCAGAAGCGTCGTCTTGCCGGCCCCATTGGGGCCAAGCAGGGCGACGATTTCACCAGGGCGGATGACCATGTCCACGCCATGCAGGACGGTGATCTTGCCGTAACCGGCGACCAGTCCCGCCACCGCCAGCAATGGTTCAGGCGCCGAGATAGGCACTGACGACCTCCTTATGCGCTCGTATTTCCGCCGGGGTTCCCGCCGCCAGTTCACGGCCCAGGTTCAGCACCGTGACATGGTCGCAGATGTCGAAAATCAGGTCGGCATGGTGTTCGACCAGCAGCACGCCGGTGCCGGCTTCGGCGACGGCTTTGATTAAAGTACCGAGCCGCTTGATTTCCTCGGTGGACAGGCCGGCTGCGGGTTCGTCCAGCAGCAGGAATGCCGGTCGGCCGGTCAAAGCGCGCGCGATCTCGACGAAGCGCAGTTCGCTATGTTGCAATCGATCCGCGCGAACCGCGGCGAGCGAGACCAGCCCCACGACGTCCAAAGCGGCCATCGCACGGGCCGTCAATCGTTTCTCGTCAGACCGGTGACGCGGCAGGGTCAGGGCGGCTTCCATGAAGCTGGCGCGGCCGTCGATGGTGGCGCCGATCATCACGTTTTGCAGGACCGATGCCTCGCCGATCACACGCGGAGTTTGGAACGTGCGCGCGATGCCCAAGGCCGATCTGGCCTGCGGGACGCCGTGCGGAAGGACGCGGGTGCCGAGGAATGCCTCGCCTTGCTGGGGGGAATAATAGCCGGAGATCACGTTCAGCGTGGTGGTCTTTCCCGATCCGTTGGGGCCGATCAGACCGTGGACCTCCCCTGCCCGGATCGTCATGTCGAGTCCGTCGATGGCGCGGACGCCGCCGAATGCCAGCACGACATTGGTGAGAACGATGTCGTCGCGAACGGGACTGTGACCCAGCAAGGCACGGACCCGGTCAGGCTGAGGGACGATAGAGCGGTTGCTTTCCAGCGGCTTGCGGTTGCGGAAGTCCAGCAATGCGGCGATGCCGCCGGGCATCAGCAGCACGATCGCCAGCAGCAAAACGGCGTAGAGAAACGTGGACCAGGCCACCAACGGGGCGGCGAACTCGGGTAGCAGCGTCAGAAGGATGTTGCCGAGCAGAGGACCGATGATGGAGCCTCTGCCGCCGACGAGGATGGCAATGAAGAAGGTGACTGAGAGATCGAAGCTGAATGCCTCGGGCGTGATGTAGGATTGCAGCGTGGCAAACAGGCCGCCGGCGACCCCGGCCGTGAAGCCGGAAAACAGGAAGACGAGGACCAAAAGCCGGGCTTTGGAGATGCCGGTGGCCTCGGCGGCGACTTCCGCATCACGGATGGCGACCAGCGAGCGGCCGTAGCGGCTGGAGGCGACATTGGCGGTCATCCAGGTGACAACGGCGGCGAATCCAAGGCACAACAGGTAGAACCCCCAGGCGGAGTCGAACGGTGCGGCCAGCATCGGGCCAGGTAGTCCGATCCCTCCACCGGTGACGCTCTGCCACGCCAAAGCCACCTGCGTGACGATGGTGGCGAAACCCAGTGTGGTCATCGCGAAATAGAACGTGCGCAGCCGCAGCGCCGGCAGGCCGACAACGACCCCAGCCAGCGCACCGATCACGCCGCCGGCCGCGTAGGCAATGAACGGGTTCAGATCGAAACGGGCGACCAGGATGGCGGCGGTATAGGAACCGAGCGTAAGTAGCGCGACCCAGCCGATGGCGAGTTGGCCGCCATACCCGACGACAAGGTTCAGGCCGGCGACCAGGACCCAATAGACGGCCGCCCGGGCACCGATCACCGCCCAGTAGTCGTTGGCAAACAACGGCAGCAGCAGGGCCGCGACGAAGATCAGGATATAAGGGGCGAGTGAGCGCATTGATTAGACCCGCCGCGCGGGTGGGGAACCGAACAGTCCCTGTGGGGCGGCCAACAGGACAACGATAAACACCGCGAAGACCGCGACCCCGGCGAAGACTCCGCCCATCAGAAAATTGGCGGCCTGTTGGAACACGCCCAGCGCCAGGCCGCCGATCACGGCGCCTCGGTTATTACCGAGGCCGCCCAGGGCGACCGGAACGAAGCCCAGGAAGTTCAATGTCGCACCATTGGCAAAGAAGGCGAGCAGCAGTTCCCCGCCGGAGAATCCGGCGAGGCCGCCGACCGCTCCGGCCAGGGCAAAACTGGCCATACGCAGGTTGCGTTCCGGCAGCCCCAGCGCGCGCGCCGCAAAATTGTCCTCGGCGATGGCGAGGAAGGCGCGCCCGACCAGCGTGCGACGGTAGAGCAGTTCCAGGCCGATGATCGTCGCGAAGCAGGCGACGACCGGGAGCCAGAATTTCTCGTCCAGCGGGCCGCCTTGTCCGATGCCGAGCAGGTGGGGGAATGGTTGCGGTTCGGTGCTGAATTCGATCGCGGTGAAAGTCTGGATCATCAGCGCGAAACCGAGCGTGGAGAGAACGTAGAGATGCTGATCGAGCGCTTTCAGCACCGGCCGGACGGCGACGATTTCGGTGACCAGTCCGACCAATGCACAGCCTGTCATGGCCAGGACAAAGCCGGGGATGATCGGAATGTGCAGGCGACCGATGCACAGCGCGCCGAACACGCCACCGAGCATGCCGAGTTGACCGGAGGTAAAGCTCATGACCCGGGAGGCCGAGAACATGATGTTGTAGGTCACGCCGATCAGCGCATAGATGGAGCCGACCGCGAGGCCGGCCGCCAGGATCGCGGCTAACATTTACGCGTAACCGGGGGCCAGATCGAACGCGCCTTCCCGCGCGGTGTTCGCCTTGGACATCACCACATCCGTCCCCAGGAACCCGTTATGGTCGGTCGGGCTGAATGAGTAATGACCGTACAGTCCTGGCCACATCTGCAACGTGTTCCAGTAACCGATAATCTTGTCGGAGTCGGACGAACCGGTCTTCGCCACCGCCTCGGCGATCAGACGGATGGCGTCCACGCCTGACGCGATCCACCACAACGAGGTGTCTTGCAGCGGGAACTTGCCGCGCACGCTATCGACGAACTCCTGGCTGGCCTTGGGCAACTTGCCGTCGGCGCCATAGCTGCAACTGCGGTAACCGACCTGATAGACTTTGTCCCAATACTCCGGCTTGTTCACCAGCTTGCCGATCTCGCCGGTGCCCAGCGCCGGATGGCCGGCGATCGGCACATCCCAGTTCAGCGCCGCCCGTGCGTTCATCATCCGCGCGGCCATGCCGGAGGAGACGGTCCAGGAGACGATGACCTCGGCGCCGGCGTTCTTTGAGCGCAACATGTCGGGGGTGACGTCGGGCTGGGCCGGGTCGATGACGGCGTCATAAACCACGTCCAAGCCAGCCTTCTTGAAGCTGGCAACGGAATCGTCGTGTGCCGAGGTGCCGTAACCGGTGGCATCGGCCATGATGGTGACTTTCTTCGCCTTCAGGATGTTCTGGCAGTAGTTCAATACCGCCCCGTCCCATTGCGCGTTCGACGGGGTGACGCGGAAGGCATTGGGAAATTTCGCCGGGTCGATCAGGCTGTTCACCACGCCGGCCACGAGGCTCGGCACCTTGGCACGGGCCATGATCGGCGTGGTGGCGAGAAGCTCCCCGGAGTTCACCGGGCCGAAAATCGCATGCACCTTTTGGCGGCTGATGACGTCCTGCGCGGCATTCACCGCCTTGGTCGGGTCGCCCTGGGTGTCGCGGGAAATAATTTCCAACATCCGGCCGTTGACGCCGCCCGCGGCATTGATCTGCTCGGCGGCATATTTCACGCCCCGGTCGAAGCCGATGGTGGGGGAGGACAGCGGACCGGTGAAGGTCGCCAGCCAGCCAATGCGGATTGGTTCGGCCTCCGCCCGGGCGGAACGGATCAGGGCCGGAGCGGCCAGGGCGGCGGCGGATGTGCCGACCAGCGCGCGTCTTGTCAGGGACATGTCGTTTCCTCGGGTGGCTTGTTGTTTTGGTTCAAGCTTCGGAGAGGAGGATACAGGGCGGTGCGTCGGGCGCAAGGCGGCGGGGTGCGCGCCGCACGAGCGCAAGGGGCTCTGACCAAGGTTGCTCAGGTTTTCGTGGCGTCCACAAATAAGCAGGTTGCGGAACTACTTGGGTCTGGCGATGTAATGGAGGTGAACTGCGATGGCGCCGCGTAAACCCGCGAAGCAGAGCGTCGACGACGATGTACTTGCCACCGCCCATGGGTTGGCGGTGGCACTCCATCGCGTCGGCGCCATGGACGACCTTAGTATGCGCGACATGGACTGGCTTTGCCTGCCCCGGGGCCTGATTACACGGGCACCGACGTGCAACGGATCAGGGCCGCGGCCCACATGAGCCAACCGGTCTTCGCCCGGCTCTTAGGGGTTGTCAAATCAGCGGTCGTGCAGTGGGAGCGCGGTGCCAGGCGGCCATCCGGTTCGGCACAACGGTTGCTGGAGGTGCTCGATCTGAACCGGCCGCCGAGCCCGGTCGTTCAGATGCGGCGGGAGATGGAGCGGAACGATGCCTGAGCGTCGAACGCTATTTGACCGACGGTTGCCTACAGGCGAGATGCTCGGCCGGCGCCGGGTGACAGAAGGCTTGCTTTCTCTGGAGCCTGGCCTTCTTGATCGAGATCGCAAGAATGGCACATGTCGGATTAGGGGGATAAAAGTAATGAGGTCTTCTTGCGGCGACGTAACAAGGATCGCGGCACTCAAGACCTTAGCCATCGTTAACGTAATCCGGACGGAGCCTTATCAACGCCTGTAGAGCGTCGGCCGCGAGCGACGGTATCCGGAATCGGGCCGTATCCCAGACGACATCGATGGTAATGCGATCGTAGGCATGCCGTAGGCGGTTTCCCATCCCCCGGATTTGTCCCCATGGCTGGCCGGGAACGATGATCTCTGCGTCAGGTCCCATTCGATAAGCGGCCTCGCAAATGCGCTGCAAACACCGCTCGACCGCGTCGCGCACAAGTCCGTTCATTTCGAAATCCGCCCGCTCCATCCCCGCGACATAGGATTCGATTCTCCCTGCATTTTCAACGATGTCTGCCAGACTGTCGGCCGGATCATGTTTAGAAGGCATTCAGCCGGTCCCGGTCGATATTCGCCTGAAGCCGCCGCTTCTCCACGGGCTCCGGCAACAAATCCACCGGACGCCCGAGCAGTTCGGCAATCCGCTGCTCCAGGCCGGTCAAGCGAAACAGATCGATATGGGCGTCCTGGTCCAGTTCGACAGCCAGATCCACGTCGCTGTCAGGCCCGGCTTCGCCACGTGCAACAGAGCCGAACACCGACAGGCGACGGATGCCGGCAGCGCGCAATTCCGGCTCGTGCGCGCGCAACGTCGCGACAACCGTGCCGGCCAAACCTTGTGTCAATTGTGCGTCCATCTGACCTCGCGCGCCGGCTGATGTTTATACCATGGTCCGGTTCATTTTGGCAGGTCGTCGTGCGACGATCCCAGCAACTAACTGAGTGCGATCAAATCCGCCCGCAGCCGGTCGGGGTTGGAGGCCCCAAGCGCCCCCTCAATCGCCTGATGGGTGTGCCGCCAGATCGGCACCGCCGCGGCCAGAGCTGACCGGCCGGCCGGAGTCAAAACCAGCACGCGCCGCCGCTTATCCTTCTCCCCCGCCAACACATGAACAAACCCAAGCCGCTGCAACGGCTTCAGATTCGCCGTCAGCGTCGTTCGATCCATCGCCAGCAATGCCGCGACCTGAGCGATCCCCGCCGGCTGCGGCCGGTTCAGCGACATCAGCAGCGAGAACTGGCCACTCGTCAGCCCGGCCGGCCGCAGCGCCTCATCGAACCGCCGGGCCAGTGCCCGCGCTGCCCTCTGGACGTGCAGACACAGACAGGAATCCCGAACAGTTAACGTGGTGGTGAAAGAGAGGTCATCCAGCGGCGGCATGACCAATTATAGGTTGACATCAACGTATCTGTCCAGGAACCTGACGCCGGCAAAGGGAGGAAAAGCCATGACAGCTCGCGTTTTCGTCCTGCTCGGGACAAAGAAGGGTGCCTTTATCCTGGAAAGCGACGCACGCCGAACCGGGTGGTCACTGAAAGGCCCGTTCTGCGAGACGTGGCCGATGAACCACGTCATCGCCGACCCGGTATCCGGAACGATCTACGCCGGTGGCGGCAACGAATGGTTCGGCCCGGCCGTCTGGAAGTCCACCGATCTCGGCACCACCTGGACGCATTCCAGTGAAGGTCTGGCCTATCAGGCCGGAGAGGAGGCGATCAAATCGGTCTGGAGCCTCGCGCCGCGTAACGGCCGCCTCTATGCCGGCGTGCAACCGGCCGGATTGTTCAGCAGCGACGATGGCGGTGTCTCCTGGTCCCATGTCGCCGGCTTGCGCGCGCACCCCACCGCGCCGCATTGGCAGCCGGGCGGGGCCGGTTTGATCCTCCACTCGATCGTTCCTCACCCGGATGACGCGGACCAGATCTGGATCGGGATTTCCTCAGCCGGTGTGTTCTATACGGCGGACGGCGGACAGACCTGGGCGCCGCGCAACACCGGCACACGCTGCGACTACCTGCCGGAGGCGGAACGCTACCCCGAATTTGGCCAATGCGTGCATTGCATCGTTATGGCGCCAAACCATCCAAGCCGGCTGTATCAGCAGAACCACTGCGGCATGTATCGCTCCGACGACGGCGGTCAGCATTGGGAGAGTATCGAATCCGGCCTGCCCTCCAGCTTCGGCTTTCCCGCCGTCACCCATCCGCGCGATCCATCGACATTGTTCCTGATGCCGCTGAACGGCGATATCGCCGGCCGTTACGTTCCCGACGGCAAGGCTGCCGTGTACCGCACCCGCGACGGCGGCACCGAATGGCAGGCGATGCGGACCGGCTTGCCGCAGCAGAATGCGTTCTTCGGCGTGCTGCGCCAGGCGATGGCGGCGGATCGGCTGGAGCCAGCCGGGATCTACGCCGGCACCAATACCGGCACGCTGTTCGCCAGCGCCGATGAGGGCGAGACCTGGACCGACATCGCCCACCACTTGCCGCCAATCCTGTCAGTGGAAACGCTGGTGCTGTAAATGGCCGCCGTGACGGTCCTGCTGCCCCCTGCCCTGCTGCGCCTGTTCCCCGGTTGCGACCCCGAACCGGCCGTGTCCGCCACAACAGTTGACGAAATGGTGGATGCGTTGGACGCGCGCTGGCCGGGGATGCGCGACCGCCTGTGCGATTCCACGCCGCGCGTTCGACGCCACATCAACATTTTCATCGACGGTGAACGCGCGACGCTGGCAACCCGGATCGCCCCCGGCGCCGAGGTGTGCGTGATGACAGCAATCAGCGGCGGCTGATCCTACCGCGCCCGAGAAATGGGGAACGCCTGAAGTTCGGTGGAAATCCGTTGGCAGGCCCAAACCGCTAGTCCGCCAAGGTAAGCAGCATCTTCGGGCGCCACATTTTCCTTCAATCGCACCAGACACAGACTGGCCGCGACCGCGCCCGGCGCGTGGAAGATGGGCGCCGCGATGCCAACCAGGTCTTTGTCGATGTCGCTCGCCACGAGATAGCCGGTCTTCCGGATCGCCCGCATGGTGTCGCGAAACTCGGCCCAGTTCTGACCAAGCCCCGCCGCCGCGATCTCTTTTTGTTGGTTCAGCGCCAGATTGCGCAACTGGTAGGTCGACAGATGCGCCAGGATCACCCGCGATGGACAGCCCAGGAACAGGGAAAATGGCCGCCCGCGTTCCATACTCATAGTAATGTTGGGGTCGGTCTTGTCCTGTAGCACGGTCAGCACGCGCAGGCCGTAGAACCCGCACAGTAACTGCGCGCCGTTGACCACGTCACGAAGCTCCGCCATCACCGGCGGGACGATGTGCAACAGCGGGTCGGCCAACCGGATGCTGCGGTCGAACTCGATGAAGCGCGGCCCCAGGACATACCCGGCCCCCGCCACCGGCACCAGGAACCCCGCGTCGCACAGCGCGCGGATATAGCGATAGATGGTGGCACGACCGAGCGAGAGGTACTCGACGAGCATGTCCACGGTCCAGACCGGGGTGTCCGGCGTGAACAGGTCGAGTATGCCGAGGACGCGCGTGATACTGGTATCGCCCTGTGCGGTGCGGCCCGTTTCGGCGGGGCTGAGTTGATCCATTGGCTTGACCTTGCGACCGGGACGCATGGCGGGTCAGACCCGCGGAACGCTGAACGTAGCGTCATTCTCTCATTATGAGAAACATAAAAATATGCGTCAAATCGGGACTTTCAATTCCGAAAACCTTGACGGGCCAAAAATCTCTCATTATGAGGATTTTCACTATTCCGGCGATTTGCAACGGCACGCCGAACGCGAATGCGCCTCCGACACGGGAGTGAAAATCAATGACCGACCTTCAGCAGTCAGCTCAATACGACGCCATCGTCATCGGTGCCGGTATGTCCGGCATGTATCAGTTGTATCGCCTGCGGGAGCTTGGCCTGCGGGTGAAAGTGCTGGAAGCCGGCACCGGCGTTGGCGGCACCTGGTACTGGAACCGCTATCCGGGCGCGCGTTTTGATTCCGAAAGCTATTCCTATCAGTTCTCGTTTTCGAAGGACTTGCTGAACGAATGGGATTGGTCCGAACATTTTTCCGGCCAGCCGGAGACGTTGCGGTATTTGAACCATGTCGCCGATAAATTTGACCTGCGCAAGGACATCCAGTTCCGCAGCCGCGTGAAATCGGCGTATTACCAGGAAGCGACGAACACCTGGGACGTGACTCTGGAAGACGGCAGCATTTTTACCTCCCACTTCCTGATCACCGCGGTCGGCCCGCTGTCGGCGCCGACCATGCCGACCATTCCGGGTGTGGAAACCTTCCAGGGCCAGTCGTGCCACACCGCCCGCTGGCCGCATGAGCCGGTCAGCTTCGAGGGCAAGCGCGTAGCGGTGATCGGCACCGGTGCCACCGGCGTGCAGACGATCCAGGAAGTGTCCAAGACCGCCAAACACCTCACTGTGTTCCAGCGGACGCCGAACTGGTGCGCGCCGCTGCTCAATGCGAAGATCGGCAAGGAGGAAATGGAGAAAATCCGGGCCGGGTACGACGCATTGTTCCAGCGTTGCATGGAAACGTTCTCGTGCTTCATCCATACCGCGGTTCCGCGCGGCACGTTCGAGGTTGCGCCAGAGGAACGTCAGGCATTCTGGGAAGAACTCTACGCCTCCCCCGGTTTCGGCATCTGGCTCGGTAACTTCAACGACATCCTGACCAACCGGGAAGCGAACGCGGAACTCAGCGCGTTCGTGGCGAACAAGATCCGCCAGCGGGTCAAGGATCAGGCTGTTGCGGAAAAATTGATCCCGAAGAACCACGGCTTCGGCACGCGGCGCGTGCCCATGGAGACGAAGTATTATGAGTGCTACAACCAGGACAACGTCAAACTGGTTGATATATCGGAAACGCCGATCGAGCGGATTACCCCGACCGGTATCAAGACCAGCGATGCCGAATACGAATTCGATATCATTATTTATGCGACCGGATTCGATGCGATCACCGGTAGTTTCGATCGGATCGATATCCGTGGCGTTAATGGCGAGCGGTTGAAAGACCGCTGGAAGCATGGGCCGGAAACCTACCTCGGGATGACGGTCGATGGATTCCCGAACATGATGATGCTGGTCGGACCGCACATGGCGCTGGGCAACATTCCGCGCACGATCGAATTCAATGTGGAATGGGTCTCGGATCTGGTGAAATACGCGACCGATCACAATCTGCAACGCATTGAGCCGACCCCGGCCGATGTCCAGGCCTGGACCGACCACGTCAAGTCGCTGGGTGAGGGCAACCTGATGTTCGAGGTCAACTCCTGGATGACCGGCTGGAATTCGAACGTCGAGGGCAAGCAGGTCCGCATCATCAACCGCTACAGCGGCAGCGCTCCGGACTGGCGGGCCAAGTGCAATGAAGTCGCGGCGCGCGGGTATCAGGAGATGGCGGTGGCCTGAGGCGCCACCTAGCGGGCCTGGAATTCTCAATTTTCGTTCGGTTTTCCGTATCCCGCTCTCGTCATGGCGGGCGACGGAACATAAGGGCTAAAGTAGCTGGGAGTCCGTTAGCTCCGAACCCTTTTTAACCGTCTTGGTGCGCGGAGGCGCACCATCCACGTCTTTGTCTGCTCAGGAAAGACGTGGATGGTCGGCCTCCGCCGACCATGACGAGAGACTGCGGTCCGCCTATTTTAAAGCCTATTGGGCCGTCGCCCGCCATGACAAGGTGGGGTCCCTACCCGCCCAGGCGCTTCCTCGCCAGTTCAGCCCCCTGCCCCAGGGCGACCAGCTTGGCTGCCGCGACATCGACCGGCATCGGCGCCAGGCCACAGTTCGTGCAGGGGAATAGCCGGTCGGCCGGCACATAGGCCAGTGCCGCCTCGATGACCGCGGCGACCTGCTCGGGCGTTTCCACTACCTCGGTTGCGACATCGATCACGCCGACCAGCACGTCCTTGCCTTCCAGCAGTTTCAGCAGCCGTAGTGGCACGCGCGCGTTGCGGCACTCCAGCGACACCTGCTGGATCGAGCTGGCGGCCAGCACCGGGAAGGTCTGCTCGTATTGGCTCCATTCTGTGCCGAGCGAGTTTTTCCAGTCGATATTGGCCTGAATGCCGTAGCCGTAACAGATATGCACGGCCGTGGTGCATTGCAGCCCGGCCGCGGCGCGTTCCAGTGCCTGGATGCCCCAGGTGGCAACCTCGTTCATATAGACGTTGAAGGCCGGCTCATCGAACTGGATCGTATCGACGCCGTCGGCTTCCAGGGCGCGCGCTTCCTGGTTGAGCAAATCGGCGAACGCCATGGCCAGGGCAACCTTATCGCCGTAGTATTGATCGGCGATGGTGTCGACAAGCGTCATCGGTCCGGGCAGCGTGAACTTCAATTTGTTGCCGGTGTGCGCGCGGGCCAACCGAGCCTCGGTTTCGTGGACGCGACCGGAGAGGCGCAGGGCGCCGGTGACTGTCGGCACCATCGCCTTGTAGCGATCGTTGCGGATGCCCATTTCGACTTTGTGTTCGAAATCGATGCCTTCCACGCGTTCCAGGAAGCCATGCACGAAATGCTGGCGCGATTGCTCGCCGTCAGTGACGATGTCGATTCCGGCGTCTTCCTGGCGCTTCAACCACAACAGCGTGGCATCGCGTTTCGCGGCGGCCAGTGTCTCACCGGTTCCCTTCCAGGGCGCCCAGAGCTTGTTCGGTTCCGCCAGCCATTCCGGCTTCGGCAGGCTGCCGGCAATCGTGGTACGTAACATTCTCGGTTTCTCCCCTACGGCCGGGTCGCCCGTGATCGCGGGAAACGGCACGCTACGCCGCTGTCTCGCCTGTACGTCGCCCGAACACAAGCGGCCTATCGCGTCAAAGTGCCCGAAGGAAATCGATCATAGCGGCGTTCACCTCTTGTGGGCGTTCCTGCTGCGTCCAGTGACCGCAACCCGGCAACAGGATCGTCTGCTGTAGGTTTGGAACGAACATTTTGAGGTTCGCCACCAGGTCCTTGGCCCCGGGGAATGCCAGCACCAGATCGCGTTCCCCGGCCACATACAGGGCCGGAACAGTGACTTTGGCACCGGCGAACGGCGCCGTCAGCTCCCAGTTGCGATCGATGTTGCGGTACCAGTTCAGGCCGCCACGGAAGCCTGTGCGGGAGAATTCCGCAGCGTAGAATGCCAGATCGGCGTCGGTCAGCCATGCGGGCAGCGGCGCCAGACTGGCCTCCCGCGTGCGGGGCGCCATGCCGCCGGCTCGCGGCACCATGCTGAACCCGCCGCCCGCCACCGAGGTCTCGCCCGATATCCGCAGCAGGACGCCGCGCATGGAGGTCGGGATGTCGGCTTCCAGTTCGGCCTCCGCCACGCCGGGTGTCTGGAAGTGCAACTGGTAGAACACCGCGTCGTCGGTTTGCTGCATGACGCTGGTGGGGCGGACCTTGCCGCGCGGCCGATATGGCACGCTGAGTCCGATCACCGCCCGAAACCGATCCGGCCGCAGCAAAGCCGTATGCCAGGCGACCGGCGCCCCCCAATCGTGGCCGGCAATGACGGCGGTTTCCTCACCCAGGGCGTCCAGCACGCCGACCATGTCGCCGACCAGATGCAACAGCGTGTATTGGTCGATCGCCTCGGGCTGCTCGGTCTGCCCGTAACCGCGCATGTCCGGGGCAACCGCGTGGAAGCCAGCAGCGGCGAGCGCGTCGATCTGGTGCCGCCAGGAATACCAGGACTCCGGAAAGCCGTGGCAGAGCAGGACCAGCGGCCCGATGCCTTTCTCCGCGATGTGCATGCGGATGCCGTTGGTTTCGATGAAGCGGTGCGTGATCTCGGACATTCCGGCGTCTCCTTCGTTTATGGCAGCGGCGGCCGCGTTTCGGTCCCGCGCACTCTTGGCAGCAAGATCATATCCCACGGGCTTGGCATTTCTCCCACCGGCACATGCACCAGCGCCGGAGCGTTCAACGCGAACGCTTTGCGAAGCGCATCCTCCAACCCATCCGGCGTCGTGGCGCGGAAGGCCGCCATGCCGAAGCTTTCGGCGAACTTGACGAAATCCGGGTTGGTCAGGTCGCTGGCGACCAGGCGGTTGCCATAAGCCTGCGCCTGGATGCGCCGCACGTTGCCAAACGCGCCGTCATCGAACACCACCGCCACGACCGGCAGCTTGTGATGCATCGCGGTCGCCAGTTCGGTCGCCTGGAACATGAACCCGCCATCGCCGGACACCAGCACGACTTTCCGCCCGGGCGCCGCGGCCTGAGCCCCCAGCGCGGTGCCGAAGCCCCAACCGAGCGTATCCTGGTATCCCGGCGACAGGTAGGTCCGGGGGCAGTGGACGGGCAGCGCCAACCGGCTGGCGAAACCGACCTGTGTCACGTCCTCGACGTAGATGCCATCGTCCGGCAATGCGGCGCGGATGGCGCGCAGGAAGGCCATCGGCGGTTCCTGGCGGGTCAGGCGATCGGCGAAGGCGGCGCGGACGGCGGGCAGGTCCGGATTGGGCTGCCATGTGATGCCTCGTCCGCGGAGTTCGATCGCCAGTGCTCGCAACGTGACTGCCGCGTCACCGAGTAAACCGCAGGCGGGGCGGCGATAACGCGAGATTTCGTCGGGGTCGATGTCGAGGCGGACGACTTTCAACGCGTCGTCCACGCCCCAGTTGCTTTGTTGCCAGTATAATCGCGTGCCCACCGCCAACACCGCGTCGGCGGTTTTCCACAGCGCGTGGCCCTCGGTGAACGACACCGCGAGGGGGTGGCTGGTCGGGATCGCCCCCCTGCCCCGGCGGAACGACGACACCGGAGCGTGCAGCAGTTCCGCAACCGCCTGGAGTTCCGGGCCGGCATCCAGGGCGCCGCCGCCAACCATGATCAGCGGGCGTTTGGCTTTCGCCAGAATGTCGGCCGCGGCGGCGATCGTGGCGGGGTCGGCGCAGGGCGCGGTTTGGACAAAGGGTGCGGTCAGGGTGACCTCGGCCGACTGCCCCCAGGTGTCGATGGCGCATTCCAGGGCGACCGGCCCGGTACGGCCGGACAAGGCGACGGAAATGGCCGTGGCCACGCGGGCGGAGGCTTCCTGCGGCGACCGGATACGCTCGCCGTGCTTAACAATGTGCCGCAGCAGGCCGATCTGGTCGTGAATCTCGTGCAGATGGCCGTGGCCCTGGTCGATCGCGAAGGACGGGATTTGGCCCGCCAGCGCGATTACCGGCGCGCCCATCGCCGACGCCAGCAGCAACGCGGCCGAGGCGTTCAGGATGCCTGGTCCCGGCACCACGGCGAACGCCTGGGGTTTGCCGGTGACCAGCGCGGCACCGAGCGCCATGTAAGCGGCGGTTTGCTCGTGGCGCGGATGGATGACGCGGATCCGGTCGGACGCTTTGTGCGCGGCGTCGAACAGTTGGTCGTTATGCACGCCCGGCAGAGCGAACAGTGTGTCGATCCCGTGCGCGATGAGGGATTCGATGACGGCCTCGGCCGTGGTCATGCGGGGCATGGGAACTCCGAAACAAGGGCACAAAGCCGAGCGGTGAATGTCTACGCAACCATCCTGACCGGCAGCAAATCTTCCGTCGTACTCCGCCGCAGTTCCCGGCGCTCGTTCAGATCGTAACGGCGGCCGCGATGGATCGTGCTGCGGTTGTCCCACATCACCAGATCGCCGACCTGCCATTCATGCCGATAAACAAACGCTCGCTGCGTCGCGTGCTCCAACAGATCGGACAGCAGCATGCGGCCTTCCGCCAGGGAGTATCCGACGATCTCCCGCGCATGCACACCGACGAACAACAGCGGCCGGCCGGAGCCGGGATGGATCTGCGCCAACGGCCACCGCACCGGCGGAATCGTTGCCATCTGTTCGGCGGTGTAGTTCGTGTCGCCCAACAAAATACGCGAGTGCAGCGCGTAATGTTCCGCCTCCAGCCCCGCGATTTCGTCCCGCAGATCGTCGGGAAGGGCGTCATAGGCGGCGCGCAGGTCAGCGAACTCGGTTTCGCCGCCCTTGGACGGCAACACGACCGCCGACAGCATCGAGTATTGCGCCTTCGGTTGCTGGAACGAACTGTCGCTGTGCCAGAGCTGGTTGGCGATGTTGCTGACGACTTTCCGCGAATCGCGCCGCGCCAGCGATCCGTCGGGCGCGACGTTGGAGATGTCGATCAGCGCCTCGTAATCCAGCCGATGCGCGGCGCCGCCATGCAGCTTCCGCAGACCGAGATCCAGCGGGCCGAAGGATTCGGCGAACCGCACCTGCTCCGTCTGGCTGAGCGCCTGGTTGCGGAACACCAGCACGGCATAGTCGTCCATCGCGCGTTCGATCGCGCTTATCCGCGACGGGTCCAGCGCCTGACGCAGATCGATACCGCTGGCCTCGGCGGCAAACAGTGGATGAAGCGGGCGGAGTTCCAAAGACATGGTATCCTCTTTCATGATGTTACCGGCTGCTCAGCATCTCTCCAAACCGCACCCAGGTCTTGCCATCGAAGCGGACAAGCTGAAGCTGGTGCAGCGGATCGTTCTCGGTCGGCGTCGTGCTCATCTTGATCCCGGGTAGCAACACTTCAGAGCCCACCCCGTCGAGATGCAGCGCCTGACGCATGATATTCTCGCGCGACAAATCGTCGCCGCATTGCCGCAGCGTGGCGGCGATGGCTTTGCCAATGGTGTAGCCGCTTTCGAAGAAACTATCGCCGATGTCGCTGCCGGGCATGTATTTGCCGAAAAACGCGCGATACGCCGCCATGTCGGGATCGTCCCGCCACGCCGGATCGTTGGGGTCTTTCAGGTAGGCACTGCTGATGACGCCGACCGCCCGTTCCACGCCGGCCGGGACCAGGGTTCCGGTGATGGAACTGGCAACGAAACTCATGTAAATCTGGGGTTTCCAGCCGGTGTCATACGCTTTGCGAATAATCTGCGCGGCAAATTTCGGCGTCGCCGCGATCAGCAGGAATGGCGCACCGCCGGCCTGCAAGCTGGCGACCTGGGAGTCCGCCGTTGGATCGGTCACCTCATAAGACGCAACCGTCACGCTTCGGTCGAACGCATCGCCCAACAGATCCTTGACCCCTTGCAGTTCATCCTTCCCGAGGTCGTCGTTCTGGTAGATCAGCGCGATTTTCGCATCCGGTACGTCGTGCAGGATATGGCGGACGAACACCCTGGCCTCGCCGCGATAGCTGGGCGGCCAGCCGACGGTCCAGGGGTAGGTCTTGGGCTGATGCATCCGGTCCACACCACTGACCACGAAAATCTGCGGCACCTTGTGGCTGTTCAAATACGGTTCGGTGGCGGCCAGCGACGGTGTTCCGACCGAACCGCCAATGAAGGCGACGCCATCCTGCTCGACCAGGCGGCGGGTTTGCTCGACCGCGCGTGGCGGGCTGTAGCCGTCGTCCAACGAGTCGAACTCGATTTTGCGGCCGTTGTGATACCGCCCTGGTCGTTCAGCATGGCGAAATACGCCGCCTGCGCCTTGGCGATGTTGCTGTAAGCGGACACGGGACCGCCATAGGGGGCGGTGTTGCCGATCTTGATCGACGTGGCGGTGATGCCCGGTTGTTCGGCCCGGGCGGATGACGCGGCGGTGGCCAGCAGCAGGCATGCAACGGCCGAATAAGCCAGACTCCTGAACAACCCGTATCCTCCCTGATATCCTTTCCGGCACAATCGGCCTTAACCGCCCCGGTGTCACGCCAGCCGGCCGGGGCAATCGGCTGAATGTGCTTACCGCCAACCGCCGTTCCGGCGCGACTGTGGCCGAGGGCCTTGCGCGGCCTGCACGCAGGGGTTGACATTCTAAAACTTTTAAGTTAGTTATAAAAACATGGAGCATACGGCGCCAACCATGACCCAGCCTGCCCCGCCCGATCCCGCACAGGACCGGCCCGCCAGCACCCTGCCAGCACGCCTCGCCGCGCTTCTTCATGTCGTCCGCGTCCTGCTCGGGCACGGCCGCCGCCTCGTTGAGACCGTGCCCCAGCGCGCCGCCGACGTGGAATTCGCCACGTTGGCCGCGGTTTGGGGCACCTACACGATGCCGACTATTCTTGCGCGCCTGCAGCGGGGTATTCTGCGGGCAATGGCGCTGGAGCGTTATTTGCTGTCCCGCGCCGCAAAAGGCCGCGAGATCGGGTTCGTGTATCAGCGCGAGCGCGCGCGGGCGAAGCCGCCGACGGAACCGTCAGAAGTGGCAAAAGACGGCGCGTCGGCAAACGATGGCGTCGATGGCCGAGCCAAACCCGGCGATGACAAAAGGGCTTCCGATCCCGGCCAGGACGAAAGGGCGCCCGGGCGCCCCTCGTTCGATCCGGACGATCTGCGTATCCCCACCACTGAGGAACTCGACGCCGAAGTCCGCCGCCGTCCATTCGGACGCACCATCCTCGCGATCTGCATGGACCTTGCCGTCATCCCGAGTTTCTGCACCGGTCCATTCTGGAACCAGATATCCGATACGCTCATGAACTACGGCGGCAGTTTCATCACGCTGTTTAAAATACGGGAACACCGCGAGACGTCGTTTCAGAAAGAGCGGGACAAGAAGCCGCACACCTGGAGCTTTGCGTGGAGGCACCCGCCGCCGGAGATGGTTCGCCAGGTGCTCGGCTACATGGTCGGCGAGGTTCCCCTTGTGGATCCGTTCGATCCGTTGCTGGCCACCGCTCCTCCCTGAGTCCCGTCCTTTCGGTCATGCGTGGCACCCTCTGATTCCGGGGGCGTTTGCGCGCGCATCGTCCTGCCATAGACGGGACAGAAGCCGGCGGTGTCATCGGAACCGCCGGCCGACGAAACGCCTGCCCAGACTCGGGCGAGTCTGATACTCTGGTCGGATGTCGCACGCTGATTTCGTCCACCTCCGCACCCATTCCGCCTACTCGCTCAGCGAGGGCGCCATTCGGCCCGACAAGATCGTGGCCCTGGCGAAGGATGCGAAGATGCCGGCGGCGGCGATCACCGACACCGGCAATCTGTTCGGCGCCCTTGAATTTTCCCAGTATTGTTCGGGCAAAGGCATCCAGCCGATCATCGGCTGCCAGATCGCGGTGGCGCGCACCGACAACGTGCGTCTGGCCCCGGACCCGATCGTGCTGCTGGCGCAGGACGCCACCGGCATGGCCAATTTGCAGCGGCTGTCGTCGCTGGGTTTCCTGGAAACCGACCCGACGCTGAAGCACCAACTGCCGTTTGAACGGATCGCCGAACACGCGGCCGGCCTTTTGCTGCTGACCGGCGGCACCACCGGCCCGATCGGCCGCATGCTGGCCGAGGGCCAGAAGCCGGAAGCCGAACGGTTGCTGGACGCGATGGGCGAGGCCTTCTCCGGCCGCACGATTCTGGAACTGCACCGCCACGGACTGGCGGTCGAGTCCGCCATCGAACCCGGGCTGATCGCCCTGGCTGACGCGCGCGGTATTCCCCTGGTCGCCACCAACGACTGCTATTTCGCGACACCGGATATGTACGAGGCGCACGACGCCCTGCTGTGCATCGCGGAAGGCCGCACTCTGTCCGAACAGGACCGCCGCCGCGTCACCGGCGAGCATTGGTTCAAACCCGCCGCCGATATGCGCCGGTTGTTCGCCGACCTGCCCGAGGCCTGCGACAACACGCTGGCCATCGCTCGCCGCTGCGCCGCGATGGCGGAATCCCGGAAACCGCTGCTGCCCGTTTGCCCGAAGGTCCGCACCGGCCAGACCGAGGAAGAAACGGTGCGCGCCATGGCAGCCGAGGGCCTGGAACGCCGCATGGACGCGATCGGCGCCGACGCGACAACGCGTGAAACCTACCGCGTGCGGCTGGAATACGAGATGTCCGTCATCGCCAAGATGGGTTTCTCCGGTTACTTCCTGATCGTTGCCGACTTTATCCAGTGGTCGAAGGCACAGGGCATTCCCGTTGGTCCGGGACGTGGGTCGGGCGCGGGTTCCGTCGCCGCCTGGGCGCTGACGATCACCGACCTCGATCCATTGCGGTTCAATTTGCTGTTCGAACGGTTCCTGAATCCGGAACGTGTGTCGATGCCTGACTTCGACATCGACTTCTGTCAGGAGGGCCGCGACAAGGTCATCGACTATGTGCGTAAGGAATACGGCGGCGACCGGGTCGCGCAGATCATTACATTCGGAAAGTTGCAGGCGCGCGCGGCCGTGCGTGACGTCGGCCGCGTGCTGGGGATGTCGTTTGGGCACGTCAACAAAGTCGCCGAACTGATCCCGAACAATCCGGCCAAGCCGGTCACGTTGCAGCAGGCGGTGGACGGGGAGCCGAAGTTGCAGGCGCTGCGTGCCGAGGACGAGGCCATCGGCCGTCTGCTGGAAATCGCGTTGCGGGTTGAGGGGCTGTACCGGCACGCGTCCACTCATGCGGCGGGTGTCGTAATCGGTGATCGCCCGCTGGTGGAACTGGTGCCGCTGTACCGCGATCCGAAGTCGGACTTTCTGGTGACGCAATACTCGATGAAGTATGTCGAGCAAGCCGGGCTGGTCAAATTCGACTTTCTGGGTCTGACGACGTTAACTATCCTCCGCCGCGCTGAAAACTTCCTGAAGGAATTGGGCACGCCCGTCGATCTGGACCGGCTGCCATTCGACGACAAGCGCACGTTTGAGATGCTGCAAAAAGGCGAGGCTGGCGGGGTGTTCCAGTTGGAAGGCCAAGGCATGCGCGACACGTTGCGCCAGATGAAGCCCGACCGTTTCGAGGACCTGATCGCCGCCGTCGCCCTGTACCGGCCCGGCCCGATGGCGAACATTCCCGATTACTGCCGGCGCAAGCACGGGGAAAAGTGGGAGGCGCCGCATCCGGTCATCCACGACATCCTGGGCGAGACTTACGGCATCATGGTCTATCAGGAACAGGTGATGCAGATCGCCCAGACCATGGCCGGCTACTCGCTCGGTAGCGCCGATTTGTTGCGGCGGGCGATGGGTAAGAAGATCGCGGCGGAGATGGAGGCGCAACGGAACATCTTCACCGAGGGCGCCATCAAGAAGGGTGTCGATCCCGCCAAGGCGACCGAAGTTTTCGATCTGATGGCGAAGTTCGCGGACTACGGCTTTAACAAATCGCATGCCGCCGCTTACGCGCTGGTCGCATATCAAACCGCGTGGCTGAAGGCCAACCATCCGGAAGTGTTTATTGCCGCGTGTATGAGCCTGGCGTTGAACAACACCGACCGGTTGGCGGCGTTGAAGCAGGATGCCGAACGCAGCAACATCAAGCTGCTGCCGCCGGATATCAATAAATCCCGAGCGGATTTCTCGGTGGAGCGGATGGAGGACGGACGGCTGGCGATCCGTTACGCTTTGGCCGGGGTAAAGAAGGTCGGGTTCTCGGCGATGGAGGCGGTGACGGCGGCGCGTGGCGATACGCCGTTCGCGGATGTGACGGATTTCGCGACGCGGGTCGATCCGCGCCAGATCAACAAGATGCAGATCGAGAACCTGGTGCGCGCCGGGGCGTTCGACAAGCTGGATAAGAACCGCGCCCGCTTATACACGGGTGCGGAAACGATTTTGCGGCGGGCGCAGGCGGATCAGGAAGAAAAGGCCAGCGGACAGATTGGTTTGTTTGGCGGCGCGTCCAGCAAGCCCGAGCCGCTGCGCTTGCCGGATATGCCGGACTGGCCGCCTTTGGAGCGGCTGGCGTTTGAGGCCGAGGCGGTCGGTTTCCATCTGACGGCGCATCCGCTGGATGCTTACACGCAAGCGCTGCGGCGGCTGGGCGTCACGCCGTCCATTTATGTTGAGGCGCGCGGCCATGCGGGTGAATCGCGGGTGAAGATCGCTGGCACTGTCGTTGCGACCAAGGAGCGGATTACCCGCACCGGCAGCCGCATGGCCTGGGTGCGAATCTCCGACGCCTCGGGCTCGATCGAGGTGACCTGTTTCAGCGAAGTGCTGAACCGGTCACGGGAGATCATGGCGTCAGGGTGTAATGTGCTGGTGTCCGCGGAATTGAAGACCGAGGGCGAGGCGGTGCGCGTCACGGCGCTGGATGTCATCTCGCTGGATCAGGCGGCGGCGTCGGCCGGTGCGTCGATCCGGATTTGGCTGCGCGAAACCGCTGCCGTGCCGCATATTCGCGAAATCCTGGGGCGCGAAACCGGTGGCCGCGGGCGGGTGACGCTGGTGCCGCATATCGGCAGCGAACAGGACGTAGAGATCGCGCTGCCGGGCGGATACAACGTGACCCCGAGGCTGGCGCAGGCGTTGAAGGCGCTGGCGGGCGTCGATCAGGTGGAGGAAGTGTAAACAGTTTATGATCAAACTTCCTCTTACCTCCGAAGGTCATGGCCCGGCTTGTCCGGGCCACCTATGCCCTGACGGTGCCGCGCCAGGTGGTTCGGAAAAGTCGGGCCATGACGGAAGTTGAATGGCAGTACGGCAATGGTAAATCCAACCGGAATAACGGCTCCGACATTAAATGAACTGCTGTTGTCGATTGCCGACCGGAAGGACCAGCTCGACCGGCTGCGTCCGTTGGCGACCGGCGCGTTGAAGCAGCTGCAAAAATACTACGATGTCGAACTGACCTACACATCCAACGCGATCGAAGGCAACACGCTGACGCTGCGCGAAACCGCCGAGGTGATCGAACACGGTATCACCGTAGGCGGAAAGCGGCTGAAGGAACACCTGGAAGCGGTCGATCATTACGACGCGGTGCTGTGGATGCGTGAACTGGCGGCGCAAACGATGCCGGTGGGCGAAACCATCATCCGGGACCTGCACCGCCGGATCGTGGCCCGCAGCGAACCGGACATCGCGGGTATCTACAGCCCGCACCGCCGCCGCATCGCCGGTTCACCGGTCGTGTTTCCGAATCCCCTGAAAATCCCCGACCTGATGGAGGACCTCGGACGCTGGCTGGAAACAGCGGCACCCACCCCGGCAACAGCGTTCGAGGCGCATTTCCGCTTGACCGCCATCCATCCCTTCAGCGACGGCAACGGCCGCACCGCTCGGTTGCTCACGAATTTATTGCTACTCCGTGGCGGTTACGTCCCGGTCGCCGTGCGCCCGGAAGACCGGACGGTTTATCTGGATGCGCTGGAACACGGCTCGCTGGCGGACGACCCGGCGCCGTTTCAGACGTTCATGCACCGGCGGCTGGACGCGACATTGGCGGAGTATCTGGATGCCGTGCGGGAATCACTTCCCGACGTCCGCTAATCCGCCGCCTCTTCGGCCACCGCATCCGCCCCGGTATAGAGATGCGGCCAACGGCGTTTCACCAGCGGCCCCTTCTCATCATACGCCAGACACGTATTCACAATCTTCTGGCCGCCGCCCCATTTGTCACTGATCCGAATGTCGAACGCATCACTGCCGGGTTTTTCCACCGACACGCCTTCCGCCGTCATTTCCCGCCGAGCCCGGGCGGGGTTGATGGTCTGGAAGGCGGTGGTTGCCATTTGCTGGAGGAGTTCCCGCAGATGAGTACATCCAGCGGTTCCGGCGACCGCATGCGTCGCCTCGCGCAGGAAGCCGGCTTTGATCTGCATTCCCACCAGACGGGTAAAGTTCGGCGTCACGGTCGGACACATCCGATAGGGCGTTTTGTCGCTGACGGCCTCGACGGCGTGGATGTGCATGGTTTCGTCCACGGTCAGGCGGAACCACATGTCGTGGATGGGTTCGCCGGCCTCTATATAGCCTCGGTCGAAATTGGTCTGGCCGAAACTTTTGCAATCGGTCAGGTGGGCCTCGATGTCGTAGTGTCCGTCGGTGCGGCGGTAGCCATTGATCTCAATGGCGCGCGTGTGCAGACGCTCGCGGTCGGCGGGCTGGCTCAACGGCATGCGGGCTCCTGAAAACGGGTGTGATGAGATATTGCGATGCAGCACAACCCTATGGCATTGGCCGACGCGAATGGGAAGTTCGCCGTGGCATGGCAGCACCGCTGCCGGCGCGTTCCGGCCTTCGGGCTTGGATGCGCGTGTCAAACAAACCATATCTCCCGCGACCGGGCGCACGAATGTGGAACGTACTTGGTTGATACGGGTCAATGGTTGCCTGTAATCTTCCCGTCCAGAGTGTCGGCCACGATTGAACGAACTGCTGAACTGAGGACTTTCGACGGATGGACGCGTTTAAGGAACATTGCCGGCGGTCCCTCGACTCCATTCGTGGTCAGGGGCGGTACCGGATATTCACGCCGCTGCAAAAGCGCGCCGAGGGTTTTCCGTACTATCTGCGACCGGACGGCTCGCGGGTTCTGGTGTGGTCGTCCAACGATTACATCGCGATGGGTGGCCATCCCATATTGGTCGAAGCGGCGTGCGAGGCGGTTCGGGCCATGGGCGCCGGCGCCGGTGGAACCCGCAACATCAGCGGCACCAGCCCTGTGCATGACGATCTTGAAGCCGAACTCGCGGCGTTGCACGGCAAGGAAGCCGGGTTGCTGTTCACGTCCGGCTTCGTGTCGAACCAGGCCGCGTTGTCCACCATTCTGAACAGCCTGCCGAACGGACCTGGCCAGCCCTGGCAGGTGTTCTCCGACGCCAAGAACCACGCATCGATGATCGCCGGCATCAAAGGATCGCGCGCGACCGTCAATATTTTCCGGCATAACGATCTGGTGCATCTGGAAGCGCTGCTCGCCGCCGCCCCGGCCGGAGCGCCGAAACTGATCGCGTTCGAGTCGGTGTATTCGATGGACGCCGACATTGCGCCGATCGGTGCGATCTGCGACCTCGCGGACAAATACGATGCGATGACCTATTTGGATGAGGTCCACGCGGTCGGCATGTATGGCCCAACCGGTGGCGGTGTCGCTGAACGCGATGGCGTGGCCGATCGGGTCGATATCATCGAAGGCACACTGGCAAAAGCGTTCGGTTGCCACGGCGGCTACATCACCGGCGATGCCGAGGTGATCGATTTCATCCGCTCCACCGCTCCGGGGTTCATCTTCACCACGTCCCTGCCCCCGATGACCGCCGCCGCCGCCCTTGCCAGCGTGCGCCATGTGCGGCAGGACCACGCCCGGCGCGCCAGGCTGTTCGAACGGGCCGCCACACTGAAGGCCAGATTCGACGCGGCCGGGCTGCCGCGGATCGAGTCGGTCAGTCACATCGTGCCGCTACACATTGGGGAGGCCGCACTGTGCATGGATGTCAGCCAGCGACTGCTGAACGAGTTCGGCATGTACGCAACGCCGATCAACTACCCAACCGTGCCTCGCGGCGAGGAGCGGCTGCGCTTTACCCCCGGCCCGCTGCACACCGACGCGATGATGGACGAACTGGTGAACGCACTGCTGGCGATTATCCCGCTGGAGCGGCGGCGCGCGGCGTGATTGAGAGGCCTTGGAAGGCCAGGGCTCTGCCCTGGACCCGCAAAGGGGGCGACGCCCCCTTTGATCCCGTTCATTTAAGGCGATTGGATAGGAGGGGGCAACTCAGACGTTGGCACCGCCTCAGTCGCCCCCTCCTGTCCAATCGCCTTATTAAGGGGTTCCAAGGGCCGTCGGCCCTTGGCGGGGTCCAATGGACAAGAATGGGCGGCGGAGCCCCAGCCTTCCTATGATCACCGAACTCGGCCATTTCGCGCTGATCCTGGCGCTGTTCGTCGCCGTCATTCAATCGACCGTTCCGCTGATCGGCGCCGCTCGGCGGCATGTCGGCTGGATGGCGGTGGGGCGTTCCTGTGCGCTGACTGGTTTCGGGCTGACCGCTTTGGCCATGCTGGCGCTGATGCATGCCTATGTCGTGTCGGATTTCTCGGTGATCAACGTGATCGAGAACAGCCACACCGATAAACCGCTGCTGTATAAGATCACCGGCGTTTGGGGCAACCACGAGGGCTCGATGCTCCTGTGGGTGTTCATGCTGTCGCTGTGTTCGGCGGCGGTGGCGTTCTTCAGCGACAATTTGCCGCCTGCCCTGCGGGCGCGCGTGCTCGCGGTCCAGGGGATGATCGCGGTTGGATTTCTGCTGTTCATCCTGCTGACGTCGAACCCGTTCCTGCGCACATTCCCACCCGCGCCGAACGGACATGGGTTGAACCCGGTCCTGCAAGATCCCGGGTTGGCATTTCATCCGCCATTCCTCTACCTCGGCTATGTCGGGTTTTCGGTCGCGTTCGCGTTCGCCGTCGCCGCGCTGATCGAGGGCCGGGTCGATGCCGCCTGGGCACGCTGGGTGCGGCCATGGACGCTGGCATCGTGGTGCGCCCTGACGATCGGCATCGCGATGGGGTCCTGGTGGGCGTATTACACGCTGGGCTGGGGCGGCTGGTGGTTCTGGGACCCGGTTGAAAACGCGTCCTTCATGCCCTGGCTGGTCGGCACGGCGCTGATTCACTCGTCCATCGTGGTGGAGAAGCGGGACACGCTGAAGTCCTGGACCATTCTGCTGTGCATCATCACGTTCTCCCTGTCACTGGTCGGGACGTTCCTGGTGCGGTCGGGCGTGCTGACCTCGGTGCATGCGTTCGCGACCGACCCTGAGCGCGGAACGTTCATTCTGTTGCTGCTGGTGGCGGCGATCGGCGGCTCGCTGACACTGTATGCAATCCGAGCGCCTGCGTTGAAGGGGGGCGGATTGTTCGCGCCGATCTCGCGGGAGGGCGCGGTGGTGCTGAACAATCTTCTGCTGTCGTGCGGCTGTGCGACGGTGTTCCTTGGGACCCTGTATCCGTTGTTTCTGGATGCGATGGACGGGCCGAAGCTGTCGGTCGGGTTTCCGTTCTTCAACCGCACATTCGCACCGATGATGGTGCCGATGGTGATCGCGGTCGGCGTCGGGCCGATGCTGGCCTGGAAACGCGGCGATCTGCTCGGCGCGCTGCAACGGCTGTGGGTCGCCTATATTGCCACTGCCGTGACGATCCTGGTCGCCTGGTATGTGACGTATGGCGGCCCGATACTGGCGGTCCTCGGCCTCGGTTTGGCGGCCTGGTTGGCGAGTGCGGTGTTGACTGAATATGCCGAACGCATCCGTCTGTTCCGCATTCCTCTGGCCGACAGTATCCGGCGGGCGATCCACCTGCCCCGCTCCACCTACGGCATGTCGATCGCGCATTTCGGGCTGGCGGTTTCGGTCGCCGGGTTTGCGGCATCGGCATTCGACAAAGAGGCGATCGAGATCGTCAAACCGGGCGGCAGCATCGCCATCGCCGGCTATGTCCTGACGCTGGACAGTGTCGATCACATCCAGGGCCCCAATTACACGGCCGAGGATGCCTCCATCCGCGTAACCCGCGACGGTCAGTTCGTCACGACCATGCATCCGGAGCGGCGCTTCTTCCCCTTGCAGAAGCAGACCACCGGGGAAACGGCGATCCGCACCAACCTTGTCACCGACCTGTATATCGCACTGGGTGATTCCGACACCGCGGGCTCCTGGACGGTGCGGGTGTACTGGAAGCCTCTGGTGCCATGGATCTGGATTGGCGCGGTGATCATGGCGTTTGGCGGATTGGTCAGCCTGAGCGACCGCCGCTGGCGGGTCGGTGCGGCCGCCAAGGCAGCGTCGGGACGCCGGGCCTCAATGGTTGCGGCGGCTGGCGAATAGAGATGAAGCGGGCGTTTTTTCTGCTGCCTTTGGTGATCTTTCTGATCATCGTGGGGTATTTCGCGATCTCTCTGCGGCCGGGGCACGATAGCCACGAACTGCCCTCAGCGATGATTTCCCAACCGGCACCGGGCTTTGATCTGGCGGGTCTAAACGATGGCAAGCCTCTGGCGTTGGACACGCTGAAGGGGCACCCGTTCATCGTGAACTTCTTCGCCTCGTGGTGCGTGCCGTGCCGAATCGAGCACCCGCTGCTGATGCGGATGGCGGCGCAAAACCATGTGCCGCTGTATGGTATCGCCTACAAAGACAAACCGGAGGATTCATCGCGGCTGCTCGCGAATTTTGGTGATCCCTACCGGCAGGTCGGGATCGATCGGGACGGCCGGGTTGGACTGAATTTCGGGGTGTATGGGGTGCCGGAGACCTATGTGATCGACAGTGCCGGCATTATTCGCAAGCGCTTTGTCGGGCCGCTGAACGCCGAGGTCGTCGAGAAGGAACTGCTGCCGCTGCTGAAGCAACTGGGGCAGTCATGAAAACACTGTTTCGTGAACGTCTTTTGGACGTCGTGGTTCAGCTTTTCGGAATGAATGTTCGCCACATTTTGCCAGCCTCCCAATTGGGAATGGGGGGTCAGGATAGGCGATGGGCAGAGGCAAGTACTCTCTCCGCTGAAGCAAACACGCCCCTAACCGTCATGGCCCGGCCCGTCCGGGCCACCTATGCCCTGGCGGTGCCGCGAACGGTGGCCCGGACGAGCCGGCCCATGACGATTGAGGGACGGCCGCGCGTTCGCACGTTCGCGTTCGTTTCCCTGATACTCCTCCTTCCATTCACTGTCCGCGCGGTGGAACCGAACGAACGGCTGCCCAACCCTGCTCTCGAGGCCCGGGCCCGGACGATCGGCGCCGAACTGCGCTGTCTGGTCTGCCAAAATGAGTCGATCGACGAATCCGGCGCCGACCTTGCCCATGACATCCGCATGTTCGTCCGCGAACGGCTGACCCAAGGCGACACCGACAGCCAGGCCATCCAGGCGGTCGTCAACCGCTACGGCGCCTTCGTCCTGCTCAAGCCGCCCATCGAGCCGGCAACCCTGGTGCTCTGGTATGGCCCGCCGCTGCTTGTCGTCGCCGGACTGATCGGAACCCTGATCTGGGTGCGGCGGCGCCCATCCGTCATCACGGAAGCTCCACCACTGACCAACGAAGAAAAGCGCCAACTGGACGGGTTGATGCGGGAGACCGACGTTTGATCCTGCCATTCCTGCTGGCGCTGCTCGCGTTCATCGTGCTGCTGCCGATCCTCGCCCCGCTACTGCGCGGCAACCGTCCGACGCCCGATCGCGGCAGCTTCGATCAGGCCGTGTATCGTGACCAGTTGCACGAACTTGACCGCGACGTCGCCCGCGGCCTGATCACCCCGACCGAGGCCGACGCCGCTCGGTTGGAGATCCAGCGCCGCCTGCTCGCCGCCGACAAAATGCCGGCCGCCCCGCCTCGGCTGACTCGAAGCCCGGTCCTGGCGACGTTCGTCTTCCTGATCATCGCCGCCGGTTCGGTCTCCGGCTACCTGTGGTTGGGTGCACCCGGACTGCCGGATGAACCATATGCCGGGCGTCCGGCGGAAACCGCCGCTGCCGCCACGCCTTTGGAAAAATCCACGGAAGCCCTGGCGGCGAAGCTGAAGCAAAACCCGGCGGACGCGGCTGGTTGGCTGTTGTACGGGCGTAACCTCGCCATGCTCAGTCAATGGGATCAGGCCGAGGACGCGTACCGTCACGCCATCGCCCTGGGACAGACGGACCCCGACATCCTCGGCGATCATGCCGAGATCATGGTGATGCAGGCTGGCGGCACCGTCACCCCGGCGGCCGAGGCGGCGTTCCGGCAAGTCCTGGCAGCCGATCCGAACAGCGGCATCGCTCATTACTACCTGTCTATCGCCGCCATGCAGGCGGGCGAGCCGCAAAAGGCCATCGACGGGTTCCAGGCGCTGCTGGCCGGTTTGCCGGAGGGTTCGCCGTTGCGCGCCCAACTGGGCCTGAAGGTGGCCGAGGCGGCCCATGCGGCGGGAATTCCCGTGCCCGAACTGGCAAAAGGATCGACGGCTCCCGGACCGGATGCCAAGGCCGTCGCCGACGCCGCGACGATGCCGAATGACCAGCGGCAGGCGATGATCCGCGGCATGGTCTCCAAACTCGCGGCGAAGCAGGCCGCCGATCCGTCGAATCTGGACGGTTGGCTCCGCCTGGGGCAGGCGTATGCAGTGTTGCATGAAACCGGCAAAGCCACCGAGGCGTTCAACAGCGCGGCAAAATTGCGGCCGGACGATGCCGCCATCCCGTTGCAGGCGGTTCGGGCGCTGCTGACCGACCACCCCCCGACGGAAAAGATGCCACAGGACGCGATCGGTTTCCTGAAGCGGGCCGAGACGCTTGATCCGGACCAGCCATTCGTACTGTGGTATCTGGGTCTGGCCGCCGCGCAAGATGCCCATCCCGACGACGCAAAACGCTATTGGCTGCGACTACTGGCAAAAATCCCCGCTGGCGGAGATGATGCCCGTCAGGTCCAGGCCGCCGTGGATGCGCTGGACGGAACCCGGCAGTAAGCGAATCCAATCCCATCGTCATGGCCGGGATTGTCCGGGCCATGACGATGGGGCAACAGCAACCTCATGGCGCGTAAAGTTGTCTGTCGCCGGAGCGAAACGGCGGTCAGATTAGGCTGGCCGTCACTTTTTTTTGCAGGATGTCCGTTCCGTTAACCCCTCGTTAACCATTCCGGACTAATCTGCCGGCATGTTGTCACCCGCGACATTCATCGGCCTCGCACAGGCCAACGCTGCCATCGATCGGTCTGGTCCGGTTCGGCCGGCCACCATTCAGCCTGTGCGCGTCCCTGGCCCACTGCAACCGGTCCCGTCGCAGTCGGGCGGATTGCCGCCGCCAAAACCGCCTCCTGCCTCGCCAACGGGAGGTCCGGCACCTCCGCCACGCAATTTACCGCGGGGATCGCTGCTGGATATCAGTGTCTGAATCGTAACAGCGCCTCATCCCCGCTTGATCTGATCAAAGCGGCGGGCCACTCTGACATCGATGGTTACATTCGTCCGACGTATTCCCGAAGGTGAGGACCGCGAGCGCAGCGTGTGCGCCGATTGCGGTCATATCGACTATCAAAACCCGAAAGTCGTGGTTGGCTCCGTCGTGGTTTCTGACGGCCGCGTGCTGATGTGCCGGCGGGCCATCGAGCCGCGCAAGGGTTTCTGGACGTTGCCGGCCGGCTACATGGAATTGGGTGAAACCCTACAGGAAGGGGCGGCGCGCGAGGCGCGCGAGGAAGCCGAGGCGGACATCTCGATCGAGGGCATTCTTGGCGTCTTCAGCATTGCGCGCATTGGCCAGGTCCAGGTGATTTTTCGCGCTCACTTCACCGGCGACGGGCCGCCGGCTTTTGCTCCCGGTGCGGAAAGTCTGGATGTACGATTGTTCGCACCCGATGAAATACCCTGGCAGGATATCGCGTTTCCTTCGGTGCACTGGGCGCTTAACGCGTGGCTTGCGTCGGATTCCGGTAGCCCGGGCCAGCCCGCCGGAAATCCGCCGGACGACCCCAGAGGCACGAACCGGATGCCTTTGGCGGTTCGCGACACTCAATTCTTGTCCGGGTCTCCGCCATGAGATGGCCTGCACCAGCACTGGCGGTGTTTCTGACAATTATCAGCGTCGCCAACGCCAGTGATCTGCCACTTCCCCCAACCCCGCCGGAGCACCCCCCACTCGGGGACATTGCACCGGTTCCCGATGCTGATGCGCATGCCCCGATCGCGCCGGCCTCGACCAAGGCCACCGTCGATGTCAGGCTCTATCGCGCGCGGACGTTCAATCCAAGCGTGGGATTTGTGCCCGGCTCGCAATACCAGACGAATGAGGATCGCAAGCCGATCCAAACACCCGGGTTCAGCATCAGCGTCCCACTGCGATAGCCTGGCCGCCACTAAAGCGTGTTCCCGGAGCAGCCGGCCTTAACCTTTTGTTCACCTTCCCGGCGTTAGACTAACGCCTATTGGGGCAGTTCGCCCTTATCGGCAGCGCCAGGGAGTCCGCTATGCGGAGAATCGGCACACCTCGATCCGCCGACCGAAATCGGACGTCGCAATCCAGCGCCTCGTCGTCGCCAGCGCCCAATGCGCGGCCTCAGCGTGTGACAGGCGCAGCCATTGCGGCGCGGCCGTCCGCATTGGAGTCTGACCTGAGCGGGTTATTGGGGCGCCGGCTCGCCGGCGCCAGTATCGCCGCCAGCGAGGAAAAGGCCCCCGCGTGTGCTTTGTTCGCTGCATCGTCCTATCTCGTTCTACCCGGACCGGCAGTAGCCGGTTATGCGACAGTGGCAACGATTTTGCTGTCAGATGGCACCAATGTTACCTTTACGACCACAGATCAATTCGAAATTGTGAAGATCATGTGATACGATTGTGATCTTCCATTCTTTTGTCGTGATAATCGTGTGATTTCGTATCGATCGCAACATCGTGAACGGGCGTAAGAGCATCTGCTCTCGCCATGCAGCACGAAACCGTGTTCCCTACCGCTTCAGTATCGGCATCATGTTCCCGGGGAAACCACGCCGTGGCAATTCCTGGACAGAGGCCAATTCAAGGACAAAGGGTCGCGGTTTGCGTAACATGAAGCGTGCGGCCAGCCTGTCGATACACCCGATGTTTCGCGACGAAACGTCGGCCGGCCAGGGTTGTACGCGATGAAGCTCTCGACGCGCCTTGTGCTGCTGGTCCTCGGGTGCCTGCTGCCAATTTTAACAGCTCAGGTCTATTCGCAGGTTAACCTATACGCCGAACGGCACGAGCAACTCAGCGGGCTGGTCCTGCGTCAGGCCGAGTTGGCGAACGCCGACATGACCAGCATCATCGATAGCGTGCGCCAGCTCGGGAGTACAATCAGGCAGTTTGCCGCGCTGCGATCGCCCGGTGAGCGCTGCCAGGAACGCCTGACGTCCATTCGGCAAGGCCTGCCGCAGTATCGCTCGCTGGAGCTGTTTTCCGCAGCCGATGGTGCGCTATTTTGCGGCTCGGATGGCCCGGCCGGCGGGGTGACGCAACAGTTGCCGGCCTGGGCCGCGAACCTGTTGGCGGCCCCCGGAATGGCGGTCGGAACCGTGGCCAGCGATACGGCCAAAACGAACCGGTTTCTCCCGATCGCCATACATTTGGCGAGTGCGGCTTCCGGGGACACAGCCAAAGTATTGGTTGCGGAACTGGATACGGGCTGGCTGACCAGTCATCTCGAGAACGCCAGTGTCGCCCGTGTTTCCGCTCTGTCCAAGGCAGCGACTATCATCGCCGACCGGGATGGCAACATTATCGGGCGCGTGCCGGACGGGGCCGATTGGGCCGGGCGCCAGGTGCCTGACTGGTTGCGGCCACTTCTTAACCGCGGAAACCAGGGCGTCGAAACCCTCGTTGATGCCGAGGGGCGTACCTTCGTCGCCGGCTACGTGCCGGATACCGCAACACCCGGCGGAATAACCGTTATCGACATCTTGCCGTTACCGGACCTGTCCGCCGATATCGATCAGGCGACCTATCAGGATCTGCTGGTTATCGGCGGCGCCGCCGTCGTTGCCCTGATCCTCGCCTGGGTCGCCGGGCGCCGGTTTATTTATGAACCGACCGGCAGCTTGCTGAAGGCTGCCCGAAAATGGCGGGAAGGCGACCTCAGCGCACGTGCCGCGATCACGGATCCCGGGTCCGAATTCGCCGCACTCGCCCAGTCATTCAATGCCATGGCGGCGGGCCTGGAAGCGCGGGGTTTGGAGCAGCGGTTGCAATCAACCTTCCTGGAAAACCAGGTGGCCGAACGCACGCGTGAGTTGTCGGATTCGAACAACCGTCTCCAGGTGGAGATCGCAGGGCGCGAGAAGACAGAGGCGGCGCTGCATCAGGCACAGAAGCTTCAGGCCGTCGGACAGCTCGCCGGTGGCATCGCCCACGACTTCAACAATATGCTGGCAACCGTTCTGGGCAACCTGGAACTGATGGAACGCCGGGTTTCGCAGGCCGGCAACGGATGGACCACGGCGGACACGACGCGTCTAAATCATCTGATCGAACGCGCGACGGGTGCGGTGACTCGTGGCGCGCAGTTGACCGGCCGGTTGCTGGCGTTTTCGCGCCGCCAGCGGCTTGCGGCGCGCCCGACCGATATCAACGCGCTATTGCAGGAATTGATCACCCTCGCGACCAGCACCTTGGGCCGGCGGGTGCAGGTCGTTTCCGAACTGGCGGGCGATCTTTGGCCCGCCATGGTTGATCCCAGCCAGGTGGAAGCCGCCATTCTCAACCTTTGCCTGAACGCCCGCGACGCCATGCCGGACGGAGGGCGGCTGACGATCCAGACCAGTAACATGATCATCGAACCGCGGTCGGCCAGGGCGTCCGGCGACGATGATTTGCCACCGGGTGGTTACGTCCGGGTGTGCATCGCCGATACCGGTATTGGCATGTCGCCGGAGGTGAGGGCGCGGGCGTTCGATCCGTTCTTCACGACAAAAGGACCCACTGCCGGTTCAGGGCTGGGCTTGAGTCAGGTCTATGGCATGGCGCGCCAGGCGGGCGGTAATGTCGCGATCGAAAGCACACCGGACGCCGGGACACGCATTATCCTGTGGCTGCCGCGCGCCGCGACAATCGAAGAGGGCAAGCCGGCGACGCCCGCGAACAAGCCGGACCGTCGTGGTTCGGGTATGCCAAACACGCTGGTACTCGTCGTGGACGATGACCACGCGGTGCGCCAGGTTACGGTCGAAATGGTGCGCGACCTCGGCTGCGAGGTGGTGCAGGCAGCGAGCGGGGAGCAGACGCTTGCACTCGTCGGTAAGCTGCCGCATCCGCCGGCACTGATCCTGCTGGACTATGCGATGCCGGAGATGAATGGAATTCAGCTCGCCCGGGCGCTGCGGGATCGCGGCTTGACCGCGCCCATCGCGCTGGTGACAGGCTTTGCCGAATTGTCAGAGTCCGATGTGGCCTCGGCCGATCTGGCGGGCTTGCTCCGAAAACCCTTTACAATCAGGGAATTGCAGGAGTTATTGAAGCGCCTTCGGGCGGTGGCGCAAGCCGGCATGCACGTTCTGGAATCAGGAATGGCGGGACGCTGAGCGGAGCCGAGCTACCAGACAAACCGCGGTAGTGTCGCAACCGGAGCCACGCCGGTCGCCAGGGCGGCGGCTTCGGCTTTCACGGTGTCGAACGTCCCGTCCGGGTTCTTGAGATCGGTCCCGTGGATACCGTCCATCACCCAGCAAGCCGCCAATCCGACGCCAATCGCACCGGCGATATCGGTGCGCAGCGAATCCCCTACCGCCAACACCTGATCGGGCGGGAGACCGAGCTGCTGGAGAACCGGCTGATAAATCGCCGGATTCGGTTTGCCGAGGGAGCGGACATCACCACCCAGTTCCTGATACCGAACCGCGAGGGCGCCGGCGCACAACACCCGAACCCCGCCGCGAATCACTTCCAGATCCGGGTTCGCACAGATCATCTTCAGACGATGATCCGCGCATTCGGCCAAAATCGCCTCGAATTCCCCCATATCGCTCGGATTCCGATGGTCGTCCGGACCGGTGTTCAACACGAAATCAGCCTCGGCCGGGGTGTCCACCACCTGCAGCGGCAGTCCTTCCAGAACCGGCTTGTCCCGGTCGGGACCCAGGTGGAACACCTTGTTGCCCAGTTGAGCCCACCAAAGGTCGGGCGAATTTTGCAACGCGAGACGCACCGCCTCGCCACTGGTCAGAATGCCGGTGTAGAGCGAGTCCTCGATCCCCATACGGCGCATCATCGTTCTGACCGCGTCATTCGGGCGCGGCACGTTCGACAGCAACAACGTCCGCTTTCCGGCGGCGCGAAGCTGCTTGAGGGTCTCAACCGCATGCGGGAATGCGTTGACCCCATCGTGGATCACGCCCCACAGGTCCAGCACGAAGCCATGATAGCGGTCTGCCAGCGGGGCAAATCCGGACAAGTGTTCCATCAAACCAACTCCGCCAACTCTTCGGCACGTTTGCCGACCGCCTCTTGCGCGACATTATAGCGCGCCGATCGCATCGCAATCATCAGGTCCGCCTTGATCCGGGGAATCAACGCCGGCCCGTGCAGGGCAAAACTGCTGTAGAGTTGCACCAGCGAGGCACCGGCTTCCAGCTTCGTCAACGCATCGCGCCCGGTGAAGACGCCACCTGTGCCGATCAGCACCAGACGCCCTTTCGCCAGCAGATAAGCGCGCGCCAGCATCCGGGTCGAAAGCTTGCGCAACGGCAGGCCCGACAGGCCCCCGGCTTCGTTCGCATGTTTGGATTTCAGCCCCGGCGGCCGCGAGATCGTGGTGTTGCCAACGATCAGGCCCTGAACGCCTTCCTCCACACAGGTCTCGACGACCGCCGCCAATCCGTCCTGCGACAGGTCCGGGGCCACCTTGACCAGAATCGGCGGACGGTTCGGGATCGTGGCGACTGCTTGCAGGATCGACCGAAGCTGCGCCTCCGATTGCAGATCGCGCAGGCCGGGGGTGTTGGGCGAAGACACGTTGATGACGGCATAATCGACCAGTGGGCCGACCGCATGGATCATTGCCGGGTAGTCGCGAACCGGATCGGCGCCCACCTTGTTGATCCCCACGTTGGCGCCCAGCGGAACTTTACGGCCGGCGAACGCCTTGAGGTTTTCCAGATAGACGTCCAGGCCGAGATTGTTGAATCCCAGGCGATTGATCACCGCATGGTCCTCGGTCAGCCGGAACAGGCGCGGTTTGGGATTGCCCGCCTGCGGCAGCGGAGTCACCGACCCCGTCTCGACAAAGCCAAACCCGAGACGCGTCAAATTTAGACCCGCCGCGGCATTTTTATCGAAGCCGGCCGCCAGCCCGATCGGGTTGGAAAAGCGCCGGCCAAGCACCTCGATCGCCAGGGCAGGATGGTCGGGTTTGGTGGAACGCGGCACCATCCCCCGCGCCAACGCCTTGATCGCAAGCGTGTGGGCTTGTTCGGGACTGAGCAGACGAAGGAACGGAAGCGCGGCCGAGGCCAGAAATGACACCATCGGGGCGGACTTATGCCCGCAACGTACCGAGGCCGAAAGAGTGAAAAACCGGCTACGAGGCCGCAACGACCCGGTTTTGCGGTTTATCGCTGATTAAAATCGCGCTTCCCCGACGGCGGCCAAACGAAAGCGTCCCGGCTCACCCCCCAGCCAGCGCCGGGGACGGCCATGGCGGCGGTCCCTGTAGATCCAGCACCGCCGCGATCTGCGCGCCGAGATGCTGACCGGCCGCCATCAACCGCCGCATATCATCGCCATCGGGCACCGGGTCATTGCCATCCCAAAAGATGAAGATCGCGCCGACCGTCTTGCCCTGCACGTCGGCCGCCGGACAGACCAGCATGCTGGTCGCGCCGAAGGCATCGAACCGAGCGCGCAGCGACACCGTATGCAGATCGGCGATGCGGTGGAACGAGCATTGTCCCGACAGCAGTACCGGCAGAAAGTCACTCCAATCCGACAACGACTGGTTACTGACCGCCGCCCCGGCCAGCCGTCCGGCCGCCGCCACGCTGTTGGTAACGTCGTAGCGCAGCAGCCCGGTGCCGGTCAGACCGGTGACGCCATTGTGAATCACGTTCAGGCGGACGCGGGAGGCGCCGCTGGCGCGTGTGAGCATCGCGTCAAGAAGCTGATCGATCAACTTGTTCGCGGCGGCGAATTGACGCAATTCGGTTTGCAACATGGTTTGCTCCTCTGATCGGCGGCGTTCTGATCGTGTGGACTCGCTATCGAGGAAGGCCACCCGCACGCCGGCGGTCAGGCTGCCTTCTTTGGAGACATGAATGGCGGTGTAGGCGCCTGTCAGGCAGGCGGCCGTCAGCATCGGCTGCACGAGCCTGCGCCCGGAGGATCGTCCAAGATCGGCGAACAGCTCCAGCAGCACCCGGAACAACGCCAGTACTTCAATCATATGTTCGAAAACTTTCGCGGTAGCTGAAATGGGTGATTTTAAATGCGGCGCGGTTCGAAGCCGTTCGGGCTTGCCTTGTTCGGCAACCGAGGGGAAACAGGGGCCGTGTGGAACCAACCGTATCTTGAGACCTGTTGCCGCGCGGCGTTGCACCGGCTGCATCTGGCCGCCGACGATGGGCGGCCGGGCGATCGGATGGACGCGACCTGCCTGGTCCGGTTGTCCGGCATGGGTTTGAGCGTGGAGCGTGGCGACGGGCGTTTCACCCTGACACCGGACGGTGTCCGCCGGCATGCCAGCGAAGTATTGAAACGCCCGACTGTCTGAACGGTTCGGAACCGCTACGCCAGCGGCGCAGTCACCACGGTTTCCACATCCGCCAGCGTCACACACAGAATGCGTGCCCCGTCGGCGGCGGTGATCATGATCAGATCTCCGGCCGTCAGCATGTCGCTGGCATCGGCCAGGTAATTGCCGCTGCTCACGCCGGACAGCGTGTCTTTGCCGGATTTGTAATGCCACAGCGTAAAGCCGTTGGCGTAAGCAAGGACGGACAGGTTGCGGATTGCGAAGGCCATGGTGGTGTTTCTTCCATAAAAAAAGCCGCTGGCCCGAGGGGCAGCGGCTGGTCAACAGATAGAGAGGACAAATCAGACAGCGAGGCGATCGTCAGGCGCACCTCGCCCGTTGATGTGAGAACATTAGGGGAAACCAGACTGCCGAGTCAACGATATTTTTCCTAAATCGATCATCAAATTACGATACCCTTGACCCGCAGCGGCCATTCCAGCCGCTCCAGCGCTTCGGACCATAGTTTGTGATCGTGACGTTCAACCGCGACCAGCCGGTTGGGAGGCATCTGACGCTCGCCCCAAATCCGCAGCACGCGGGCATGCGACAGATCGATGCGCCGCTGCCGGTATAAGCCATCCAGACACTTGACCACGTCATCCGGATCGCATGGCCGGCTGACCCGCCCCTTGTTGGCAGTGTAGCGAGCACCTTCCCGTCTGGCGATCAGGGCAGCCATCGTCCACAGCCACGCGGCCTCCGCGCTGTCAAATGCTTCGCACCGTGGTCCGGACCGGCCTTCTGGCGCGCGGGTGCCGGCGGCACGACGTACGGCTGCAATGGGCATGCAAATCTCCTCATGATTGAACGCGCGAATTAAACAGGCCAACATATAACCACAGGTTGCATACAATTGCAAGCTAAATGGCTGTTTTTCCTATTCCATCTTCCACGCATTCCTAGGATAATGATCCGAAGCCGAGTCGCCGATCACAGCGTTCGCAACCAGGAACCGACACGATGAAACACGAAGATATCTGGCGTGCCCTCGATACCCTGGCCGCCGAGAACGGCCTGTCCGCCTCCGGCCTCGCCAAGAAGTCGGGACTGGACGCCACCACGTTCAATCCGTCCAAGCGGCGTATGCCGGACGGGCGCAACCGCTGGCCCAGCACGGAAAGCGTGGCCAAGGTGCTGAACGCGACCGGAGCCTCGCTGGAGGCGTTTACCGCGTTGGTATCCGGCGCTCGGGCTCTCGCCAGCAGCGCGGGCACGCGGACGATCTCTCGCCGAGTGCCGCTGATCGGCCTGGCGCAGGCAGGATCGGACGGTTATTTCGACGATGGCGGTTTCCCGGTGGGCGGCGGTTGGGACGAAGTCAGCCTGCCGGAAATCGCCGACCCCAACGCCTACGCGCTGGAAATCAGCGGTGAGTCGATGGAACCGGTGTTTCGCGACGGCGATCTGGTGATTGTCTCCCCGTCGGCGCCGATCCGCCGTGGCGACCGCGTGGTGGTCCGCACCAAGGACGGGCAGGTGATGGCCAAGCAACTCGCCCGCCGCTCCGCGCGCCGTGTGGACCTCAAGAGCCTGAACCCCGAACACGCCGACTACAGTTTCGATTTATCCGACGTGACCTGGATGCATCGCATCGTTTGGGCCAGCCAATAGGATTTTCTTTGACGAAAGGCCACACCGCGGCGTCTGATAGGAACCGGGAGGGCTGCTCCGATGGGTCGGATCGCCTGGGTTCCGTTGGTCGCGCTGTTGGTGTCACCTCTGGCTGCGTCGCCGGCCCCGGCCGGCGATGTGGACGTGGCATTGGTTCTGGTCACCGACGTGTCTCGCAGCATCGACGACAGCGAGTTCAAGTTGGAAAAAGACGGCTACGCCAACGCGTTCTCCAGCCAGACAGTGCTGAACGCCATCCAGGGTGGACCGGCCGGACAGATCGCCGTCGCCTATGTGGAATTCGCCAGCGGGTTCGAGGTTCGGACCGTCCTGGATTGGACCGTGATCCGCGACAAGGCCTCGGCGCAAGCGTTTGTCGATCGGCTGTCAACCGCTCCGCGTTCATTCTGGGGGCGCACCGCAATCGGGGCGGGCGTGGAACAGGGCATGCAGTTGCTGGCTGAAACCGGACTGAACCCGACGCACCGGGTGATCGACGTCTGCGGTGACGGCACCAACAACGCCGGACGCGAGGTCGCCGACGTGCGGGATGAGGCTGTGAAGGCAGGCATCACGATCAACGGCCTGGCGATCATCAACGACCACCCGGTGTCGTGGACGTTCGCGCATGTTCAACCTCCCGGGGGGCTGGCCAATTACTACCGCGACAATGTCACGGGCGGCCCCGCCAGCTTTGTCTTGGAAGTGCATGATTTCACGTCGTTTGGAGAAGCCATGACCCGCAAGCTGGTGCAAGAAATCGCCGCCGGTCAGGCTGGCGGACAATTCGCGAACGGACGGTAAGGGGAACCGCATGGGACTGCTGATTGACGGCGTGTGGCACGAACAAGAGCCTGAAACGGCGAAAGACGGCAATTTTGCCCGTCAGGACACCGCCTTCCGGAACTGGATCACGCCGGATGGACGCCCCGGCCCCACCGGCCAGGATGGATTCCGTGCGATGGCCGGACGGTATCATCTGTATGTCTCGCTGGCGTGCCCGTGGGCGCACCGCACCCTGATCATGCGGGCGCTGAAGGGCCTACAGGACATCATTCCAATTTCAGTGACGCATTGGCTGATGCTGGAGCATGGCTGGACGTTCGCTCCCGGCGCGGGCGTTATTCCCGATCCGCTGTACAACAGCCGTTTTGTCTACGAGCTGTATGCCCGGGCGGTCGATGATTACTCGGGCCGGGTGACGGTGCCGATTCTGTGGGATCAGCACACGCAAAGCATCGTCAACAACGAATCCGCCGACATCATCCGCATGCTTGGTACTGCCTTCGATCATGCCGGCGCCAAACCAGGGGATTACTACCCGGCCGCGTTGCGGCCAGAGATCGACGCGGTGAACCAGCGCGTTTATGACACTCTGAACAACGGGGTGTACAAAGCCGGTTTCGCCACAACCCAGGCGGCCTACGAGGCGGCAGTGGTGCCGCTGTTTGAATCGCTGGACTGGCTGGAAGACCGGCTGTCGCAATCACGCTATGTCTGCGGCGACCGCATGACGGAGGCCGATATCAGGCTGTTCACCACCCTGGTCCGTTTCGATTCCGTCTATTATGGCCATTTCAAATGCAACATTCGCCGAATTGTCGATTACCCCAACCTGTGGGCCTACACGCGCGACATCTTCCAAACTCCGGGTGTCGCCGAGACGGTCGATTTCGGTCATATCAAACGGCATTATTACATGAGCCACCGGCGCATCAATCCGACCGGGATCGTTCCGCTCGGGCCGGCGCTGGATTTTGGCGCGCCGGTCGATCGCAGCCCCGGCGTGGACAAGCTGATCGTGTTCTGAGCGGTTCGGTTTGACGGGACGCGGTTCGCGGACAAATCTGCCGGACACTGTCGCCGAAGGAGTCACCGCGCATGGAAATTCGCAATCTGGGCCAATCCGGCCTGCGCGTGTCGGCGATCGGCCTCGGCTGCAACAATTTTGGCGGCCGGATTGACGAGGCGGCGACCAAAGCGGTGATCCATAAGGCGCTCGACCTCGGGATCACGTTATTCGACACCGCCGATGTGTATGGGGAGCGCGGCGGATCCGAGGAAGTCATGGGCCGCATTTTGGGTGACGACCGCAAACGGATCGTGCTCGCCACGAAGTTCGCCGCCCCGATGGACGACAGCGGCGAAAAACTGGGCGGATCGCGCCGGTATATTATGGCTGCGGTAGAGGACAGCTTGCGGCGGCTGAAAACCGATTGGATCGATCTGTATCAAATGCACCGGGTCGATCCGAACACCCCAATCGAGGAAACCCTGCGCGCCTTGGATGATCTGGTACGGCAAGGAAAGGTGCGGTATCTCGGGTGCTCGAATTTCGCCGCATGGCAGATGACGGACGCTGCCTGGACCGCCCGCACGGCCGGATTGAACGGGTTCGTGTCCTGTCAGGACGAGTACTCTCTCGTGCATCGTGCGCCCGAAGCCGAACTGCTGCCGGCGGCGCGCAAGCTGGGTTTCGGGCTGTTGCCATATTTCCCACTGGCGAGCGGACTACTGACCGGAAAGTACCGTCGCAATACCCCCCTGCCCGCCGGGACCCGTTTGGCCAGGACGCAACGGTTGGCGGATCGCTATCTGACCGAACAGAACTGGGAAAAATCCGAGCACCTGGCGGATTTTGCCGAGGCTCGGGGTCACTCGATGCTGGAACTCGCATTCTCATGGCTGTTGGCGCAACAGCCCGTGGCCAGCGTCATCGCGGGTGCGACGCGGCCGGAACAGTTGGAGCAGAATGTTAAGGCCGGCGACTGGACGATGACGGCGGAGGAATTGGCGGAGATCGACCGCATCGCCGGATAGGCGGCGCGCAACACCGAGCGCGCGGTATTGATACTGTTTCATTCCCGCCATGGGGGAGAGTTTATTATTGGGGGACTCTGGCATCATACCAGTCCGCTTTGAGACTGACGTGCATTATTCCACTGTTGTCACGGCCCGGCTTGTCCGGGCCACCTGTGGCCTGATGGTGCCGCGATAGGTGGCCCGGACAAGCCGGGCCATGACAACAGGGGGCGAGAGTCGGCATTAACGCGGTACTCCCGGGTCAGATCGCCCCTGCCCGCTTCAGTTTGTCCACATCCATCCCCAACCAGCCGCCATAAATGTCGAAATTGTGCTGCCCGAGCGACGGGCTTGGAAGCGGTTCGACCGGATCCGAACCGTGCAGCCGTAACGGTGTATTCGGGACAATAATGGACCCCAGCGACGGATGCTCGATACGTTGCAGCATGCCGCGTTCGTGCATGTGCGGGTCGTTCATCACCTCGACGGCGTTTCGCACCGCGGCGACCGGGATTTTGTAACGTTTCGCGGTGGCGGCGACCTCGTGCTTGCCCAGACCAATGGTCCAGGCCGTCACCAAAGCCTCGGTTTCCGCCATGTTTGCGGTGCGCGCGGCGTTGGTGTTGAAGCGTGGGTCGTCCAGCAGGTCCGGCCGGCCCATCGCCCGTAGCAGGTTCTGCCAATGGCCCTCGGTCACCACATGCACCGCGACCCAGCCGTCTTTGGTCTGAAACGTGTTGTACGGCGCGCTCGCCAAACCCGACTGGCGATTGCCGGCACGGGGCGGTATCTTACCGGTGCGGAAATGATAGTCGTAGCTGGAGGCCAATGACGGATAAACCGTTTCTTGCATCGCCACTTCGACCAACTGCCCCTGCCCCGTCGCGGTGCGTTGCAACAGCGCGGTCATGACGGCAGCGTAGAGATGAATGCCGCCCATGAAATCGACCAGCGTCGGGCCGGCTTTCATCGGCGGGCCGTCGGGATCGCCGGTTACGCTCATGATGCCGGAGGCGGCCTGAATGGTGAAATCCATCGCCAGATTATCGCGATCCGGCCCGCTGATGCCGAATCCGGTGCCGGTGGCATAAACCAGACGCGGGTTGATTTCTTTCAGAACGTCATAGCCGACACCGAGACCGTCCAGAGTGCCTGGCGAAAAATTCTCCAGCAGCACATCGGCTTTGGCGACCATCTGCTTCAGCAGATCTTTGCCGATTTCGGATTTCAGGTTCAGCGTCACCGCGCGTTTGTTCGCGTTCAGCATCGCCATCGGCAGCGTGGTGTCGCCACCGGTCGCGATCACCCGGCGGCGCAATGGCTCGCCCCCCGGCGGTTCGATCTTGATGACGTCGGCGCCGGCCTTGGCCATCAGCATGGTGGCATAGGGGCCTTGGAAGATCTGGCCGAAATCCAGGACGGTGATACCGGCCAAGGGAGTCGTCATCGGGGAAACCTCGTGTCGAAACTGCGTTGGCATCGACCTTACGGGCTCCCCGTCCCGATGGCGACAGCCGGCCGGGCGGATAGACCAATCGTTACGGCACCGCCGCACCCTGCGTGTTAACGTACACCGCATAGATCGAGGTGCTGGCACACATATACAACCGATTTCGCAACAACCCGCCGAACGTCAGATTGGCGCAGGTTTCCGGCAGATGGATTTTGCCGATCAGATCACCGTCCGGCGCGAAGCAACGCACGCCGTCCTCGTTCGGATCGGCCCACCCCATGCTGGTCCAGACGTTGCCCTCGATATCGACGCGCATCCCGTCGGTGAAGCCGGGCGCGAAGCCTTCGGCGAAAATGCGACCGTTGTTCAGTTTTCCGCCATCGACGTCGAACACCCGGATATGCGCGGCACCGCCATGCGTCAAACCGCTATCGACGATGTAGAGTTTCCTTTCGTCGGGCGAGAACGCAAGGCCGTTCGGCTGGGTGAAATCATCCACCACCATCGAGACCTCACCGGTGCGCGCATCGACGCGATAGACATTTTGCGTCGTCTGCTCCTGTTCGGCCCGTAAACCCTCGTAATTACCACCGATGCCGTACGACGGATCGGTGAACCAGATCGAATCGTCGCTGGCCACGACAACGTCGTTCGGGGAGTTGAACCGCTTGCCCTCGTACCGATCAGCGACGATGACGATCCGGCCGTCGAACTCGGTGCGCACCACCCGCCGCCCGGCATGCTGGCAGGTAATCAGCCTTCCCTGCCGATCCACCGTATTACCATTGGAATTATACGACGGCGATCTGAACACGCTCAGATGGTTGTCGTCCTCCAGCAGCCGCATCATCCGGTTGTTCGGCAGGTCGCTGAAAATCAGATAGCCACCGGCGCGAAAATAGGCCGGCCCCTCCGCCCAGCGGAATCCGGTCGCGATACGCTCCACGGCGCCTGTGCCAGGGCTGCCCTTGAAGCGTTTGTCGAGCGCTTCGATGTGCGGATCTGGATAGCGGGAGCCGGGCAGCGGTCCGAGCGGCAATCTTTCCGCCGCGGAGACAGGCAAAGGCGCGCAGGTCTGCCCATGCGGGGGCACCAAGGCGACGGAATGGAATGGGCGCGTGGTCATGGTGTTTCCCCTGTCGTTACCGTCCGCGTTGCGCCTGTCAGGCAACGCCGTTGGAACGAACTATCCGACCACAGCAAGCGGGTCCACCTTCGCTGTTCGCATCCCTCCGGGCCGGCAAGGCGTCCCTGGGAGGGTTCTCTTTAGACTGGCAGTCCTGGCATCCAACTCGGTGTCAAACGACGCTCAGCAATCAACGTGTGCCCGTCCGCTACGAGCGCGGCATGGCTCTGCCGATGCCGAACGCTTTTTGTTCGCGCCACAGGCGGTAGCGATAGATACTCCAGGCTATCAATGTCGCTCCGATCGCGACAGGAAGCATCAACATGGCCAGCCACAAAGCGAACGCCGCAAGAAAGAGTGCCCCCGCGACGACCGCGGCAACGATGGCCCACGCCAATAAGCGTGTGGCAACGGGAACATGCGGCGGCGAGACGAACTCACCTTCGAGGGTCATCTCCAGGTCGGGGGGATTGCGCTTATTCATGCACGGAATGTGGCGCACCCTTGGCTCCGGTTCAAGCCCGGTCTTATGATGGCCCAACTGTCAGGGGACGCCGCAATGAAGGTCGGGCTTTTCATCAACACGCAATATCCGGAAGACGTCGATGTTCCGGCGCAGATTCCGGCCCTGGTCGAGCAGGTCCGTGTGGCCCGCGATGCCGGATACAAGTCGCTGTGGTTCCCGCACCACTGGCTGACCGCGCCGATGCAGATGCTGCAGATCATGCCGGCCATGGCGTTTCTCGCGGCCGAGGCGAAAGGCATGGTCATCGGGCCGAACATTCTCATCCTGCCGCTGCTGAACCCGATGCATGTGGCCGAGGAAGCCGCGACCCTGGATGTGCTGACCGGCGGCAACTACGTGCTGGGTGCCGGTCTGGGTTACCGGGAGCCGGAGTTCACCGCCTTCGGGATTCCGTTGTCCGAACGCGCTGGCCGCTTCACCGAAAGCGTGACCCTGATGCGCAAGCTCTGGGCCGGCGGCAAGATCACGCACGAGGGCAAATTCTTTAACGTCCGCGACGCCGGCATCAGCGTGAAACCGGCGCGCCCGGGTGGCGTGCCGATCTATATTGCCGGGCTGGTTGACGCCTCCGTCCGCCGCGCGGCTCGGATTGGCGATGCCTGGTTGATCGCGAATGCGTCGTCGATCCAGGAGATCATGCCACAGATGAAGACGTATCGCGCGGCGCTGACCGAATTCGGCCGCACCCCGCTGGAATTCCCGATCGCCCGGGAATGCTACGTCGGCAGCAGCCGGGCATCGGCCTATGCGGAGTGCAAAGCGGCGCTGGAGTATAAGTACGCGGCCTACAAGGACTGGGGCATGACCAGCCCGCTGGACGGCGTCGATTTCGACGATTTCGCGCGTGACCGGTTCATCATCGGCGACAAGGAATCGGTGAAGGACGAGATCCTGCGGTACACCGAACTTCTGGGCGTTGACCACTTCATCATGCGCAGCCAGTGGCCGGGATTGGAGCAGGAAAAGGTGCTGGGTTCGATCCGCCGGTTGGGCGAGGTGTTCGCAACGTTATAGTTTGGCGTGGCCCGATCACCCGGGCCACGCAATCCCGGCTAACTGAAATGGATGGCGAGCCAGACAGTCGGCTCTTTCGCCGCTGTTCGGGTCACGCGATGTCGGCGCCGAGCCGGTATCAGCACATGGTCGCCGGGGCGGAGGTCATAGTCTCCGTCTCCGTCAATCCACAGACCGGCCGAACCGAGCAGCAGCAGGACCCATTCGTCGTGGGGCTGGTTGAACGGCACATCCTCGGGCGTCACCTGGCCGTATGAAACGATCCGCTCAATCCGGACGCCGGGACGCGACAGCAGTTCGGTGAATATTTCGTCGTTTGCCCGGGCGGGAAGATTATCGAAGATGTTGGGCAGTGACTGTCTCCCGGTGTCATTCGAACCGAACCGTCATCGTCGTTCTAATGGATAATCGCCAGCACGATCTCCACGGCGATCATCACCGTGATGATGACTTCCAGCACTTCTGACCGGCTGGCGTGCGCCTCGTCGTACAGGGCCGTGTAGGTATCGCGAATGATCGACAGCTTGCGGTCCACCGCCGCGCTGACAGTCGGCACGCGGAACAACTCCAGCGCCGCCGCATAAATGCGGGCGAGGTAAACGTCCTCGGTCACCTGCAACGCATTGTCCACTTTCTCGGTCAATTCCGTTACTTCGGCGACCATGGTGTATAAACGCCGCGCCAGGTCGGCAAACCGGCGCGCGCCCGGCAGTGCCCAGCGGCGCCGCGTCGCTTCCACCAGATCGTACATACGGGGCAACTCTGCATCCAGCAACTCATCGTAATACCGCATTTCGAGCAACTGAGCGTTTGCAACCTCGATCACATCGATGACGTCGGAATCGCCTCTTGGTTCGTAAACAAAGGCGCGGTCCCAGGTTAGGACGACCAGATCGTCCGTGTAATAAGAATACCGATGGCGCAGCAGATCCCGCCTCGCGCCTTCGGACAGCGGACGTTGCTCACCGGACAACAAGGGAACCATATCCAGGCGTCCGATCAGTGTTTCGGCGGTAATTTTTTCGCTAAAGGCAGTGACCACGCCGACAATGTAGTCTTCCTCCAGCGTGGACGGGATCGGCCGCACCAGCGCGTCGCCGACGCCCTTGCGCACCCGATCCAGTAGATCGGTCCACAGCGCCGTCGCCGGCGCCAGCCCGACGGCCAGATCGATCGCGTTCAGGCGCTGCGAAAAGCCCGCCCAGGACAAATCCGTGACGCCCACACGCAGGGCGATGCTGACCACGCCAAAATCGTAAAGCCGGGCGGTGACGGTGGCCTGCAACGGCCCCTCCGGCAGGTCCAGCACGATGGAGCCCAAGCCGAGCGTAACCGGTGGCACCCCGAACGCCACCGCTTTCGCGGGTGTCGTGGTCAGACGCCCGCGGGAGCTTTCGGTGCGGACGGTGCGTGCCCAGGTCTGTTCGGCGATACCCAGATCGATCGCATAGGCGACATCGAACAGCCGGTACGCCAGAATCGTGCCGGTGGCGACATCCAACGCGACCGTTTCGTCGAGAGTCATCGCACTAACCCGCGGCGTCCTGCTCGTTCAGGAACCGCAGGGCGTTGGCCGGGTCGATCAGGGCGTGGACCTCAAACCGCGCGGGAATGATGTCGGCCCAGGCGTTCAGGTGGGCGTGCAAGGCCTCGTTTGAGGCGACATCGAACAGCACCACGGCGCCGCGCCCGACCTTGGCGTGCACCGACCGTACTTCGCCTTTGTCGATCAGCGGCTGGATCCAGGTCCAGTAGCTTTGCCGGGCGGCGGTCACGCTGGACGGCCGTTCGGGACGAGGGTCGCTGATCACCAGAAAAAGCACGAGAGTGTCTCCTAAGCGCGAATGGCCGGCGGGCGGCGCAGTGCCCAAAATGCCACGCTGCCGGCGACGTAGAACACGATTGATAGGCCGAACGCGAATCTGTAGCTGCCGGTGGTATCGAACACGAACCCTGCCAGCCATGCTCCGGCCGCCGCACCCAGTCCGGTGCCGATCGTGATGACGCCCAGAATAGCGCCCAGATTCGGCCCCGGGAACAGGTCGGCGGTCTTTGCGGTGATCGCCGGCCCCCTGGCGCCCCATGTCAGGCCGAAGAAACAGGCGTGCAGCCACAGCAGTACATGCTGATCGGGGGAGGTGATCATCATCGCGAAGATCACGCCCAGGATCGACGTGCCGTAGGTGACGACCGCTGAAACCTCTCGTCCGATATAGTCGGACAGCGTGCCCGTAATGATCACCCCCGGCAGCGACAGGAACGCCCCCATGCCGAGAACGCCGGCGGCGTAGAGTTTGTCGAAGCCGATATCGACCGCGAATGCCAACTGGTGCAGGGCGACCAGGAAGCTGCCGAGCCCGGTGAACATGTACACCAGGAACAACAGCCAGAAATGCGGCGTCCTCACCGCTTGCCGCACCGTCCAGCCCTCGGCATCCGCGACGCGCCGGCGTCCTCCCTGCCCGATGCCGCGAAACATGGCGGCCAGCGGCAACAGCACGACGCCCATGAACACGCCCTGCCACAGATAGGCGCCGCGCCAACCGAGACCGGAGATCATCAGCGTGGTCAGCGGTGCCGAAAACGCCCGCGCGAACCCATTGGCCGATTGCACGACGGACACCGCCATGCCGCGGTTGCGGACGAAATATTTCGACAACAGCGGCACGAACACCACCAGCCCGAGGCAGTTCGCCCCCAGCGTCATCACCACGCCGTACAGCACGACGATGTGCCAAAGCTCCGTTGCACCGGCGTTGGCGATCAACCCGATCGTCAGCAGCACGCCGCCCATCAGGATCAGGCGGGGTGGCCCAAGCCGGTCCACCAGCCATCCCACCAGCGGCGAACTGATCCCTGTCACCACCTGCGACACCGAATACGCCAGCGAAACCTCTGCTCGGCTCCACCCGAACGCCTCGATGAAGGTGACCAGGAAGACGGTGTAGGAGTGCATGAATCCGGCACCGACGGAGAAGGTGCCGAACGCGGCGGCGAGCAGGAGCCAGAGGCGCAGGTTGGAGAGTGGTTTGGAATCGGTCATGGGCCGATTGTGTCGCATGGGACGAAAATTGCCCAGCCTCAGCCGATCTGATCCGATTAAGGAATGGTTTTCCAAATACAAATATGGTTAGTCGATTATATCTTGCAGACTCTCGGTGTCGCGATGGCGCTTAGAAGGCACGCATACGGTCCCGATCGACGTTGTGACGCAGACGCTCCCTGGTAATCGGTTCGGGTAGAATTTGGACCTCGCGCCCCAGCAGTTGGCCGAGTTCCCGCTCTATCCGCACGAGATCAAGCAGGCTCACCTTGGCGTCCGGATCGAGTTCCGCCGCAAGATCGATATCGCTTTCTGGACCGGCCTCGTTGCGGGCGAACGAGCCAAACAGGGACAGGCGCGCGATTCCGGCCTGTTCCAGCCGTTGCTGGTGAGCCCGCAAGGTGGCGATGACGTCGGATGCGGTGACGGATACCGAGTGGTCCATGCGGGTAGTTTAGCCCGAAATGCGCCCGCTGTCCCGGTACTTTCCGGAAGCGGGCGTGGCCGCCTATTTGATCAACCCCGCACTGCGCGGCAGAAACAACGACAATTCTGGAATACAAATGATCAGCATCAGGCCGATCAGCAGTGCCAGCAGATACGGCCAGTACGTCTTCGCATGCTGCCCGACCGAGACGTCCGCGAACCGCAACGCCATCAGCAGCCCGACGCCCAACGGCGGCGTGAACAGGCCGATCCCGACCGCCGCCGTCTGCACGATGTCGAAATGCACCGGATGGATGCCGATCTTCAACGCGATCGGGAACACCACCGGGATCAGAACGACAGCGGCCGGCAGACCCTCCAGCACCATGCCGAACACCAATGTCAGCATCGCCACCCCGGTCAGGAACATCCAGGGATGGCCCTCCAACGGCGCCAGCAGCCACGCCAGAAACGCGGGGGCGCCGGACAGGCCCAGCAAGTATTGGAAGATGGTCGCGACGGCCAGCAGGAAGACCACGACCCCGGTCAGCACGCCGGCATCGTAAGCCAGATGCAGGACCTCCATCCAGGTCACGCTTTTGTAGTAGAATTTCGCGGCGAGCAGAGAATACAGCGCGACGATCGCTCCGGCCTCGGTCGCGGTGAAGGCGCCCAGGTAGAAGCCGCCCAGGATCACCACCGGAATGACCAGCGGCACTGCGGCGTTCTTCAGTGCTTTCAGAATGCGGTCGAAGCTGGTGCGGGTGTCTTTCGGCCATTTCAGGAAATGCGCCTGGACCAATACCAGCACGCACAAACAGGCGCCGATCACCGCCGCCGGAATGAACCCGGCCAGGAACAGCGCCACCGCGGACTGGTTGGTCACCGCGCTGATGACGATCATGAAGATCGCGGGCGGCACCAGCATGCCCATCGCGGTGCCGGCGGCGATCAGCGACGCTCCATCTTCCGGCCGGTAGCCGGCTTTTTTCAGTGATGGCATCAGGGCAGAACCGAGCGCTGATACTTCGGCCATTTTGGAACCGCAGATGTCGGAGAAGAAATACGACACCACAATGACCGACATGCCCAAGCCGCCGCGCAGCCAGCCCACCAGCGCGCGGGCGAGTTCCACCAGCGCGGTGGACATACCGGCCCGCTCCATCAACGAGCCTGCGAAGACGAACGATGGGATCGCCAGCAGCACCCAGCTTTGCGAGGCCGATACGATCGTGGAACTGAGCTGTTGCAGCGGCAGGCCGCTGACCATCAGGCCCACCACGCCGGCCGCACCCAGGCAGAACACGATCGGTAACGACAGGATCAGCAGAATCAGAAAGGTGAGAAGTGTTGCGAGAAGGATCACCGGTCTTACTCCCGCACGTCGGCAAAGCTGTGTTCGGGACCGGCAGGCCGTCTTGCCGCATCGAGTGCGGACAACGCCATCAGAATGCCGCCCACGACGGTCGAGGCGTACAGCCAACCGAGGCTCATTTCTAACGCCGGGGACGTGAGGGTGATGTTCAGCAGCACGAGCTTGTAGCCGAACCAGGCAATTAAACCGCCGAAACCGGCGATGATCAGATTATGCGCGATATGCAGCCCGGCCCGAGTCCGTTCTGACAAACGATGCGTGATCAGATTCAGCGCGAAGTGACTGCGTTCCTTCACCGCGATCGCGGCCCCGATCATCGTCAGCCACGCCAACGTCGTTTCACCAACCTCCTCCACCCAGAAGAAGTTGGGCTGATCCCAATCGAGCCAATCCGTCAGCGGCAGCAGGACATAGCGGGCAAACACGCCGTACAGCATGACCCCGATCGCGAACAGCACGAGGCCGCCCAGGAGAATCCTGGGCAGCAGGAACAGCGCCCGCATAAGTATCAGACCTTCGTGGCGAGGATTTGTTCCCAAAGGCCGCTGTACTTGGCCTCGTATTGCGGCCAGAGCTTTGCCTTGGCGATGTCGATGAACGGCCCGTGGTTGGGCTCGTTCACGATCATGCCGCGCGTTTCCAACTGGGCCTTGGCACTGGCGAGGGTGTCCACGTCCTCGGTCACCTTGCGGACGACGCCCTGGGCCTCACGCCCGGTGTCCAGCACCAGTTTCTGCTGATCGGGACGCAAATCGTTCCACATTTGCAGATTCATGCCGATCAGCGTGGCGCCGTAGTTGTGTCCCGTCAGCGAGTAGTATTTTGAGACCTCGAATGCCTTCAGGGGCACCATGTTGACCACGGGCAGATCGGCCCCATCGATAACACCTTGTTGCGCCGCCGTGATCACCTCCGCCCAACCCAACGGAACGGCAACGCCGCCCAGGCTGTTGATGGTATCGGCAAACACTTTCGACGGTTGGGCGCGAATCTTCAGGCCGCGCAGATCCTTTGGCACCTCGATCGGGCGCTTGGCATTCCAGAAATGGCGGAATCCATAGTCGAAGTAATAGATGACTTTGATGCCGTATTTTTCCTGGAAGATCTTGTCCAGATCGTCACCGACCTTGCCGTTCATCACCTTGTAGGCCTGATCGTAGCTGCTGATCAGGTATCCGACCAGGAACACGCCCATTTCCGGAAACAACGTGGCGGACGCTCCGCCGGGGTTCCCCATGGCGATATTGCCCGACTTCACAGCGTTCATGATGTCGATTTCCTTGGTCAGCAACGTGCCGCCATGAAAACTGACGTCGAGTTCACCCTTGCTGCGTTCGGTCAGCGCCTTGACGAACCACTCGGTCGCGACCGCACCCGACTCGGGATACGGATTGACCGCAGCCAACTGCATCTTCTTCGGCGTCGCCTGCGCAAACGCCGGTGCCCGGCCGGTCGCCAAAATGCCGGCAAGGCCGCTGGCGGACCGCAACAGCGAACGACGCGATGAGATTATGCGCATTGATAGTTTCCCCTGAGTGATTCTTGGCCGGTTGCCCAACATGGTACAGCAGTGGCACGTTATGGCAAATGAGGAAACGGAGCATCCAAAATGATCCATAACCATGCGCAGTGGGGACCAACCGACCAGATCGGCGCCGGCAATCTGCTGACAGTCGAAAAGCGCCTGTCCGCGCTGGCGTCGGTGAAGCAGGGCCGCATCTATGACGTCAGCCACGAGATCTACATGGGCGCGCCGTATATGGCGCCGAACCAGACACCGTTCCTGATGTCGATCTTCGGATCGTGGCGCGACACCATCAAACGCCGCCGCAAGACGGGTGCCACGAACGACGCGGGCACAAACCTCGAACGTATCGAAATGACCGCCCATGTCGGGACCCATATCGACGCGCTCGGGCATTTCTCCAACGGAGATATGCTGTACAACGGCAACGCCTGCGCCGACGTAGTCACCGATTGGGGCCTGGATCGGTTGGGGATCGAGCACGCTCCGCCGATGATTACGCGGGCTGTGCTGTTCGATGTCGGCGGTGCCACGCATCTATCTCCGGGCCAGACGGTCACCCCGGATGACCTGAAACGCGCGGCCGACCGAGGCGGATTCGCTGTGGAAAGTGGCGACATCGCCCTGATCCGAACCGGTTGGGGCCGCTATTTCGGGACCGACAACGCCCGCTATCTGGAAGGCGAGCCCGGCATCGACGTCCCGGCGGCCAAATGGCTGATCGACCAGGGCATCGTTGCGATCGGCGCCGACAACATGGCGGTCGAGGTTCTACCCAACCCCAACAGGACCGTGATGATGCCGGTCCACCAATACGCGTTGGCCGAATGCGGGGTTTATCTGATCGAGAACCTGGCGCTGGAGGAGCTCGCAGCCGAGCGTATCTACGCCGCTTGCTTCATCCTGCTTGCCACGAAAATCCGTGGCGCGACCGGCGCGCCCGTGCGTCCCATTGTGATGGTTTAGGTTGTGGGTGGAAGCAGGCTAACGAGCATAGAAGTGCGTCTCGACGGGCGATCAGCCATTCGTGGTGGACTGAGGCGGGCGAGCAGGTGGGTCAGGCAGGTGCCCCATCGCATTTCAATGGCTGGTATGGCGTTGGTCGGAATTCTCTGCGTTCTGGATTTTCACCCTGAAGGGGCGTCTGCAGAACCTGTTGCCGGACATCCACACTACGAGACCGCCTTTAGTGCGGATACCAAAGTCTGTGGTCAAGTTCGGTCGCTGTACAATCGATTGCTCGATGCGGCCATTTTAAAGGCGACCCGGTCGCCCGCAACAGGAAATGGGGTAACAACAAATTTTGCCTACACAAACCCTGCCGCCTTTGCCGGGATCGGCCTGAAACCGCCGGCGGCGCCAAAAGATATCCAAGGAATCGAGTTCTTTTCGATCTTCATTGGCGACCCGAATGACCCCAGGACACTCGCGAAGGAGACCAGGTATCGAGGCAACACCCCACAAGTTTCGATGGCGGTGTTCAAAGCAGGTAGAGCACCACGTTTGGGGGATGGTCAGGATGCCTTCTATTTTCCACCAGTGAAGGTGGATGATGTTGAATGGCTAATTTCCGTTGAAGGTCTCTCCCAGTCCCAGGGTGACCCTGATCGGCCTAAAGGCGCCTATTTTCTAAAAAAATGGCCTGGCTTTTCGTCCCTTTTGTCTATCTATCACACCGCCAATCGGGCGACCTTTGTTCTTTTTATTTATGAAGCAGTACCGGTAACCGTCTCGGCATTTCAAGCGACTAATAAATCATTGATCATTATATATGACGAGTATTTGAGTATGTTGAAGATCAAAAATCTCAAAACTACATCCGAGGACGCTGGGATCGTGCTTGTTCAGAGACTCACAGAAAATGGCATAGAAGATTTGTGTTACTTGGTAACTGCTCCTGGCGTGGCGGCTAATACCCTGCGGCCAAAACATTCCCAATAATACGGCACCAAACGTCGCCGCCCTGAAGGATCGCTCTCACGATGAATATGAACCCCACCACCTACCAACCTGTCGATGTCCTAGTCATCGGTGCCGGCAATGCCGCCGCCAACGCCGCGCTGGCCGCGCATGAAGCCGGCGCCTCCGTCGCAATGATCGAAACAGCGCCGCAAGAAGCGCGTGCCGGGAACTCGGCGTTTACCGGAGGCGCATTCCGCTTCGTCTATGACGGCATCGACGAACTGCTGGCTTTGGACCCGACAATCGCCGACCTCGATCTGGCGAACATCGACTTCGGCACCTACACGACCGAACAATACTTCGACGACATGGGACGGCTGACCGACTACCGCTGCGACCCCGACCTGACCGAGGTGCTGATCGGCGGTTCATACCAATCCGCCCTCTGGCTGAAGAAGCACGGCGTCAAATTTCAGCCCGCACTGGGTCGGCAGGCCTTCAAGGTCGACGGAAAATTCAAGTTCTGGGGCGGCCTGGCCTGCCACATCCACGGCGGCGGCCTGCATCTGGTCGCAACGCTGCACGCGGCGCTGGAGAAAGCCCGCATCCCCGTGCTGTACGACACGACGGCGTATCAATTGCTGACCGACGACGGACGCATCCAGGGCGTCAAGGCGCGCCACGGAGGTAAATCCTACGATCTTCGCGCGAAAGCCGTCGTGCTGGCCTGCGGCGGCTTCGAATCCAATGCCGAAATGCGCGCCCGCTACATCGGCCCGAACTGGGATCTGGCGAAAGTCCGGGGCACCCGCTTCAACAACGGCTACGGCCACAAAATGGCGATGGATATCGGTGCCGCCTCGGCGGGTCACTGGTCCGGCGCGCACGCGGTGCAGTGGGACATGAATGCACCGCCGTATGGCGATATCTCAATCGGTGATCGTTTTCAAAAACACAACTACCCGTTCGGCGTGATCCTGAATGCTCGGGGTGAGCGATTCCTTGATGAGGGCCTGGATTTCCACAGCTACACCTACGCCAAATACGGCCACGAGGTGATGAAGCAACCCGGATTGTTCGCGTGGCAGGTGTTCGACCAGAAGATCATTGGCTTGTTACGCGACGAATATCGCATCGCCCGGATCACCAAGGAAACCGCCAACACGCTGGAAGAACTGGTAACCAAACTGACCGGCGTCGATCCGGTCGCCGCATTGGCAACATTGAAAGCCTATAACGCGGCGCCGCGTCCCGATGTGCCGTTCAACCCGAACGTTCATGACGGGTACCGCACGACCGGGCTGGCGATCGACAAAACCAACTGGGCACAGAAACTGGATGCGCCGCCGTATCACGCCTACGGCGTCACCGCCGGCGTCACTTTCACTTTTGGCGGACTGAAAGTCAGCACCGCAGCGCAGGTGCAGGACACCTCCGGCGTTGCGATCGACGGTCTGTTCGCTGCGGGAGAAATTGTCGGCGGTCTATACTATCACAACTACGGCAGTGGCACGGGCCTGGTGGCCGGTGTGACATTCGGACGCATCGCAGGCGAGGGCGCTGCGCGTGTGGCGGCCGGTCTCTGACGCAGGGCGCCAGTTGAAGCAACCGCCGACCCCGGCTAGCGTCTGAAGTCCGGACCAAGCCGGGTAACAAACAAGACCTGCCGATATCATTCGGCAGTCAGGAAGGGATGCATGATGCCTGTGATGCCCAGAAAGGGCTGGTTGCCCGCTCTCGCCGCTGGTCTGCTGATGACCGCCGCCCCAACAGCCTCCCGAGCCGCTGACGCCGTTCGCGGTGTCAGCGATACGGAAATCGTCATTGGCACGATTACCGACCTGTCCGGCGTGACCGCCGTGCAGGGCGTCAACAACAGCGATGCCGTGCGCATGGCGTTCGACGAAGCCAACGCCAAGGGCGGCGTCAATGGCCGCAAGATCAAGTATATCGTTGAAGACAACCAGTATCAGGTGCCTCGCGCCGTCCAGGCGATGAACAAACTACTGAACAACGACACCGTCTTTGCCACGATCGACGATGGCGGCACGCCGATGAACGACGCCAACATGCCGACGCAATTCGCCAAGGGCGTGCCGAACATGTTCCCGCTGACCGCGGCCCGGTCCATGTATGAGCCTTACAACAAGTTGAAATTTGCCCAGTTCGCTTCGTACTACGACCAGATGCGAGCGGCGGTGAAGTATTTCCACGACCAGAAAGGCCGCACGAAGTTCTGCGTGACCTACCAGGATTCCGACTTCGGCAAGGACGTCCTCGCCGGGGTCGTGTCCGAAACCGAGGCGCTGGGCCTGAAGGTCATCGACACCACCGCCCACCGCCCAACTGATACCGACTTCAATGCCCCGATGACCAAATTGCATGATGCCGGCTGCGACACCGTCATGTTGGGCACCATCGTGCGCGATACCAACATCATCATTCAAACCGTCAAGAAAATGAACTGGACCGTCGATCTGGTCGGTCAGTTTGCCGCCTATGATACCGCCGTGGCCAGCTTGCCGGGCGGCGCGACGGAGGGGTTTTACTGCATGACCCCTGCCCTCTATGCCTACCCCGATGATCCCCGTCCCGCCGTGCAGGATTTCGCCAAGCGGTACAAGGCCCGCTATGGCCGTGATCCGAATTTCCATGGCGAGGTCGGCTATACCGCGGCAAGCATGGTCCTGATCGGGCTGGACAAAGCCGGCAAAGACCTGACCGTGGACAGTTTCATCCACGCGATGGAAAGCATCCACGACTACAAGGACATTTTCGGATCAGAACTGTCGTTCGGACCCGAACAACATCACGGCTCCACCCGTTCGTTCCTGACCGTCGTGAAAGACGGCCGCTGGGTGCCGGTCGAGCAAACAGCCCTGGGCTACTGACCGAAGCGCGTCCACACCGCTGTCATGATAGCGGTGTGGACCGCCTGGATATCGGCCGAGGCATCCAACAACACACACCGATCAGGTTCGGATAGAGCGATATCCCGGAATCCCTGGCGGACGCGGGCGTGGAAGCCGCTGTCCAGGCGTTCGTAGCGGTCGGCATCGCCACCCCGCTTCCGCATGCGTTCGGCGGCCACGGATTCAGGAACGTCCAGCACCAGCGTCAGATCCGGAGCGATCCCCAACAGCCCGATCAACGACGCGATAAAGGACCGGTCTGCGCCCTGTCCGTATCCCTGATACGCCAGGGTTGAATCGAAGAACCGGTCGCATATCACCCAGGTTCCCGCCGCCAACGCGGGCTCCACCGTCCTGGCGACATGGTCCGCACGGGCAGCGAAATGCAGCAACGCCTCGGCGCGGGGCGACCAGTCGATCGAACCGCCGAGCAACAATCCACGCAGAACTTCCGCGCCTGGAGAGCCGCCCGGTTCGCGCGTACGCAATGCCCCGACACCATGTGCCGTCAAAGCCTCGGCCAGCAGAACGGACTGAGTCGTCTTGCCAGCCCCCTCGCCGCCCTCAAGCGTAATAAATCGCCCCCGGGTCACGTCCCGGTCACATATTTCGACAGCACCGCCATCGCGCGCCCCGGCAGCCCCAACCGGGGCACATCCGCCGCCGCCAGCAACGGCACGTCCAGGTTCGGAACACCCTGCCCGCTGAGGACCAGTTTCCCTAACACATCGCCTTTGGTGACCGGCGCCGTCAGCGGCGTGTCGAAGCTGATCTTCACCGACGCCTTCTGCCGCCAGTTGCGTGGCATCGTCACGATCAAATCGCGACCGGCCACCACTGGCACCGAATGCGCGGTGCCCAGCCAGACCGGGATGGTCTCGACGACATCGCCCGCCGAGAACAAAGTCACGTCCTCAAAGTTAAAGAACGCCCAGTCCATCAGGCGTTCGCCTTCCTCGCCACGTTCGCGCATCGAGGCCATACCGTTCAGCACCAGGATCACCCGGCGGCCGTTGCGCATTGAACTGGCCACCAGGCCGTAGCCGCCGGCTTCGGTATGCCCGGTCTTCAAACCGTCGGCGGTGCCTTTTTGCACCATCGGGTTGCGGTTGCCCTGATCGATACCGTTGTACCGAAACGACTTCTCAGCATCGTAATGGTAGTAGTCCGGAAAATCGTGGATAATCCGCCCCGCCAGCGTCGCAATGTCTCGCACACTCATGTGCTGATCCGGGTCGGGCCAACCGGTGCAATTTTTGAAGAACGAATGCGTCATGCCGAGTTCCTTGGCTTTCGCATTCATCTTTTCGGCAAATTGTTCCTCCGACCCGCCGATCGCCTCAGCCAGCACGATGGCGGCGTCGTTACCGGATTGCACGATGACGCCGCGGATCAGATCTTCCACCTTCACTGTGCTGCCGATCGAGACGAACATCTTGGAGCCCTGCATGCGCCAGGCTTTTTCGGTCACCGGCAGTTCGTCTTCCAGCTTCAGACGGCCCTGCTTCAACTGATCGTACACGAGGTACATCGTCATCAGCTTGGTCATCGATGACGGCGGCATTTCCTCGTCCGCCAGCTTTTCCAGCAGGGTGGCGCCGGTATCGAAATCCTGAATATAGGCCCATCTGGCGGCGGTATCGACCGGCCCCAAAGGCGTGTCCGCCGGACTGCCGGTCGGAACAGCTTGTTCCTTCCCCTTGCGACCGGCGGCGCCCGCCTTGCCGGCGGCTCCGGCGGACGGGTGTTTGCTTTGCGCGAACGCCGATCCGGCACCGCACAGGATGGCGGACGCCAGCAAGCCAAGACGACGGGTCAGCATCTCGACGGTACCTCCTAATCCACCACGATTTGCGCGTCCGGTATTCCGGCGGCGAGAGCCTGATCCAATACGGCGTCAGCCTGCGCAACATCCGGCAACGGGCCGATTTCAACGCGGAACCAATGGGTCCGGCGATCGATCATGGAAACGATTCGCGCGCCCAGTCCGCTCATTTTCGCCTGCTGAACGTTCGCGTATTGGTATTCTTCAAATGTATCCAGGCGCACCATGAGGCGGCCGGGATGCGGCTCCCTCTGAATGATCGCCTCAGGCAACCGCATTGGTGGTGCCTGCATCGGCAGTGCGGCCGAGCTAACTGTGACAGCCGACGGCAGGGTGCGGGCATTGCCCTGATGCACGCCCGGCGGCGGCGGCAGTTCAGCGACCTCCACCCCGCCCCTGGGGACGGCGGTCATCCCCAGTGAGGGTGCGCCCGCCAGGGAATCCGCGGCGGCATGGCTTTCGTTCGGCAAAACCGTCAGGCGCACCCGCGCGACGCTGCCGGGTGGCATCGCCAAGAACAGTGCGGTACGGCTGGTGATCTCCACCAAACGCCTCGGATCACCATCGCCCCGATCATTCAGCCGGACCATGACCTCGCGGCCGTTATCCAGGTTGGTCAGGCGCGCGATGGCGGGAAGCTGAATGGTCGGATGACCCGCCGCGAGTGCCGTCGGGTCAAACAGTTCGCCATCGGCCGTCAATCGCGGCGATCCGTCTTTGGCGATGGACGCCAGTCCGGTTTCATCCAGATCGAACGACTCGCGCGGGTAATGCCAGACAGTGCCAACCTGATAGGGCTGACCGAGCGTATATCGCGGATCGGGTTTGGGCGGCGGGCCGCTACAGCCGAACAGCGCGACCGTCAGGCCGAGGGCCGCGAGGAAACCGGTGTTCACGCGACCACCTGATCGCCAATGAGGCCGACCGCAATGGCATAAAAATCAGAAGGGTTGTACCGGCGGATCGCCGCGAAATTACCGAACACCAGAAAAGCGTCGGTCCCGGCGCCATCCGGCGCCACCAATCCGGCCGGGGTATCGGCTGTGGCCGCCCAACGTCCGGACAGCGGCCGCACGCCAGACGCCGCCCAATCCGATACCGGCCGCTTGGCATCCCGGCCGGGCGCATCCAACCCCGTTGGCACCGTGACCGCCTGGCCCCAGGTCTGGCCGTCCCGCCATCCCGAAGCCTTGAGATAGTTGCCGATCGAACCCAGCACATCCGCCTTGCTGGTCCAGATATCGCGGCGGCCATGACCATCGAAATCCACCGCGTAGCGCAGATAGCTGGTGGGCATGAACTGCGGCTGCCCCATCGCCCCGGCATATGATCCGATCATCGCGTTCGGTGCGACATCCCCGTGATCGAGGATTTTCAACGCCGCCATCAGTTCGCCGCGGAAAAAGCTCGCTCGGCGGCCTTCCCAGGCCAAAGTCGCCAGCGCCTCGACGACCCGGAAATCGCCGGTGCCGGTGCCGAAACTGGATTCCAGGCCCCAGATGCCAGCGATCACCCCGGCGCCGACGCCGTAGCGTTCTTGCACGCGTTGAAACAGCGCTCGGTTGGCAGCGACCGCGTTGCGTCCATCGGTGATGCGCTTGTCCGAGATCACAAGACCGCGATATCGCGCCCAGGTCATCGTGAACTCGGGCTGATGACGGTCCCGGTCCAGCACTTTCTGGTTCGGTGTCACCCCGGCGAAGGCGTGATCGAGCGTGACCGGTTTGATGCCGGCTTTCCGGGCTTCTTCCCGGACGCCGGTGAGAAAGCTGTGAAAACTATCGTCTTGGGCGGAGAACGCAGGCGTGGCGAGGACCGCTGGAACGGCGCTTGCAATCAGGAATCGACGGGTTGGCATGGCGCGCTGTCTGCCACGCCGCGCCGCGTCGGAGCAATTGGATTCAGCGAGCCAACCGCGGTTCCCTGTTCATCAGGGCAGCGGTGGTAAAGGCAGGGTCCATTCCGGCGTGGGCGCCCGGATTCGCCGGCCACGAACATTCCGTCAGGTGCTGACCGGCTGTTTACTCACGGTGGGGAGTTGCGTGGCCGCGGTCGCGGTCGATCATGTGCGCAAACGCATTGGGCATCCGAGGAAGGAACGCGGTGATTAAGTTCGGCTTCTGCATCATGTCGGACATCGACGAGATCGGGTTCTTCAGTTTCATCGAAAACCTCGGCTACGATTCCGCCTGGGTCGCCGACAGCCAGATGATGTACTCCGATGTCTATATGGTTTGCGCCCTCGCGGCTCAACAAACCAAACGCTTGCGCATTGGACCAGGTACCGCGATCTGCGGCACCCGTATCCCGCCCGTCCAGGTGGCGGCGATGGCGACGCTGAACCGCATGGCTCCAGGCCGAGTGTTCCTGGGCATCGGCACCGGCAACACCGCGATGCGCACCATGGGCCAAAAGCCGATGAAGATGGCGGCGTTCGGCGAGTATTTGCGGGTGATGCGTGGCCTGCTGGATGCTGAGGTCGTCGATTACACCTTTGCCGGCCGCACGCGCCCGGTGAAGATGCTGCGGCACGAGACGCGATTCATGAACCTGGAGCCGCGGATACCGATGTATGTGTCCGGATTTGGCCCGCGCGCGATGGCGCTGGCGGGTGAATACGGCGATGGTCTGGTGTTCGCCATTCCTCCGCGTGGCGTCCCGATACAGGACGCGCTGGGTCACGCCAGACAAGGGGCCGCGCGCAACGGCCGCGACATGACCGGTTTTCGCAACGCCACCCTGACCAGCGTCGTGCTGTTGCAGCCGGGCGAGGCGGCGGACTCCGAGCGGGTGAAACGGACGATCGGTGCGAACGTGATGGCCAGTGTCTATTATTTCTACGACGTGGTGCATGAAACCGGGATCGAGCCACCGGACTTTCTGCGCCGCATCTGGAAACCCTATTGTGCCCTGGTGGAGCAGACACCGCCCGAACACCGGCATTTTCGCACTCACGAATTTCACTACACCGATCTGCATCCTGGAGAAGCGGCGCTGATCGACGAACAACTCATTCGGGATACATGCCTTGTGGGGACGGCGGATGAACTCGTCGAGCAAATCCGCGGCCTGGAAATGGATGGGCTACAGGAAATGATTTTCGCTGTCGGAAACGAAACCAAGTGGCGGCTGGCCGAGGAGTTTTCGCGGACGGTGATGGCGCGATTAGGGTAACGGACTGGCCGCGAACATCGCGGTGAGCCGGACCGCATCAGGCCGCCTGCCTGACGGTGCGCACGGTCGCCGCCTTCAAAGTCGTGCGAAGATCGGTGAGATAGCGCACGTGCTCTTCTTCGATCGTATGCCGGGCACTGTCGCGATACTGGCTTTTGTACCAGGCGGTGCGGTCGGCGATTGCCTGGCTCATCTCGGTATCGGAAGGCAGCGTGGCGTTGCCGAGGAGATGCTCGCGCACCCAGCGGGCCTGATGCTCGAACACCATGTTCAGGGCGGTATCCGTATTGAAGAACCCCATCAGGAACAGGCCCGGCCAGCCCGGCGGCACGATCCTCATGTATAGATCCAACCGGTTGTCCTCCACCCGCACGACATCCGGCGGCAGCATATCCAAATCGATACGATATCCCGTGGCCGCGATCAGCGTGTCGAACTCCGCCTCGGTGCCGTCAACGAACCGGATGCGATGTCCATCGACAGCCTCGATCCCCTGTTTCACGGTGATGCGGCGATAGGCGATATCCGTTGTGACCGTGCCGTTGGAGGTCACATGGCTCAGCGTCGTTGAACGTTTAAATCCCAGCCTGGTCATATCCCCATGCGCCAGCCACACCAGGGCCCGAACCAGCTTCTGGCGCAGTTTTCGGGGTATCCAGGGTCGCTGGATCTGCGCGGTGATATCGGTGAACGGCCGACCGAACAGCAGCTTCGGCAATATCGTTACGCCGGATCTGGCCACCAGCACGGTCCCGCGAGACGTTACGCAGACGTCGCTGGCGATGTCACATGCGCTGTTGCCGACGCCGACGACGCAGATGCGCTTCCCGACGAAAGGCTCAGGTTCCCGATAATAATGCGCATGCAAATAGCCTTCGCCGAACGCCTGCAACTCCGGCACGTGCATCGGTTTGGTGAGGTGGCCGGTTGCGACCAGCACGGCATCGAACCGCTCGACCGACCCGTCCGCCAGTTCGACGTCCCACACCGCGGGTTCCCGCATGGGATCGAACGCCGGCCGAACGGCCGCGACCCTGCTGTTGAAGCGGATGCGCGGTGTGACCCCAAAATGGTCCGCGTACTGCACCAGATAGCGATGCATGTCGGTGTGGTCGGGAAACGGCTGGGTCTCGGCATCGAAATCCAGGTCGCTGAACCGCGTGACGCCTCGGGACGTGTTAATGTGCAGGGTCCGGTAGGCCGAGGACCGGCCGCTGTCGTTATTGAAGCACCACATGCCGCCGATCTGGCTGCCGATCTCGAACACCGTCACGTCGAAACCGGATTGCAGCAGGTATTTGGCCGAACACAGACCGCTGGCCCCGGCACCGATCACGGCCACGCGCCTGGTCCCGCGCTGGTTGGGACCCAACGGCGGGCCATCCAGGCCGCGTTGGTAAACTGACTGCACGTCTGTCATCTGGCTTGTCTCCCTCGTTGATACGGTATGAACTGGCCGGAGCGGTTTGTTAACGCCCGGCCTCGGGGCAATCAGCAGACAATTTCTCCGATCACACGGGAAAACGCCGGGGCATTAACGAATCATTAACTATTTCCGGCCTAATACGGGGGTCTGTTCCACCTTCGCCTGGGGTAACACGCCCCGGGCACGACCCCAAAAAGGCCGAATCATCCGGATGCCCGACACCCAAGCCGATACCAAACCGGCCGCGACGCTCGTGAAACGGGACCGGCGACCCGCCGCACCCGACCTACAGCGCGACACATTGTCGGGATTTGTTTCGGCCGTCCGCCAGCGCCGCATGACCCTGCTGGCGGTCATCCTGTTGGTTCCGTTCTTCGGCTGGCTAACGTTGCGACAAATCACCCCGCTGTACACGGCCACCGGTTCGCTGATTTACGATCCCAGCGAATACAAGCCGCGCGAGTTGCAAAGCATCCTGCGCGACACACCGACCACCGAAGCGATGATGGTGAGCCAGGCGGAGGTTCTGCGCAGCCTGTCGATCGCGCAAAAAGTCGCCGAACGCGGAAATCTGTTCGCCAACCCGCACTTTAACGCCGCGCTGCGCCCCCCTGGCCCGCTTAGGCGTACCGCGACATGGTTGTTCGGAATACTGGGGATGGAAACCGATGCACCACCAGAGGATCCCGTTTATGGGCCAACGCTCGACCGGGCGCGCGATCTGACACTGCTGGCCGTGCAGGACGCCCTTCATGCCTCCCCCGTTAAATTCTCTCACGTCATTGAGGTCAGCTTCGTCGCGGACGATCCACTGGTAGCGGCGGCCGCGGTGAATAACGCGATGGATGCGTACATCAAGGGCCAGTACGCCGCGAAACACCGGCTGGTGGACGCCGCGATCGTATTGCTGACCCGTCAGGCTGCTGACCTGCGCCATCAGGTCACGCAGGCCGAGCAGAGCATGTCCGCATACCGGACGCAAAACGGCATCAGCCAGGGCATGCACGCCGGCACCGATACCGAGGAAATCACCCATCTGACGGAAGACCTCGTCAAAGCCCAGTCGGAGCGCGCCGCCGCCACCGCACGGCTGGACGCGGCACGCGGGCGGATCGGCGCACAGGCTCAGGCCGCGGTGGCGCCATCCGTGGCGCAGCTTCGCGCGGTGCAGGAACAACTCGCCGGCCAGATCGATGCGCGGCAGGCGCGGTTCGGTCCCGCCTATCCCGAAGTCCAAACCCTGACGCGCCAATACGCGGACGGCCAACGCGCCCTCGCCGCCGAGATCGCCCGCGTCGTGTCAGCGACCGAGGCGGAGCAGCGCGCCGCCACGGATCGGGTGACGGCGCTGGAGGACATCCTGGCCGCGGCCAAGTCCGCTGCGGAAAAATCCTCACGGGCACAGATTCCGTTGAATGCCATGACTCGCGACCTGGATGCGGTTCGGGGACAGTTGCAATCAGTGCTGGAGCGTATCCAGCAAACCGCGCAGCAAGCCGCCATCGAATCCTCCGAAGGGCACGAAATCTCGCAAGCGATCCCGCCTGAGTATCCGGCCTATCCCCGCTCGGCGCAGACCCTGGCGGCGTCGTTCGCAGCCGCGATCTTCCTGGGATTGCTGTTGGTCTATGTCCTGCACCTGACCGACACGACGCTGCACAGCGGAGACGAACTGCGGCGCGCCACCGGACTGCCCTGTTTCGCGCTGATCCCCGAGGCCGGCAGACGGGCACTCGGTCATCTGAACATTCATGATTATGTGGTGCGCCGGCCGCTAACCGCATTCGCCGAACAAATCCGTTCGCTGCGCGCCAGCGTGGCGCTACAGCATGATCATCCGCAAGTCATCGCGATCACCGCCGCCCGCCCCGCCGAAGGAAAATCCGTCCTGACCCTGGCATTCGGGCGATCCGCCCATTTAAGCGGAGAACGGGTGCTGGCGATCGAATGCGATGTGCGTCAGGCATCGTTTCAGCACCGTCTGGCCGGTCGGGCTGCGCCGGGGCTGATGGATATCCTGCGAGGGGACGCGGCGTGGACCGATGCGATACAGGCCGATCCATTGACCGGCATGGCGTTCATCACAGCGGGCAAACCCGGTGGTGATGTGCTGGGTTTGTTTCTGTCGGATCCCATGCGGCGCTTGCTGGCGGAGGTGCGGGAACACTACGATTTGATCCTGCTCGACGCCCCTCCGGTCGAGGCGATGACCGAAGCGCGGATCGCGGCTGCCCTGGCCGATGCCACGCTTATGTGCGTCCGCTGGCGCTCGACCCAAACCAAAACGCTGCTGCATGCGCTGGAGGTGCTGAACGCCGCACACGCCAGGATCATCGGAATTGTAATGACAAGGGTCGATGCGCGCGTACATCTTCGTTCGGGCTACGCCGACGCGGGGGTATATCACCGCCGCTACAAAGCGTATTTCCGGGGGTAGAGTTTTATGAATCAACGTATTCTGGTCACCGGCGGCGCGGGTTATGTCGGCAGCCATCTGGTTGCCGCGCTGCTGGACCGGGGTGAGTCCGTCACTGTCCTGGATAACCTGCTGACCGGTCATCGCGAGGCGGTTCCGGCCGGCGTGGCTCTGATCGTGGCGGATTTGAACGATGGTTCGGCGATCGATGCGGTGCTGTCGGATGGGCACTGGGATGCGGTGTTTCACTTCGCCTCGCTGTCGCAGGTGGGCGAGAGCATGCGCATGCCGTTGCGTTATCTCCAGGATAACGCGGGCAACGGCATCCGGCTGATCGACGGCTGCGTGCGGCATGGTGTGGAGCGGTTCGTGCTGTCGTCCACCGCCGCGTTGTTCAACCTGGACAGCGATGCGCCGATCCCCGAGGACGCGCCGATCGATCCGCAATCGGCCTACGGCGACAGCAAATGGATGATCGAGCGGGCGTTGCGCTGGGCCGGTCAGGTGCATGGGCTGCGCAGCGCCTGCCTGCGCTATTTCAACGCCGCCGGTGCCGATCCGGCCGGACGCCTGGGCGAGGACCATCGTCCGGAATCGCATTTGATTCCGCTGGTGATCGATGCGGCGTTGGGGCGGCGGGCGGCCTTGGAGGTGTATGGTGATGACTACAACACCGCTGACGGCACCTGCATCCGCGACTACGTGCATGTGTCGGATCTGGCCTCGGCGCATCTGCTCGCCCTGGACGCGTTGCGCGAGGCGTCCGTGGTGTGGAATTTGGGCAATGGCGCCGGCCATTCGGTGAAGCAGGTCATTGCGTCAGTGGAGCGGGTATCCGCGCTCAAAGTGCCGTATCGGATCGTGGGACGCCGGGCGGGCGATGCGGGAGTGCTGGTGGCGTCGTCGGTGCGGGCGCAACAAGCGGGCTGGCGGCCGGTTCATGGCGATCTGGACGATATCGTGAGCACCGCGTTCGCGTGGCGCCAGGCGCATCCGAACGGGTATGGCGGCTAACCGGCCAGCCATTTTCGCCGTCCCGGCCGCCGCGGCGTTGTTGCTGTGGCCGGCGCTGTTGAACGGCTATCCGATCGTGTTCGCCGATACCGGCACGTACCTGTCCCAGGCCATTCACTTGTATGCCGGTTGGGATCGGCCGGTGTTTTACTCGCTGTTTATGCTGCCGCTGCACGCCACGGTGACACTTTGGCCGGTGGTGGTGGCGCAGGCACTGATGACGGCGTGGCTGCTGTGGCTGGCCTGCCGCGTGCTGGCACCCGGTTCGTCCGGGTGGGTGTTCGTCGCCGGGGTGGCGGTGCTGTCGGTTTGCACCTGGTTGCCCTGGATCGTCTGCGAGTTGATGCCGGACATGTTCACGCCGTTGCTTGTGTTGGTGCTGTGCCTGTTGACCTTCGTGCCAGAGAGGCTGACCGGGCGGGAGCGGGTTCTGCTGGTGGGGTTGGCCACGTTCATGATCGCCAGCCAGCAATCGAGCGTGCCTTTGGCGTGTGTGCTGGCGCCCGTGCTGGCCGCGACAGGAGCGGCGATAGGAGGCCCGGATAGGCCGCATAGGCATCAGGATAAACGCCGGGCGGCGAAGGTTTGTGCCACGGGCGTGGCATTCCACTCTCCGTCATGGCCGGGCCTGGCCCGGCCACCCACGACTTCCTATAGCGCTGTCA
>Ga0316220_1000299_pt1 | contig 78035 bp, 70 predicted proteins | sample TBH18005metaG_FD_203632 | JGI IMG/M metagenome (GOLD analysis project Ga0316220, IMG submission 203632) | Freshwater microbial communities from Trout Bog Lake, Wisconsin, USA - TBH18005 | ecosystem: Environmental > Aquatic > Freshwater > Lake > Hypolimnion/Profundal zone | place: USA: Wisconsin... | reverse complement strand
CGGAAGGCGCTGTTCCCCGGCACGCGCCTGTGAGCTCGACCCTTCCCCCGCTGTCGCATCATTCATTCGCAGTTTCAACGGAGGCGTTATGACCAAGGCAGATTTGGTGGAGAAGGTGACATCCCTCGGCGATCTCACCCGCAAGGACGGAGAAATCATCGTGGACACGCTCTTCGAGTCCGTCATCGCCGCCCTCAAGGCCGACGACAAGGTCGAGATCCGCGGCTTCGGCAGCTTCCGCACCCGCCAGCGCAAGCCCCGCATCGGCCGCAACCCCAAGACCGGAGCCAAGGTGGATGTCCCCGCCAAGCGCGTTCCCTTCTTCAAGCCCTCCAAGGAGCTCCGCGACCTCGTCAACCCCTCCGGCTCCGTCAACGTCCACCATCCCCCCGCCATGTAGCTTCGCTCACGGCACGGACGATGAACCCGGACTTTTCTTAAAGAAATAGGCTGCTCTTCGGAGCAGCCTTTTATTTGCCCTATTTTCGGTGCAATTCTGCCGAACAACGCTCCGGAGCCGCGCGCGCTGCCATAAAATCACCACGTTTAAGCCACGATTTCACCACAAAAACACCACGATAAAGCCATGGTTTCACCACAACAAGACCACGTTTTTGCGGTCATTTTGTGGGGCTTTTTGCCGCAATGACGTTCAACATCCGCCCCGTGAACCCATGCTCCGCGCGGTGCGAAAAAAACCGCGTCACATCGCACGCCGTGCACAACTTCACCACGCTAATCTGCCCCTCCGGAACACCCGCATCCAGCAGTTGCCGTCGGTTCGCATCCCACAGATTCAAATGGGTTTGCGGCCCAATCGGAGAGTGCCCGGGCGCGCGCGCCGTCAAAAACAGCAGCGGATACTTCGTCCGCACCGGATCCTCGTCGTACACCTCGGTGAACAACTCCTGCGCGTACGCAAACTGCGACTCAAATTCAAAGCGCAACTCTTCGCCCACCGCATAGCAGCACGGCCCAATCCCCGGCCCGATTGCAGCCACCACATCCTCCGCGCGCGTGCCGAATTGCAGCCGCATCGCGCCCACGCCGCGCTCCACAATCCGCGCCAGAGTGCCTCTCCAACCCGCATGAAACGCGGCTGCGGCGCCTGTCCGTCTGTCTGCAATCAACACCGGAATGCAGTCTGCCGTCTGGATACCCAGCAGCAGCTCCGGCGCGTCCGACATCAACCCATCGCCGCGCAAAACGGCCCGCCCGTCCTCCGTCGCAAGCGATTTCACGCGCCGTCCATCCACCATCCAACTCTTCTTCTCGCGCCGTATCACGCGCACGATTCCCGAATGAATCTGCCGCAGCGTCACCAGCTGCGTCGCCACATCTCCGGCAACCGCCATCGCAAACCGCCGCCGATTCTCCGCCACGTTCTCGGCGTCGTCCTCCTTCGTCCAGCTCAGATTCAGCTCCCGCTTCTCTCCCCCCGAATAAACCGTCGAAACTCCCCCCATACGCATGCTGTACCCATGCACAAACCCCGCCCGTTTCAACGCATCAGCCTTCGCCACCGTGAGCCGCTTCGGCGCCGGCGTCACCATACAGTGCCGCACCACCTCCTGCGCCACCGGCTTCACCACCACACGTTCCCCGCGATTCCACGTGTCTCGTCGCGACGCACGTTTTCCTGGCTTCAACTCCCCGCCCGCCAGAAATCCATCCACCGCCGCAATCGCAGCATCGCTCTCGTCTCGTAGCGTTGCGTGTTGATGGGGCTTTTTCGCGCGCGACATTCCACTATTTTATGGGCGCCGCCTCTGTGCATGCGCATGTTGACGGAGACCAGTTTGCGGGTGAAGTTGTGTGCAGTGCATGAAGGAACGCGCGCCCTTCCGCCGTGCGGGAAGGGTCTGTTGTGGGTGTTCAAGTGAAACAGCGGGTAACGAGTAGCGGGCTGGAGCGTCCAATGCGAGTAGTAAGCCGTCAGCTCGGAAGTGCGGAAAACAGCCGTTTTTCCTCAGATAATCGAGGCTGTGAAATCAAGCAAGACGCCGGCTACAAGTGTCTTTATTTCAGTTAGATAGGCGTCCTTTCCACGAAACGATTTGCATCCTTCATTAAAGCGCGTTACCATACGCCGACTCTTTGAGATGAAATGAAGAACTATCCCATCCATATTGCGCCACAGTACCTGAGAGCCCGCATGGGCAGGATTTGCGTTGCCATCGCCGGGGATTCGGTCAACGAGATGATGGAGCAGGCGATGGGCATCGTCCGCGAACTGCCCTTCATGGAGTTCCGGCTGGACTACCTGGATCATCCCGCTTCGGCTCTGCCACGCATCAAGCAGTTTCTGCTGGAGCGCAGCGAGGCGACCGTTGTGGCCACCTGTCGGCGCGAGGCACAGGGCGGGCGGTTCAAAGGCACGCAGGCGGAAGAGATTGAGGTGCTGGTGAAGAGCGCGGAGGCGGGCTGCCAGTTGGTGGACATCGAACTGCCAACAGCCACGGCTCTGAAGCACGGCGAGATGGATCGCATCCGCGCAGCGGGAGCGGCCATCATCATCAGCCACCACGATTTCGAGGGGATGGTGGATTTGGACGCCATCTTCGAGAAGATTCGCAAGCTGGGTCCGGAGTTCATCAAGATTGTGCCGACGGCGAAGTCTCTAGCCGACAACATCACGCTGATGCGGTTTCTGGAGCGGACAGTGGACAGCGCCAGCGTCATCGGCATGTGCATGGGCGAATTCGGCATCACCAGCCGCGTTCTGGGAATCCGCTCGGGGAGCATCTTCACGTTCGGCGCGGCGGTTCCCGGCGCAGAGACCGGGGCGGGACAGATTGCGGCGCGCACGATGCGCGAGACCTATCGGCTGGATCAGGTGGACGCGGCGACCAAGGTGTATGGCGTGGCGGGCAATCCCATCAAGCATTCACTGTCGCCGGTCATGATGAACACGGCCTTCCGGCGGGAGACGGAAAATCGCGTCTACCTATCGCTTTTGACGACCAGACTGAGCGACTTGCTGAAGTTAGTGCACGAGATTCCGCTGCAGGGCCTGAGCATCACCATGCCGCACAAGGAAGAGATTCTCAAGCACTTGGCTAAGACGGACCCACTATCGGCACGTATCGGCGCGTGCAACACAGTGGTGCGGGCGGCGGACGGCAATCTATACGGATTCAACACAGACGTAGGCGGTATCACCGGACCTCTGGAGAAGCGGCTGAACCTGCGCGGGGCCAAGGTTCTGGTACTGGGCGCGCGCGGAGCGGCACGGGCCGCGGTCTTCGGGCTGAAGGAGAAGGGCGCGGATGTCTTTATCCTGAACCGCACGGCCGATACGGCGACCAAGCTGGCGCGGCAGGCGGGTGCGCGGGTGATGCGGCGCGATGCGCTGACCAAGACGGACTTCGACGTAGTCATCAACGCCACGCCGGTGGGACAGACCGGATACAAGGCGCAAAGCATCTTGTCGCCCGCAGAGTTGAACACACGACTGGTATTTGATCTGGTGTACAACCCGCTGGAGACGCCGCTCATCAAGATGGCCAAAGAGAAGGGCATCCCCTACATCACGGGCGTGGAGATGTTTGTGCTGCAGGGCGCACGGCAGTTCGAGATATGGACGGGCAAGCCTGCGCCAGAGGAAGAGATGCTGCGCGTGGTGTTGCATGCGCTGCGGCAAAGCGGCGCTGAGGTTCCGGTGACACTGCCACCGCCGGTGCGCTTGCCGGAGCCGATTGTGGTGACAGCTGCGGTGGCCGAAGAGGTTGCAGTAGCAGAGGCGGCGGTGGCCGCACTGGCCGCAACGCCGACCGCGAAGGGCAAGGCTACGAAGGTTGTAGCGGCTCCAATTGCAAAGGGCAAGATGCCCGTAGTGACATCTGCGCCACCCCAAAAGCCGAAGGCTCCCTTGGCACCGGTCAAGAAGAGTGTGACCACTCCAATCAAGCCAACCGCGCCTGCCAAGAAGGTAAAAGCTGTGACTACGAAGAAGATATCCACCAAGCCGAAGAAGGCGCCAGCGAAGGTCGCCGCCAAGAAGGCGAAGCCTGTGGCCAAGAAAGTGGCTAAGAAGAACCGGCGCTGATTCCCCATTGGCCGGACCACTGTAACAAAGACCTGATTCCCCCATTTGGGGAAACTTGTGTTGAATGAGTTGTTTGTAGAGGGGTGATTTTGTTCCAGTATGGAACATAATGATGCCAAAGAACGTTCAATTCACACAAAAGTTGCATGCCGTTGAGCACGAAACCTCCATAGGATGATGAATTGGAAGACTCTACCCACCCGATGAGAGAGGTGGGGGAGTGCGGTTCATTTATGACTGGTCTCCCGGTCCATGACGACGAAGCACGCCTGAAGGCGTTGGCCCAGTACGAGGTACTGGACACGCCTGCGGACGCCGGGTTGGACGATATCGTCCGGCTGGCGGCACAGGTGTGCTCCACCCCCATGGCGGCGATCGCACTGGTGGATCGCGACCGGGTGTGGTTCAAGTCGCGGGTGGGGATTGAGGCGCCGCAGTTGCCGCGCGCTGGGTCGCCGTGGCAGCAGACCATCGAAGGCGACACGCTGTACGAGATTCCGGATGCAACGACGGTGGAGGGGTTTGCGCCGCTGGGGATTCCGCTGGATGGACGGCACGTGCGCCACTATGCGGGGGCTCCGCTGGTGACACCGGAGGGCGTGGCGGTGGGGGCGCTGGGCGTGCTGGACGAGCAGGCGCGCACGCTGAACGACGCGGAGCTGGTGGCGCTGCAGTCGCTGGCGCGGCAGGTAATCACTCGGCTGGAGTTCCACGCCAAGGTGCGCGCGTTGGAGAAGCAGGCGCGGCAGCGTTCGCGGGCGGAGACGGCTCTGACCGTGGAGCGCAACTTCATGAGCGCGGTGCTGGACACGGTGGGCGCGCTGGTTCTGGTGCTGGATACGGCGGGGCGTGTGGTGCGCTTCAACCGCACGTGCGAGAACATCTCGGGATACGCGTTCACAGAGCTGCAGGGGCGGCCGTTCTGGGAGCGGCTGACGCCCAAGGAGGACCTGGAGACGACGGTGGCGCAGTTCGAGAAGCTGCGCGACGGCGGCTACCCTGCGGCCTACGAGAACCGCTGGATGGCGCGGGACGGGAGCATCAAGCGGATAGCGTGGAGCGCGACGGCGCTGCTGGACGGACAGAACCAGGTGGCATTCCTGATTGCGACGGGCATTGACGTGAGCTTGCAGCGGGAGGCGGAGCGCACGCTGCTGGAGAGCGAGCAGCGCTACCGGCAACTGGTGGAAGGCTCGCTGGGCATGGTGTTTACGCACGATCTGAACGGGCGGATTTTGAGCATCAACACGCACGCGGCGGCGAGTCTGGGATACGAGATTGGTGAATTGGTGGGGCAGCCGCTGGCGACACTGCTGGAGGAACACGAGAATTTCCTGCCGAAGTACCTGGCCGACGTGAAGGCCGAGGGTGAGGCGCAGGGTGTGATGCATGCGCGGCACCGCAGCGGTTCCGAGCATGTGGTGGCGTACCGGAACAAGTTGATTTCAGTGGAAGGGCGCGAGCCGTATGTGCTGGCCTTTGGCGTGGACATCACGGAGAAGGTGCGCGCGGAGGCGAAGGTCAGCGAGCTGATGCGGCAGAGCGACTCCATCCTGCAGTCGGTGGGCGAGGGCATCTTTGGCGTGGACATGGATGGGCGCGCGACCATCGCCAACCCCGCGGCCGCGGAGATGCTGGGCTACTCGATCGAGGAGATGAGCGGGCAGAAGATGCACGAACTGATGCATCACACCAAGCCCGACGGAACGCCGAATCCGGAGACGGAGTGTCCCATCTGCCAGTGCCGCGTGACCGGACAGACGGTGTGCGGCAGGGACGACATCTTCTGGCGCAAAGACCGGACGAGCTTCCCGGTGGAGTACGAGGCGCGGCCGCTGTTGAACGAGGGCAAGCCGGTGGGCGTGGTGGTGGCGTTCCGCGATGTGACGGAGCGGCGGGCGCTGGACCGGATGAAGGACGAGTTCATCTCCACGGTGAGCCATGAGCTGCGCACGCCGCTGACGGCTCTGCGCGCGGCGATTGGGCTGATGACCAGCGGGACGCTGGACACGAAGCCGGAGAAGACCAAGCAGATGATGGAGATTGCGCTGGGGAACACGGACCGTCTGGTGGCGCTGGTGAACGACGTGCTGGACCTGGAGCGCATCGGCAGCGGGAAGATGGTGATGCATCCGGCGGAGCTGAGCGCGGAGGAGATGCTGCGGCGCGTGGCGGAGTTGATGGGGCCGACGGCGGCGAAGGCGAACATACGCTTCACGGTGCTGGCCGACGGCGTGAAGGTGTGGGCGGATCCGGACCGCATCCAGCAGACGCTGACAAACCTGATTGGGAACGCAATCAAGTTTTCGCCGAGCGGCGGCGAGATCCATCTGGTGTCGCGGCTGCTGAGCGCGGACGAGGCGCGGATTGAGGTGCACGACCAGGGGCGCGGGATACCGGCGGACAAGCTGGAGAGCATCTTCGAGCGGTTCCAGCAGGTGGACGCGTCGGACTCGCGGGCGAAGGGCGGCACGGGGCTGGGGCTGGCTATTTGCCGCAGCATTGTGGCGCAGCACGGCGGGCGGATATGGGCGGAGAGCGCGCCGGGACGCGGCGCGAGCTTCTACTTCACGCTGCCGACGAAGGCGAAGGCGACGCCGCGGTAGTGGTGCAGTGTTCCACGTGGAACGTATAGTTCGCTCTTTAGAAAACCGGCTAAAACCTAAAATCCACCATAGGAACCGATAAAAACCGAAGCCCTCGGCAGAAACCGTGCGAAGGCCGGGGAAAACCGCTGCAATTATGGTGCAAAAGCGCGAATTACCACGCGCAAAGTGTGTGGTTGTTGATGGTGATTTTGTGGTGAGAGCGTGGAGTTGTGATGGTAAAAGAGTGGTGATTTGACGGTGAAAGTGTGGTCTTTGCGTGGCGAGGCGATGGGAGCGCGAAAATGCACTGAAATCAGTGCAAAGTCGGGAATGGGTATACTGTTCGTGAATTACACGAATTGCTCAATCTATGTCTTATCTAGATGGCAACATCCGGTATACACCAGAACCGGCGTTCAACAACCCAGCGCCACGCGCGTGGCAACGCTGGTGGACTGAAATGAATGAGCGTGCCGATATTGAAGCACAGAGAGTTGTTGCAACTCTCGAACCCAAAGAAGCAGCAATGCGTCTTGCCGTTGAGCGAAGAGTCATATTTCATAGACTCACTAACAAGCCCACATATCAATGTGAACGCGGTCACGTATATGAACTTGCTAATAATTACCTGCCCCAGTGTTGTGGTCGATGCGGAAGTTCTATCATTGACAAATGCGTAAACTGCGGAACATCGCTACTGCTGGAGAAAACATACAGCCCGCCTTATCCTCAAGTTAATAGCCGCGAAATGTGTTTAGCTTGCTATTCTCTTTATCCGTGGACATTGCACTATCTTTTCCGGCCCAGTGAATCAACCGAACTTAATCCATATGAGATCAAGCTTCTCGTTCACGCACCTGATAGCCCCAATAGGAGTTATTATGACGACGAAAAGCTGAAACTTGAAAAAGAAATAAGCATTTCTCCCGCAAACACAATACACAAGCTATTCGGTCTTGGTGTTGGAGTGTCGGATTCTCGCCACCCCAAACATGGCTTATGGGCCGCTATTGATGAGAAATACAACGTTGCATTATCGAAATATACGCAACAAGTTATTGGATATAGAAAGGCAAAGCTGGATTCAGCGCTCGCCCTGACTCATGGACACGACTACTGGAGAACTTTATCCGGAACTGAATTCGAAGAAATGCTTGCCGTTTTACTGCGCCGCAGGGGATTTATAGTACACCGTGTTGGCGGCCCGGGGGATAAAGGTGTTGATCTTATAGTCGAGAAGAATGGCGCTAGGATTATTGTTCAATGCAAAGCGTTTTCTAAAGCTGTAGGCCCAGGCCCGGTGCGTGACATATACGGCGCTTTATTGCATCATGCAGCAGATGAAGCCTGGCTAGTAAGCCTTGAAGGCTTCAGTAAGGCGGCAATACATTTTGCCGCGAATAAGCCTATTCGTCTACTGCCTATTACAACGTTTCTGTCTAAGTAACTGGCGTTTTGCATTAATTTTAACAAAATCGACCTGACCGGCGAGGCCGTGTTTGCAGGAGGATTAATGTCTGATTCTGTATTGAGCACTATCATTGGGGCCAGTATTGCGCTCATTGGCTTAATCGTCGCAAAAGAAGGAAAGACCTCGGAGTTTAGACAGCAATGGATTGATGGCCTGAGGGCTGATATTGCAGAATATGTTTCTTACGCCCTGCAATTGCCAGTTGGAAATCTAGACACACAGGCTGCGAACGAGTGTTTAGCTCGAATTCGACTACGATTGAATCCGACAGAAAAGCTGAGCAAAGAATTGCTCGGTATCGTATTGAACTTGACCGATACTGTTGGTGAGGGGACTGCATCAACTGTAGCGAATATGGCTGCCGATAAGGTTGTATCGGCATCTCAGGCTGTATTGAAAGAAGAATGGAAACGAGTTAAGCGTGGTGAATGGAAATATATACTCGTGCTTTCCACTGCAGTTGCATCTCTTATTATCAGCGCAGCAATACTTTTCTACCCTGAAATACAGCGAGTGATTGAGTGCGTCTGCCATATTTCTTTTGCATGCCCGCACTTGTGATACTGTCCAGCCATTCTGAATTACCAAATTGATTCTGCACGGCTGGATTATCATTTATTTTCTCCTACTCAACTCAACGCATTGGAAGAACAATTGCTGCTGGAACAAGATGCGAGATAGACGAAGTCCTGGGGCTGAAGACCCCTGCCCCCTCCGAAGACAAAGGCAAAACGTACCTCAGCGGCTAAAGCCGATTGCTGAAGCGGGAGGTTACGGCATGGCTAAAGCCATGCCCTTAACGAAAGACGAAGGCAAATGCAGGTCCCTCCACTGCGCAGCGCTATGCGCTGCTTCGGTCGGGATGACGACAAAAACAGAGACTGATGCAGGTCCTTCGCTACGCTCCCGCCTACGCTCCTACGGAGCTTTGGCGCGGCAAGCAGGATGACAGTTCTGAAGTTATTGTGTGAACGCCCGCAAAACGGCTCAACTACTCGTCCTGTTCGCGGAGTTTGGCGATGACGCCGAAGTCTTCGAGGGTGGTGGTGTCGCCCTTGACCTCGCCGGTGGTGGCAAGCTCGCGCAGGAGGCGGCGCATGATCTTGCCGCTGCGGGTCTTGGGGAGCGTGGGGGTGAAGCGGATGTCGTCGGGGCGGGCGAGGGAGCCTATCTCCTTGGCGACCCACTTGCGTAGCTCCTGCTTGAGCTCGTCGGTGGGCGCGTTGCCTTCCTCCAATGAGACGAAGGCGGCGATGGCCTGGCCCTTGAGGTCGTCGGGGCGGCCGACGACGGCGGCCTCTGCGACCTTGGGGTGGGCGACGAGAGCGGACTCGATCTCCATGGTTCCGAGGCGGTGTCCGCTGACGTTGATGACATCGTCCACGCGGCCCATGAGCCAGAAGTAGCCGTCGGCGTCCTGACGTGCGCCGTCGCCGGTGAAGTAGTTGCCGGGTACGTCGGCGAAGTAGGTCTTTTCGTAGCGCTCGTGGTCTCCGTAGACGGTGCGGGCCATGGAGGGCCAAGGATGGCGGACGACGAGGAGGCCGCCCTGTCCGGCGGGGACGGGTTCGCCCTCCTTGGTGACGACCTCTGGCTTGATGCCGAAGAAGGGGCGGGTGGCGGAGCCGGGCTTGGTGGGGACGGCGCCCGGGATGGGCGCGATGAGGATGGCGCCGGTCTCGGTCTGCCACCATGTGTCCACGATGGGACAGCGGCGCTTGCCGATGACGGTGTGGTACCACATCCATGCCTCGGGGTTGATGGGCTCGCCGACGGTGCCGAGCAGGCGGAGGCTGGCGAGGGAGTAGGGGAGGACGTGGTGGTCTCCCCACTTGATGAAGGCGCGGATGGCGGTGGGGGCGGTGTAGAAGATGGAGACCTTGTGGCGGTCAATGATCTGCCAGAAGCGGTCGTTCTCCGGGAAGTTGGGCGCGCCCTCGTACATGAGGGTGGTGGCGCCGTTCTGGAGAGGGCCGTAGACGACGTAGCTGTGGCCTGTGACCCAGCCGATGTCTGCGGTGCACCAGTAGACGTCTTCCTCGCGGAGGTCGAAGACGTACTTGCTGGTGAGGTAGGTCTGGACGGCGTAGCCGCCGGTGGTGTGGACGAGCCCCTTGGGTTTGCCGGTGGTGCCGGAGGTGTAGAGGATGTAGAGCGGGTCCTCGGAGTCCTGCTGGGAGCAGGGGCATGTGGGGTCTGCCTTGTCCATGAGGTCGTGCCACCAGTGGTCGCGGCCCGGGAGCATGGCGACATCGGACTTGGTGCGCTGGTAGACGACGACGTGCTGGACGGTGGGGCAGCGAGTGAGGGCCTCGTCCACGACGTTCTTGAGTTTGATTTCGGAGCCGCGACGCCAGGAGCCGTCCTGGGTGATGACGGCGACGCACTCGCTGTCGTTGATGCGGTCCACGAGGGCCTGGGGGGCGAATCCGCCGAAGATGACGGAGTGGACGGCACCGATGCGGGCGCAGGCGAGAAGGGTAATGGCGAGTTCGGGCGACATGCCCATGTAGACGGCGACGCGGTCGCCCTTGCGGATGCCGAGGGACTTGAGGGCGTTGGCGGCGCGCTGGACGAGCAGGTGGAGTTCGGCGAAGGTGATGCGGCGGATCTCGCCGGGCTCGCCCTCCCATACGATGGCGAGCTTGTCGCGGCGCGAGCCGAGGGCGTGGCGGTCCACGCAGTTGTGGGCGAGGTTGAGCTTGCCGCCGGTGAACCAGCGGACGTTGGGGAAGGAGCCGTCGAGGACTTTGGACCAGGGGCTGAACCAGTCGAGGTCACGGGCGGCGTTGGCCCAGAAGGTTTCGGGGTCGGCGATGGACTGGGCGTAGAGGCGCTCGTACTCGGCGAGGGACTTGACGTGGGCCTGGGCGGAGAACTCTGGCGGCGGCGGGAAGACGCGGTCCTCGCGGAGGAGGGACTCCATATTGGTGCCGAGAGACGGGGCGGAGGTATTGGACACGGGCGGGGAGACCCTCGGGCGCGGGGAATCGTACAGCATCAACAAGTTACGTCAGGGAGCGGAGGACTGGCAAGTGGAATTGAGCGGGAGGGGTGGGCGGCCCGATTGCACGCACTGTGCCATGGTGAGCAGACTGGGGAGAATGCTGGGGTTATCGTAAGGGAACGGCATGTGGGGAGGATTCCCTGCTGTGGCGTTCGATTGGGGATGAAACTGTTGGGCGGAAGAGGCGTCCAATGGAGGTATGCGCCCAGACAGGGGTGGAGAGGTGCGGTTGCAGAGATGGAGATGGAGGGCCGATGAGGAGGGTTGTGGAGGGGCTGGGTCAACCATCGACGGGAAGCTGCAACCAAAGGAGGAGGAGGGTGTGACCGAGGTGGCAGAGAGGAGCGGGAGGAAGGGAGTTAAAGTAGAGGAAACGAGGGTGATACCGGTTGCAGAGAATCCCCGCAGATACCTGATTGACAAAGGGTTTACGGGGGTTGATGTTATTTACAGGTCACAGCGATTTCTTTGCTAGTATTTGGGGATTGGTAGAAGAGGGGGCAAGGGCTCCCTTTTAAGGCAAACCACGGCGACTGCACCGGTCGGGCAGCGGGCCGCAAGAGCGAGATTGAGACCGGAGAGACATGGCCGACGAGAAGATTCCCCAAGTACGCAGACCGAATACCCCGAAGATACCGGGGGTGGAGCGGCACGAGAGCGGGCACTTCCTGATTCCGGAGGATTTGCGCAAGAGCTCTGCGGGGCGGCCTGTGGCCGCTGGGGGCGGGGAGCGGCGGGCTGGGGCGGCGTTCCAGATGGATTCGCGGGTGTCGCGGATTAAACCGCTGGCGCCGATGGCGCCGGGCGCGGACATGCGCTTCAAGCACTTCGGGGTATTGAACGACGGCCAGCAGTCGAAGGCGTCGGTGTTGACGTCGGGGACCGTGAATGTGGTGCTGGCGATCATCATCTGCCTGCTGGGGCTGGCGGCGCGGAGGGTGTATCAGGAGAAGGTGTTGCTGACCAACCTGGTGGCCCCTGATTTGATGAAGAAGATTGAGCCGAAGAAGGAGATTATCGAGAAGGTGAAGATACCGCCGCCAATCGAGGAGCCGAAGCTCGTGATCCAGCAGCCGAAGCTGGAGACGCCGCGGATTCTGGTGAAGAAGACCGAGTTGATAAAGCCGGAGATGCCGGAGATGAAGATGGCGGCACCGGCACCGTCGCTGCCCGCGCCGAACCTGCAGGTGAAGACTTTGGCGCAGCCGAAGGCGCTGGCCATCAATCCGGCGGATGCGCCGGCCAAGGTGGTGCAGGTGAATCCGACGAAGTTCACGAACCTGAACGACGCCATCAATGCCGGTAAGAACCAGCGTACGGCGCAGGCGATCACGTTTGGCAATCCGGGGGTTCCGGGCGGGACAAAGATTACGCGGCAGGTGTCTACACTGGGCGGACTGGGTGGCGGGCCGGGCGGCAACGGGACGGGAGGCGAAGGCGGAAACGGACGGGGAGGACGCGGCGTGGCCGCGGTCTCGCTGGGAATGCCCGCGGCACCACCGCCGCCACCGCAGCAGCAACGGCAGGTGGTGAGCAGCGACATGACGGAGCTGAAGATCACCAGCAAGCTGAATCCGACATGCACGGCCGAGGCCAAGCAGTTGCACATCGAGGGGCAGGTGTTCTTGAATGTAAACTTCACGGCCCGCGGGGTCGTCCAAGTGCTGGGCGTAGCGCGTGGCCTGGGGCACGGACTGGACCAGGCGGCCATAGCGGCGGCGCAGCAGGTGCGGTTTGAACCGGAGAAGGTGGGTGGATCTCCGGTGGACAAGAAGGAAGTCATCGCGGCCTCCTTCGCGTGCGGTTCGCAGTAGACTAGAACAGGACGGGATTTCCGGATTTGAGTGGGCAGCAAGACGGCGGAGGCAGCAGTCAGGCACCGCCCAGGACAGAGAAGAAGAGGAGCCTTGATGATGAGTTGGCGTAAGAACATAGCGGGAGTCGTACTGCTGGGGCTGGCGGTGAGCACGACGCCGGCGCGTGCCATGGGCTTCCCCAAGCCGCATATGCCCGGCACACACAAGAAGATCAAGGACACCTCGACGCCTGGGCGGAAGCCGAACGCGGCGCAGAGCGCGCTGCTGGACAAGGCGATGGCGCGGGAGAAGGAGACGCTGAAGGTGATCCGGGAGCGTCGGCCGCTGGTGGAGCTGACGCTGCAGCAGATGAGGCCGGACGTGGGACTGCAACAGATTCCGGCGAGCGACTATCACCTGTTGCAGCGGGTGAACTTCAACAAGGTGATTGGCGAAGAGGACTACGACATCCTGACGCATGCGCGGAAGGGCATCGTGAAGACGACGCTGGACAAGATCGTGAACGTGCAGGAGGCGTTCCGGTACCACTTCAACGGAGTGGGATTCACGCGCATGATCGTGATGGACTCGACGAAGTTCGACCGGCAGCACTATGACTTCCTGTTCATCCGTCGGGACTTTCTGGGCAGCGTGCGGGTAAGCGTATTCGACGTGAAGCCGAAGCGGAACATCAAGTCGGGCGGGTTCTTCGGACGCATCTACGTGGAGGAGCAGGGCGGGAACGTGGTGCGGTTCAACGGGTCGCAGAACGGCGACCGCGAGAACGCGCACAACATGCACTTCGACAGCTGGCGGACGAACGTGCAGCCGAACCTGTGGCTGCCGGCGGCGTTCTACGTGGAGGAGACGCAGACCACCGACAAGGAACACTCGGTGGCCATCAAGGCGGTGGGCCACATCTGGGGCTACGCGCTGCGGGTGAGTGGAAGCGAGACGGAGAACACGTCGCTGAAGGTTCTGGACACGAGCGTGCAGGACGTGAGCCAGGACGCGACGGACGTGAGTCCGCTGGGAGCGCAACGCGCCTGGGTGCAGCAGGCCGAGGACAACGTGATTGAGCGTTTGACCGAGGCCGGATTGCTGGACACGCCGAGCGACTTTGACAAGATCTGCGCGGACATCGCCAACAACATCGTGATCGAGAACAAGATTGACACATCAACACCGCTGAAGTGCCGGGTGCTGATGACCCAGCCGCTGGAGTCTCTGGCGGTGGGCAACACGGTCATCCTGAGCAAGGGACTGGTGGACACACTGGCGGTGCAGGTGGCGAACGATCCGCAGGCTCCGCTGGCGAACCTGGCGGCGTTCATCAGCTTCCAGGTGGCGCATGTGATCCTGGGGCACAAGCTGGACACGAAGTTCGCGTTCAACGACCGGCTGCTGTTCCCTGACGAAGCGGCGTTCCAGAAGATTCCGATGCACCACACGGACGCGGACAACGAAGCCGCGGCCAAGAAGGCACTGGATCTGCTGGCGGGCAGCGAGTTCAAGGACAAGCTGAACTATCCCGGGCTGTACCTGGAGATGCTGGCGGCGCGGGTGCGGCAGATGCCCAAGTTGAACGAGGCCATCATCGGCGACGCGCTGATCAAGAACGAGAAGGACTATGCGTTCTGGATGGGAGCGCTGACACCGAAGGGCGGGAAGCTGGACATCAACGACCTGAGCCAGAACGCGGCGATGCCGCTGGATTCGTTCCTGAAGTACGATTCGTGGACGGACCAGGTGGCGCAGATGCACTCGCGCTACGAACCGCTGCTGAGCGGGCGCGACAAGATGCCGTTCGAGGTGACGCCGGTGTACCTGAAGCTGACGTACTTTGTGCCTCCGGTGCAGCCCGTGGCGGCGCCGGTTGCAGCACCAGCCCCGGCTGACCAGAACGCACCAGCGGCAGCACCGGCTCCGGCGGCAGCGGACCAGAACGCGGCACCGGCACCGGCCGCGGCAGACCAGAACGCAGCGCCGCCGGCTGACCAGGGCACGGCACCGGCGACACCGGCAAACCAGAATGCAGCACCAGCAGCACCGCAGGGCCAGTAGTGCGGGGAGAAGAAACGCCAAGAAGGTATACGCAGTACGAGCTGGCAGCAGGACGCCAGAGGAAGTACGAGGAGAGTTGATTGTGCTGAAGAGAATTCTCATGCTGGTTTGCCTAACGGCCGCAGCGACAACAGTCCTGCGGGCACAGGAGATACCCACGATGGTGCGCGCCGGCGAATTGCAGGTGGGCGGAGGTTTTTCCGGCGGCGACGGCGACTACAGTCCTCATCGTTTCTACGGCCCTTACTTCTATGCGACCTTTGATTTCCGCGACCATATCGGCATTGACGCCGAATTCCGCCAAGTGAACGACACTTCCGCCTCGACGCATACGAACGGAGGAAATGACTCGCAGGGCATCTACGAGCGCACCTACCAGATTGGGCCTCGGTATGTGTGGCACTACGGACGTTTCAACCCATACTTCAAGCTGCTGGCCGGGCGCGGGGTGTTCAACTATCCCAACAGCGTGGCGAACCTGGCCTACGACATGTGGTCGGCAGGCGGGGGTGTAGACATGCGCGCCACGCGATACCTGAACATCCGGCTGGTAGACTTCGAGAGCCAGCAGTGGGTGACCTTCAGCCCGAACAATCTGGCGCCGAACATCCTCTCGGTGGGCGCGGCGTACCGCTTCCACTAGACACACGTCCCGGAAGCTCCGGGCAAAGACAAGGCCACGGCTTCGGCTGTGGCCTATGTGCGTAGGGGTGGCGACTGCGCTGCAAGCAGGACGCCCCCTTCCGCCTACGCCGGCAAAACGGCTCAACCCTCGGTGATGCTGTCGGTGACCTTGGACATGGTGGCGGTGCGCTCGAGCTTGTCCCAACTGAAGGGTTTGCCGTCGACGGCGCGCTTGAGCGTCTTGAAGAGGACGACAGAGAAGACCTGGCGGTAGGTGAAGCGCTGGAGCCAAATGTGGGCGAGGAGCCAGGCGTCTCCCTTGCTGGCCGGGTGCTTGCGCTCCAGCGAGAAGGCGAGGGCGGAGGTAACGAAGTCGATGATCATGAAGGCGAGGAAGAAGGCGAGCAGCTTGTAGAGGCTGGCGGCGCTGGCGGCCTCGGGGTGGAAGTGGCGGTCCATGAAGTAGTGGAGGATGCCGGTGAGGAACATGATGTCGATAAAGGGCGAGAGCAGGGGCAGCAGGATCTGGAAGACGAGGATGTTGGGGAGGGCGAAGAGGCCCATGGCGCGGTTGTGGAGGGCTGCGCCGCGGTGTTTGTAGACGGCCTGGAGCATGCCGAAGGACCAGCGGAAACGCTGGCGCATGAGGCCGTTGGCGTTGACGGGGGCTTCTGTGAAGGCGAGGGAGGAGTCCTCGTAGACGACGCGGAAGCCCTGTTCGAGCAGGTGCATGGTGAGGTCGGCGTCTTCAGCGACAGTATCTGAGGCGTAGCCGCCGGCCTGCTTGACGAGGTCTGTGCGCCAGGCGCCGATGGCGCCGGGGACGACCATGACGACGTTGAAGAGATCGAGTGCACGACGCTCGAAGTTCTGGCTGGTGATGTACTCGAGGGCCTGCCAGCGGGTCCATAGGTTGACGCGGTTGCCAACCTTGGCGTTGCCGGCGACGGCAGCGATGCGTGCGTCAGCGAAGTGGGGGACGAGGCGCGCGACGGCGTCGTGGGCGATGACGGTGTCGGCATCGATGCCGACGAAGATGTCTGCAGTGACGAAATCCAGTGCGTAGTTGAGGGCCTGTGCCTTGCCTCCGTTGGGCTTACGCAGGACGAGAAGGCGGCCGTCTGCAATCTCCTTGGGGTAGGCCTCGCGGGCGACCTCGCTGGTGCGGTCGGGCGATCCGTCGTCAATGACGATGATCTTGAGGTTCTTGTAGTTGGACATGAGCACCGAGCGGATGGTGCGAACGATGACCAACTCCTCGTTGTAGGCGGGGATGAGGACGGCGACGGAGGGCTGGTAATCGGGCGTGGCAAAGCTGGGACGCTTGCGGAAGCGGTCTATGACAGCGAGTACGCCGATGAAGAGCAGGCGCACGCTCATGAGCACGTCGCCGACGAAGAATACGAAGACGATGAAGTGGTTGAAGAAGGCGAAGCCGGAGAAGGCGAGGGCGTCCACACGGGCCTGCCAGCGCTGGCGCGTGGTGAGCGGGGGCATGGTGTCGTTGCGGGTCTTGCCGAGGAGTTCACAGACGGGGACGATCTGGTAGCCGTGGGCGCGCAGGGCGTTGATGAGCACGGGCAGGGCGTCCACGGTGGCCTGACGGTCGCCGCCGCCGTCGTGCATGAGGATGATGGAGCCGCGCGTCCAGGGAAACTTGTCCATGTCAGCGAACTGGGCGAAGACGGAGTTGGTAATCTCCTGCGGGGACTTTCTGGGGTGGATGTCCCAGTCGTCGGTGTCAATCTTGTCGCCGAGGATGATGTAGCCGAGCTTCTGCACGCGGTCCACGGGTTCGGCCTGATCGTTGGTATCAGGCTCCTGGTCAATGGAGTAGGGCGGGCGGAAGTAGATGGTGTTGACGCCGAGCTTGCTGGCGAGCAGGCGCTGGGTGAGGTTGAGCTGGACGTCGAGCTGGCGGGGAGAGATTTCGCTGATGTCGGGGTGGGTGAAGGTATGGTTGCCAATTTCGTGTCCCTCGCGGTAGATGCGGCGGAGGACGTCCACGTTGTCCTGAGCGGATTCGCCGATGACGAGGAAGGCGGCTTTGACGTTGTACTGCTTGAGGATGTCGAGGATCTTGGGGGTCCAAACGGGGTCGGGGCCATCGTCGAAGGTGATGGAGACGCGGTGGGGATCGTACCCATACTGCTCGATGGTGTAGGAGAGCGGGTACTTGGTCATGGACTCGTCAACGGCGAAGAGGTCGTTGTCGTCCATCTCAATGGAGCGGGAACCGGACTGGGGGCGGCCAGTAACGCGGAGGATGTCGCCGTCGCCTTCGGTGTCCACGTCGGCGGAGGGTGGGATGCTGGAGAGCGGGACGTCGGGGTCGTCCATCAAGGGATGGTCCCAGACGCTCCATGTGGACTGGTCCTCGCTGCCGAGACGCCAGAGGGCGAAGGTCTGGATGCCGAGCGAACGGGCGGCGCGCATCTCGTTGAGGATGGTGACGGCGTCGAGGAACCAGACCTGATGGCGGATGTGGGTGTCGTTGTCGTCGTAGGTGAAGTGGGGGTTGAGGGTGGCGGGGTCGAAGGAGATCTGAGCGCCGGCGTCGCTGGCGTCCTGCCAAGCCTCCTGCGTGGAGAGGGTGGAGGTGTCAATGATTTTTTCGGGAGCGGGGCGATGGTGCGGCTTGCTGGGCGGAGGAATGGCCGTGGACCAGTCGTAACCGTAGCTGCCCACGTCAATGAGGAGCTTCTCGCGGGGGACCTCCTTGAGGATCATGCGGAGATTGGCTGTGAACCACTGCTGCGGTGTGATGGCGCCGGGAGCAGTTTCGGCGGAATGAGCGTCGAGGTTCTGGAGCAGGAGGCCGTCGCAGTAGGCGGCCATGACGCCGAGGTCGTAGTTGTCGTCACCGATGGGGGCGCGGATATAGAGGCGGCGGCCACGGGCGTGGAGGTCGTTGTAGAGCGCGGAGAGCAGCGTGTGGTAGGCGGGCTGGGCCTCGGCGGGAATCTCCTCGAAGTCGAGCGTGATGCCGTGGTAGTGGGGATTGGCGGAGAGGAAAAGATCAATCTTGTGGATGAAGTTGGCGCGGGCGTCTGAGTTGACGAGGAAGTCGCCGAAGTTGGGAAGAAAGGAGCCGTGGGCAGCGTCGTAATCGTTGATGAGGGGATAGATTTCCGTATCGGCGCGGGCGTTGGTGATGGTCTTGAGGACGCGATCCTCGTGGTCCACGTTGTGGACGGTGCTGCCGTCCACGACGCTGAAGGGCCGGTTGTCCATGGTGTAGGAGACGATGTCGCCGTCGGTGGAGATGACGTGCAGCCACTCCGGGAAGAGGATGTCGATCTGGTGGATGTGGGCCTTGAGTGAGGCGTAGCTGGCGGCGTCCCATTCGACGTAGTAGGCGGCGCGGATACCTTCGCCACTGTTGAGCTGGACCTCGGAGGGCTTCTTGGCAGTGCTGCGATGGGTGGAGTGGACGAGCTTGCGCGGATTGGGATCGGCAACGGCGTGGAAGTTGGCGTGCGCTGTGGGCAGCAGCAGTTCCTTGAGCGGCCTGGTCTGCAGCACGCGGATGACGAAAAAGATGAAGATGAGCGAGGTGAGGATGACGGTAACGTCGACGATGCGGCGAAAGCGGCGCCAGCGCTTGCGGTGGGGGTCGAAGAAGACGGGCTTGGCGTTCATCGAGAGGGAAGAATGTGTCCCAAGAAGGATTGTATGCAGCGGCAGGGTGAAACGTCCATTGCGGGAAGAGCGCGGCGGGGGCGGATTTTGTGGCGTCAGAGAGCGGAAGTTGACGTATGATGCTGCCAGCATGGCGGAGGCGGCAGAGAGCGGCGCGAGATGGCGGCGGTGGGCGCGATGGGGCGTCCCCCTGCTGGTGGCGGCTCTGCTGCGTCTGGCGTTCATCCACTGGTTCTGGCTGGTGAGCTTTGACGGGCTGGTGTACGGCGGGCTGGCGAAGAACCTGCTGCTGCATGGGGTGTACGCGATTCCGGACAACGCGGGCGGGGTGACGCCGACGCTGATACGGCTGCCCGGGTATCCACTGTTCGTGGCGGCGTGCTTCAAGCTGTTCGGGATGGAGCACTACACGGCCGTGATGCTGGCGCAGGGGGCGCTGGACTTGGGTGCGCTGGCGCTGCTGGGAGCGGCGGCGGGGAGGCTGTGGGGGCGGCGTGCCGGAACGTGGGCCCTGTGGCTGGCGGCGCTGTGTCCGTTTACGGCGAACTATGTGGCGACTCCGCTGAGCGAGACGCTGAGCGTGGACTGCATCCTCTTGGGCGTGTATGCGCTGGTGCGGTGGCGGTTATGCGGACGGCGGAGCCTGTGGCTTGTGGTGATGGGATTGGCGGCGGCGGCGGCGAGCCTGCTGCGTCCGGACGGGGTGCTGGTGACGGCGGCGATGGTGGTGGGCGTGGCTATTCCAACGTTTGGGCCGGCAGGAGGTTTTTGCTGGAGGCGGGTGGCGTGGCGGCCGGCGCTGGCGGCGGGGCTGCTGGCCGTGATGCCGCTGGTTCCGTGGACGGTGCGGAACTGGCGGGTGTTCGAAGTGTTCCAGCCGCTGGCGCCGAAGTATGCGACGGACCCGGACGAGCTGGCGGGGTACGGCTTCAACCACTGGTACAAGAGCTGGGCGTGGGAGTTCAAGAGCACGCAGGACATCTACTGGGGCATCAACTCGAACACTATTACGGTGGACGACCTGCCGGCGCGGGCCTTTGACAGCGAGCAGCAGCGGGCGGAGACGGCGGCGGTAATCTACGACTACAACCAGAACACGCTGCTCACAGCCGAGCAGGATGCGCGGTTCGAGCAGATAGCGCGGGAGCGGGCGAGGGCGCATCCGCTGATGTACCACGTGGGGTTGCCGACGGCGCGGGTGGCAGATATGTGGCTGCGACCGCGGACGGAGATGATTTTGGAGCAGAGCGACTGGTGGAATGTGGCAGAGCATCCGGGCGAGAGCGCGTTTGCGATGGGGTGGGGACTGCTGAACCTGCTGTACATCGGGCTAGGCGTGGCGGGATGGGTGCGGGCGCGGAGGGTGTCGAACGAAGCGGCGGCGGCGGTGGCGGGGGTGCTGGTGCTGTATGTAGTGTTGCGCAGCCTGCTGCTGATGGACATGGAGTTCAGCGAGCCGCGGTACACGCTGGAGTGCTATCCGGCGCTGTTCCTGCTAGGGGCTTGTTTGCTTGGGGCGCGGAAGAAGGACTCGGAGGACAGTTCCCTGCCATTTAGTTCCAATACAGAAATGATTCGAGTCAGTATGCTGGCGGACGAACTCTTCAAAAATGTGCTTTACGATGAAGAACCGCTGTTTATTAGCGATGAGGCCACTCTTTGGGGAGTTGCCATGTCCGACACAGGCGAAGTATTAGAACGGTGCCGCAATTACTATGGGGTACCAGTATCGATGGAGGAAACGCAGCAACTTCCACTGTGGAAGCTCCTACGCCTGTTAGACGATAGACGAAAAACCCAACCCAAGTAATTAATGGGCCATTTCTTTCGTTCAATCTATTGCAGAAAATCTAGTGATTCACGATGCTGGTGCCTGCCGGGGCTTTGATGCGGAAGTCCTTGGGGTCGACGGGGGTGTTGGCCTTAAGGGCGGGCTCGACGGCCTCGTTGACGGTGATGTTGACGTAGAGGGCGGTGCGGGAGTCGCCAGTAGGCTCTGCGAAGAGCTGCTTGAGGGAGACGCCGCGGGTTGGGTCCACCCAGATGGAGACCTTGCTGAACATGTTGTGGACGCTGGGCTGCTTGGCGACGAGGTCGAGGCGCGCGACCTTGACGGGCTGGCCGCGGTCGGTGAGGGTCTCGTAGCCGGCGAAGGTGATGTCCCAGTTGGCGGCCAGTTCCCTGCCGCTGCCGCCGAAGCCGAGGGTGAGGAAGCTCTCGTACTGGCCGCGGTTGGAGCCTGCGGCGAAGACGCTCAACTGCTGGATGCGGGGCTGGTAGAGCTGGAGGGTGTGGCCGTCGTAGGCGAGGGTCTTGAGGTCCGGGCGGCCGTTGAGCTTGACGATCTGCGCGGCCATCTGGGTGGTGGAACCTGTGCGGCGGAAGTAGACCGTTCCGTTCTGGACGTCGTGGGAGTTGACGACGAGCGTGAGCTGGTCCCATGCGAAGTCGGCCGAGGCGGAGTGGAAGCGGCTGGCGGCCTCGTCCATCTGGCGGAGGACCTTGTCGAGCTCGGGCGATGCGGCGCGGAGAGGCGCGGCGGCGAGGGCGACAACGGCGAGTACAGAAAGAGCGAGGATGTGGCGGCGGGTAACGGTCATGAGTATTAGACGCGGTTAGCGGGTGGCCTTGACGGTGTAGCTGACGATATGACCGTTGGGGTCGAGGTTGGGCTTGGGAGAGCCTACAATCTCGACGTTGCCGGCGATGGGCTGGATGACGCGGAGCATGGCCTCGTGCTGCTCGTCGGGGGTCTTGGCGTCGTTGAGGGCGGCTTTGGGAATCTGAATCTCAAAGCTGTCCTGGGCAACGGTCTTGACCAGCACCTGACTGGGCTGCAGCGGCATGTAGCGCGCGGGGCTGTCCTTGTAGTTCCAGAGATGGGGGGAGACGAAGATGAACAGGATGATGACGGTCACCATCACGTCGTAGTGAAAGGTGCCACGCTCGTAGGTCCAATGGAAGTAGCGGCGAAGGAGATTCATCCTGCCTTAATGATACTGCCGCGGGGAGATACGGCCAAACCAGCTATCTAAGCCCGTGGGATTGGGGGGTGATGGTGCGCTCGTTGTTCATGTAGGGGACGAGGGCGTCTGGGATGCGGACGGAGCCGTCTGCCTGCTGGTAGTTTTCGAGGATGGCGAGGTAAGTGCGGCCGATGGCGAGGCCGCTGCCGTTGAGGGTGTGGAGGAACTCGGACTTTTTGGCGCCGGCGGGGCGGTAGCGGATGTTGGCGCGGCGGGCCTGGAAGCTCTCGAAGTTGGAGCAGGAGGATATCTCGCGGTAGAGGCCCTGGCCCGGGAGCCAGACCTCAAGGTCGTAGGTCTTGGCGGAGCTGAAGCCCATGTCCGCAGTGCAGAGGAGCATGCGGCGGTAGGGCAGGCCGAGAGCTTCGAGGACGGCTTCGGCGTTGGAGGTGAGCTGCTCGAGGGCGGCGTAGGAGTCCTCGGGGCGGGTGAACTTGACCAGCTCGACCTTCTGAAACTGGTGCTGGCGAATCATGCCGCGAACGTCTTTGCCGTAGCTGCCGGCCTCGGAGCGGTAGCAGGGGGAGTAGGCGCAGAAAGATATAGGCAATTTGGCTTCGTCGAGGGTCTCGTCGCGCAGCAGGTTGGTGACGGGGACCTCGGCGGTGGGGATGAGCCAGTGGTCGTTGTCGCGGTAGTCGCCCGGGGTGAAGGCGGAGCCGTCTTCGCAACGGAAGAGGTCTGCGGCGAACTTGGGGAGCTGTCCGGTTCCGTAGAGCGACGCGGAGTTGACGACGGTGGGCGGGAGGACCTCGGTGTAGCCGTGGCGGCTGGAGTGGAGGTCGAGCATGAAGGCGGCGAGAGCGCGTTCGAGGCGGGCACCCTGGCCGTAGTGGACGACGAAGCGCGCGCCGGAGATTTTGGCGGCGCGGTCGAAGTCGAGTATGCCGAGGGATTGGCCGATTTCGACGTGGTCCTTGGGCTGGAAGTCAAAGGCGGGAATGTTGCCCCAGCGCTTCACTTCCCTGTTGTCGGCCTCGGATGCGCCGACGGGGACGGAGTCGTGCGGAAGGTTGGGGATGGTCTCGAGGAGGCGACGGTGGGCGTTGTCGGCGTCGGCGAGTGCGGCGGCGGTGGCTTCAATCTGCGCCTTGAGGTCGTTGGACTGGTCGATGAGCGCCGAGGCGTCTGCACCGGTGCGCTTGGCTTGGCCGACCTGCTCGGAGAGCTTCTTCTGCGCGGCGCGGAGGGATTCGGATTGGGTGACGGCTGCGCGGCGGGTATCGTCGAGGCGGCGGAAGTCGGCGAGGATGGTGGCGGGGTCCATGCCGCGGGCGCGGAGGCGCTCTTCGACGAGGGGCAGATTGGCACGGACAAAGGCGAGATCGAGCATGGTTATATTCTAAACGGCGGCGGAGCGCGTCACGCGCTGGAAGCGATACGATAGACGCATGGCACTGCACGGCACGCACGGGCCCGATATGCGGGTGAGCATCGCGGGGGTGGAGTTCACCAGCCCGGTGATTGCGGCCAGCGGAACCTTCGGCTACGGCACGGAGTTTGAGGATGTGGTGTCGCTGGAGCGGGTGGGGGGTCTGGTGACGAAGGGGCTGTCGCCAGAGCCGATGGTGGGCAACCCTGCGCCACGGCTGATTGAGACGACGGCCGGCATGATGAACGCCATCGGGCTGCAGAACATCGGGGTGAAGGCGTTCATCGAGCAGAAACTGCCGGAGCTGCGGCGCATCGCCAAGAAGACGCTGACGCGGGTCATCGTGAACCTCTACGGGTATTCGGTGGAGGATTACGTGAGCGTGGTGCGGACGCTGAACGCGGTGGACGGAATTGATATGTACGAGCTGAACGCGAGCTGCCCCAACACGAAAGAGGGCGGCGCGGTGTTTGGGACGGACAGCGCTCTGCTGAAGCGGCTGGTGGGCGAGGTGAAGCAGGCTGCCACACGGCCGGTGATGGTGAAGCTGTCGCCCAACGTGACCAGCATCGGATACATGGCATGGACGGCGGAGCAGGCGGGGGCGGACGCGGTGAGCCTGGTGAACACGTTTCTGGCGATGGCGATTGACGTGGAGACGCGCAAGCCGCGGATTGCGAACGTGACGGGTGGCTTGTCGGGGCCGTGCATCAAACCGATTGCGGTGCGGATGGTGCATGAGGCGGCGCAGGCGGTGAAGATTCCGGTGGTGGGGATGGGGGGCATTCTGACAGCGGCGGACGCGGTGGAGTTCATGCTGGCGGGGGCGACGGCGGTGCAGGTGGGGACGGCGAGCTTTGCGGATCCGCGGGCGGTGGAGAAGATTGCGACGGGCCTGCGGAGCTGGTGCGCGAACCACCATGTGGCGCGAGTGGCGGAGCTGACGGGCGGGATGGTGAAGGGGTAGGCGGAGGTTGAACGGACAGTGAAAAGCCTCCCGGTGGGAGGCTTTGGTGTCTGCGGGCGGGTACGGCGCGCTTAGGCGTGCTTGTGGCGGCGGCGGTACTCGTGGTGCTGCTGGAGGATGTCGCGCAGGTAGGTGGGCGCGGGGGTGGCGATGGCCACCAGAACCCAGGCGAGCATGGAGACGAGCAGGCCGACGAGGGCGACGGTCTCCAGACTGATGACGAGGGTGAGTTGCTGAACCTGCAGGGCGCGGCTCCAGGTGCGGAGTGTCTCCTCGTGGCGGATGACGGCCAGAGCGAGGATGAAGGCCAGCACGGAGAAGCTGGTGAGCACGACGAGAACGACGTCGATATTGCGGTGCCAGCGCTGGCGGTGGCGGCACAGCTCGCACTCGGCCAAGTGCTGCACATAGTCGGTGCGCATCTCGGCGGATATGCCGGAGATGTCGTACCGCCAACTGGAGAGGATGTCTCCAACGACCTGGTCGGTGCAGGGTGAGGCGTTCTTGGGGGTGCGACGGAGCATTATCTGTTCCATTTTACAACGGAATGAAAGGGGCAGGACAGAAATCGCATGTGCAAAGTGAGACGTGTTTTGGTGTAAGTGGCTGAAAAATAAGGATGTGGGTGCTAAAGCGCGATGGTGGGGAGGGGCTCGTGCTGGCAGGCGAGGAGCAGGCGGTTGCCGAGCAGGTTCATGCGCGCGGCGAGAGCCTGTTCGGCACTGATGCGGGCGAGTTCGGGCAGGTTGTTGCTCTCCGAGATGTGGGCGAGCAGGACGTAGGCGGCGTGGCCGTCGTAGTCGTCGGCGAGGAACTCGGCGGCGGTGACGTTGGAGAGATGGCCGACGCGGCTCATGACGCGCTGCTTGACCTGCCAGGGGTAGGGGCCGTCGCGGAGCATCTCGAGGTCGTGATTGGACTCCAGCATGAGGACGTCGAGGCGCTGGAGGGCCTGCTTGACGTTCTGGGGGACGTAGCCGAGGTCTGTGGCGATGCCGATGCGGACGCCCTCGGACTGGAAGACGAAGCCGCAGGGGTCGGCGGCGTCGTGGGGGGTGGAGAAGGGCGTGATGTCGAGGTCGCCGATGCGGAAGGGGGAGCCGGCGGTGAAGTGCTCGAGGGCGGGGAGGTAGGTGGGCGCGGTGGTGACGGCCTTGAGCGCGGCGGCCTCGTCTAAAGCGAGATCCTCGGCGGCGGGGGGAATCTCGGCGGCGGGGGCGTGCTCGGCGACGATTTCGGAGTCGGAGTCGGAGAATATCTGCTCGATGACGTTGACGGCGACGGCGGAGGCCTGCTGCTCGGCGGCGGTGGCGGCGCGCTCCAGCTTGCGCTGTTCGAGCCAGTCGGCGTAGGTCATGCGCTTGGTGGGGGTGAGCTGGCGTACCCAGGCGCGGTGGGTGGGCTCCGTGATGTAGACGGGGATGCGGAGCTTGCGGGCGAGGACGCCGAGGCCGCCGACGTGGTCCTGATGCTCGTGGGTGATGAGGATGGCGTCGAGGGTGGCGGGATCCTCGTCGGCCTGGGCCATGCGGCGGAGAAGCTCGCGGCAGGAGAGGCCGGCGTCCACAAGGACGCGGGTGCGGCCACCGGTGATGATGGTGCTATTGCCCTTGGAGCCGGAGGCGAGCACGGTGATGCGCATCATGGAGTGAGGATACGCTGCGGCGCGCTGTGGATGCGCTCCGCGCTACTTGCGCTTGGGGGCGAGGAAGTTGACGGTGGAGCGCATGATGACCTCGTCGCGCTGGTTATAGGCGATGGTCGAAATCTTGACGACGCCGTAGTCGGAATACTTTTTCGAGGGGCGGGTGGAGACGACGATGTGCTCGGTGCGGATGGAGTCGCCGGGGCGGACAGGGGCGGTCCAGCGAATCTCATCCACGCCGACGCCGATCATGCCGCCGGCGACGACGATGGTGTCCACGCGGAGGCGCATGATGATGGCGGCGGTGAGCCAGCCGCTGGCGGCCAGGCCCTTGAAGAAGGAGCTGGAGCCGGCGCCGACGTCGAGGTGCATGGGCTGCGGGTCGTACTTCTCGCCGAACTCCTGGATCTCCTGCGTGGTGATGGTGGGGCTCTGCATGGACTCGAACTTGAGGCCGGGGGTGAAGTCTTCGAAGTAGAGTTCTTTTTGCGGCATGATGTCCCTCAAGGAAACTATAACAGCGGGAACCGGTGCGATACTGGGGAGCGGAGGCGGCGAGTGGCGCAGGGACGCATTGTGCAGGGCGAGAATCTGGAGGCGCTGCGGGGGCTGGCGGCGGGGTCGGCGGCGCTGATTTACGTGGATCCGCCGTTCAACACGGGGCGCGCGCAGCGGCGAGTGAGCCTGCGGACGGTGCGCGACGAGGCGGGCGACCGGACGGGCTTTGGCGGGCGGCGGTACAGGACGGAGCGGGTAGGTTCGACGGGATACGCGGACACTTTTGACGATTACATCGGGTTTCTGGAGCCGCGGATGCGGGAGGCGCACCGCGTGCTGGCGGCGACGGGGTCGCTGTTCGTCCACGTGGATTACCGCGAGGTGCACTACGTGAAGGTGATGCTGGACGGCGTGTTCGGGCGGGAGTGCTTCCAGAACGAGATCATCTGGGCGTACGACTACGGGGCGCGGTCGAAGAAGAAGTGGCCGGCGAAGCACGACAACATTCTTTGGTACACGAAGGATGCGGAGCGGTACACGTTCCATTTGGAGGAGTGCGACCGGATTCCGTACATGGCGCCCGGGCTGGTGGGAGCGGAGAAGGCGGCGCGGGGGAAGACGCCGACGGATGTGTGGTGGCATACGATTGTGTCTCCGACTGGGAAAGAGAAGACGGGGTATGCGACGCAGAAGCCGCTGGGGGTGCTGGAGCGGATTGTGCGGGTGCACTCGAACCCGGGGGAGCTGGTGCTGGACTTTTTTGCGGGGAGCGGGACGACGGGCGAGGCGGCGGCGCGGAACGGGCGGGAGTTTCTGCTGGTGGATGAGAGCGCGGAGGCGGTGGGTGTGATGAAGAAGCGGCTGGCGAAGTGGCTGTGAATTGATTTGATTTTCTGGCGGGCTGAACGTAGGCTCATCTGAACTCCATTTGCGGTCTTCCCCGGAAACGGTAATTGAGATGCGGAAGAGAACGTGCTGGCTGCTGTTGGCGGTGGGCTTGTGGACAATTCATTATGCTGTGGCGCAGAGCGCGGGGGCGGCTCCGGCCAAACTCACCTGCGCCATCACCCACTACAATCCGACAGACGCGGACAAGGCGCTGAGCGAACGCAAGTACGCCGATGCGGAGACGCTGTATCGCGCACAACTGGAGAAGACACCGGCCGACGAAGGGGCCATGACGGGACTGGTGCGAACGCTGCTGGACGAGGAGAAGGGCGCTGCGGCGCTGGCCGCCGTGCAGGGGTTCGACAAGACGACGCCGGATAACGCGACGGTGAAGATGCTGATGGGCATGGTGCAACTGCGGCTGGGCAACATGGATGACGTGGTGACGTACTTGAACCAGTCCGTGAAGATGAATCCGTGCAATGCGTGGGCGCACTATGTGGAGAGCCGGTATCTGGTGCTGGCGGGATACAACGCGCGGGCGAAGTCGCAACTGGATGTGGCCCACACGCTGGCGCCGGACAATCCGACGATTCTGATGCGATGGGTGCGGAGCAATCCGCAGAAGAAGACGCAAGAGGAGCGCATTGCGGAGTTGAAGGCCAAGGTGGCGAGGACAGACCTTTCGACCGACGAGCATGACGCAGCGGCAGCCACACTGCAGGCGATGCAAACAATGGAGAAGGGCGACTGCAAGGCGGTGACACCGATTGCAGGCACGACGATGCCGCTGATTCCGATGAGCGACGGGCCAATCAGTTCCGCACGGGACATCTTCGGCAGCGGGCTGGAGCTACAGATCAACGGGAAGAAGCACCGATTTTTGCTGGACACCGGTGCCAGTGGGCTGCTGCTGAACCGCGGCGCGGCCAAGGCGGCGGGACTGACGCCGGAGCTGAAGGAGAGCGTGGGCGGCGTGGGTGATGAGGGGCGCGCCAGCGGCTACGTGACCCATGTGGACGACATCAAAATCGGCGCCATCGAGTTCAAGAACTGCATGGTAGAGGTGGTGGACAAGCGCGGCGCGCTGGAGGTGGACGGACTGATTGGGTCGGATGTGTTCAAGGATTATCTGGTGACGCTGGACTTTCCAGCGCGGCAGATGAAGCTGGAGGCGCTGCCGCTACGGCCGGGCGAGACGTCGCAGACGAGCACATTAAGCACGACGGGGGACGATGCCGATTGGACGGCACCGCAGGACCGCTACAAGGCTCCCGAGATGAAGGACTGGTGGCCGTTCTACCGCAGAGGGCATCTGCTGCTGGTGCCGACCGGCATCGGGAAGGCTCCGGTCAAGCTGTTCCTGATGGATTCAGGAGCGATGACGAGTTCGATTTCTCCGGCAGCGGCGCGTGAGGTGACCAATGTGGGCGGGGACAACGGCATCGAGGTCAGCGGCCTTTCGGGAAGCGTGAAAACGGTGAAGTCGGCCGGGTATCTGATTATCTCGTTTGCAGGTGTGGGACAACCGTGGACGGACATGGTGTCGTTTGACACGAGCAGCCTGTCGCTCAATGCGGGCGTGGAGGTCTCCGGATTCATCGGATTCCCTACGCTGCGGCAACTGAAGGTGCAACTGGACTATCGCGACAACCTGATGCAAGTGGTGTACGACCCGAACCACGGGTATCACTGAGGCGAAGTTACGCTCAACAACGAGAAGCCCCGCTGAAGCGGGGCTTCTCAGAAAAGACAAGTGCAGGTCCTTCGCTGCGCTCAGGATGACAAGAGTGAATCGTTGTAGCTAACCCTATTTCCTGCCAGCATTTTCGGCGCTGGAGAGTTTTTCCTCGGCCTTGCGGGCGATGGCGTTGGCCTGGCCGTACTTGTGCAGGTCGTCGCCGGCCTGCTGCCAGAGTTCGGCGGCGTGGGCGAGTTCGGCGCGGGCCTCGTCGGGGTCAATCTCATCGGGGTGGAGGGCGGTTTCGGCGAGGATGGTGACGCGCTCGGGGAGGACCTCGACGAATCCCCAGGCGACAAAGAAGGTCTGGTTGCCGCTGGCGCCGCCGTGGAGGCGGAGTTCGCCGGCGCCGAGTTCGGCCAGCAGGGGCGCGCCGCCGTAGAGCGCTTCGAGGTATCCGGAGCTGGAGGGCAGCTCGACGGCCTCGGCGGTGGAGTCCAGCAGGACGCGGTCGGGGGTGACGAGGCGGACGGTGAGGAGGCCGGTCGTGTTTTGTTCTACTTCAGCCATATTCCCTGCTCGGTTCTAGTTTCTCAATCCCACATCTCAAAATCGAGATGTGGGGCACCCGTTCTTACTTCTTAAACCCAACAACAAAACCAGATGCAGATTCTTCGCTACGCTCAGAATGACAGGTTCTGAGGGAAAAGCTAGGCGGTCTGCTTCATCTTTTCTGCGGCGGCGAGGACCTCCTCGATGCCGCCCTTCATGTAGAAGGCCTGCTCGGGGACGCTGTCGTGCTTGCCTTCGATGATCTCCTTGAAGCTGCGCACGGTGTCCTCGATCTTGACGTAGGCGCCGGGGATGCCGGTGAAGACCTCCGCGACGTGGAAGGGCTGCGACAGGAAGCGCTGCACCTTGCGGGCGCGGGCGACAGTGATCTTGTCTTCGTCGCTGAGCTCGTCGATGCCGAGGATGTTGATGATGTCCTGCAGGTCCTTGTAGCGCTGGAGGATGCGCTTGACGCCCTGAGCGACGGCGTAGTGCTCCTCGCCGATGATGCGCGGGGTGAGGATGCGGGAGGTGGAGGCCAGCGGGTCGACGGCCGGATAGATGCCGAGCTCCGACAAGGGGCGCGACAGCACGGTGGTGGCGTCGAGGTGGGCGAAGGTGGTGGCGGGGGCGGGGTCGGTGAGGTCGTCCGCGGGGACGTAGACGGCCTGCACGCTGGTGACCGAGCCCTTCTTGGTGGAGGTGATGCGCTCCTGCAGTTCGCCCATTTCGGTGGCGAGGTTGGGCTGGTAGCCGACGGCCGAAGGCATGCGGCCGAGGAGCGTGGAGACCTCGGAGCCGGCCTGGGTGAAGCGGAAGATGTTGTCAATGAAGAGCAGGGTGTCGGCGCCTTCGCTGTCGCGGAAGTGCTCTGCGACAGTAAGGCCGGTGAGGGCGACGCGGAGACGGGCCCCTGGGGGCTCTGTCATCTGGCCGTAGATGAGCGAGGCCTTGGACTTGGTGAAGTCGTGGATGTCAATGACGCCGGACTCCTGAAACTCGTGCCAGAGGTCGTTGCCCTCGCGGGTGCGTTCGCCGACGCCGGCGAAGACGGAGAAGCCGCCGTGCTTGCTGGCGACGTTGTTGATGAGCTCCTGAATGACGACCGTCTTGCCGACGCCAGCGCCGCCGAAGAGGCCGATCTTGCCGCCCTTGAGGAAGGGCTGGATGAGGTCGATGACCTTGATGCCGGTCTCGAACATCTCCTCGGAGGTGGACTGCTCGTCGAAGGCTGGGGCGGGGCGGTGGATGGGCATGCGGAGCTTGGCGTTGACGGGGCCGAGCTCGTCCACCGGCTCGCCGAGCACGTTGAGCACGCGTCCCAGCGTTTCGCGGCCGACGGGCACGGTGATGTAGCTGCCGGTGTCAATGGCCTTCATGCCGCGGACGAGTCCCTCGGTGGGCGTCATGGCGACGGTGCGTACGCGGCCTTCGCCGAGGTGCTGCTGGACCTCGACGACGATGTCCACGGGCGCGGGGTTGTTGAAGCCGTCGCCGACGATGCGGACGGCCTGGTAGATGGGGGGCATGTTGCCCTCGTCGAACTGGATGTCCACCGCGGGGCCGCTGACTGATATCACTTTTCCGATGTTTTCTGCCATAGTCCTTTTCCGTTCCGAAGTAAAAACTTGCGTTGCATAACTAGAGAGCGGCAGCACCGCTCACGATTTCGATGATCTCCTTGGTGATGGCGGCCTGACGCACGCGGTTCATGGTGAGGGAGAGTGCGTCAATCATGTCGCCGGCGTTGTTGGTGGCGGCGTCCATGGCGGTCATGCGGGCGGCGTGTTCGGCGGCGACGCTTTCGAGCATGGAGTGGAAGACCTGGGTGGCGACGTAGCGGGGCATGAGGTGGCGGTAGAGGCGCTCGGGCTGCTGGTCGTAGAGGTAGTCGACCTCGGCGGTGCCGAACTTGCGGGCCTCGCGCGTGGCGTCGGACTCGGCCTCCTCCTTGAGGGAGATACCGGCGGTGGCGGCGGCGTGGCCGGCCTGCTCGCGGGCCTCGCGGGACATCTCCTCGGCGGCGGTGATCTCGTGTTCGCCGACCTTGCGGATGGGGAGGAGCTTTTCGACGACGATGCGCTGGCTGATGACGGATTTGAACTCGTTGAAGACAAGGTAGACGGCGTCGATCTCGGCGGACTCGTAACGGGCGATGATGGACTCGCAGAGTGCCTGGACATCGTCGAACTTGAGGCGGTTGAGGATGCCGGGATGGTCGCCGGTGACCTCGACGGGCGCGTTGCGCGTGCGGGTTGTAGCGCGGTGGGTGGATAGGTCGTTGTCGGAGCGCTCGGTGAGGTGGGTGTACTGGGCCTCGGGGTAGCGCTTGCGGAAGTAGTCGCGGGACTTGCGGCCGACGGGCTCGACGTCCACGGACTGGCCCGACGCGGTGCGCTGGTCGATGAGCAACTGCGCGGCCTTGAGGATGTTGGTGTTGAATGCGCCGGCGAAGCCCTTGTCTCCGCTGACGACCAGGACGAGGATGTTCTGCTCGGGGCGGGCGATGAGCAGCGGATGGAGAATGCTGCCGGTCTTCTCAGAGTAGCCGTCGCTGCGGCGGTCGAGGGACTCGAGCACGGCGGCCAGCATCTGCGCGTAGGGGCGCGAGGAGAGGGCGCGCTCCTGGGCGCGGCGCAGCTTGGCCGCCGAGACCATCTTCATGGCCTTGGTGATCTGCCGCGTGTTCTTCACGCTGCGGATGCGACGGCGGAGATCGAGAACGTTTGCCATGCTGCTTGCGAAATCCTCTTACTTACTGCGTTGCGGTTGCGGCTGCGTTACTTCTTGCGCGCGGCCAGGAAGTCCTGCTTGTACTGGTTGATGGCGTCGGTGAGGCGCTTGCGGAGATCGTCGTCGAGCGCCTTCTTGGTGGCGATGTCGGTGAGGATGGAGGCGTGTGCGCTCTCCAGGAACGGATAGTAGCCATCCTCGAAGGCGCGCAGGTCGCGAACCTCTACATCGTCGAGCAGGCCGTTGACGCCGGCGAAGATGAGCGCCACCTGCTTTTCGACGGAGAGTGGCTGGTACTGCGGCTGCTTGAGGAGCTCGGTGAGGCGGCTGCCGCGGGCGAGCTGCTGCTGCGTGACCTTGTCGAGGTCGGAGCCGAACTGGGCGAAGGCGGCCAGCTCGCGGTACTGGGCGAGGTCGAGCTTGAGCGTGGAGCCGACCTGCTTGGTGGCCTTGATGGCCGCGGCGAAGCCGACACGGCTGACGGAGAGGCCGACGTTGACGGCCGGACGCACGCCGGCGTTGAAGAGGTCGGTCTCGAAGAAGATCTGGCCGTCGGTGATGGAGATGACGTTGGTGGGGATGTAGGCGGAGACGTCGCCGGCCTGGGTTTCGATGATGGGCAGCGCGGTGAGCGAGCCGCCGCCGTGCTCGTCGCTGAGCTTGGCGGCGCGCTCCAGCAGACGGGAGTGGAGGTAGAAGACGTCGCCCGGGTAGGCCTCGCGTCCCGGGGGACGGCGGAGCAGCAGGGAGATCTCGCGGTAGCTGGCGGCGTGCTTGGAGAGGTCGTCGTAGATGAGCAGGGCGTGCTGGCCATTGTCGCGGAAGTACTCGCCCATGGCGCAGGCGGCGTAGGGAGCGAGGTACTGCATGGGAGCCGGCTCGCTGGCTGTGGCGGCGACGACGATGGTGTAGGCCATGGCTCCGTAGCTTTCCAGCGTCTGCACGACCTGGGCGACGGAGGAGCGCTTCTGTCCGATGGCGCAGTAGATGCAGATGAGGTTCTTGCCGGCGGAGTTGATGATGGCGTCGAGGGCGACGGCGGTCTTGCCGGTCTGGCGGTCGCCGATGAGCAGCTCGCGCTGGCCGCGGCCGATGGGGATCATGGTGTCAATGGCCTTGATGCCGGTGGCCATGGGCTCCTTGACGCCCTGACGGGCGATGACGCCGGGGGCGATGCGCTCGACGGGAAGGGTTTGCGTGGCGTTGAGCGGGCCCTTGTCGTCGATGGGCTGGCCGAGCGCGTTGACGACGCGGCCGATGAGCTCGGGACCGACGGGGACGGACATGATCTTGCCGGTGCGCTTGACCTGGTCGCCTTCCTTGATCTCGGTGTAGTCGCCGAGCAGGACGGCGCCAACCTCGGACTCGTCGAGGTTCATGGCGAGGCCGCTGATGCCGTGGGGGAACTCGATGAGCTCGCCGGCCATGACCTTGTCGAGGCCGTGGACGCGGGCGATGCCGTCGCCCAGCGAGATGACCGTGCCGACCTCGTCCACCTGCACGCGCTGCTCGTAGTTCTCAATCTGCTGGCGCAACAGCTCTGTGATTTCGTCTGCCTGTATCTTTGCCATGCTTCCTCTTCCCTCTTCTTGTTCCGGCACCCGGTCGAGCGGCGCGCGGTGAAATCTAAATCTATGCTCCGGACAACTGGCGGCCGAGGCGTGTGAGCTGGCCGCGGATGCTGCCGTCGTACACGGTGCTGCCGAGGCGGACGACGGCACCGCCCAGCAGGGAGTTGTCTTCGAGGTACTCGGCGCGGACGGGGCCGCCGGCGAGTGTGGCGATGCTCTGCTCGATGGCGCGGCGACCAGCAGCATCGAGCGGACGCGCGGTGGTGATCTGCGCGGTGTGGAGGCCGAGTTCGGCTTCGGCCAGCGCGACAAAGGCGCGCAGGATGGGCGCGAAGTCGTGGACGCGGTCATGGCTGATGAGCACGGCGATGAAGTTGCGCACGGGCACGGAGTAGCAGGTGCGCGCGCAGATGGCGTCGAGTACCTTGACCTTCTGCACGACGGAGAAGGCGGGGTTGCTGAGGACGCTGCGAAGTTCGGCGCTTTCGGCGAGCGTGGCGGCGAAGTCTTCGAGCTCGGCCTGTACGGCGGCGGGGGAGAGCTGGTGCGCGGCGACGACGTCGGCGAGGGCGCGGGCGTAACGGACGGCGAAGTCGGCCATGCTAGTTCTTCCTCCCACTGGCGGCTTCGGCAGCGAGCTTGGAGGCGAAGTCCTCGACGAGTTTGGAGTCTGCCTCGCCGGTGACTTGAAGGCGCGTGGCGGCCTGCTCAATGAGCAGCGAGGCGGCGAAGTGGCGGACCTGGCGCTGGGCCTCGGCGGCGGCGGCGGCAATCTCCTGCTCGGCCTGGGCGACGACCTTCTGGCGGTCGGCCTCGGCGGCGGCACGGATGCGCTGCTCGTCGGCGGCTGAGTCCTGCTCGGTGGCGGCGTGAATCTTGGAGATTTCGGCGTCGAGGTTGCTGAGGCGCTCTTCGACCTTGGCGAGGCGGGCGTTGGCGCTCTCGGTGGCGATGCGGGCTTCCAGCAGATTCTTCTGGATGATGCCGGTGCGCGATTTGAAGGCCTGCGGCAGCTTGCTGGTGAGCGCCCAGACGATGGCGGCGGCCAGCACGAGGAAGTTGAGAATCTCGAAGAGGCGGGCGGCGCGTTCGACGTCAATGTGCAGCATGCGGGCCAGCGACTGGACGACGGCGGAGTGGCGCATGGCCTCGGTTTCGTTATCGCCGCTGGATTCCTGCTTGGCGGGCTCGGCTGCGGGGGAAGTGGAGACAGGAGCGGAGGCGGCGGGTGCGTTTGCCTGCTGCGCAACTTGCGCATAAGCGCGCGGCGCGGTCATGGCCAGCGGCGCGAGCGTAAGGGTGGCGACGAGCAGAAGCGAACGGAGGCGGCTGGAGAGAAGCATCAGCGGGAACCTGCCATTCCGGCGGGGAGGACCGCCTTGAGAATCTGCGCGATAAGGGTGTCGGAGCCGGCCTTGACCTGCTGACGGGCGACCTCTGCGGAGGCCTGAATCTCCTGCCGAGCGGCGGCGACGCGCTCGGAGGCGACAGAGCGAGCGGCGGTGACGGTGGCCTCGCGCTCGGCGGTCCACTGGCGAATGCGCTGTTCGCGGGCGGTGTAGGCCTGGGTGCGGGCGGAGTGGATGGCGGCCTCGTACTTGCGGGTATTGGACTCGGCAGCGGCGATGGCCTCGGTGGCCTTGGTGACGGCGCCGACCGTGCGGGAGCGGCGCTCGGCGAGGACGGCCTTGAGCGGCTTATGCACCAGAAGGGTGTAGGCGAGCACCAGCGCGATGAACAGAATCATCGTGGGAACGGCGCCCAGCACAAGGGCAGCCAGCTGATTGAGAATCTCGTCCATTGAGCTTGAAGTACCCGGAGGGAAGGGCCGGTTTGGAGTGCTGAACCGACCGGAAAGCCTGTGGTTTCAATTCAATTCCGCTGCAGCTTCAGTTTAGACGGGGCGGAATGGGGTGTCAACGCAAGGGCTGGCAAGGGGTGAAATGCGCGAAAAACCGCGAATTTACTGCGGTATTCGCTTGACTTTGGCCCCCGGCGGAGGGAAGATTTTATTACCACCTAGACCCAGTTCAGGGTCATACAGGCCGCGCGCTTTGGGACAGATTGTTCCGCTCCCAATCAGGCGGCCTGTTCTATTTAATTTTCCGAATCATCCGACTTGTCTTTCGGCGGAGGGCAGCAGCCGCTGCCGACGCCTTTCAGCTCCATCTCGTTCGTGGCGGTGAAGCCTGCGGAGGCGTAGAGCGGGCGGGCGTCGTCGGCAGCGTGCAGGCTGAGGCGGTCGAGTTTTTCTGCGCGTGCGAATTCGACGAGTTGATTGAGGATGATGCGGGCCAGACCGCGGCGGCGGTGTTCGGGTTCCGTGTACATGTTGACGATGTGGCCCCAGCGGGCGTTGTGCGTGGTGCCGGGCACGGGGGGAAGCTCGCGCAGCATGATGCCGCCGCCGGCGACGACCTTGCCCGCGTGGAGTATGAACCAGCCGATGTAGCCGCCGGAGGCCATCAACTGGCGGAACCAGGGGAGGCTGGACGCGGCGAGCGACTCGACGGTGTCCACCTTCCAGAAGCCGATGTCGCGGAACATGACGGCGCGGTGGTGGGCAATCAACTCTTCGTCACCGGGGACGATGGGGCGCATGGAGTAGCCGACGGGAAGCTCTGGCGAGGGGGAGTTGCCGAGGATGGTCGGCAGTTGCGTCATCGCAAAATTGTAACGCTCACTCGTCGAGGAAGCGGCGGAAGCGACCGATGAGCGAGGCGGGGGCGCGGACGACCAAGTGCGTGAGGTTGCCCTCGAAGCGCGTGCTTTCGATGACGCCGCCGGCCTCGAGCGCGGCCAGAACTGCACCCTCGGACTGCGGGATGCGCAGCGAGGCGGTGCGGATGGGGTCGTTGACGAGCGCGCCGTCAATCCTGTGCAACAACTCCTCCACTCCATCGCCGGTGAGCGCGCTGACGATGGCGGTGTTGGCGTCGGCGGAGATGGCGAGTTCGGCGCGCGCGGCGTCGTCGAGCAGATCCACCTTGTTGAAGACCTCGATGGCGGGCGTAGTGCCGACGCCGAGTTCGGCGAGAACCTTGAGGACCTCGGCGCGCTGGGCATCGGCGACGGGGCTACTGGCGTCGCGCACGTGGAGCAGCACCTCGGCGCGCTCCACTTCTTCTAAAGTCGCGCGGAAACTGGTGACGAGCGTGTGGGGCAGGTTGCGGATGAAGCCGACGGTGTCGGACAGCAAAATGCGGCGGCGCGAGGGCAGACGCAACTGGTGGAGTTTGGGATCGAGGGTGGCGAACATGCGCGAGCTCTCGAGGACTCCGGCGCGGGTGAGGGCGTTGAAGAGCGTGGACTTGCCGGCGTTGGTGTAACCGACCAGCGCGACGGTGGCAACGGGCTGCGACTCGCGGCGCTGGCGCTGCTGGCGGCGGGTCTGGCGGACTTTTTCGATCTGTTCGCGGAGGTTGTCGAGACGGCGGCGGATGAGGCGGCGGTCGGTCTCGATCTTGGTTTCGCCGGGGCCGCGGGTGCCGATGCCTCCGCCAAGCTGCGACATGGCCTTGCCGTGTCCGGCGAGGCGGGGGAGCTGGTACTCGAGCTGGGCGAGCTCGACCTGGAGCTGGCCCTCGCGGGTGCGGGCGTGGCGGGCGAAGATGTCGAGGATGAGCTGGGTGCGGTCGATGACGCGGCAGGGGAGGCGGTCGTCGAGGTTGCGGAGTTGCGAGGGCGAGAGGTCGTGGTCGAAGAGAACGACGTGTGCGTTGTGTGCGGCGACGGCGGCGGCGATCTCGTCGAGCTTGCCGAGGCCGACCAGGGTGGCGGGGTCTGGGCGTCCGCGGCGCTGCTGGAGCGTCTGCACGATGCGCGCGCCGGCGGAGCGGGCCAGCTCCTCGAACTCGGCGACGGCGGCCTCGAAGTCGAGGGAGGCGACGGGTTCGGCGGGTGCGGCTAGCTCAAGCGCAGCGTCGTCGTCCAATCCAGCACGAAGGGATGCGGCGGTTCGCGCCAACATAGCTGATGTAGTGAGGTGGGCGCGCTTGGCACCGGCGAACTCGACGGCGACCAGCACGGCGCGCTCGCGGTTGTCGGTGGGCGTGGGACGGCGGTTGTGGCCGGGGGCGGAACGCAGACGCTCAGCGACGGGATCCGCTGCATCGGGCGGACATGACTCGCGCTGGCTCTTGTTCGGCGGCGGCTTGGGCACGGGCGTCAGACGCCGGGTTCGAGAACCGACGCAGGCGTGAGCGGCGGCGGCGCCGAGATGCCCGGCGTGTGCGGACGCGGCTCCATCACGCTGCGTGTGAGCACGACGGTGGAGATGGCGTGCTTGAAGATGAGCTGCTCCTGACTGCTGTTCTCCAGCAGGACGGAGTACTTGTCGAAGGAGCGGATGCGTCCGGTGAGCTTGACGCCGCTGACAAGGTAGATGGTGATGGGGCTCTTGTCCTTGCGGACGGTGTTGAGGAAGGTGTCTTGGATATTTTGTGTCGGTTTGGTGTCCATGATGTGCCGATCTTCTGTCTGGCTTGGTCGTACTTCGTGATGCCCGCAAGTGTCAGGCAGAGCAAATGAAATCAGTGAAACCCCCGCAAATGCGGGAGATTTCAAGATACGAGTTGCGGGGGAAATTATCAAGTTTGGGGAGGGGGTGGGGGACGGATGTAGGATGGGGTGCATGGAAAACAAGGCCACCCCCATTCCCTTCCTCGACCTGCAACGGCAGTACAAGAAGCTGCGTCCGCGGCTGCTGGAGGCGGTGACGGCGGCACTGGACAGCGGGCAGTGGATACTGGGCGCGGCGACGGCGGAGTTCGAACGGGCGGCGGCGGCGGCGTGCGGCGCAAAGTATGCCGTTGGGTGCGCCAGCGGGACAGACGCGCTGTGGCTGGGGCTGGCGGCGGCGGGGGTGCAGCCGGGGGACCGCGTGCTGACGACACCGTTCAGCTTCTTTGCCACGGCCAGCTCGATACTGCGCGCGGGGGCGGTGCCGGTGTTTGCGGATATTGACCCGCTGACGTTCAACCTATCGGCTGCGTCGGCAGAGGAGGCGATTGAGCGGCAGGCGCAGAGGGGCGAGCCGGTGCGGGCGATGATGCCGGTGCATCTGTACGGACAGTGCGCGAACATGGATGCGCTGGGCGCACTGGCGGAGAAGCATGGGCTCATCGTGGTGGAGGATGCGGCGCAGGCGATCGGCGCGGAGTGGCGCGGGCGGCGTGCGGGGGCGCTAGGCGCGGCGGCGGGGTTCAGCTTCTATCCGACGAAGAACCTGGGCGCGATGGGCGACGCGGGGATGGTGACGACGGACGACGATGCGACGGCGGCGCGGCTGCGGATGCTGCGCGAGCATGGGATGCGCAAGCGGTATCACCACGAGGTGGTGGGCGCGAACTCGCGGATGGACGCGGTGCAGGCGGCGGCGCTGCGGGTGAAGCTGGAGTTTGTGCCGGAGTGGAACCGGCTGCGTCGCGAACATGCGGAGCGGTACGAACAACTTTTTGACGAGGCCGGGCTGGTGGGCGGGCCTATCACCTTGCCGTGGTGCGATGCGCGGGCGGGGCACGTCTTCCACCAGTACGTGGTGCGTGTGGAGCGGCGGGATGCGCTACGCGAGCATCTGACGGCGCAGGGCGTGGGGTCGGAGGTGTTCTATCCGATACCGATCCACCGGCAGCAGGCGGTGGAGTTCCTGGGGTACGCGGAGGGGTCTCTGCCGGAGAGCGAGCGTGCGGCGCTCGAGGTGCTGGCGCTGCCGATGTACGCGGAGCTGCGGGAGGACGAGCAGGTGCGCGTGGTGGAGGCGGTGGCGGAGTTCTACCGGTAAGACCGAGGAATCTATCGAACCGACAGACTCACTGTTTCCCCGGACCGATTACCAGCGGATAGACCATCACGTTTGTATCGGCCGCCGTGGTATCGCCGGGGCGGATATAAGAACGTTCGTACATGTTGATGGGAGTGGTGGAATCGGGAATCAAGGTGTTCCCGTTGAGATTGATGCAGTACTGCACGGCAATCGTGCAACTTTTTGAAACCAGGCTCACATACAAACCGTGCAAGGCAAGCTGAAGCGCGGGCGAAGCGGAGTTATACAAGCCAAGCGTCCTCAGAACAGATTCCGCAGAGCTCATCGAAGTATCCGAAGCAGTCAAGGAACCGCTATTGAAGCCGACGGCGTTGACGTTGGCCTGCGAAGAACTGGCAATGCCAGCAGCCTCGGCGGCGTTGTAAATGCTCAGGGAAATATAGCTCGAGTTGCCAAGTTGATTATGGTCAACGCCGGCCACAAACAGGATGCTGTTGCTCGACAAATCAAAGCTGGGGGAGAAAGCATAGGTGCTGGTGTCCTGATTGTCGCCGGCACAGATGGTGCCCTTGTTGATGCAATCACCGCCCACCAGACCGTAGGGGATGCCATTGGCATCCAGGGTCGTTCTGGTAAAGCTGGAGGTGGATACCGCGGAAAGTGAGCCCAAAACCGTATGAGCGACCGACCACGTTTGCAAGAGGCCACCCAATTCAGTTAATGCACTCGTGAATTGAGACTCGGCCGTGCCGGTACGGTACGAATACTGATTGAGGGGATATCGTGCAACGCCCATGGAGGGCACGCTGACCTTGTAGACCATGACATTGCTGGAAACCGAGGCATACCAGGCATCTGCTGCATTCTGGTCCTGCGGCACCGCAAACCTCATCAACGTCACCAGGTCGTCCGATGTCTGGTCGCTCCCGGTATGCACGTTTGTCCCAAGCTTCTCGATCATGATGGTGCTTGGATTGACGCCCTTGGCCTCCAATTTAGCCACAATATCGTTGGCCAATGACTGGTTGGATGTCGTCACATAGGTAATCACCCGACCATTCCATGGCGAGCCCGCCTGATTCTGCACGACGATGTTATTGACATCGTTGCCGACGCTGCCAAAGATCTCATAGCGTGTCGGGTCCGGTGAAACGATCTGCAGCAGCGGCAAGGTAGTGGTGAAATTACTGATGGAACTGGCAAACAAATAGCTCTGGTAGCCGAAATAAGCCGCGGTGGAAGGGTACTGGACAATCGTAACCAGAGCATCCGTATCACTGAGATGGTAGGTGATGTTGGTGGTGACGCCATTTGGCCCGGGAGTGTTCAGGGGCAGCCCATAGTAGGGATTCACATAGGAGTTTTCGACGGGCGGTTGGGGAATGATGTAGGGCGCGGCCGCGTTGTTACCAAAACAACTCCCAAAGATTCCCACGTACAGCGGGCAGTCGGTGTTCTCGAAGAGATAGACGTTGCCCTGAACGACCGAGTATCCGCCATAACCGCTCGATGACAAACTGCTCAGGGCGGCAGCAGTCTGGGCGACGCTCTTGGAGTCATAGGAATTGCTTGCACCGCCATCGCCGCAGGCGTGCAGCAGCACTGCGGCAAGGATGGTGATTGCAACCTTCATGGACTTTGCAATGTTTCTGGTTGGCGGAAAAACCTGAACGCGGGCAGGCGCAGCGGTCACAGGAATACAGGCCGAGCAGCCTGCATCGCGGGGGGAAGATGCACTACGGGTCATGGTGGATGCCGATCTTCATCTTGATTGTGCTGTGTGACTGTATGGCTCTCGAGGCCAGCGTACCCAGGGAAGAATAAGACTTAGACGGTTGCGTCCATCTGGTAGGGCGTACGCTCGTCACAAACACAGCCAATCGAGCGATGGCTGTTCGGAGGGTGTGTGTGTTTTACGCCTACGAACAGGGATACGTCAATGATTGATTTGTTGGCATAGCAATCGGTCAGAACTGTGAATCGAAAACGGAGAGCGATTCACTTGCCCGTTAGCGGCGCTTGTGGGTGGCGGGTTTCTTGGGTTCGGGGGCGGGGTGGGCCTCGGGGGTTTGGGAGGTCTGGCCGGGGAGCAGGACGCGGCGGACGTAGTTCCCTTCCACGCGATAGTCCTTTTCGATGAGCTGGCCGGGATGGGCGATGCCGGTGGCGGGGTCCACGGTGATGGAGGCTGTGTCTGCGAGGACCTTGTAGCTGAAGGTGGGCAGGGGCGCGCTGGCGAGCGAGGCGGAGAGCTTAACGTCGGTAACTGCGCTTGGCGCGACAGTGCCGACGGTGAGCGGCAGGAAGCCCTCGATGTTGTGCTCGCGGTAGGCGGTCTCGTAGCGGTGCTTGGCGCGGTTCCAGGTGAAGACGCGGATCTGGTCGAAGTCGTAGGGCAGGCCGGACTTGTAGGGTGCGTAGGCGACGACGTAGACGGGGATGTTCTTGTCGGCGGCGTCGGCGTCGGGGTCGTTGACGGTGGTGAGGACGAGCGCGGAGACGGTGCGCTGGTTCTCGCTGTAGCGGCCGAGGGTGTCTGGGGATTCGACGTCGATCATGCGGGAGTAGATCCAGCCGGTGCGATGCTGGGCGTCGCGGACGAGCCACCAGTCTTCCATCGGAGGTGGAGGCGGTAGGGCGTTGGGGGCGCTGGGCGCGGCGGATTTGGCGGCGGCGCTGCCGGGCGGGAGTGGCTTGAGAACGGAGGCGCGGGCGAGGAGCTGGAGCTTGTCGCCTTCGGGCAGAATGTAAAACTTGTCGGATTCGCGGCCGGCGGAGAGATGCAGCGAGGCCTCGTCGTGGACTTGGGCGGTGGCGACGACGGGTGCGTAGGCGTAGGTGCGCTGAAGGGCGGCGAACTGGTCTGCGACGGCGGAGGGGATGACCTCGGCCTCTTTAATCCAGCCGACCTCGCCCTTGTCGGTGCGGACCTGATAGACGCGGCGTCCGGCGGCGAGGATATCGAGGCGCTGGCCGTTGGTGACGGTGGCGGTGCGCTGGCTGACGGCGGCGATGCGGTCGCGGAGGTAGGCCTGCTTGGCGCTGACGTATACGGTGCCGATGGCGCGGGGCTTGCTGTGCGCGCAGCCGGAGAGGAGCGCGAAGGAGAGCAGGAGTGTGAGGGCGAGAGGGCGGAGCGGGTTGGCGCGGGGGGATGAGGTCACGTGATGCGAGGCGCGGCGAGATAAGGCTGCGCAAGACGAAGGATATCAGGGGGAGAGCGGTGGATGCCGAGCGCTAGTGCGTCATGGCGAGGGAGACGCCGGTGTTGCTGTAGTTGGCGGAGAAGCTGCTATTGATGACCAGGCCGGTGCTGACGCTGCTGTTGATGTAGAGGCGTCCGGGGGTGGCGGTGCTGGGGTTGCTGATGCCGTCCACGGTGTACTGCAGGAGGTCGGGTGGGCCGGCCTGGTTGAGGACGAGCATGTAGGATCCGCTCTTGTCGTAGGCGATGGCGGTGGGCGCGGTGCCGGAGGTGGTGTAGGGGCCGCTGGAGAGCTGCGCGGTGACGGTGATGGTGCTGGTGCTGGTGCTGACGGCGTAGGCGCTGACGGTGGCGTCGTTGGCGTTGGCGACGTAGACGTCGGACTGCGACTGATTGAAGGCGGCGGCGACGGGATTGTTGCCGGTGGCCTGAGTGAGTTGCGGCGCGGTGTCTGTGGTGAAGGTTCCGATGGTGGTGTTGATGGTGTAGACGGCCAGCACGGGGCTGGCGGCGTTGCGGGGGATGAAGATGGCGTTAGAGGCGGAGTTCCAGATGGCGGCGTTGTCGCTGGAGGTGGTGGAGGGTGGAAGGACTTGGTCGGTGGGCAGCGTGCTGATGGCGCCGGAGGTGGAGTTGAAGGTGAAGGCGGCGTCTCCGCCGGTGCCGAGCGCGGCGACGATGACGGAGGTGGTCTGGGTGGATTCGCTGGGGGAGAACTGGATGGAGCGAGGTGTGGCGGTGGCGGGATTGTAGGCGGCGGAGAGGGTGATGGTGCCTTCCGCGCCGTTGTAGGTGAGCAGGCCGGTGGTGCTGTTGATGACGTAGAGGTTGATGTAGAACTGGCCGCTGCCGAGGGTGGGTTCGCTGAGCACGGCCAGGTAGTTGCCGTCGGGGGAGATGGCGATGGCGGCCGAGGGCGCCATGGCGGTGGGCGTGTTGGCGATGGCGCCGCCGCTGTTGAGCGAGGTGAGGACGCCGCCGGTTCCGATGCTGAATCCGTAGACGCCTTGCGCTGTGCCGGCGTAGAGGAAGCTGTCCGACGGTGTGACGGCGAGGGCGAGCGGGGCGTAGGCCAGCGAAAAGGGCGAGCCGGTGACGGCGGTGAGGCCGGTGGAGGCGACGGCGTAGGCGGCGATGGAGGTGTTGCCGGTCTTGCCGACAAAGACGTAGTCGCCGGTGGTGCTGCCGCCGGAGGTGGTGGTGGTGGAGTTGATGGGCTGCCAGAAGCCGGCGCAGCCGGAGAGGGGCGCAAGCAGGGCGAACGCGAGCAGGCAGCGGAGCGGGTTGGGGAAAAGCTTCATGGTGCGGGCGGATACTCCCTGCTGAGATTGTAAGCCGAGGGCGGCAGGCTTATACGTTTAGACGCGGGGCGAGGCGGATGGTCTTAGATCTCCTCGGGGACGAGGATCTCGGCGGTCATGTAGTGTGCGGCGGTGGCGATGAGGTCCACCTGGCCGGGGAGAAGCTCGCAACGCAGGGAGCCACCGCGCTGGGAGAGCTGCTGGGCTGTGAGGGAGGACTGGCCGAGCTGGGCGCTCCAGTAGGGGGCTATCTCGGCGAATGCGGAGCCGGTGACGGGGTCTTCGGGGACGCGGAGCTTGGGCGCGAAGAAGCGGCAGACGATGTCCGCGGTGAGGCCGGGTGCGGTGGCGACGACTCCACGGAGGTCGAGGCGCTCGAGTTGAACCATGTCGGGGCGGAGGGCGCGGATCTCGCGCTCGCTGGGGTAGACGGCGACGTAGTCGAAGGCGGAGAGAACCTGCACGGGCGCGGTGGACATGCCGGGGGCGAGGCCGGCGAGCAGCGCGGGCGGCGGCACGCAGGGACGGGGCATGACGGCGGGCAAGGAGAGGCGCAGGTTGCGTTCGTCGCGGCTGACGACGAGCTCGCCGGAGCGGGTGTGGAAGCGGATCTGCGGGCGGGGGTAGCCGAGCTGGTCGTAGAGGACGCTGGCGGCAGCGAGAGTGGCGTGGCCGCAGAGGTCAACTTCCGCGGCAGGGGTGAACCAGCGGAGGTGGAATTGGTCGCCGAGGGGGACGAAGAAGGCGGTCTCGGAGAGGTGGTTCTCCTCTGCGATGGCCTGCAGGACGGAATCGGGCAGCCAGGATTGCAGCGGCACGACGGCCGCGGGGTTGCCGCTGAAGACGCGGTCGGTGAAGGCGTCCACCTGATAGAGGGAGAGCTTGAGCATGGAAGTGGTCGGTTGCCTCTCTAGATTAGACGAAAACTACTGCGGCTTGCCGCCGGTGAAGCGATGGTCTATGGGGCGGCGGGTAGCGAAGCCGCCATCGAGGGTGTGCCAGTGGGCGATGGCGGGCTCGCCCAGCTTCCAGCAGAGGAGGACGGTCTCGCCGTCGAGCTTGCAGGGGAAGTCGAGGAGACCCTTGTCTATGTCCTTGACCTGGACGCCGATGGCGTCGATCTCGGCGAGGGAGTCCTTGGCGGTGCGGATGGCGACCTCGCGTTCGCCGCGCTGGCGGGCGACGGCAGCGACGTCCACCTGCGTGCCGCCGGCAAGGAAGATGCGGCGGTTGAGGAGGTGGAACTGGGCGTCGAGGGATTCGGCGGTGGATTTGGATTCGGCGGCCTTGCGCAGCAGCGACTCCAGAATGGGGAGCAGCGACTGTGCTTCGGCGAGGGTGAAGGTGCGGACGGACACGACGGCCTCCGAGGAAAGGCTAGCGCAGTTCGAGCATGCGGTCGAGGGCGAGGTGCGCCCAACGCTTGACATCGTCGCGGACGCGGATGCGGTTGACGACGCGGCCCTCGGCGAGGTTTTCGAGCGCCCAGGCCAGATGCTGCGGGGTGATGCGGTACATGGTGGTGCAGAGGCAGCCGGCGTCGTCGAGGGAGATGACCTTTTTGTCGAGCGGGGCGAAGCGGTTGGCGAGGCGGTTGACGAGGTGAATCTCTGTGCCGATGGCGAAGCTGGTGCCGGCGGGCGCCTGCTCGACGAGCTGGATGATGCGCTCGGTGGAGCCGAGGGCGTCGGCCTTCTGGCAGACCTCCCAGCGGCACTCGGGGTGGACGATGACCTGCATGCCCGGGTAGGTGGCGCGGACGCGGTCCACGTGCTCGGGCAGGAAGCGCTGGTGGACGCTGCAATGGCCCTTCCAGAGGATGATGCGGGCCTTCTTGAGGCGCTCGACGGTGAGGCCGCCGTTGATCTGCCAGGGTTCCCACACGACCATCTCGGAGAGGGGGATGCCCATCTCGAAGGCGGTGTTGCGGCCGAGGTGCTGGTCGGGAAGGAAGAGAATCTTCTGCGCTCGCTGGTAGCCCCACTCGAAGGCCTGGCGGGCGTTGCTGCTGGTGCAGACGAGGCCACCGTGCTCGCCGCAGAAGGCCTTGATGGCGGCGGAGGAGTTCATGTAGGTCATGGGGACGAGGCCGCCGTCCACGACGGCGGTGAGGCCGGCGCGCTCGAGGGAGTCCCAGCACTCCTCGACCTGGTCAATGGCGGCCATGTCGGCCATGGAGCAGCCGGCGTTGAGGTCGGGGAGGATGACCTGCTGGTGCGGGCGGCTGAGGATGTCGGCGCTTTCGGCCATGAAGTGGACGCCGCAGAAGACGATGTAGCGGGCGTCGCTGTCGGCGGCGATGCGGGAGAGCTTGTAGCTGTCGCCGGTGACGTCGGCGAACTGGATGACCTCGTCGCGCTGGTAGTGGTGGCCGAGCATGAGGACCTGCGTGCCCAGACGAAGGCGAGCCGCGCGGATGCGGTCGTCGCAGGTGTGGTCTGGCAACTGGAGGTAGTTTTCGAGCGAGCAGGCTTCGCCCGCAGAGGTGATGGTGGTGTCCGGCGCAAGGGCCGGGGATACTTCCAAAACAGGACTCATAAGACCACTTCCGCCTTCAGTGCCAGCCGACGGAGCCGCGATGTTGTGCGAACCGCCCTGGAACGGGGATGTTGAAAGCTCTTGCTGCTGGATTGCAGCGGACTCGCTGCGGCACATGGCCGCCCAGACCGCGGGGGTGTTGCAATCCACTCGCCGTGCTGCCTGCCCTATCGGGAGGCTGAGCACTGGCGCTTTACCTGATTGGACTCCGCCCGGAGGGCGAAGGACGCAAAAAGGCTGTGTTCATCTGACTTAAGTCTAGTCGAATGAACACAATGCCTATTTTACACGATATTGAACAAGAATTGAAGCGGGGGCTACTGCGGCGGGGCGACTGGGGCGGCATCGGTGGCGGGTGCGGCGGCGGGAGCGGCGTCTGGCGCCGGGGCAGGCGCGGCGGCCGGGGCGCCGGAGCCGAGGCTGCGCAGGTAGAGGATGAGTCCCCAAACGGCGTTGTCGTTGGCGCGGTCGGCGGCCTCGGCGGGCATCTGGCCCTTGCCGTTGCGGATGGTGTTGAAGAGAGCGGCGTCGGACTTGGCGGCCAGCGTGTCGGACTTGGTGAAGTCGGGGAGTTGCAGCTTCATGGAGGAGGCGAGGTCGCTCTTGCCGTTGCCGTTGTCGTTGTGGCAGAGGGCGCACTCCTGCGCGTAGAGGCGCGTGGCCTTGGCGCGGGCCTCGGGCGAGAGGTGGTTGAGGGGATTGGCGTCCTGCGCGGAGGCGACGGAGATGGCGAGGAGCGAGACGGCGGCGATGGCGACGATGGGCTTGAACATGGAAAACCTCATACAGAGCCGGACGGCGGCAGAGGCACGACCGAACGGCCGAAGTTTTTACGGACGAATTATAGGCCAGCGCATACCGCATTGTGCAGAATTTGTTGGCGATGGAGCGCTGCCAGTATCATGACGGTATGCCGGGTTTTGGAGACTACTTTTTCATCTTTGTGCTGGCGCTGATTCTGCTGGGGCCCAAGAAGCTGCCGGAGCTGGCGCGGCAACTGGGCAAGCTGATGGCGGAGTTCCGCCGCGCGAGCAACGAGTTCAAGATGCAGATGGAGGAGGAGCTGCGGACGAGCGAGCGGGCGGAGCGCGACCGGAAGCTGGCGCAGGAGCAAGCAGCGACCGCTGCGGCGGGCGGGCAGCCGGCCATCACCAGCGAGGGCGAGTTGAGCATTCAACCGCCGGCGACGGGATTGCCGGTGGCGCAACTGGACACGAGCGTGCCGCAGGAGCCGACGCTGGCGCCGGAGCTGGAGCCGTCGCTGGCCGAATCCGAAAAGACATTGCAAGTGACTCAGGAGACGGCGGCGGCTGAGGCGGTGAACTCCTTCGTGGGTTCGATTCCACATCAATCCCCTTCCCCCACGGCCGAGGAGCCGAAGACGAATGGCTGAGCCGGACATCATAGACCGCGCGAAGAGCGCGATGAGCGAGCGCGCGGACCTGCCGGGCATGACGCTGATGCAGCATCTGGACGACCTGCGGCGGTGCCTTATCCGCTCGGCGGTGGCGCTGATGATTGGGCTGATGGCGATGTGGGGGTTCCGCGACCACATCGAAAAAATCATTGCGCGGCCGCTGAACCAACTGGGGTTCAAGCTGACGCAGGTGCACCCGATTGACGGCGTGGACTTCGCGGTGAAGATTGCGCTGTACGGGGGCGCCATCCTGGTGTCGCCGTACATCCTGTACCAGGTGTGGACGTTCATTGCGCCGGCGCTGTACCGCAACGAAAAGCGGTATGTGATTCCGTTCATGACGGCGACGGTGGGGCTGTTCCTGACCGGCGTGGCGGTGGCGTACTACTGGCTGCTGCCCATGGCGATGCCTGTGCTGCTGGTGCAGTTCGGGCACAACTTCAACCAGATGATCACGATTGACGACTACATGCAGTTCTTCCTGGCGGTGGTGCTGGGGCTGGGCGTGACCTTCGAGCTGCCCATCGTGGTGTTCTTTCTGGCCATCTTCGGGATTGTGGACGCGGGGTTCATGGTCCGCCACAGCCGGTACGCCATCCTGCTCATCTTCATCCTGGCGGCGTTCATCTGCCCGGCGCCGGACCCAATCAGCATGTGCATCTTCGCGTCGCCGATGCTGCTGCTGTACGGGGTGAGCATCGGGGTGGCGTACGTGTTCCATCCGAAACGGAAAGAGAAGAAGGCCGCGGATGCGTAGGCGGATGCGCTGCGTGGCGGCGCTGTTGGCGGTGCTGTGCGCAAGCGCGGCGGCGGTGGCGCAGGGCGCGGCGGCGAAGAGCGCGTTCAGCGGCGCGGAGGCGATGCAGTACACGCAGGCGATTGTGGCGCTGGGGCCGCGGTACAACGGGAGCGAGGGGAAGTCGCGGTTTGAGGCGTATCTGAAGAAGTTCTTTGCGGCGGAGATGGCGAAGGGCTGGGTGGAGGCGGACACGTTTGTGGCCAACACGCCGGCGGGGCCGCAGACGATGCGCAACTACATTGTGCGCTATCCCGGGACGAAGCCGGGCGCGATGGTGCTGAGTTCGCACTACGAGACGAACTATCCGCTGCGCAACACGGGCTATGTGGGCGCGAACGACGGCGCATGCACCAGCGCCATCCTGATGGAGATGGCCAACCGTTTGCGCAAGGAGAGCGCGGGGGGAAGGCTGGCGGGCTACGGGGTGTGGCTGGTGTTCTTCGACGGCGAGGAGGCGGTGTCGAGCTGGACGCACACGGACTCGCTGTACGGCTCGCGGCATCTGGCGGCGAAGCTGCAGGCGGCGGGGCAGATTGGGCAGATCAAGGCGCTGCTGGTGGCGGACATGATCGGCGACAAGAGCCTGAACGTGCTGCGCGACGAGAACTCGACGCCGTGGGTGCTGGATACGGTGTATCAGGCGGCGAAGAACACGAAGCATGAGGCGAACTTCTACAAGAGCCGCGAGTATGTGGAGGACGACCATCTTCCGTTTGTGCAGCGGGGCGTGCCGGTGGCCGACGTGATTGACCTGGACTATGGGCCGCACGACGCGGCGCATCCCGACGGCTGGCACCATACGCCCGAGGACACGCTGGACAAGCTGAGCGTGAAGAGCCTGCAGACCAGCGGCGATGTGCTGACCGAGGCCGTGCGGCTGCTGAACCAGCGCTGACGGCGTAAGATTTCGCCATGAGTACGCCCCTTCCCTACTGGATTGGCTTCCACGTGCTGCTGGCGGTTTTGCTGGCGGTGGATTTGGCGAGCTGGCGCGGGGCGCAGAGCGTTCCGCTGCGGCGGGCGGCGCTGTGGATGCTGGGCTGGGTGGGCGTGGCGGCAGGCTTTGCGCTATGGCTGTGGCACGCGATGGGGCCGTGGGCGACGGCGCAGTTCAGCAGCGGCTACCTCATCGAAGTTTCGATGAGCGTGGACAACCTGTTCCTCTTTTTGATTCTGTTCAGCGTGTTCGGGATTGAGCCGGCGCGGCGGCGCGTGGTGCTGTTCTGGGGCGTGGCGGGGGCGGTGGTCTTCCGCGCGGTGTGCATCGGCATGGGCGTGCGGTTGCTGGAGCATTTTCCGTGGATGCGGACGCTGTTCGCCATCGCCATTCTGGTGGAGGCTGGGCGGATGCTGCGCGGCGGCAAGCAGGGTGTACCGAAGTGGCTGGAGTGGCTGCGGCGGTGGCATCCGGTGAGCCTGCGGCAGGACGCCTTCTGGGTGAAGGAGGACGAGCGCGGCATGGTGACAGTGCTGCTGCTGGCGCTGGTGTCCATCGAACTGGTGGATGTGGCGTTCACGTTCGACTCCATACCGGCGGTGCTGAGCGTGACGCAGCATCCGTTCCTGGCGTACACGTCGAACATATTGGCGGTGATGGGGCTGCGCGCGATGTACTTTGTGCTGATCGGCGCGCTGGAGAGGCTGCGGCTGCTGCACTATGGGCTGGCGGCGGTGCTGGTGTTTGTGGCGGCGCGCATTCTGCTGGAGCGGGTGGTGAGCATTCCGGGCGACGCGGCGCTGGCGGTGATTGCTGCGTTGCTGGCGGCGTCTACTGTGGCTTCGCTGCTGGTGAGGCGGGCTCCAGCGCGCTGAAGCGCAGGTGGCCGCGCTCGATGACGGTGTGGGCGCGGAAGGCACGGTCGTCGTGGCGGGGAAAGTCGCTGCGGGAGTGTGCGCCACGACTCTCGCGGCGGGCGAGGGCGGATTCGGTGATGAGCATGGCAATCTGATGCAGGTTGCGCGCCTCCAGCGCGCGCCGAGAGACGCCACGCGGAATGCTGAAGGCCAGACGCTCGAGTTCCTTTTGCATCTGCTTGAGACCGGCGCCGGAGCGGAGCAGGCCGGCGAAGCGCCAGGTGAGCGCGCGCAGCTCGGCGATCCACTGTTCGGTGTGTTCGGCGGTTTGCGTGGCGGGCGCGGCGGCGGGTGCGGGCGGGAGTTCGACTGGAGCGAGCGCGGCGGTGTCGGCGAGCATTGCTTCAGCGGCGGCGGCGCCGAAGACGAGGCCTTCGAGCAGCGAGTTGCTGGCCAGACGATTGGCGCCGTGGACGCCGGTGCAGGCGGCCTCGCCGGCGGCGTAGAGGCCGGGGAGGGATGCGCGGCCGGCGACGTCGGTGAGCACGCCGCCCATGAGGTAGTGCGCGGCGGGGCTGACGGGGATGGGGTCGCGGGCGAGGGCGAGATTGTATTGCGCGAGGAAGGCGGAGATGCCCGGGAAGCGCGCGGCGAGATCCACGCCGGTGATGTGGCGCAGGTCGAGGAAGACGGGCAGCAGTTCGCCGCGCTTGCCGATGGTTTCGGCGGCGATGGCGCGGGCAACGATGTCGCGCGGGGCGAGCTCGGCCAGCGGATGCTGGGCGGGCATAAAGCGCACACCGGCGGAGTTGATGAGGTGCGCGCCCTCGCCGCGGAGGGCCTCGGAGATGAGGAAGCGCGGCGCGCCTGCGAGCGCGAAGGCGGTGGGGTGGAACTGGAAGAACTCCATGTCGGCGATTGAGCCGCCGGCGCGGTAGGCCATGCTGATGCCGTCTCCGGTGGCGACGGCGGGGTTGGTGGTTTCGGCGTAGACCTGGCCCGCACCACCGCTGGCGATGAGCACGGCGCGGGCGGCGACGGTGTGAAGTTGGCCTTCAGAGTCGAGCAGCGATGCGCCGACGACGCGTCCGCCGCGAACGATGAGGTCCACGGCGGTGGTCCACTCGGTGAGTTGGATGTTGGGGAGGGTGCGCGCGTGGTGGAGGAGCGATTCGGCGATCTCGCGCCCGGTGGCATCACCGTGAGCGTGCAGGATGCGGGGCAGTGAGTGCGCGCCCTCGCGGGCGAGTTGGAGTTTGCCGTCCGCGCTGTCGAAGTGCGCGCCCCAAGCGATGAGCTCCTGAACGCGCTCCGGGCCCTGGCGGACGAGGGCGGCGGCGGCGTCTGTTGCGACGAGGCCGTCGCCGGCGCTGACGGTGTCCTTGAGGTGCAGGGCGACGTCTTCGGCGCCGCCGAGGGCGACGGCGATTCCACCCTGCGCGTAGGCGGTGTTGGACTCGGCCAGACGCTCCTTGGTGACGACCAGAACGCGGCTGGATGCGGCGAGTCCGATGGCCGCGCGCAGACCAGCCACACCGGCGCCGAGCACCAGGAAGTCGAAGGGCCTGTCGAGGGGGGATGCAGCGGCGCGGGACATGACCCAAGGCTAACACCGGCGGCGCGGCAGGCCCGCCACACCGGCGCGGCAGGCCGGGCGCAGTGTGGCTGCGTTAAGATGGACACATGCCCACCGTAGCCGTGAACACCCCCAGCGCGAAGTATCCGGTTGAGATTGGAAGAGGATTGCTGCGCACGCTTGCCGCCCGCTGCAAGAAGGCGGTCGGCGGCAAGCTGCCGCGCGTGTTCATCATTACGCAGCCGGAGATATGGGGACTGTGGGGAGAACGCGTGGCCGCAAGCTTCCAGGAGCCGCCGACGGTGCTGTTCGTTCCGGCGGGCGAGCGGCACAAGCGTATGCGGACGCTGGAGCGGCTGTGCGAGGAGTTGGCCGAGGCGGGCGCGGACCGCGATTCCCTGCTGGTTGCGCTGGGTGGCGGCGTCATCGGAGACATCACGGGATTTCTAGCGGCCATCTACATGCGTGGCATACGCTACGTGCAGGCGCCGACCACGCTGCTGGCGCAGGTGGACTCGTCGGTGGGCGGGAAGACGGGCGTGAATCTGGCGGCAGGCAAGAATCTGGTGGGCACGTTCAGCCATCCGCTGGCGGTGTTTGCGGACATGGAGGTGCTGGGCACGCTGCCCGCGCGCGAGCTGCGCGCCGGATTGCAGGAGAGCGTGAAGGCGGGCATCATCCGCGACGCCAAGCTGTTTGCGACCATGGAGAAGAACCGGGAGGCCATCCTGGACGGCGACGCGAAGGCTCTGGAGCAGGTGGTGACGGCCAGCGTGCGGATGAAGGCGCGGGTGGTGCAACTGGACGAGCGCGAGAGCGGGCTGCGGATGGTGCTGAACTTCGGCCACACGGTGGGCCACGCGATTGAGGCGGCGACAAAGTACAAGCAACTACTGCACGGCGAGGCGATTGGATGGGGGATGATTGCGGCGCTGGAGATTGCGCGGAATCGCGGACTGGTGACGCGGAGGCAGCACGACCGGGTGCTGCGGCTGATTCTGTGGTACGGGCCGCTGCCGGTCTTTCACGTACCGGCTAAGCGGCTGGTTGCGCTGACCGCCGGAGACAAGAAGAACCGCGGCGGAGTGCGGCGGTTTGTGCTGCCGAAGGGGATTGGCGCCACGGTGACGGTGACGGACGTGAGCGCGCAGGAGCTGGCGAGCGGCATTGAGGCGATGCTGGCGGTGATGCGGCAGGCCGGGCGATGAACGAAGAGCATGGGCAGGCAGACGGGGCGCAGTTCAAGGGCGCGAAGAGCGAACAAGAGGCCGCGGCGGCGGTGCGCGAGATGTTCAACCACATCGCGCCGAAGTACGACCGGCTGAACCATCTGCTGAGCGCGGGGCTGGACCGGCGGTGGTGGCGGCGGGCGGCGCGGCGTTTTGACGGCATCTTGCGGCGGCCGGAGGCGCGTGTGCTGGACATCTGCTGCGGGACGGGGGATTTGACGCTGGCGCTGCTGGAGCGGCGTCCGGCGGAGGGTGAGCAGGTGACGGCGTTGGACTTTGCGCCCCAGATGCTGCGCCGTGGCGAGGAGAAGTTCCGCGCGGCGGGCGTGGCTGGCCGGGTGACGACCATCGAGGCCGACGCGATGAGGATTCCGGCGGCGGACGCGAGCTTCGATCTGGTGGTGTCGGCGTTCGGGTTTCGGAATCTGGCGAACTACGCGGGCGCGCTGGCGGAGATACACCGTGTGCTGCGGCCGGGCGGGGAGATGGGGATACTGGAGATCAACCGGCCGAGGGGCGTGCTGGGGCGGATGTATCTGGTCTACTTTGAGCGCGTGTTGCCGTGGATTGGTCGGATGGTGAGCGGCAGCGGCGTGGCGTACGAGTATCTGCCGCAGAGCGTGGCGCGGTTTCCGCAGCCGGACAGGATGTTAGAACTGATGCGCGGCGCGGGGTTTGAGGGCGCGGAGTGGGAGCCGTACACGCTGGGCGCGGTGGGGCTGTACCGCGGGCGCAAGGTCTAGCCGCCGTCACCGCACCGGCTCTGCGCGCGGCGATACAATAACCACTATGCGGAAACTACTGCGCTTTGTGCTTATCCTGCTGGCCACGGCCGGCATCGTCATCTCGTCATTGGCTTTGCGCATCCACCGGCAGGATCCGGACGCGGCGCCGCCGTGCGCGGTGAGCGAGCACTGGGACTGCGGGGTGGTGAACCACTCGCGATTCTCCGTGTTTCCGCCCTCGCCCAAGCCGACGTGGGATAACCCCAATCCGCCGGTGGGACGCAGCGTGCCGGTGGCGGCGCTGGGCATCGCGGGCTACGCGGTGATGTTCGTATGCCTGCTATTCGGATGGGACGGGCTGTTCCTGCTGACGGCTCTGGGCGGCTTCTGTTTTGCGCTGTACCTGAGTTCGACCGAGGAGTTCATCCTGCACAAGTGGTGCATCTACTGTGTGTGGTCGCAGAGCGTGATTGCCACGATGCTGCTGCTGGGCTTTGTGTTGAACGCAACGCGCCGACGGAGGGCGTAGGCATTTTCCTCCATTCGCTGCCAGTGACGAATTACGCGTCATTTGCCAGCAGAAAAGAGTAGCCACCCACCCATGAAAATCAAGGAGCTATTGCAGCGGTCCTGGGATTTCTTCAAGCGGCATCGGCACAGAATCCCCGATCTGGAGCAAACCGTGAGAGGGACGCGCTACACCGGGCTATTGTTCGGCGGCCCGGTGCAGCATGAAATGTCGAACGTGCAATCCAAGATTGAAGACATCCATCGCACGCACGAATCACAGGAACATACCCTACAAACACTGACCATGCAGTTGGCGGCCAACAACGTGGAGCTGGCGCGGCTGCGCATGGCGCTGGAGGAGTATGAACGGCGCATGGCGGAGTTGAAGCGGCAGACAGAGCGGCTGGCGATGTGGGTCAAGGTATTTGGCCTGTTCCTTGTCGTTCTTCTGGCGGCGCTGCTGGCGGCCGCAATCCACCTGATACGGATGCACGGATGAGCAATGTCCTGACCGTCGCCGTGACACCGCGCATCGTCACCACAGGGCTGTTCCGGTTGCTGGACTACAGCGGCGTGATGGCCGGCGCGCTGGCCGGTTCGCTGGTGGTGCGCAAGGACACGCGCTTCCAGTTCGACTATGTGGGCGTGATCGGGCTGGGGATGATCAGCGGCGTGGGCGGCGGCATCTTCCGCGACACGCTGCTGCAGAACGGGCTGCCGCTGGCGCTGGACAATCCGGTGTACCTGTACCTTGCGCTGGGCGGGGCGCTGCTGGGGCTGTTCTTCGGCTCACGGCTGGTGCGGCGCGCGCGGCCGGTGCTGCTGGTGGTGGACGCGCTGGGCCTGGGCTTCTTCGCCATCGCCGGAGCGACGCGCGCCGAGGCCGCCGGACTGGGAACCTTCCCCTGCCTGCTGCTGGGGGTGATGACGGCAGTGGGCGGCGGAGCGATGCGGGACGTGTTCAGCGGGCGTACGCCGCGCATCTTCGAGCGGGGCGAGCCGTACGCGACATCGGCGGCTCTGGCCGTCATGCTGTTTCTGACCCTGCTGGGCTACCATGTGCAGACGGGCGTGGCCACCTTCTGCGGAGTGGCGACCGGGTTTCTGGTGCGGCTGCTGGGGGTTCGGTACGGGTGGAAGACGCGGGCGATGCGGCTGTCGGAGGATTAGACGGCGCCTTTGCACATGGTGACGTGCGTCTCCCACAATGTGACGGCCATCCTTGCCAAGCGTGTCGGCGCGGAGCTACTATCTGCCTCGGTGACCGGAAATAGATATGCAACACGACCGTCCGCCGGCACCGTAACTCCTTCCACACATACGCTTTAGGGCGGCGACCAGCTGTACATCCTCCCCCCGGCCGACACTCCAGGTCCTTCGGCGGGAGACAGAGAGTTCGACTCGATGGCATGGTACGCATATTGCATTGCTGAGCGTCAGGCGTTTCCTGATCTGGATCGTCACCGCAAGCCGGTTCCGCTGCCCAACGTGAGCGGCGTGCAGGGCAATCAGGTGTTTCTGTTCCCGTCCAGCGACCTGGCCGTGGTGGTGAGCGAACACGAGGGCGCGCTGGACGACGCGGCCGAGCTTGGCCAGCAGGCGCAGCGCGAACACGCGCGGGTAATCGCCGATGTGTTCAAGTACACCACCGTCCTGCCCTTCCGCTTCCACACCGTCTTTGACGACGACGAAGCGCTGCGGCGGTCGGTGCGCAGCAACCAGCGGCACTTTCTGTCGGACGTGGAGCGGCTGCGCGGCAAAGCGGAGATGCACATCAAGCTGACGGTGGACGACTGCTGCCCGCGGCAGTTGCAGGCGGTGGCGGCCCACGGCGTGGGCAAGGAGTATCTGAGCAGCCTGCGCGAGGGAGCCTGCCGGCAGCGTGATCGGCAGTCGAAGGCGCGGGCATTGAGCGTGCAGATGCACCGCATGTTCCTGCCGCTGGCCGAGGAGGTCAGTTGCCGCCGCACGGAGACAGGCAAGATTCTGCTGGACATCGCCCATTTGATTGAGCACAAGAGCGTGGAACGGTACCAGAACAAGTACTCGACCGCGTTGCAGGACATGAAGGAGTGCTCGCTGCAGCTTTCGGGGCCGTGGCCGCCGTACCACTTTGTGGCGCACCGCAACGGGAGTGGTAACGGGAACGGCAACCACTAAAATCTGCTACGCCGTGACGAGGTTGGGCGGGGCTTTTATACGCAACCTGCGGGCTGCAACCGGTTGCACTTAACATGCTGATTTGATTGACTTTTCTTCACTTGCACTCCGAGTGGTACAGGTCTATGATTGGCTCCTAATTCGGGGGCTTCCCTGCGGCTCCGTGTTTTCCCTTGAAACCGTATCGCCCCCAAACAGTTGTTCGAGAGGGAACGTCATGACACTGCTCCGTACCATCCTCCGCCCCGTCGTTTTTGTGTGCCTTTTTGCTCTGGTCGTCTTCACGCTGGCCGGTTGCGGCGGCGGTGGGACACCGGCTATCAGCGTCTCTGTATCACCGGCGACGGTCACGCTCATCGGGGGCGGTACGCAGACGTTCACGGCCACGGTGTCGAATGATTCCACCAACAGCGGCGTGACGTGGGCCGCCACGACGGGCAGCATCACCTCCGGCGGCGTGTACACCGCGCCCGCAGTAGTCACCACGACTTCTGCCACCATCACGGCCACCAGCGTTCACGACGGCAGCAAGACGGGCACGGCGACGGTGACGCTGACGCCCATCAGCGTAGCAGTGCTGCCGACAACGGCCACGCTCATCGGCGGCGCAACGCAGCAGTTCACCGCCACGGTGACAGCGGACGGCTCCAGCAGCGGCGTGACGTGGAGCGCCACCATCGGCAGCATCTCGACCAGCGGACTTTACACGGCTCCGGCAGTGGTGACGACGACCACGGCCACCATCACGGCCACCAGCGTGAAGGACACGACCAAGACAGCGACGGCGACGGTGACGCTGACGCCCATCTCGGTGTCGGTCAGCCCGACGACGGCCACGCTCATCGGCGGCGCAACGCAGCAGTTTGCGGCCACGGTGACGGCGGACGGGTCGAGCTCTGGCGTGACGTGGACCGCCACAACCGGCAGCATCTCGACTTCCGGCTTGTACACCGCGCCCGCAGTGATTGGATCCACGCTATCCGCGACCATCACGGCCACCAGCGTGAAGGACACCACCAAGACAGCAACGGCGACGGTCACGTTGACGCCCATCAGCGTGAACGCCATCAGCCCGGCAACGGCCACGCTCATCGGCGGCGCAACGCAGCAGTTTGCGGCCACGGTGACGGCGGACGGGTCGAGCTCTGGCGTGACGTGGACCGCCACAACCGGCAGCATCTCGACTTCCGGCTTGTACACCGCGCCCGCAGTGATTGGATCCACGCTATCCGCGACCATCACGGCCACCAGCGTGAAGGATCCGACCAAGAACTCGACCGCGACGGTGACGTTGACGCCCATCAGCGTGAACGCCATCAGCCCGGCGACGGCCAGCCTGGGAGTGGGCGGAACACAGGCCTTTACAGTCACGGTTGCCAATGACGGATCGAGCTCGGGCGTGACGTGGAGCATCGGCTCCGGCGCGGGTTCGCTGACGTCGGTCACAACGACGGGCGTGACCTATAACGCGCCCACGACTGCCATCAGCACCGTGACAACGGTGACCCTGACCGCGACCAGCATCAAGGACACCACAAAGTCCACGACCGCGACCATCACGCTGAATCCACTCTCGGTGAGCATTCCGACCACGCCAGTCGCCATGATTGGCGGCGCCACGCAGAGCTTCTCCGCGACGGTGACCAACGACAGCACCAACTCCGGCGTGAATTGGACCGTGACCAGCGGCGGCGGTTCGTTCAGCCCCACCACAACGCTGAGCGGAGTGAACACCACCTACACCGCGGCCAGCCCGGTCACGACAACCACGGCGGTACTGACGGCCACCAGCGTGAAGGACACGACCAAGACCGCATCGGTGACGGTGACGCTGACGCCGATTGCCGTCTCCTTCGGCTCGACGACCTCTGCAACTCTGGATGCCGGGCAGCAGTACAGCGGCGTGGCAGCCACCATCTCCAACGACTCCAGCAACTCAGGCATCACCTTTACAGTGGCAACGGGCGGCGGAGACATCGGCAGCAGCAGCACAACGTCCACCACTATCTCCGGCGCTGGACCGTACAGCCCCGTCTACTACTCGCCTGCGAGCGTTCCCACGCAAACCACAACGACCATCACTGCGGCCAGCGTGAAGGACCCGACCAAGACGGCCACGTTCACAGTGACGTTGAACCCGGCCATGGCGTGGACCACGCCCAGCAGCAACACCGCCACGCTGACCGCAGCCACAACCAACACATCCTATAGCTACACCTTTGCCGTCAGCGGCGGCACGGGAACCAAGTCGTACACGGTGGTGAGCGGATCTCTGCCCACCGGGCTCAGTTTGAGCTCGGCCGGAGTCATCAGTGGCTCTCCGACTACCGCCGGCTCGTCCACCTTTGGCGTACGCGCCACGGACCAGTCCAGCAATCCGTCCATTCTGTCGGGCACTTTCACCATCGTCGTCACGGTGACGCCGCTGGCTTGGACGACGCCTTCGACGACGACTACTCTACCCACGGAGACCGTGGGCACGGCCATCACCAGCTACACGCTGGCGGCCACGGGTGGTCAGGGGACACTGACCTACAGCATCAACAGCGGTACGCTGCCGACGGGGCTGAGCCTGAGCTCCTCGACGGGCATCATCAGCGGCACACCCACGCAGCCGACCATCGTGGCCGGCAACGCGGTCACCTTCAAGGTCACCGACAGTGCTACGCCGACCCCCAACACGCTGGTGTCCTCGGCGGTTACATTCATCGCCAACCCGGTCACGCTGGTAATCTCCACTCCCACGCTGCCTGCGGGGTATGTGGGTTCGGCCTACAACACCAGCGGCTACCAGTTCGCCTCGACCGGCGGCACGGGAACCATCACCTGGACGATGAGCCCGACCAACGTCGTCGGACTGACATTGAGCACCAGCGGCCTGCTCTCCGGCACGCCTTCTGGAACTTACTCGTCCACCATCTCCGTGACGGCGACCGACAGCGCGACCAACCAGCAGCAGGTCAAGAACGTCACGCCGACGCTGACCATCAATCCGGTCATCTCCACAACAACCACCCTGAGCCCAGGAAGCAGCACCATAGTGGCCGGCACCAGCATCACGCTGACGGCTACTGTTTCCCCCCAAACAGGTTCGACCACTCCGACAGGAACCGTCAGCTTCTACAACGGCTCTACCTTGCTGGGAACCTCCAATCTCAGCTCCGGAGTCGCCACATTGGCAACCACCGCACTGCCGGTGGGAATTAACAGCAACGTCCACGCTGTCTACAACGGCAGTTCTTCCAATGCAACCAGTACGTCCTCGAGCAGTTCGATTACCGTGAATCAGGCGACCACAACAACCGTCATGTCGGCATCACCAACGACCGCAACAGCAGGTGCCAACGTCACGCTCACCGCAACGGTCTCCAACACGGTGAGCACCCCCATCACTGGAACCGTCAGCTTCTACTACAACAGCTCCACCTTGCTGGGAAGCTCCAGCGTCAGCTCCGGTGTTGCCACCCTGATTACAATCGCGCTGCCGCTGGGAACCGACGGTGTTTACGCGGTATACAACGGCGATGCAATTAATGCCACCAGCACCTCGTCAACCTCAAACGTTACCATCACGGCTGCTTACTCCATCACCGGCAACGTGGGCTTGGTGAACAACTGCAACTCGTCCAGTCTCCCCACCTTCACCATCACCCTGAAGCAGGGCACTTCAACGGTGCAGACTGTCACCACGGACAGCTCCGGCAACTACACCCTCAGCAACGTTGTCGCCGGCAGCTACACCATTGTGCCGTCCATTACCGGGCCGAGCTCGGCCTTCTACCCGTCCACACAGAGCGTGACAGTGAGCAGCAGCAGCTTGACCAGCGAGAACTTCTCGACTGCGCTGGGTTACACCGTCAGCGGCACCATCAGCTACAGCGGGTCGATGTCCGGGCCCATCTACATCTCGCTCTCTGGCGGATGCGGAGGCGGCAATAATTCAGGAACGGCCATCACCGCGGCCGGCAGCTATACCATCAACGGCGTACTGCCGGGAAGCTACACGCTCTCGGCCTACAAGGACGCCATTGGGCTGGGCGTGCAGAACATCGCCGACCCGGTGCCGACCGCCACGGCTCAGGTGACGGTTTCGACGTCGAACGTGACCGGCGCCAGTCTGACCATCGCCGACCCGACGGTTCCGGCGCTCTCCAGCGGTCCAACGCTGCAAGGCGTAGCCGCCTTCAACAACGGCGTGCTGGCGCAGTTCAAGCCGGTCAAAAACTCGAACGGCATCGAGACGGCCAGCAGCTACACGCTGCAGTGGAGCACGTCGAGTTCGTTCAGCAGTATCACCGGCCATGCCACGTTCAAGGCCTTCGGCACCGGCGGGGCCAACATCTGGCTGCTGGGCAACGCCATGGCCGGCAGCAACTGCACCGGGTGCAGCACACTCACCAACGGCAGCATGTACTACTTCCGCGCCTACGCCACCAACAGCACGACGGCGCAGAGCAGCTACGGCGTCTTCAACTCGAGCGGTACGCCGATTCCGGTGACCATCAACGCGCCGAGCGGCAACGCCTACACGGCCAGCGGGTCGGTAACGTTCAGCAACACGCCGACCGGCCCTCTCTACGTGGGCTTCTACGACTACAGCGCCGGGCGGTTCTACGGGGAGTATTTCCAGAACCCGGCCAGCGCGCAGGCGTTCAGCATCAACCTGCCCGCCTCGAGCACGTACTACTTCGTCGGCATCCTCGACCAGAACCAGAACGGCTATGTGGACACCGGCGATTTGGCGAACGTCAACGGGAATATTCCAACTCAAGTCATCACCGGCAACACGTCCGGCCTGAGCCTGACGCTGCCCGGCGGCAACTCCAACCTGTTCCTGGTCACGGTCAACAACAAGACCTACGGAGTGACGGGTAACAGCTACACGGTGGCCTTCGGCGCGCGTCCGGGCGTCAAGCTGCCCATCGCCCTACAACTCACCTCGGCCAGCGCCGGAGATATTCCGGTTCCGAAGGACATCTCCATCTGCACCAGTTGCGGCTCGTACCAGTTCCAGGGCTACAACAGCACGGCCAGCACGATTCCCCTGTCGTCCAATGTGTATGGCTTCAAGGTCACCTACAGCGACACCACCACGGACACGACGCCGACGCTGACGGGAGCGACGGTGCTGAATGCGTTCGCCACGTCGCCGTCGCCATCCACCGGCACCAGTACCAGCACAACGCCCACCTTCACCTGGACGTATCCCACCAGTGCCAGCAGCTACACCTACCAGTTCTGGGTCTGCTGCTCCAGCAACAGCGACATCTGGGATATTCCGGGGCCGAACTCCAACGGTAACGGATTCACCAGCTCGCAGATTGCCGGCAGCATCGTCTGGGGAACGGACCCGACCGACAGCACCAACACGCCTTCAATCAGTGCGCTCTCCACTAGCACCAGTTACCAGTGGAACATCCAGACAACGGACGCCAACAACAACGAGAGCATCCTCACCATCAACTACCAACCATAGCCCACAGGCAGTGTAGACACGAAAGGCGCGGCTTGCGAGCCGCGCCTTTTCTTTGCCTTGCGGATGTCGCCTAGCTGTGCGGGACGGTGGGAGCGTCGGCGGCTTCCGGCTCCTGCTCCATGTGCTTGCGGCGGCTCAGCACAAAGCTCGACTTCCGCTTGCGCCGCCTCTCCGCCACGTGGTCAATCTTGTTCCAGAAGCCGATGAAGTAGTCCACCGCGGAGTAGATGGAGACCGCTGCCATCCAGTAGATGGCGGTGACGGCGACGAGGTGCCAGTCCAGAATGAACCAGCCCAGATGCCATGTCTCCCAGCGGTGCGCCAGAATGGCCGTGGCCACGGAGACGATCTGGATGACGGTCTTGAGCTTGCCGATGTCGGAGGCCTCGATGGTGAAGCCCTCGGCGGTGGCGATGGAGCGCAGACCGCTGACGAGGAACTCGCGGCCGATGACCAGCACGGCGATCCACACGGAGACGATCTGCGGCGTAAAGCGCACCAGGCAGATGTAGGCCGAGCAGACCAGCAGCTTGTCGGCGAGTGGATCCAGCAGCATGCCCATGGTGGTGATCTGGTGGCGGCGCCGCGCCAGATAGCCGTCCAGACCGTCGGTGATGGAGGCCAGGATGAAGACGCCGGCGGCCAGCAGCTCCTGCTCCCCGTTGTTGGCGTGGCCGGGCACGGCGTGGAAGGGCGCGTGCGGCGAGAGCAGCCAAATCATCAGCGGCACGCAGGCGATGCGGCTCATCGTGATGGAGTTGGGCAGATTCATGCGGAAAGGCCGTCACTAGCATTTTGCCACAGGCGGCCGCAAAACCTCATTCAGGCTGACATCTAGGCGTAGATGCCGCGCTGCCGCAGGGTGAAGGCCACGCGGTCGATGGCCAGCATGTAGGCGGCGATGCGGTTGTTGACGCCGTGGTTGGTGGCGTAGGCCAGCACGGCGTCGAAGCTCTCGCGCATGATGCGGTCCAGCCGCTGGAAGACGACCTCCTCCTCCCAGAAGTAGCCCATGCGGTCCTGCACCCACTCGAAGTAGCTGGTGGTGACGCCGCCGGAGTTGGCCAGGATGTCCGGCACCACGAAGACGTTGTTCGCAGACAGAATCTCGTCGGCGGCCGGCGTGGTGGGGCCGTTGGCTCCCTCACAAAGGATGTGCGCCTTGATCTGTGCCGCGTTCTTGCTGGTGATGACGTTCTCAGTGGCGGCGGGAACCAGCAGGTCGCACGGGGAGGTGAGCAGCGTGGCAGGGTCGGCGGCCTCGGCCTCGCGGAAGCCCACGATGCCGCCCGTTTCGGCGCGATGGCGCAGTAGCGCAGGAATGTCCAACCCGTTGTCGTTGTAGAGGCCGTGGTGCATCTCCGCCACGCCGATGACCTTGTAACCCTTTTCGGCCAGGTACTTCGCCGTGTAGCCGCCCACGTTGCCGAAGCCCTGCACAATCACGCGGCAGCCCTCGCGGCTCATGCCCAGATGTCGTAGCGCGGAGTCGCACATCACGCTGACGCCGCGGCCCGTAGCCTCGCGGCGGCCCAGCGAGCCGCCGAGGTCGAGCGGCTTGCCCGTGACCACGCCGGTCACCGTCTGCCCGGTGTGCATGGAGTAGGTGTCCATGATCCACGCCATGGTCTGCTCGTTGGTGTTCATGTCGGGCGCGGGGACGTCTTTTTCCGGGCCGAGGAACTCGATGAGCGAGGCGGTGTAGCGGCGCGTGATGCGCTCGAGTTCGCCGGCCGAAAGCTTGCCGGGGTCACAGATGACTCCGCCCTTGGCGCCGCCGAAGGGGATGTTGACGATGGCGCACTTCCAGGTCATCCACGCGGCCAGGGCGCGCACCTCGTCCAGCGAGACATCGGGCGAGTAGCGGATGCCGCCCTTGGCCGGGCCACGCGCAATGGAGTGCTGCACGCGGTAGCCGGTGAAGACCTCGATCTGGCCGTTGTCCATCACCACCGGGATGTGCACGATGATCTCGCGCGCGGGCAGGCTGAGCACACGCCGGATGCCGGCGTCCAGGTTCAGCTTGCGCGCCGCGGCGTCAAAGCGGGCGGCCTGCGCCTCCCAGGGATTGGTCTCGCTCTCCAGCGCGTGTGCTGCGCGGGCGGCGCTGGGATGGTTGGCCGTGCTGATGGGGTCGAGCGGATGCTGGGGCATGACGGGAAGAGCCTCCTCGGCCTGCGGAGCGGGCGCGGGCCCACGCTCAGGCCAACGGCGAGTGTACTCCCGCACGCGGCCCTTCGACCAGCCCCAAACAGGTGACGGCGGAGGCACATCCCGAGCGGCCAGTTATCATGAATCCATGGCCTTTACGCCCACCCAGCCCAAGCCGGCGGAGTTCCGCAAGCTGGCGCGCACGCACACGCTGGTGCCCGTCTACCGCACGGTGACCGCAGACCTGGAGACGCCGGTCTCGGCCTTCCTGCGCGTGGCCGCCGCGGAGCCGCGCGCCTTTCTGCTGGAGTCGGTGGAGGGCGGCGAGCGCGTGGGACGCTACACCTTCATCGGCCTGCGCCCCTACCGCACGCTGACGGCGCGCGGACGCAAGCTCACCATCGAGCAGGGCCGCACGGTGAAGACCTTCGAGGGCGACATCTTCGCCGAGTTGAAGAAAGCACTCAGTGAGCACACTCCGGCGCGGCTGCCCGGGCTACCGCCCTTCACCGCCGGAGCCGTCGGCTTCTTCGCCTATGACGTTGTGCGCCAGATTGAGCGCCTGCCCGAGCTCTCCACCGACGATCTGGGCGCGCCGGACGCGTGCCTGATGTTCTTCGACGAGGTGATGGCCTTCGACCACGTGAAGAAGGAGATACACCTCATCGTGACCGCCGACCTGACACGGCAGAAAAAGGCTACCGTATACGCCGAGGCCAACCGCCGCCTCGACCGGTTGGAGCGCCAACTTGCCGCGCCGCTGCCGCGCAGCAAGCCGCGCCGCAAGCTCCCCGCCCTGCGCCTGACGCCGCGCACCAAACGCGCAGCGTTCCTCAACGCCGTGCGCCGCACCAAGGAGTACATCGCCGCCGGCGACATCTTCCAGTGCGTGCTCTCGCAGCGTTTCGATTGCAAGCCGGGCGTGGACCCCTTCGAAATCTACCGCGCGCTGCGCATCGTCAATCCGTCGCCCTACATGTATTACCTGCGTTTCCCGCTGGCCAAGGGCAAGAAGTTGGAACCCGCGCACATCGTGGGCTCATCGCCGGAGCTGCTGGTGCGCGTGCAGGGCCGCCGCGTGGAGTACAAGCCCATCGCGGGCTCCATGCCGCGTTCGGCCGACGAGGCGGAGGATCTCGCCTTCGAGCAGCACATGCGCACCGACGCCAAAGAGGTGGCCGAGCACGTGATGCTGGTGGACCTGGGCCGCAACGACGTGGGCCGCGTCAGCGAGTACGGCAGCGTGCGTGTGCGCGACCTGATGTTCGTGGAGCGCTACTCGCACATCATGCATCTGGTGAGCGCCATCGAGGGCACGCTGCGCAAGGGCCTCGCGCCGGTGGACGCGCTGCGCGCCTGCTTCCCCGCCGGCACACTGAGCGGCGCGCCCAAGATCCGCGCCATGGAGGTCATCGAGGAGATGGAGCCCACGCGGCGCGGCGTCTACGGCGGCTGCATCCTGTACGCCGACTTCAGCGGCAACCTGGACAGTTGCATCGCCATCCGCACGCTCTTCCAGCACGGCGACACGGGCCACATCCAGTCCGGCGCGGGCATTGTGGCGGACTCCGTGCCGGAGAAAGAGTTCACCGAGTGCGCCAACAAGTCGCGCGCGGTGGTGCGAGCCATTGAAAGGGCCAGGGGGTAGAGCGCAGATGGTATTCGTCCTCGACAACTACGACTCGTTCACCTACAACCTGGTCCAGTACATGGGCGAGCTGGGCGCGGAGATGGTCATCCGCCGCAACGACGAACTGACGCCCGCAGAAGTTGAAGCACTGCGGCCGGAGCGCATCGTCATCTCGCCCGGACCCTGCACGCCGCAGGAGGCGGGCATCTCGATGGCGCTCATCCGCCACTTCGCATCGGGCGCGGCCAAGCGGCGCGTGCCGATTCTGGGCGTCTGCCTCGGCCACCAGAGCATCGGCGCGGCCTTCGGCGGCAACGTCGTCCGCGCGCCGCACCTGATGCACGGCAAGACCTCGCTGGTGGAGCACGATGGACGCACCATCTTCGCCGGCATTGCGTCGCCCATGACCTGCACGCGCTACCACTCGCTTATCGTGGCCGAGGAGGGCCTGCCCGCAGAGTTGGAGGTCTCCGCCCGCACTAGCGAGCCCGGCGGCAGCATCATCATGGCGCTGCGCCACCGCTCGCTGCCCATCGAAGGCGTGCAGTTCCACCCCGAGAGCGTGCTGACCGCAGACGGCAAGAAGCTCATCGCAAACTTCCTCAAGCTGTAGCGCGCTTCCCTGCCGCGCTTTGTACTGTGTATTTTGGATTACTGATGCCACGTCGCTCCATCACGTCCGTTCTGCTGGCCGCCGCGCTGCTTGCGGCCTCCGCTGCACGCGCCCAGCAGACCATCGGCACCATTCCCTCATCCGATGCTGAACTGAGCGGCATGCTCTCCACCACCGGCGGGCCAACCACCACGCTGCTCACACAGGCCACCCTCACCGCGCGCGAACACACGGCCACGGTTGCGCTCAGCCGCGGCGGTGCGGTGCGCGTCTGCATGTCGAGCGTGGCTCATCTTTCCATGCCCGCGGCCGCTGCCGGCGCGGATCCCTCCGCCACGCGTCCGCTGTTGATTGCGCTCGACCGCGGGGCTATTGAGATAAAGACAACCACCACGGCCACCGACGCCATCCTGACCCCCGACATGCGCATGCAGCCCGTCGCGACGGGGCCGCTCGACCTGCGCCTGCGCGTGGTCGACAGCGGCGACACCTGCATCGAGAACCGCGGCTCCACTGCGCCCACGCTGATGATCGCCGACAGCTTCGGCGAATCGAGTTACGTGCTGCGCGCCGGGCAACACATCCTGTTCGAGCACGGCAACCTGCATCAGGTAGTGGACAACGAAACCTCGCCCTGCGGTTGTCCGCCGGAGCAGTCACCCGCAGCCGCCGAACCGCATCCCTTCCCCGAGGCCGTCAGCGCCGGACTTGTGCCCGCGCCCGCGCCTGTAACCGTGCCTCCGCCGCATCCCGTAGCACCGGCAAAGGTCGGTGTAACGCTCAGCTTCAACTCCGATGAGAGCAAGCCCGCCACGGAGGCCTCCGCCACATCTACGCCCATCAACGCGCAGCCTGCCGCAGAAGCCAGCAACCTACCGCCGCCTCACACCGAGGGCGATCCCGATGTGGTCACGCTGGTTCGTCGGCTCTGCCACTGGCTCTTCCGCCGCGGCCATTAGAGCCGCTTCCCTGCGATACAATGAGGGTAGTTGAGCGCGCGGCCATCTTCCGCATCCCCTCGACCTCATCCACACACTCCCAAGGAGTCTTTTTATGGCGATTCCCGCCACGCAGATGCGCCCAGGCATGATCATCAAGCACAACAACGACCTGCACACCGTCTTTTCGGTCGAGCACCGCACGCCCGGCAACCTGCGCGCCTTCATCCAGGCCAAGCTGCGCAACGTCCGCACCAACGCCATGTTCGAGCACCGCTTCCGCTCCGCCGACCCCATTGACCGCGTGGTGGTGGACGAGATTGCCATGGAGTTCCTGTACGCGGACGGCGACGATTACTACTTTATGAACACCGAGAACTACGAGCAGACGCACCTCAAGCGCGACACGCTGGGCGACTCCGTCGAGTACCTCATCCCCAACCTCGGCATCCACGTCAGCTTCTACGACGGCAAGGCCGTCGGCATCGATCTGCCCGGCACGGTCGAGCTTACGGTCGTGGAGACCGAGCCCGGCATCAAGTCCGCCACAGCCAGCAGCGTGCAGAAGCCCGCCAAGACCGAGACCGGCCTGGTCGTCTACGTGCCGCCCTTCATCAACGAAGGCGAGAAGATCCGCGTGGACACCAGCGACGGCAGCTACCTCGGCCGCGCCTAGCCGCTGAAGTCTTACCCGCGTAACACGCCCGCGATATCATCTGTTTCAGGGGGTTGCCCTTGGAGATTGTCCGCCACTACCTGGTCAGGGGCCGTGTGCAGGGCGTCGGCTTTCGCTGGTACGTGTACCGCGAGGCCGTGGCCATCGGCGGCCTGCGCGGATGGGTTCGCAACCGCGATAGCGCCGACGTCGAGGTCGTCGCTGCCGGCAACGCCGAGCAGCTTGTGCTCCTCGGCCACGCGCTGCGCGCCGGTTCCCGCGGCAGCCGCGTGGACGCCGTCATCGAACATAATCTGGAAGACAACGAGGGCGCCGGCCTGGGCCCATTTCAAATCGAAGGAGCATGGTAGACAATGTCGAAGCTCATCAACTGCGAACCGCTCAAGCAGCTCATCCGCACGGTGCCGGACTTCCCCAAGCCGGGCATCCTCTTCTACGACATCACCACCCTGCTCAAGGACAAGGCCGGCTTCGCGCAACTGATTGACGCGCTGGCCGCCTACTACATTGATAAGCAGGTGGACCTCGTTCTTGGCATCGAGGCCCGCGGCTTCATCTTCGGCCCCGCGCTGGCCTACCGGTTGAACGCCGGCTTCGTTCCAGTGCGCAAGCCGCGCAAGCTGCCCGCGCCCACCGCCAAGGCCAGCTACGACCTGGAGTACGGCACCGACTCGGTCGAGATCCATCTGGACGCCATCGAACCCGGCCAGCGCGTCATCATCGTGGACGACCTGCTGGCCACCGGCGGCACCATGCACGCTACCGTCCGGCTGGTGCAGCAGCTCGGCGGACACATCACCGGCCTGGCCTTCATCGTGGAGTTGGACTTCCTCAAAGGGCGCGCCAAGTTCCCCGAGTACGACGTCTACAGCCTACTGCACTACAACGAATAATCCCTGCGCCACCAAGGCGTTGCGTGAAAGTGAAGGGGCCGTTCTCCGGCCCCTTCTGCTTTGACGCCCATCACCGCTCCGCCGCCCCGGAGAGGTGTATGATGGCGGCCATGAAACGGCTCTATCTCCTCCTCACTCTTGCGGTAGCGCTTGCCGCACCTTGCCTGCGTGCGCAGACTCCGCCGCCCGCCGCCACACCCACCGACCCTCGAGCCCTGCTGCAACAGGCTCTCGCCGTGAACGGCATCGAAGCTCCCGGCCTGGTGCCCTGGCACATGAAGGCCACCTTCCAGTTCATCAATCTCAGCCACAAACCCACAGACACCTACACGCTCGACGAGATTTGGGCCGGCCCGCAACGCTGGAAGACCGTTTGGATCGGGCCCGGCTTTGAACAGACCACCATCGTCAACGAGAAGGGCCGGTACCAGACCAACGACCAGAAGGAGCTGCCCGAGCTGCTCGGGATGACGCAACACGCCATCGTCAATCCGCTCAGCAGTCTGGTCACGATTCCGGAGGGCTACACACTCACGCTCAAGGCGCAGCAGGTTGGCCCGCTCGACCTGCGCTGCGTGCTCATCTCGCCGCCCAACGCCGACTACGAGTCTCCGCACACCGCGCTTGGCCTGAGCTACTGCTTCCAGTCCAACCAGCCCATCCTGCGCATCTTTGAACTCGAGCACGGCCATCTCTTCTCCGGCAACGTGATGGGCCACTTCCAGAACCGCTCCGTGGCCATGAACCTGATGGGCACGTCGCCCGACCATCAACACGTAGCCGCCACCGTGGACAAGCTGGAAGCCGCCGCCAACCTGAGCGACGCCGACTTCCTGCCGCCCGTCGGCGCCGTCAATCTGGACGCGTTCTCCAACCTCACTACGGATGTCGTCCCGGGCAAACTCGTGTCCTGGACGGACGCCAAGCCACCGATTTTGGCTGAGTTCTCCGGTCGGCACGGCATCGTCCGCCTGGGTATCGTCATCGGCACCGACGGCCACGTGCGCAATGTCATCATCCTCAAGGACCCCACCGGCGGCAAATATGGCTACTACGCCAAGATTGCCGCGCAGCAGTGGGTCTATACGCCCTACACGCGCAATGGCGTGCCCATCGAGGCGCACATCATCTTTGACTGGGAGTTCTAGGCGTTACGACTCGATGCCCACCGGCAACAGGGGCAGATTATCCGTGTGCCCGGCCTCGCGCATCACCGCGTCCATGTGCTCGAATACCTCGGCCTCCGTCATGGTGTAGATGTCGCGGCCGTTGTCGTAGCCGTTCTCGATGGAGCGCTTCAGGTAGCGGCCGGCGATCTGCGCAGCCAGCCGGTCGGTGATGACCGTGCCCGTCCGCCGCTTGTGCTCCACCCAAGCCGTGCAGGGCAGCGCGATGGCCACCGTGCGGCCGTTCACTGTGAACTGCACGTCCACGGCGTCAGCGTGGCGGGTGGCGATGGCCACCACGGTTCCGCGCCAGCAGCACACCTGCGGCGCGCGGGTCCAGCGATCCTCAGCGGTAAAGCTCTCGTACATGTCTTTAGCCTACCGTCCGTTGGCGGTGCGGGCAAGCCGCTGCTAAACTGATATCTGCGCGCCTGCGCCCGGCCCTCACAGCCCACGCAGCGCCAGCAGAAATCCGCGGCCTCTGGCCGCCCCAAGGACTCCCAACGTGGACAACGTTAAACGCCATCAGCTCAAGCAGGACAAGTTCGTAGAGACCACCCGCCACGGCCTGGAGTGGGCCAGCACGCACCGCGACTCGGTCATCCGCAGCGTCAGCCTGCTGGTCGCCGTGGTCGTCATCGCCTTCGGCAGCGTCATCCTGTACAACTACCGCTCCGACGCCGCTGCGGTCGCCTTCGGCTCCGCCATGCAGACCTACTCCGCGCCCATCGCCACCCCCGGCGAGCCTGTGCCCGAGGGCATCAAGGCCTTTGCCAGCACGGCCGAGCGCGCCAAGGCCGCCAACGAGCAGTTCAGCGCCGTCGCCACCCGCTATGGCCTGACCGCGCCGGGCCGCAACGCGCTCTACTTTGCCGGGCTTACCGCCGTCGAACTCGGCCAGAACGCCACCGCCGAGCAGGACCTGACCAAGGCCTCGCACAGTTGGAACGCCGACGTGGCCGCGCTGGCCAAGACGGCGCTCGCCGCGCTCTACCACCAGACCGGCCGCGACAGCGACGCCATCGCCATCTACCAGCAGCTATCCGCCAAGCCCACCGACGCCGTCACCGCCGGCATGGCCAAGCTGCAGTTGGCCGCGCTCTACGAGTCCAGCGGCCGCACCGACGACGCCAAAAAGATCTACGCCGAGCTCAAGGACAAGGACAAGGGCGCAGCCGGCGAGATCGCCAACCAGAAGCTCAACGGCAAGTAATTCGCTGGAATTTCAATCTCAGGGCGCGGATACTCTCCGCGCCCTTTCCCGTTCCCGCGTCAGCACCATTCGATGATGAAGTGGAGCATGTACAGCACCGCGGCGCCCAGGCACGCGGGCCACAAGCCCGCCACGCGAAAGCCCGGCACCAGCTTCCCCGCCAGCCACAGCATCAACGCGTTCACCAGCAGATAAGCCAGCCCGAGCGTCAGGATCGTGAGCGGGAAGAAGAGGAAGTGCAGCACCATTCCCAGCGTCACGTTGAGCAGCCCAACAATCACGGCCGCGAACAGTGCCGTGCCGAATCCCTCCATCTCGATGCCTGCACCACCCACGCCGTCACCAGCAGGGCCAGCGCGTTCAACAGCCACCGCACGACGATTCCACGCAACATGCGTACCATAATAAAACGAGCCCCATGCGCCGCGCACTCTCCATCCCGTTACTGTTGCTGGCCTCGCTGACGGCCCTGGCGCAAACCGCCGCACCCGCCGCACCGCTGCCTGACATCGCCACGTTGTTGCGTGACGTCGAACTGCATCAGCAGGCCAACCAGCACGCCGCGCACGACTACCTCTACAAGGCCACGCGCACGGCCACGCGCACCGACGGCAAGACGCACACCATGGAAATCGAGTTTGTCATCGTCAACGGCGTGCAGATGCATCGCGTCACCGCCCGCGACGGCAAGCCGCTTTCGCCCGACGACGCCGCCCGCGAGGACGAGCGCGCCAATCGCGAGGCCGCCAAGGCCCGCGAGCGCAAGCAGAAGGCCGAGCGCGAAGGCCGCTCCACCGACCAGCAGGGCGAGCCGCTCATCCCCGCCGCGCGTCTGCTGGAGCTGGACACGGTCAGCAACCTGCACCGCGAGTTGCTCCACGGACGCCCGACCATCGTCTTCCAGTTCCACGGGAATCGCGCCGCCAAGACGCACGGAGTCGCCGAGGAAATCATCGCCGCCGCCGAGGGCACGGCGTGGATTGACGAGCAGGACCGCGAGATGGCGCGCATGAAGGCCGACCTGCCGGAGACCTTCCGCTTCGGTTGGGGACTGGTCGTTGATATCCGCAAGGGCAGCGGCATCACCGCGGAGTTCGCGCCCGTGCGCGACGGCGTATGGCTGCCCGTCGGCTTCACCGGCCATGGCCAACTGCGCCGCTTCCTCTTCAGCAAGCCGGTGGACGGATCCTTCAGCGTCACCTACTCGGACTACCGCAAGTTCGGCGCCAACGTCACGCTACGCCCGGGCGCGGAGGTCGAGCAGACCACTCCTTCGCCGATGGAAAATCCACCTGCCGCGCCGCCCAAAAACTGAATTAAACGCAGAAAGGGACAGCCGTGGCCGTCCCTGACGCCAATCTTGTTGCCGTTTCAGCCGAGCAGATTAGAGCGGCTGAACGTTCGACGCCTGCCAGCCCTTGGGGCCCTTGACAACGTCAAACTGCACCGCCTGGCCCTCTTGCAAGCTCTTGAAGCCCTGAGAGTTGATGGCGGAGTAGTGAACAAACACATCCTCGCCGTTCTGGCGGCTAATGAAGCCAAACCCCTTGGCGTCATTGAACCACTTCACTGTTCCCTGTTCCATATTTCTTTACTTCCTTACATGTTGAGATAACGCTTGAATAAATCAGGGGTTCGGCATTTGACTGCAGAAACCTAGTTCGATTCGAACGGTGCTAATAGCCTAGCACAATTGTCAACAGGCTGTGGAAATCCTTGTTCCCCGCATTTTGACCCTCGGAGAGACCGGAGAATTGTCAAACGGCCCGTTTCCGGTTCTCTGCCGGTCTTACCGATTCTCTCCGGATCTCTTCTGTTTACTGCGGGGCTCTTCCCTAATCCTTCGCGGCCAGGGCGGCGGCCTTTTTCTGCCGTTTGTGCTCAAAGTGGTGCCGCAGCAGGTGGTCCACGCTCAGGCCCCCGGCCCCAAACACCAGCACCACCAGCGAGGCCATCAGGTAGCTGAACGGAGCCGCGGCCAGAAAACTGTCCGGCACGCTGAAGAACGACTTGAGCGCCGTGGGTGCGGCCGTGTAGTAGGCCACAAACATCGTGGCGGCCAGCACCATCGCCGCAAAGCGGCTGCTCAGCCCGACGATGAGCAGCAAGCCGCCTAGGAACTCCACCACCGCCACCGTGTGCGCCATCAGGCCGGGCAGCGGAATCCCCAGCCCGGTAAAGAAGACCGCCACGTGGCCCAGGTTGTGCAGCTTGGCCCATCCGGCCTGCGCAAACAGCACGCCCCAGTACAGGCGCACCAGCAGCAGGAACGGCGAGCGCGCCCACGAGGCCATTTGCGCAAACTCCTCGTGCAGCTTCGCATACCAGTGTTGCGGAATCTCGCTCATCTCACACCCTCCGCCCATCCAACCCCATTATGCGCCTTCCGCCGGCTCCGCTTCCGTTGCATCCCCGCGCGTCAGCTCCAGATACTGCCGGAACATGTGTCCGCGCCAGCGCACAATCATGCCAAAGGCCAGGATGAAGAACAGCCCGGCCGTCTGCTGCACCGACAAGATGTGGTCCAGATAACCGCGCGCGGCCACACGGACGCCCGCCAGCACAATCACCACCGCCAGAAACGCATGCGACCGCTTGGCCATGATCTGTTCGCCCACGCGCTCCAGCTTCGACGTCTTGAGCATGGGCCACGCCAGCAGCACCGCGCCAGCCAGAAAAGCGCCCAGCGCCCACAGCGCAGGCACGCGGAACATCGGCGCAATAAACATGCAGAAGCCCGTCGCCATGCCAAACGGTGGAATCAGGATCTTGCGTGCCGTCACAGGCGTGCGCCCTTCGTGTACGCGCCACACCATCACGCCGATGGCGCCCGCGATGGATGACACCAGCGATAGCAGGGGAAGATGATGCAACAGGCTCTGGGGAAGTGGGAGCATGATGTGCCGTTACCTCTGTCTCTATGATAGCCGCCGCGCGCTTACAGCCCCATGGCATGCAGCACGGCCACCACGGCCGCCGCCAGCACGCAGTACACGCCAAACCAGTACCAGCGTCCGCGCTCCAGCCATCCGCTCAACCACTTCAGGGCCACCAACCCGGCCAGAAACGCCAGCACCATGCCCAGCAGTCCCGGCGCCAGCGCGTGCGAAAGCGCCGCGCCGCCCTCCACGTGCCGCAGCTTGATCAGCCGCAACACCTCGCGCGCCACTACGGGAGGAGTCAAAACAACGGCCAGCGCAAAACTGAAGCTCTCCGCCTGCTTCCGCGCAATCCCCATCAGCAGCCCCGCTGAAATCGTCGCGCCCGAGCGTGAGAATCCGCGGAACGGCAGGCACATCCCCTGCACCGCACCCAGTATCGAAGCCTGCTTCAGGCACGGCCGCGGCGAGCCGTCGCCCGCCTCTGCGCTTCCCTGCCCCCGGTCCATCCATCCCGCAATCAGAATCAGAATGCCCGCCGCCAGCAGCGCCGGCGCGATCATATCCAGCCGTCCGAAGAACTGCTCCGGCTCGATGACCTGACCATGCCCAAAGACATGCGTGATGGCCTTCATCAGCCCCTCGCCCACCACAAACGTGATGCCCGTGGCCACAATGAGCTTGGCCGCAACCTTGCCGAAGGCCGTACCGCTCGAGAAAAAGCTCTCGCGCCATTGCTTCCAGAAGTACACGATCACGGCAAACATGGTGCCCGTGTGCAGCAGCACCAGCAACAGCGTCATCTCCGGCGACGAAGGGTTCAGCCCCATCAGCTTTTCGGTGACAACGACGTGCGCCGAGCTGGAGACCGGCAACAGCTCGGCCAGTCCCTGGACGATGGCAAGTATCACGATCTGCAGAAGGTTCATTTGCGGCTAGTATACGGTCTCGCTCACCTGTTTCGCTTCAACCATTCCTGACAGACGAATCAGCGTGGATGCGGTGAATGCAGTACTTCCGCCGTCTCCTTCGACACGCTAACGCTCCGTTCATTTTTCTGGTGGCAGTGACCGCAGATACGCAACAATCTGCCAGCGCTGGGCTGCAGGCAGGCTGGCCCACGACGGCATCCCGTGGCGCAGATCGCCCTGCCGCAGGAACCACTCCAGATCGCCGTCCGTCGCCGTGCGCACGCGCTCCGTCCGCAGTGATGGATGCACCTTCTGGTCGCCCAGCGCATCTTCGCGATGGCACTGCGCGCAATGGTCGCCGTACAGCAGCTTGCCCGCCGCCGCCGCATCTGCGCGCCCCGCCACGGGATTCGCCCGCGCATGCTCCTTCGCCGGAGCGCTGACCCACTTTGGAGCATCCGCCGCCTGCGCGCACAGCGCCACGCCCATCAGCAACACCTCTGCCCTCCAGAGCCGCTTCATCGCGCACCTCCGCGGAACATCTTGCCCACCTGCTCGAACTCATAGGCCAGCCCAAAGCGGTAGACGCGCTCCAGGCTCACGCTCGTCAATCCGAACCCCGGCGAAAAGCTCAGCCGCACGTTCTTCGGCAACTGCCAGCCGAGGAGCGGCGCAATGTAATGCGAGGTGTCGCCCGTCGTCAGCGACCACGTGTCGCCCAGCCCGCCGTACGCCTCCACGCCGGCCATGAACTTCTCCGCGCAGAAGGTGCACGCCCTGCCGCTGCCCATCAGCCGCAACGGCCGCGCCGCCCCCACCGCGTAGCCGAACTCCCACGGATCGTGCCCCAGAACCTTTGAGCCGATGAAGTTCTCGCTGATGTTCCAGCCGCGCACATTCGACGAAAGAATCAGCTTCAGCTCCGCCTCGTGCTGATGATTCGCTCCGCCGTCGGCGTTGCTTGCGGCCAAATCCGACGCGTCGTCGTGCCCTTCCACCTCCAGCACCGTCTTGTCCGCGCCCGATATGTTTTCGTACTCCACATACAGCACCGGATTAATCCAGTGCTCGCCCAGCAGCGGCCGTATGCGGTTCTCGATGCGGAATCCGGTGAAGACGGTTGAATCGCCCGCCGTCGTCTGCCCGTCCAGATAGAACTCCGTCGTCCACCACGCGCGCGTGCCGTACTCAAACTCCACCGCCGAGGCGCCATAGCGGTTGCCGCCGTCCGGCTTGCCCGTCGAGCTTTTGGTCTCAATCTCCAGGTTCCCAGGCTCCTCCAAATCTTGCGAATAGGTGACAAAGTAGGGTTTATCCTGAGCCTGTGCTTGGGGCGCAACACACAGAAAGAGCGCGAAGGGTGCTGCCACATAAATGATTGAAAGGAATAGATTTGTTGCTTTGGGGAAGTGGTGCAAGAATGCCTCCTGAAACTGCCACCGTATCGGTCGCATATTCAATCTAACACCATTATTGTCTGAGTTCAAGGTGCCTTCGCCAGAGATCCATTAAAAAGTAGGCTTAAAGTAAAAGCCCCACTCCATCGCTGGAGCGGGGCTTTGTTTTAATGCCGGCGATCACCTAATCTCCCACACACTCACGCGTGCAGTACCATCGGCCCAACGAGGCTTAACTTCCGTGTTCGGGATGGGAACGGGTGTGACCCTCGTAGTATGTTCACCGGCAAATTGAGCCGCTTTCAAGGCGTATGCTGCGCAGCAGCGAGAGCCTTGAGGCGAAATCCTGAGCACGCTTGCGTGCGAAGGATCTGCTTTTTTCTTGCGGCCTGAACCTTGTCAATTCCGCGCACAGCGCGAATCGTTCACAACTCAATCGATTGGAGAAAACTACAAAAGCATGTCGAGTATCTTCTGGCGGCAGCCTGTTGTGCTGCGCAGAGTAAATTCTATGGACAAGCCGAACGGGCGATTAGTACTGGTAAGCTACACGCATTGCTGCGCTTCAACCTCCAGCCTATCAACCAGGTGGTCTTCCTGGGCCCTTCATTTCCCTTTTGGGTTGGGAGATCTCATCTTAGAGCGTGCTTCCCGCTTATATGCATTCAGCGGTTATCACAACCGAACTTCGCTACCCAGCCGTGCCATTGGCATGACAACTGGAACACAAGAGGTTCGTCCATCCCGGTCCTCTCGTACTAAGGACAGCCCTCTGCAAATCTCCTACGCCCACAGCAGATAGGGACCGAACTGTCTCGCGACGTTCTGAACCCAGCTCACGTACCGCTTTAATAGGCGAACAGCCTAACCCTTGGAACCTTCTACAGCTCCAGGATGCGAT
>Ga0316220_1000291_pt1 | contig 78947 bp, 76 predicted proteins | sample TBH18005metaG_FD_203632 | JGI IMG/M metagenome (GOLD analysis project Ga0316220, IMG submission 203632) | Freshwater microbial communities from Trout Bog Lake, Wisconsin, USA - TBH18005 | ecosystem: Environmental > Aquatic > Freshwater > Lake > Hypolimnion/Profundal zone | place: USA: Wisconsin... | reverse complement strand
GAAGAATCTGGCGTATTGTAAACATCTCAATTGTTTTGTTAGACATGAAAAACAAGGGCTTAGTGAACCAAGAACCTCATCTTTTTTAACTACAAAAACAATTAATCCTTTTACCGGCTTTTAGGGGGTCAGTTTGAAATGGCGACAGGGGGTCAATATGCTCTGGCGAGTGGGGGTCAGTTTGCGCTGGTATTAGGGGGTCAATTTGAGTGGTTTTTCCAGTAATACTGTCCATTTTCGAATATTTCTTCATGGAAATTCCCTTCTACTCAATAACGAAGATTAACTATTCACAAACATTTGATTCGATAGAAAGCATTTTTACCATACTCGCCATCTGGACCTATTTATTTTTTGCTATCCGAAAATTTTATAAAAGCAAGGTTGTCTGGTCGCTGGTTGCTGCCGGTTTTATCGGATGCACCTTCTTTACTTTCATTCAATATTACAGGATGCTATTATTTTTTAAGATCGTTTTTTGGGGATAATATAAGTGCATAAATGCAATAACTCAGGCAATTAGAAAACATGAAAATAAAAATAAACCGTCTACAACATATCGGTCTCCCGATAACAGATATCTCTGTTTCAAGGGCTTTTTATGAGAAATTGGGATTTGAAATGGTAATGTCTTCCCATTTTATCAACCAGGGTTCCGAAGGAAAAGTGGCTATGATGAAACTCGGAGAAATTATCCTGGAACTCTACCAGATGCCTGAACCGGAATTAAGCAGGGTTAAACAAAGAAGCAATGGATACATTGATCATATTGCTTTTGATGTGGATGATATTGATGAAACATTTGCTTTATTAAAAAACAATGGGTATGCAGTGATTGAAGAAAAGCCGGTGTTTTTAAATTTCTGGGAAAAGGGTTGCAGGTATTGTTATATCCTGGGTCCGGATGGGGAAAGATTAGAGTTTTGCCAGATACTTTAACAAAGGCACGGTTAGATCATGTAAGCAGTTGAATACAGTGGGTTAGGCTATCTTCCCAGGTGTTCAGTTTTATACCAAAATCTTTCACTATATCGTTTGTATCCATCACTGAATACGCTGGTCTTTTCGCGGGTGTAGGATAGGCGGAACTTGGGATGGGTGAAACAGTGGTTTGTAATCCGGCTTTATCGCGTATCGCCACCGCAAAATCATACCAGGAGATGACTCCCTGGTTACTGTAATGATAAATGCCGTAATGCGTATTTCCTTTAGTGAGTGATTGTATCACCTGCAAGATAGCACCGGCCAGATCTGCTGCATACGTAGGAGAACCGATCTGATCACTGACTACTTTTAGCTCAGGTCTTTCTTTCATCAGACGCATCATGGTTTTCACAAAATTATTCCCATGCGTACTATATACCCAGGAAGTTCTGATGATGATGGTTTTTGGATTATTTTCTAAAGCCAGCTTTTCACCGAGCCATTTGGTGTATCCATAATAATTCACGGGACTGGTTGACACATCATCTACCCGATAAGGCCGGGTACCATTGCCATCAAATACATAATCAGTAGAAATAGAAATTAGCGTGCAACCAGAAAGATTGCATTGTTGTGCAATCTTACTTACTGATTCTGCATTTGTAATATAGGCCTGCTCCTGCTCTGTTTCTGCTTTATCAACTGCTGTATAAGCTGCACAATTGATAAAATAAGCAGGCGAATGCTTCTCAAAAAAAGGGGCGATAGAATCAGGTTTTGTCAAATCGAGATCAGCTCGTCCGGCAAACAGAAAATTATAGTCATTCTCCCATGTCTTGGCCAGTTGTTCTATTTCCCAGCCTAACTGTCCGCTTTTGCCGGTAACAACAATCAATGGTTTTGACATAAGGCAATTATCAGTTAGCTAGTAAACTCTTTAGGCTGCTTTGACCATTCTTCTTTGGGCAGTGACTTAAAATAATCATAAGTCCTTTTCAGTCCTTCTGCCCTGTCGATTTTAGGTTCCCAACCCAATAACTCTTTTGCCTTGGTAATATCCGGCTGTCTTTGTTTAGGATCATCAACAGGTAATGGTTTGTAAATAATTTTTACAGATGAGCCAGTTAACTTCAATACTTCCTCAGCAAATTCTTTTAAAGTGATTTCATTTGGGTTTCCAATATTCACCGGCATAGTATAATCACTCATCAGCAAACGGTAAATCCCTTCTACCAGATCATCTACATAACAAAATGAACGGGTTTGACTACCATCTCCAAAAACGGTTAAATCCTCACCACGCAAAGCCTGTCCAATAAAAGCTGGTAATGCTCTTCCATCATTGAGTCGCATTCTCGGACCATAGGTATTAAAGATGCGTATGATTCGTGTTTCAACGCCATGAAAGGTATAATACGCACGTGTAATCGATTCCATGAACCGTTTGGCTTCATCATAAACACCTCTTGGTCCAACAGGATTTACATTACCCCAATACTCTTCTGTTTGTGGATGCACTTTCGGATCTCCATATACTTCACTGGTAGATGCCACCAGCATTCTGGCTTTTTTTTCTTTGGCTAGTCCCAGACAATTATGCGTTCCCAATGCTCCAACTTTCAGGGTTTGGATAGGGATTTTCAAATAATCAATCGGACTGGCCGGTGAAGCGAAATGCAGGATATAATCAAGCGGACCAGATACATGAATGAATTTGGATACATCATGATTATAAAACTCAAAATTTTTGAGTTTGAACAGATGCTCTATATTTCTAAGATCCCCTGTAATCAGGTTATCCATGGCAATCACATGATAATCTTCCTTGATAAACCTGTCGCATAAATGAGAACCCAAAAAGCCTGCGGCACCGGTTATTAAAATTCTTTTTTGAGACATGGTTAGTTATTTAAGGTCTGCCAATACTTTCGTAATGGTATCCCAGGTTCGTAATGAATTTTACATCAAACAGGTTGCGCCCGTCGAAAATCACTTTTTTCTTTAAACGGGAATTGATCATATCAAAATCAGGTGTTCTGAATTCGCTCCATTCTGTTGCGATGATCAAAGCATCTGCGTTTTCCAAAGCGGCGTATTGGTTTTGTGCATACTGTATTTTATCGCCAATCGTTTTTTGAATATTCGGCATAGCTTCCGGATCATAGGCTTGTACTGTTGCACCGGCAGCTACCAGAGCATCGATGAGATACAAAGCCGGAGCTTCGCGGATATCATCTGTATTGGGTTTAAATGCCAACCCCCATAATGCAAAATGTTTGCCTTTCAGATCGCCATTAAAATATTTCTCAATTTTGGGTATTAGGTGTAATTTCTGTGCATCATTTACATCTTCAACTGATTTCAATATTTTAAAATCGTAGCCTACTTCTTCAGCAGAATGAATCAATGCCTGAACATCTTTAGGAAAACAACTTCCTCCATATCCGATACCCGGGAAAAGAAAACGTTTACCGATTCTGTCATCACTACCAATTCCTCTTCTTACCATATCCACATCAGCACCCAGCTTCTCGCATAATTGGGCAATTTCATTCATAAAGGAAATCTTGGTGGCAAGGAATGAGTTGGCTGCATATTTGGTAAGTTCAGCAGATTTTTCATCCATAAATATCACCGGATTACCCTGGCGAACAAAAGGTGCATATAGATCGCTCATCACTTTTCTGGCACGCTCAGAGTTGGTACCCACTACCACCCTGTCAGGTTTCATAAAATCATCTACAGCTACGCCTTCTCTTAAAAATTCAGGGTTACTTACTACATCAAATGGTTCTTTATAATTAGCGGCAATGGCCGTTCTTACTTTTTCTGCAGTACCTACCGGCACAGTACTTTTATCTACAATAACCGTATATCCATGCAATACTTTTCCCAGATCGGCTGCAACGCCTAATACATAACGCAAATCTGCAGAGCCATCTTCACCGGGAGGTGTTGGCAAAGCGAGGAAAATAATGGCTGCATCTTTGATACCTTCTGCTAAGTTGGTAGTAAATTTCAATCGCTCTTCCTTCAGGTTTCTCAGGAATATTTTCTCAAGTCCCGGTTCATAGATCGTGATTTCTCCATTACTCAGTTTATTGACCTTGTTACTATCAATATCTACACAGGTTACTTTATTACCGGTTTCTGCAAAACAGGTGCCGGTTACCAGGCCAACATAGCCTGTTCCTACTACTGCGATTTTCATAAAATATTAGTTTACATAATTTAATACATGACCAGATATATAGTTCAACTGTTCCTCATCCATTTCTGTATGTATGGGAAGTGAAATAACTCGTTCAGTAAGCCAGTCAGTAATCGCAAGATCATATTTGGGTAATCCAAATGAAGCAAACATTTCCTGCCTATGCCCCGGTACTGGATAATAAATCATCGAAGGTATTTTATGCTCGGCAAGGTATTTATTCAGTCCATCTCTATCTACACCTTCTAATACCAAAGTATACTGGTGATATACATGGTTGCTATAAGAAGCCACATGCGGAGTAATGATTTTGGCATTACCGGAAAAAGCCTGGTTATAAAAAGCAGCTACATTTTGTCGGGCTGCATTATACTGATCCAGCTCCTTTAATTTGATATTTAAAATGGCTGCCTGAATAGAATCTAATCTTGAATTGCAACCTACTAATTCATGGTAATATCTTTTCTGCTGGCCATGATTAGCAATCATTTTCATTTTATGGGCAAGTACTTCATCACTGGTAAAAATGGCTCCCCCATCCCCAAAAGCTCCTAAATTCTTACTTGGATAAAAGGAAGTTGCTCCTATCGTGCCAATGGCTCCTGTTTTTTTGCGCGTGCCATCTGAAAAAGTATAGTCACAGCCTATAGCCTGCGCATTATCTTCAATTACATAAAGCCCGAATTCCTTCGCAATCTGCATGATCTCTTCCATTGGTGCAGCATGCCCATACAAATGAACGGGAACAATGGCTTTTGTTTTGGGAGTAATCGCTTTTCGCAAAGAAGCAGGATCCATGCAGAAAGTTTTAGGATCTACTTCCACAAAAACCGGGGTCAGTTTTAATAATGCCACCACTTCGGTAGTAGCGATATAAGTAAATGAAGGGGTAATCACTTCATCACCCGGCTGCAATCCCAAAGCCATCATCGCAATCTGTAATGCATCTGTTCCATTGGCACAGGGGATGGTAAAAGGTGTATCCAGGTAATTACTAAGGTTTACAGCGAAATCCTGGACGGGTTTTCCATTGATATAAGCCGCACTGTCCAGTACCTCATGAATGGCATTATCTACAGCAGTCTTGATTTTCAGGTATTGAGATTTTGTGTCAACCATTTGAATAGGCCTCATATTACATACAGCTTTAGCTGCTGCAAAATTACTGGAAAAAAGGACAAAGAACTCAAGATTTCGGGTATTCTCATTACTTGGCAAACAAGCAGTTTAAATTGTTTATTTTTATTGCCAAACCAAAGCTTTACAATGGTATTTTACCGCATTTTCATCTGGCTATATCCTAATATCGCTTTTTTGCTGGGTTTTTGGAATCCCAAAGCAAAATCCTGGTGTCTGGGACGCAGACAGATTTTTACCCAATTGGGTGATGCATTTCGTGAAAATAAGCGACCGGTTATCTGGATGCATTGTGCTTCATTAGGAGAATTTGAACAGGGACTGCCTGTATTGGAAGCTTTTAAAAACAATTACCCGGATCATGCTTTTTTATTGACTTTCTTTTCTCCTTCAGGTTATGAAGTACGAAAGAATTATCCGGGAATTGACCATATTTTTTACCTACCCATGGATTCTGCTGCGAATGCAAAAAAGTTTTTTTCCATCGTTCAGCCATCCTTAATTCTATTCGTGAAATATGAGTTCTGGTATTACTATTTACAGGAAGCCAATAAAAGGAAAACCCCTTTATTACTTGTATCCGGTGTTTTCCGGAAAGAACAGGCTTTCTTTAGCTGGTATGGTAGTTTTCATCGCAAAATACTTTCCTTTTTCACTTACCTGTTTGTTCAAAACCAGGGTTCGGCGTCATTACTGCAAAGTATTGGCCTGCAAAACAAAGTAATTGTTTGTGGAGATACACGGTTTGACAGGGTGATGGCCATTGCTAACCGCTTTCAACCCATTCCTGTATTTGATCATTTTTGCGAAGGGAAAGAAGTGCTAGTGGCGGGTAGTACCTGGACTGATGATGATGAAGCACTGGATCATTTTGCCAATACACATCCGGGTCACAGGTATATTATTGTACCGCATGAAATAGAAGAAGAACGTTTAGAAGAGTGTTTGAGTTTCTATAAACATTCGATGCTATATTCAGATTTTGAGAAGGCTTATTATGAAGGAGCCCAGGGTAACCCTGAAATCAATGTATTGATCATTAACAATGTAGGTATGCTTAGCCGGCTCTACCACTATGCAACTGTATGTTATGTAGGGGGTGGATTTGGGGATGATGGTATCCATAATATTTTGGAGGCAGCTGTATTTGGTAAACCGGTAGTATTTGGACCAGTGTATGAAAAATACCTGGAAGCATCAGAATTACTGGATGCCGAAGCTGCGTTTACGGTAGAGGATGCACTTGAGTTAGAATCCGTTTTAGCGGATCTTTTTGGCAATAAAGAAATGAGGGATCATGCATCTTCTATTGCGGCTGCTTATGTAAAAGATCATTCCGGCGCAACCGAAAAAGTAATCCGCTATGTTCAGGAAAATCGCCTTTTGACGAGTTGATCAAATAGTATTACTGCTTCACTATTATCCGGCCAGCTTAGTTTTACTTTCAATTCTCTTTGTATCCAGTATTGTGCTTCCGGATAAATATTGAATCCGTTAATGGTTTTCAGGCTTCTTTCATACATAATTTCATCCCCCCTGAAAAGATCATGTACAAAAAGAAAGCGATCGTTTACACCAATGGCTTTCTTCAAGTCCCGAACAGGACTGCCCTGTAAAGTTGCCACTACCTCTACCCTTTCTTCTTTTAATTTATAATTCAAACTTGCCGTTGCATTTGCCAATACGGTATTGAATTCCATTACCTGCACCGTTTCTGTTTTGGGGATATAAGGCTGGTGTGCAAGGGTAGGTATATCATGACCCATATCGAATAAAGCCTGCACAGATTCAGTAATTTTCTCTGGCTGTCCGGCGGTTTCTTCTTCGATTGGTTGTTGAAATAAGGATCCTGCCCCGGATGGCAATACAACAGATATATGGGTTTTGCTGATGGAAGGAGCGACTTTGGGTTGTAGTTCGGCCAGTAACAACTGTGTTGTAATGGCCAGTTGGTCAGCATTTTCATGCTGATCAAACTGTTCTTTCAGTTTATTGATCAAGGTGCCCACTCTTTCCATTGGATGTAATACATTTGGGGGGTTGATACCAATAGCAGGGTTTTCTAAAGGTATAACGTTTTCTTTGTTAATTTATTATTCAGATGTTCATAGAACCAAATATTTCGGGGGAAAGAAGAGGCTCAATAGAAGTGATTTGTGGTAGCATGTTCAGTGGTAAAACAGAAGAACTTATCAGAAGACTCAAGCGTGCCAGGATAGCCAACCAGAAAGTTGAGATATTCAAACCCGCCATCGATATCCGTTACGATGAAACCGAAGTGGTTAGTCATGATGCCAACTCCATCCATTCCACCCCCATCGATAATTCCCAAACCATTCTATTGATGGCAGAAGGCGTTGATGTAGTAGGGATAGATGAAGCCCAGTTTTTCGACGACCAGATCATGCATGTTTGTGAAGTACTGGCTACCCGTGGAATTCGGGTGATTGTGGCGGGATTGGATATGGATTATCTGGGAAAGCCTTTTGGCCAAATGCCCAACCTGCTTGCAATTGCAGATTATATTACTAAGCTCCATGCCATTTGTATGAAATGCGGCAATATCGCAAGTATATCCTACCGAAAAACAGAACAGGAGGGGCAGGTAGTATTGGGAGAAAAAGACACGTATGAGCCTCGTTGCCGAAAATGTTATAATGAAAAGTAATCAGTATATATTATCTCTTATCCGCAAGGACCTGCTGCTGGAAACCCGACAGCAATATACTTTGTATGGTATCCTGCTCTATATCGCTTCCACCATTTTTGTAATCTACCTTTCTATGGGGCAGCCGGAGGAAACGGTATGGAACGGACTTTTCTGGGTGATCCAATTATTTGTTTGTGTAAATGCGGTTGCCAAAAGTTTTTTACAGGAGAGCAAAGGAAGAATGCTGTATTTCTATTCTATTGCCAGCGCCAAAGATTTTGTTTTGGCTAAGCTTCTTTTCAATCTTATGCTTATGCTATTAATGAGCCTGCTTGGATTGGGTTTATTTGTTTTATTACTAGGTAATCCATTGGAAAATGCATTGCGTTTTGCATTCATTACTTGTTTAGGTGGAATGAGTATCAGTCTGGTATTTACTTTTCTCGCTGCTATTGCAGCAAAAGCCCAACAATCAGCCGCCCTCATGGCCATTATGGGTTTCCCTTTAATCATACCCCAGTTACTCCTGTTAATGAAGATCTCCACTTCCGCCTTCTCCTCTGTGATACAGGCGGGTTGGTGGCAAATGGTAGGTATGCTGGTGGGATTGGACATACTGGTAGTAGCCCTGGCAGTTATTCTTTTTCCGTTTTTATGGAAAGACTAATTATCAGAAACGCAGATGTCTTACTGTCTGTCCTTTATTGATTAATTGTTTCAATGAATCAATCCCAATCTTCAAATGGTTCTCTACAAAAGTGGAAGTCACTTTTTTATCACTGGCTTCTGTTTTTACTCCATCCGGTATCATGGGTTGATCGCTAACTAATAACAGGGCACCGGTAGGTATTTTATTATAAAAGCCCACTGTGAAAATAGTAGCTGTCTCCATATCAATGGCATACGCCCTTACTTTGGTCAGGTAGGCTTTGAATTCATCATCATGCTCCCATACCCTTCTATTGGTAGTATATACGGTACCGGTCCAGTAATCAACTTTATAATCACGAATAGTAGTAGAAATCGCTTTCTGCAAAGCAAATGCAGGCATTGCCGGCACTTCTGGTGGAAAATAATCATTGGAAGTACCTTCACCTCTGATAGCAGCAATAGGTAGAATCAGGTCGCCCAGTTTATTTCTGCGTTTCAATCCACCGCATTTACCTAAAAACAAAACGGCTTCGGGTTCAATAGCTGTTAGCAAATCCATTACTGTTGCTGCACCGGGGCTTCCCATTCCAAAATTAATGATGGTAATTCCATTGGCCGTGGCACATTGCATTGGACGGTCATGTCCAATCACTTTTACCTTATTCCATTTGGCAAACATGGTAACATAATTGCTGAAATTGGTTAGCAGAATATACTTCCCGAAATTGGCCAATTGCTCACCCGTATACCTTGGTAGCCAGTTATTAACGATCTCTTGTTTTGTTTTCATATATGCTTAGTTAGGCGATTATCAATTAGTATCTTTGGTAAAAATAATTGGCTAAAATACAAAAATTGCTCCTGTAAACAAGTGATATGATCAAAATCAATTACCCTTCACCTGAATTTCGAATCAAAGAAGAAGCAGGTAAAGAATGGATTTTTGATGAGTTAAGAAAACAATGGGTGCGTCTTTCACCCGAAGAATGGGTACGCCAGAATATACTGGTGTATATTATCAAAACCCTCTCTTATCCCGCTTCATTGATTGCCGTTGAAAAAGAAATTAGTCTGGGTACGCTCAAAAAACGTTTTGATATACTGGTGTATAAAAACGCAATTCCCTGGATGATCATTGAATGTAAGGAAATGAATATCGGCCTTAACCGTTCTGTGCTGGAGCAGGCACTTAATTATCATATTACGTTGCAAACACCTTATCTGATTATCACCAATGGAAAGGATACACTGGGTTTTCTGTTGAGTAATGAAGGGGTTCAGGAAATTCATGAATTTCCTGAATTCAAATAAAAACAGATTGCTTTTCATGTAAAACAATTCGTTTTTATCATAAACAAATTCGCCAACCACTTCTTGTTTTCAAAAAAAAGAGCCTTTGCAAATGCAGCGGCTCTTGAAAAATATACAACTCGATTAAGGAAAAATTCCCAGTTCAGCATAAGAAGTTCCTACTTTATTGATGGCACATACATAAGCTGCCGTACGCATATCAGGAATGGCAGGATTGCTTTTCCATATTTCCATGATTTCACGGGTTGCAGTGATCATCGTTTCTTCCAATCCACTATGTACCAGATCCACTTCCTCGGCTCCATGCATAATAAATTTACGCTCTGCTTCACCTACTTTTTTATTGGTGAGTGTTTCCATCTGACTTAGGATATGGCTATTCATATTTTCAGTAAAGCGTTTTTCCATACGTCCATAACGTACATGGCTCAGGTTCTTCAGCCACTCGAAATAGGAAACCGTTACCCCGCCTGCGTTCAGGTACATATCAGGAACAATCAGGATTCCTTTTGCTACGAGTATCTCATCTGCTTCAGGAGTTAATGGTCCATTCGCTGCTTCGCCAATAATTTTTGCTTTCACATTGGCTGCATTGGTTGAATTGATAACATTTTCCAATGCTGCCGGAATTAAAATATCACATTCCATTTCCAAAGCATCACCACTTTTTGCCAGGTTGGTTGCTCCCGGAAAATTCAAGATAGATCCGGCTGCTTTGCGATGTTGAAATACTTCTTCTTCATTCAGTCCATCTGCCTTATAAATTGCTCCTTCATATTCTGCGATAGCAATCACCACTGATCCATGTTCACGGAAGAATTTGGCAGAGTGATATCCCACATTACCCAAACCCTGAACAATTACTTTTTTCCCTTCCACACCTACTGGTAAATCCAGTTTTTGCATTACATCCGTCATATTACATACTTCGCGGATACCAAAAAATACGCCCAGCCCGGTTGCTTCTTTACGACCGCGTACCCCGCCCTGTGTAATGGGTTTCCCTGTTACACATCCGGCTGCATCAATCTCTCCGGGTTTCAAGGAAGAATAGGTATCTACTATCCAGGCCATCTCTCTTTCGCCAGTTCCATAATCTGGTGCTGGTACATCAATACCAGGTCCGATAAAATTTTTCTTAACCAATTCACTTGTGTAACGACGGGTGATTTTTTCGAGCTCATATACACTATGTGCTCTTGGATTGATTTTAATCCCTCCTTTGGCGCCACCAAATGGAACATTCACGATGGCACATTTATAAGTCATGAGAGAGGCAAGTGCCATCACTTCATCCTGGTTAACCGCTTCACTAAAACGGATACCACCTTTACAGGGAGATTTGTGTTGCGAGTGCTGAACACGATAGGCTTCAATCACCTCAATGGAGCCATCGTCCATTTTAACAGGGAATCGCATACTGTAAATACTATTACAGGCTTTGATCTGCTCCAGCAATCCTTTCTCCCATTTTGTAAACTGGGCTGCTCTATCAAAGCTTTTTTCAACACTCTGAAAAAAACTGTACGGTTGTTGATCTGACATACATTCTTTTTTTATTAATAAAGATTTTTGAATAAGCCGCAATTTTAATTGCGCTTTTATTTAGCCGCACGCTTGTATGCAGCAGTATGGTTGAAAGTAAAAATGGTAATATGTTGAAAAGCTTGAAACAAATGATTGCCCGATGAAGCCCTATTTTTTTTCCAGCTTACTAATTTTTCTATCAATAGTAAACAGATAGAAAAACAAACCCAGTAAAATGGTTATTACCACAGCCACTACCACATAGATTTTACCATTGCTATGCATAAAATCTACCGGATCAGGAGTAATGGTTTGTGCCTTACTAACTATGGCTGGTAAAACAGTCAGCATTATCATTAGAATTCTGAATACTTTATTCATTTGCCAGTTTTTTATGTTCAATAATCTGTACCCTGATACGCAGGGTGGTAATCCATACACTCAGCAATGTCCAGCCAATAAATGCCGGATACATAACACTTCGCATATCATTGGTAGTATCTTTTGGGTTCAATCCCGGGTTACCATCACTTCCCATTCCGCCGGGATGCAGGCTTTCTGTTAATCTTGGTAGAATCCAAAGCGTTGGGAAAAGCATGAAATAAGCAAATACATTATAAATCGCTCCAATCCTTGCCTGCTTTTCTTCATCATGCAGACTGCCTTTCAAAACAAAATAGGCGAAATAGATCAGTAATGCAATCGCGGTGCCGTTCTGTTTTACATCACCACTCCAGGCTTTACCCCATTGAAAATGCGCCCAGATCATTCCAGTACATAAACCCAGAATACCTAAAAAAGTACCCATCCTGGCAAACTCGGTAGAATAAATTTCGGAGATCGTATCCTGCTTACGCAAATATTGAATCGCATATACCAATGATATGGTTAAACATACCATCATGGAAATCCACATCGGCACATGGAAAAAAAGATTCCGGATCGTTTGTTTCAGGGGAACACCGGGCGGGGAAGGAATATCTACTAAAAATCCGTAGGAACAGGTATATACAAGTAAAACAAAACTTAATAATTTCCACCAGGATTTTCGAATCATGTTTTTCTTTTTACTATCTACCCTTATCACATCATCCAAACTAACAACTGTAAGTGCAAAAGTAAGTGAAAGGGGGCAATGAGTTTATAAAAAATCATTAATTCGTTTTGCTAAATTTCAACAAGTCTATTCACATATTTTTAGAATCCGGATACGAAATTCTTCTATTTGAAAAATCCCGGTTATATTTATTCATGCCTCATAAAATCTTAGACATACAGGAGCTTTCCATTGATTTTGTAAACAATAAGATTACCAGAAAAGCATTACAAAATATTGATATATCTGTTTTTAGAGGAGAAATACTGGCAATTGTTGGGGAATCAGGGTCTGGAAAATCAATTACAGCATTATCTATTCTACAATTATTAAATACCCCTCCTGCAAAATACACATCGGGAAAAATTTTATTAAGCCCGGCGACTGATACTATTGATCTTTTACAGATTCCCAGGGAGCAATTGCCATCCATCAGGGGTAACCAGGTGGCCATGATTTTTCAGGAGCCTATGAGTTCCTTAAATCCTGTTCTTACCTGCGGTTACCAGGTTATGGAAGCTATCCGATTACATAAGCCGATGCCTAAGTCGGCTGCTATGAATCATACTATCTCCCTTTTTGAGAAAGTGAAATTGCCCGACCCTGCCCAAATTTTTCATCGCTATCCGCACCAGTTAAGCGGTGGACAAAAACAAAGAGTGATGATTGCCATGGCCATGAGCTGCAATCCTTCATTACTAATTTGCGATGAACCCACAACGGCATTGGATGTGACTGTGCAAAAAAGTATCCTGCAACTCATAAAAGAACTTCAGATCCAGAACCAGATGGGGGTCATTTTTATAACCCATGACCTGGGCGTAGTAGGAGAAATTGCTGACAGGGTTGCTGTTATGTATAAAGGAAAGATTGTTGAACAGAACAGCACAATCGAACTATTTAAAAACCCCAAACATCCCTATACCCGCGCCTTACTTGCCTGCAGAACCGTTCTTCACAAAAAAGGAGAAAGACTGCCTGTGGTCAGTGATTTTATGGAAGAAAATGAAGAAGGAATCATTATTGAAAAGAAATCTTTTTTGGAGGATACATCTCAGACTATCACCCATAATAATCCGCTTGAAGCAGAAACTGGTAACAGGATTTTTTCTATTCAAAATCTGAAAGTGTATTTCCCGGCTCAAAAATCTTTTTTAGGTAAGGTTACTAAATATACAAAAGCAATTGACGATATCAGCTTTGAAATTTATGAAGGAGAAACACTGGGTTTGGTAGGAGAATCCGGTTGCGGGAAAAGTACGCTTGGGCGTACGATTTTACGATTGATAGAAGCCACTGCAGGCAGTATTCAATACAAAGGATTTGATCTGCGTAATGCCAGCCAAAAAACCATGCTATCGATCCGAAAAGAAATGCAGATTATTTTTCAAGATCCATTCTCATCACTAAATCCAAGAATCCGGGTGGGTGATGCTATTTCCGAGCCCTTGCTTGTACATGGTATCATACCCAACCGGCTTGCAAGAAGAGAAAGAGTAATGGAATTGCTCGAAAAAGTAGGGTTGAAACCGGAACATTATCACCGTTATCCGCATGAATTCAGCGGTGGCCAAAGGCAACGTATTGTAATTGCACGGGCGCTGGCTCTCCAACCCTCTTTTCTGATCTGCGATGAGAGTGTTTCTGCCCTGGATGTAAGTGTACAGGCCCAGGTCCTTAATTTATTGAACGATCTGAAAAAGGAATTCGGCTATACTGCCGTTTTTATATCACATGATCTCTCGGTTGTACGCTATATCAGCGATCGGATAATGGTTATGAACAAGGGAAAAATTGAAGAAATCGGATCAGCAGAACAAGTGTACCATAATCCCCAAAAAGCGTACACAAAAGGCCTTATCGAGTCAATTCCAAGAGGTATCTGACCGATTTTGGCCCAAAAAACAGGGACGGCTATTTCAAATTGGTGCTTTGCGGCGCTTACCTTACCTTTGCCGACTTCCGAAATTCATGCCGTAACATGAAGCGAGTCGCCCCCCGCCAAGAGGGGCGGGACGACAAACTGAGTGTGGCTATCATATAAAACAGGATTAGACACATGAAATTATCTCAATTCAAGTTTGACCTTCCACTTAACCTGATTGCACAGAACCCTACCAAGAGAAGAGAAGACAGCCGGATGATGGTTGTTGACCGTAAGAGCGGGCATATGGAGAATAAGCACTTCAGGGATATTCTGGAATATTATGACGACAAAGATGTATTTGTAGTTAACAACACCAAGGTATTTCCGGCAAGAATGTATGGCCGTAAAGAGAAGACAGGTGCTAAAATCGAGGTGTTCCTGCTTCGTGAACTGAATAAACCCAACCGTTTATGGGATGTAATCGTTGATCCCGCAAGAAAAATTCGTGTAGGCAATAAATTATATTTCGGAGAAAATGAAGAACTGGTTGCTGAAGTAATCGATAATACTACCAGTCGCGGTCGTACCATTCGCTTTTTATGGGATGATGATGATGAAAGTTTCAAAAAAATGCTGGAACATTTGGGTGAAACACCTTTGCCTAAATACATCAAACGTAAACCTGATGAAGAAGATAAAGAACGCTACCAAACCGTTTATGCCAAGCATGAAGGGGCAGTAGCTGCCCCAACCGCTGGCTTACACTTTAGTAAAGAATTGATCAAACGTTGTGAGATACAGGGTATCCGTTTTGCTGAAGTTACTTTGCATACAGGCTTAGGTACTTTCCGTCCGATTGAAGTGGAAGACCTGAGTAAACATAAGATGGATGCTGAATACTATGCGATTGATGAACAGGCCTGCAATATTGTAAATAAAGCAAAAGAAACCGGTCATCGTATCTGCTCTATCGGAACCACTACCATGCGTGCGATGGAAAGCAGTTTTACTGCACAAAAATTATTGAAGCCAAGTGAAGGATGGACCAATCACTTTATTCACCCTCCTTACAAATTCAATGTTGCAGACAGTCTGGTAACTAATTTTCATTTACCAAAAACCAGTCTGCTGATTATGACCTGTGCATTTGCCGGCTATGATTTAACGATGGAAGCTTATAAAAAAGCGATCAAAGATAAATACCGTTTCTTTAGTTACGGAGATGCTTTGCTGATCGTTTAATAAGGATATTTTATGAGAAGAAGAAGCCCTGACCTAATGGTTGGGGTTTTCTTTTTTAGGAGGCCAATAACCCGATAATCTATTCCACAAAAAAGCCGCAGATGATTATTACCAGCGGCAGTTTTTGCTAATATCAAAAATTATAACCCAAACAATCCCTTATTCAGCAATTGTAGTGTTTTCGTTTTATAAGAACTGGGCACCAGCAGAGAAATATTATGCGTACTTCCTCCATAGCTAACCATCGTAACCGGTATTTCTTTTACTGAATTAAACAGTTTCTGTAATACATCTTCAGTTTGCGCAATTTCATTTCCTACAATGGATACGATTGTCTGGTCTCTTTCTACATCCACTGTTCCAAAAGGTTCAAGTTCTTTCACGATTTCTTTCAGTGCAATATCCGTATCAATGGTAACAGATACAGCCACTTCAGAAGTAGTGATCATATCAATGGATGTTTTGTACTTCTCAAATACTTCAAATACTTTTCTCAGAAAACCATAAGCAAGTAACATACGACTGCTCTTGATCTTAATAGCGATAATACCATCTTTGGCTGCCACCGCTTTTACGCCTGTACTACCGGCTTCTTTACTGATCACGGTTCCATTGGCATCAGGCTGCATAGTATTCAACAGTTTTACCGGAACATTTTCCAGCTGGGCCGGCCAGATACAGGTCGGGTGGAGGATTTTAGCGCCGAAATAGGCTAACTCAGCCGCTTCATCAAAACTCAGTTGTTCAATGGCATTCGTCTTCTCAACTATTCTTGGATCATTATTATGCATACCATCAATATCCGTCCATATTTCACATACTGTTGCATGAATAGCTGCTGCTATCAATGAAGCCGTGTAATCGCTGCCGCCACGTTTCAGGTTATCAACTTCTCCACGGGCATTACGACAGATATATCCCTGGGTAATAAATAATTTTTTCTGGTTATTATGCTGCAATAACTGGCTCAGTTTAATTTTAATACTACCGAGTTGCGGCTCTTCATTCTGATCTATCGTCATGAATTCCAAAGCCGGTAAGAGCATATGATCTACTCCCTGCTCTTCCAGGTAAGCGCTGAATAATTTAGTGCTCAGCAATTCCCCCTGTGCCAGAATATCTTTATTCAAAGCTTCACTAAAGGATATTCTTAAAATAATATTCAGGAACTCAAAATGCTCATCTACTACGGCCAGGCCCTTTGCACGGGTAGCCTCCTTTAGTAAAAGATCATTTACGAAACCCTGGTAATGTGCTTCCAATTTATCAATCTTTTGTTTTGCTGCTGATCTGTCGCCAAGCGCTAAAGAATTACTGATCTCTACCAATGAATTGGTAGTACCACTTAATGCACTTAATACAACAATCTTTGGTTCTGCATCCCTGGTAATCAATTGAGATACCTGGTGCATACGTTCCGGCTTTCCAACACTGGTGCCACCAAACTTCATTACTTTCATGTGAAACCCCCTCCCCGATTTTTAGTTTATGAAAAAGAATAGCAAATGTAAGCTGTATATGGAAAAATATGGGGAAGAATTGTAAAATAAAGGTCAGGAATTTGTTTCGCAAATAGCTTTACACTTAGTGCCAGTCAGTTATTTATTGACCAAAAGGCTTTTGTGAACTGCATTCTGCATTATCGCCTCTGCTTACCTGAAAGTATTTACAAAAAAATTGGTAATAGCCATACCTGAAGACTGTGCCCGCAAGCGGTTCTTTACCACATTCAATTCCTCCATTGATTACGTTTACTACGGATCCAAAACCAGGTAACCTGCCTCCGGCAATATCTTTCGGCCCTGGGCTCCAGGTATTACTGATAATGGCGTGACAGGAAGGTTTGGGGTATTGCGGGGTTATCCAAAACCAGATAGCCGATGCAAATGCCAGCTGCGGATCGGAAGAAACCAAACCCGGGTTTTTCAACAACGTCTGTTTATCGCCAAAATAAGTCTCGCTGAACTGACCATAATTATAGTTCCAACTGATTTGCAGTCCGCCTCTACCATGATATGATTGGCTATCAATAACCGGATAATTTGGTTTGTTGGGGTCGGAATATTGGGGACAACCCTTCTCACAACCTTTTTCTTCTGTATAAAATAAACCCCATTTGTAATACCCTCCCGGCGCTTCAGCCCATCCTCCACCAGTTTCATATGCCATATTTGCCAAAAAAGCGCATAGCTCGCGTTTTTGCAAAACAGTATCTTCTTCTGAAAGAAATAAAGGGAAAAGATCGGCTGCTGCCAGAAAAGCTTTGAGAGAATAAAAATCATTTTTATTTTTCCGTTGCTTTGCTATGTATCCATGCCGGTTAGGAAATAATTCATCCCATGTTTTCTGGGTAAGCCAATTGCGAAGCGTACTGGTTTGTTTACTAAGAATTGTTTTGTTTGTCTGCGCATTAGATATATATACACAAAAGAAAAAGACCAGGAACAGAAAAACATTCCAGTATCGTAGATTACTTCTTTGTTGATGTATGATGAAATGGTTCAAAATGAAATTGCGAATTTTTGCGCTACTAGTTTAAGATCTTCTACTACACTATCTACCAATGGAATACCTTCTTTCATCCGGATAGTTTCCATCTCCCTTTCCGGATCACCGGGAATAAGCACCCGCTCATGACCTGGGGCAGGCGTTGCTGATCGAAATCTTTGTATCCAGTTATCCATATGTGATTTGAATTCATCCGCAGAACGAAACGCATCTATTCGCATTGCGCCAAAAAAATGCCCTAACCCTTTGCCAGGCATATTTTCAGGCATAGCCACATAAGCGGGAAATGGTGGTGCCCATGGACCATAAGAAGCACCGCTGAGTACCGCTGAAAAAATATCTACAATACTACCTAATGCATACCCTTTATGGCTTCCATGTTCCCGATCACTACCCAATGGCAACAAAGCACCCTGCTTCTTTAAAATATTGGCATCAGTTGAAGCATTCCCTTCTTTATCCTGCACCCATCCTTCCGGAGTATCTGCCTGTTTTCTTTGCAGAATCTCCAGCTTACCATTGGCAGCAGTAGTGGTGGCAAAATCAGCCACAAAAGGAGGCTGCTCATTGGCTGGAATGGCTACCGCAATGGGATTGGTGCCTAACATTCTTTCAATGGAAAAAGTGGGGGCCACTAATGCACTCGCATTGGTCATGGCCATACCAATCATATCATGTTCCAATGCCATCATCGCATGATGACCTGCGATACCAAAATGATTACTATTGGAAACACTTACCCATCCGGTACCAACATTTTTTGCCTTTTCAATTGCAACCTTCATCGCAAAAGGAGCCACTACCAAGCCCAGTCCGGCATCACCATCAACCACTGCTGTGGAAGGCGTTTCGTGAACAATCCTGATATCAGGTTTGGGATTCACCCGATTCGCTTCCCATAAACGGGTGTAACCACTTAAACGGGCAACGCCGTGACTATCAATACCCCTCAGGTCAGCAGCAATTAACCCGATAGTAGCAGTTGCCGCATCTGTATCTGAACAGCCAATACTTTTAAAAACCGAGAATGTAAATTGGTATAATTGATCGTAAGAATATACAGCCACGATACACGCATTTTATTGAATCAGAAATAGGTAAAATTACTATTGCAATATACCCTGTTTTGCGCTTGATTATTGCATTCTGAGTTGGCATGATCAGCAAGTTTTAACAGAAACCATTGTTTCTGATTACCTGACTTACTAAATATACTCCGGGTATCATAAAACAGGAAGGTCTCAATAAATTGAGACCTTCCTGTTTTTATTAACTTCTTATTTCTTTAGAATGGCAGATCATCCAATGGCTCTGTCAGTTCATTTGCAGAAGGACCTGCCGCTGCGGGCTGAGAGTAAGCAGGTGCTGATGATGCATAGCTATTACCACTATCGCTACTTCCGCCTCCGCCTTCTGTGTTCCTTCCACCCAATAACTGAACGCTGGCAACCCTAAGTACAAGCGAAGCCCCATTACGTCCATCCTGTGTGGTATAGGTACGAACATCGGGCTGTCCTTCCACATATACCTGTGTTCCTTTCTTTAAATAAGGAGCTACCGCAGTTCTGTCTGTCCAGTAAGCACAATCAACCCAGGTTGTCCTGTCTTTCTGGTTACCCTGTGCATCTTTGTATTTTTCTGTATGCGCAACCGTAAAATTAATTACGTTCTTACCGTTTACGTTGTTTACTATCGCATCTTTTCCAAGATTTCCGATTACAAGAAGCTTTATCATACTGAATGAATTTTGGTAAATATCTAAAAAAGCAGCTTACCATTTTTAAGTATTTATACCCAAATCAAAGGGTAATTTGTCGGTAATCATTTTGGTAGATTTACTTATTGTTGGAGCGGGCTAGCCGCTAATGCCGATTCGATCGATTTTTTTAGCCAGGGAATAGTTCCACCGGATAATCCGGATGTATGAAACAAAACTTTGCCATTCCTGTCTATCACTACATGGGTGGGGTATAATGTAACCCCGTATTGACTGGCAATATATCTTCCATTATCAATGATATTATAATGATAAGGTGAAGTTTTCAGGAATTGTTCCAGATCATATCGCTGGTCAAGGGCAATCGCAATAAACACCACATCCTTATTATCTTTATAAGAATCAACCACTTCATTCAATTCTGGAATCTCAAAACGACAGGGGGGGCAATTGATAAACCAGAAATTCAAGACGACCACTTTCCCAATCAGTTGCTTTAATTGATATTTGGTTCCATGCATATCTCTTTCTGAAAAAGAATGCAGTTTTTCACCAGTCCTGAAAAATTTGCTCTCTTCCGGTTTTGCAAGATGAGCTTCCCTTGTAGCATTTTCTTCCGGAGTTAATGGAACTAGTGTAGCCGATTTTTTATCCGCTGATATTTTAAGTTTATATTTTCCTGATTTCATCATTTTTTTCCAAATAATTTCCGGAATTATGACCCCATTTGAATCTTTAATTTCAACTCCTCCCATATTCTGCTGGTTTGCCGAATTCTGAGTATTGTCTTTGATATTTTGCGAAATACCTGTGAAAGCAAGGGCTAAGAAAATTAACCAGAGCGCATATTTCATATAATCTTCTTTTATAATTCAATTTAGGTAAAATACTATTTCCAGCGCTTATGGAATGTATTTTTTCCATTTTCGTAATACCATATACCGCTAATAGCAATGGCATTCCGTTTACTTGGGTTAATTTCGCAGATGCTTTACTCCCTATGAGAAAAAGCAATAAAAAATAATCATGAGTCGTAAAGGAAAGGTTTTAGTGGCTATGAGCGGCGGTATTGATAGTACTGTTGTAGCGCTTATGCTGCATAATGAAGGGTATGAAGTTGTGGGAATTACCATGAAAACCTGGGATTATGCCAGTAGCGGCAGTACTACCAAAGAAACAGGTTGTTGCAATATTGATTCTTTTAATGATGCCCGTCAGGCCGCTGTACATCATGGGTTCCCTCATTTTATTTTAGATATACGGGAAGAGTTTGGTGATTTTGTAATTGAAAATTTTGTGGATGAATACCTGGCTGGCCGTACCCCCAATCCTTGCGTAATGTGCAATACACATATTAAATGGCGTGCTTTACTAAAAAGAGCCAATGCACTGGATTGTGAGTTTATAGCCACAGGACATTATGGCTCTGTTCGCCAACATGATAACGGCAGGTATGTGATTAGTAAAGGACTGGATGAAACAAAAGACCAGAGCTATGTACTCTGGGGATTGGATCAGGAATTACTCAGCAGAACCATGTTACCCTTAGGCGGTTACCGTAAATCAGCCATTCGACAAATGGCCATTGATTTGGGATACCCGGAACTGGCCAAAAAAAGTGAGAGCTATGAAATCTGTTTTGTTCCCGATAATGATTACCGCGGGTTTTTAAAAAGAAGGGTAGAGGGATTAGAAGAAAAAGTAAACGGAGGGTGGTTTGTTGATAAAACCGGTAAGAAATTAGGCCAGCATAAAGGATACCCATTTTATACAGTAGGCCAGCGCAAAGGGCTGGAGATTGCGATGGGACGCCCAATTTATGTTACTTCCATAAATCCGGAAACCAATACGGTCGTATTGGGAGAAGAAACAGACCTTGACCAGAATGATATGCTGGTGGGAAAGATTAACTGGATGAAATACGATGGAATAACAGATGGCATGGAATCGATTACCAAAATCAGGTATAAGGATAAAGGGGCACTTAGTAATTTATACTATTCTGATCATGGTATCCGCACGAGGTTCTATGAAAATGTGAAAGGGATTGCACCCGGACAAAGCGCTGTTTTTTATGAGGGTGATGATGTGATTGGTGGAGGGATTATACAAAGAGGAGAACTGGTTTTGTAAATAAACCAGAATCCAATCTTATGTTTTTTGAAATAAAGCGGCAAACATAGAATCTGCTTTATGGGTATATCCAATCAGGGTTTCTTTTTTAAGATTTGTCATTGCGTATTCATTTTCAATAAAGTTGGCCATCCCTTCATTTTCCTGCCTAAAAACTGAACAGGTAATATAGAGAAAATAACCGCCTGGTGCCACTAAAGAAATCGCATTCTGCACAATTTTCTTTTGCAATACTGTATACTCAACCATTTTCTTTTCTGAAAAAAAATAAAGTTGTTCCGGCGTTCTGCCCCAAGTTCCGCTGCCACTGCAGGGGACATCACAAATAATGATTGTAAATTTTTGGGTATTGGGAATATTTTTTGACAGATCATTTACAAAAGAATGGTAACTTTTGATACCTGCATTTTTAAATCGCTGCTGCAGATTTTTTAAAATAGATGGACGAATATCTGATACGGTTGGGTAAATATTACCCAGTACATCTTTTGCCAAAATGGTTTTTCCACCACTGGCAGAGCAGCAATCCCAAATAGGCGTGCTAGGTGATAAGTTGTAGGTAGTAAGTTGTAAAAAATCTGCTATCCTTTGTGAACTGTAATCCTGAATGACTACCTCTTTATCTATTTCCAGCACGGTATCAATCTTCGTGGCATTTGGCAAAGCGATGCAGCTGACAGATATTTGTTGAAATGGGATTTTATGATCAGTCAGCTTTTGTAGAACTCGCTTTTCATTTCCCGCGCGGATACGTAAAAAAAGATCAGGTTGAATAAAGTGCGAAAGTATAAAGGCAGTTGCGTCAATTTCTTCACTTAGCTCCTTAATCCATGGGAAAATAGACTGAATAGAGAAATCAGGGTACTGTGATTGTATAAATGCCAATCTTTCTGAAAGCTGCTGGTCCCATTTGTTAAGCCAGGTAGCATCAAACAATATTTTCCAATCCTGGGGCTCTTCATTAATTACAAAAAGAGCTGCTTTTAGTCTTTCCTCTATAGAATGCGCTTTCAATGCATGGCCTATCCGATAATAAATATAGCAAAGATGTGAGATCCATTTCCTGTCAGTAGACCCATATTTCTTATTCTGACCAAAATATTGCTTCAGGAAATGAACCAGTGGAACACTACCATCATATTGACGAATAAGTAAAACTGCTGTATTAAAATAAGATTGAAAACGCATAGACTGTTACAACTCCAGCAGAGTTTTCACCGGATCTTTTCCCATTAATAATAATTCCGGATTTTCCAGTAATTCTTTTACACGCACAAGAAAGCTTACACTTTCTTTCCCATCAATAATCCGATGGTCATAGCTCACAGCAAGATACATCATGGGGCGTATCACTACCTGCCCATTGATGGCCATAGGCCTGTCCTGTATTTTATGCATTCCTAAAATAGCACTCTGCGGAATATTGATGATTGGGGTACTCATTAAACTTCCAAAAACGCCGCCATTCGTAATGGTAAACGTACCACCTTGCAAATCTTCTGTTGTTAATTTACTGTCGCGCGCCTTGCCAGCCAGTTCTACAACTTTCTTTTCAATATCGGCCATCCCCAGGCTTTCTACATTTCTGATCACCGGTACAGTTAACCCTCTGGGTGTACTTACAGCAATACTGATATCCGCATAATCATGATAGATGATCTGGTCTCCATCAATATACGCATTCACAGAAGGCCATTCTCCCAGCGCAATGGCGCAGGCTTTGGCAAAGAAACTCATGAAGCCCAAATTCACACCATGTATTTCTTTAAACTTGTCTTTATACTGTTTACGCACTTCCATGATCTTAGTCATATCCACTTCATTAAAAGTGGTTAACATGGCCGTGGTATTTTTGGCTTCCACCAATCGCCTAGCAATCGTTCTGCGCAGGCTGCTCATTTTTTCCTGTCTAACATTTCGCGTGAACAATTCGCCACCGGCAAATGCTTTCTTTCCCGGATGTGACAATGCTTCTAACACATCTTGTTTTAATATTCTTCCACCGGTACCGGAAGGTATGATTTCGGCGGGGTTTATTTTTTTATCGGCAATGATAGCAGAAGCAACCGGGGTGGCTTTGATATCATTGGGTTGAGGTGTTGCTGAGGATGTTGCGGGTTGTGGGTTTGCGGGTTGGGCTGGCACCGGCTCTGCTTTTCCAGCAGGCTTTTGTGCAGTCTCATCTATCTGAGCAACTGTATCACCGATGGTAAGGGTATCCCCTTCTTTGGCAAGGGTTTTTAGTATACCTGCTTTTTCTGCATTGACTTCGAAAGTGGCTTTTTCACTTTCCAGTTCGGCAATCACTTCATCACGCTCAACCCAGTCACCTTCTTTCTTTACCCATTTCAATAAGGTAACTTCCGTAATAGATTCTCCGATGGTAGGTATTTTAATATCGATCATAATTATTTTTATTTCTGGTTTGCCTGCTGGTATTTAAATAGAAAATGCGGTGGATATAATTTCGGCCTGCTCCTGTGCATGCACTTTTGCATAGCCCGTTGCTGTTGCAGCACTTGCATTTCGACTGATCACACCAAAATTGATGCTCTTCAGATTCATTTGCAAAAAGCTTGCAGCCCCCATATTCAAAGGCTCTTCCTGTACCCAAAACCAGGTGGCTTTATTGTATTTTTTATTCAGTATATCCAACTGCTTATAAGGTAAAGGATAAATCTGTTCAAGCCGCACAATAGCAATATCGGTTCTGTTCTCTTTCTGCTGTTTCTCCGCCATTTCAAAATACAGTTTGCCACTGCATAGTAAAACCTTTTTTACACCTACCGCATCCTGTACAAAAGAATCGTCAATCAGTTCTTTAAATCCACCTTTGGTGAATTCGCTGATATGGCTAAAGGTAACCGGGTTTCTTAAATTGGCTTTTGGCGAAAAATTGATCAATGGCTTTCGGAAACTCCAGGCCAATTGTCTTCTTAATGCATGAAACAAGTTAGCCGCAGTAGTAATATTTGTAATCACCAGGTTTAGTTCGGCACACATCTGTAAAAAGCGTTCCATACGTGCACTGCTATGTTCCGGTCCCTGCCCTTCATATCCGTGTGGCAATAGCATCACAATTCCATTCTGTCTCTGCCATTTCTGTTCACCCGCAGCAATAAACTGGTCGATCATTGTTTGTGCCCCATTCGAAAAATCGCCAAACTGGGCTTCCCAGATAACCAATGCTTTCGGGTTTGCCAAAGCATATCCATATTCAAAACCCAGTACTCCGTATTCACTCAATAATGAATTATAGATCCTGAATTTCTCCTGGTTTTCTTTGAAATGATTCAGGCGGTTATATCCTTTATTCGTATTCTCATCGCGAAGGATGGCGTGTCTATGACTAAACGTTCCACGCTTTACATCCTGTCCGCTCATCCGCACAATATTTCCTTCCAGTAGTAAAGAAGAATATGCCAATAGTTCGCCGGTTGCCCAGTCAATTTTTTGTTCTGTCTGCAGAAGTTTTATTTTATCCTGCAATAATTTTTCTACTTTCTTCAGAGGCGTAAAATCTGCAGGCCACTGCATGAGTTTATCAAAAAGTTGTTTTACATCTTCTTCGCTGATACCCGTATCAGGAGAATGAATAAAATCTTCTTCCTTCGCTTTTCGTAAACTTTTCCAAACCAGTTCTGGTGGCTGGTATTTATAGGGTAATGGATTCTGTTTAATTTCATCGAGACGTTCCTGTAAATCGGCCCAGAATTTTTTCTCCATATCCTTTGCCAGTTGCTGCGCATCAGGCTCACCATTTTCTAAAAGATATTGGGTATAGATTTCTCTGGGATTCTGGTGCTTGTCGATGATAGCATATAATTGCGGCTGTGTATATTTCGGATCATCGCCTTCATTATGGCCATGTTTGCGGTAACATACCATATCAATGAAGATATCGCTGTTAAACTCATTCCGGTAACGGGTAGCCATCTCAGCACACTTTACTACGGCTTCTGCATCATCTCCATTTACATGCAACACAGGTGCCTGAACCATGGCAGCTACGGAAGTACAATAATCTGCACTTCTTGCATCATCAAAATCGGTTGTAAACCCAATCTGGTTATTGATAACAAAATGCATCGTTCCGCCGGTATAATATCCCCTCAAATGGCACATTTGTAATATTTCATACACAATACCCTGACCCGCTACAGAAGCATCTCCATGAATTAATATGGGTAATATCTTTCCAAAATTGCTATGATACATTACATCTGCTTTTGCTCTTGCAAAACCCAGCACTACCGGATCAACCGCTTCCAGGTGAGAAGGGTTTGGCATTAATTTGAGGTGTAAGGTTTTATCGTTACTTGTCTGCACCTCACTCCCATAACCCATATGGTATTTCACATCTCCACTACCCATAGTCTGGTCAATGGTTGCGGTTCCTTCAAACTCGCTAAATATCTGTTCATAGGTTTTACCCATGATATTGGCTAATATATTCAACCTGCCTCTATGGGCCATTCCTATCACCACTTCTTCCACTTCATTTTCCGCCGCTTCATTTAAAATGGCATCCAATGCCGCAATGGTAGTTTCCCCACCCTCCAGTGAAAATCTTTTCTGCCCGATATATTTGGTATGCAGAAACTTTTCAAACATGACTCCCTGGTTCAGTTTTTCCAGGATACGTTTCTTTTTCTCAATACCCAATGGATTTGAAAATCCTTTTTCCATTTCATTGGTAAGCCAGTCGATTTTTTTCTGATCTCCTACATATTTGAACTCAATCCCTACATTAGCAGCATAGGTTTTTTGCAGATGTGCCAGAATATTTCTAAGGGTAGTAGTACCCATTCCTATCAGGTTGCCTGCATGACAGGGAGTATCGAGATCAGCATCAGACAATCCAAAAAAAGTCAGGTCCAGGTTAGCTCCCCTGTCTTTTCTTGCCCTGATAGGATTCGTTTTTGCCAATAAATGACCTTTATTCCGATAGCCGAGTATTAAACGGTATACGTTGATTTCTTTCATCCAGTCAACCCCAGAATCTTGGGCAGTACCCTGTTCAGCAGGGTTACTGGCAGCAGAACCATTGGATACTGCAAAATCGTAGCCATCAAAGAACTTTTTCAGGTCTGGATCTATGCTGGCAGGGTCTTTTAGGTACTGGTTATACAGACTTTCAATATAAGCCGGGTGAGAATTGGTTATGTACGAGAAATCCTTCATTGGGTGCTTTTATGCAAATTTTGGTTGAAACGGATAGCAAATATCGGTCATTGAAGGCAGAAAACAGGTCATATTTTAGTTACAAAACCGGCCTGTTTTGCCCCAAAACCCCAGTTTTTTACATTTTTTTTACTTTTAATTTTCATCTTTCGTTCCCAGTCCTTACCTTTGCCGTCCTGAAAAAAACAGAACATGGCAAACCATTCAGCTACAAAGAAAGATGTGAGACAAGCCGCAAAGCGTCGTGATCGTAACCGTTACTACGGTAAAACGACTCGTAATGCGATACGTGAACTCAAAACCAATACAGAGAAAAAGGTTTACGAAGAGCAGTTACCTGATGTGGTTTCTATGATCGATAAACTGGCAAAACGAGGCATTATTCATAAGAATAAAGCTGCAAACCTGAAAAGTAAATTGACTAAGAAAGCAAGTACTATCGCTTAGTATTTGTTCCGAATCATATAATAAAAGCCGGTCATTCAACTGATCGGCTTTTTTTATGCTTAAATAGAGGAGCTTACTGTATGTAATGTGATGGTAAAGCAGTTGATATTATTTGCCAAAGCGGTATAGGCAATTTTCCCTTTGTGGATCGTGATAATCCGATCAATAATAGCTAGTCCCAGCCCAAAGCCCTTCGATTTCAAAGCATTTTGTCCACGGTAAAACGGCACCATTATTTTTTCCACTTCTTCAGGTTGCAATTGTGGACCAACACTCTCAATATATACCCGAACTTCATTCCCTAGTGATTCCAGATTGATATCTACCTTCTGATCGATAGAATACAAATAGGCATTTTTCAACAGGTTAATAAATGCTGATTTTAGCAAACTCTCATTGCCTTGTATAATAAAGTCACTATCGTTTTCAGGTAGTGTGGTAAATGCCAGGTTCACGGTAAGTCCGGGAAACATCCGATTGGCATTACTAACCGTTTCATACAATATCTCATCAATCCGCAATTGTGGCCATTCCTGTGCAAAACCCATCTGCTCGTATTGCGAAATCAGCAGTAAAGAATTGGTCAATTCAATTAATTCCTGTTGTTCTTCTTTTAAAGAGATTAATAACTCCTTATAATCCTGCTCTCCCATTTCTTTGTCCAAAGCCGATTCTGTTTGGGATAACATGGTTGCCAATGGGGTTCTCAACTCATGCGATGCATGGTAAACAAAGCTTTTCTGAAACTCGTACGACTTATTCATTCTTTCCAGCATCGCATTAAAATTCTTGGCTATCTCACTGATCTCATCTTTTGTATTGGTCACTTCCAGCCGCTGGTTAAGGTTTTGCAGTGTGGTTTTGGTCATTTGCACACTAAGTTTTGTAAGAGGCAAAAAAGCTTCCCGTACAAAAACAAATGAGATAAAAGCGGTTAATAAAAGTCCGGCTATAAATACCACGGTAAGTATAATCTTCAGATTATCCTGCTTTTCAAAACCTGGTTTATCCAATCCGGTAGCAATTACAATCCTTCCTTCCTGTTTCAGGAATATGCCAACATGCTGGTATTGATTTTCAGAAAACCATTGGTATTCATTTTGCCGTTTAATTTTATTGAGAATATCAGGCTCTATGCTGAACCGAAGAGTATCCGGCAATTTTTGGATTAGCTTTCCGCTGGTATCCAATATAACCACCTGCTCATCATACAACGTACTATTGTGCAGTACTTTGGTAAGCATTTCAGAAGCAATTTCTTTAGGATCGGAAATATGAGAAATGGTATTGGCAAATTCCAGCCCCTCAATTTTTACTCGTCCATAAAAATCTTCTTCCCGGTAACTATAATTGAGAAAATAGATAGTGATAGAAGAACTAATCAGGATGATAGCCACAAAGAAAGTAAACAGGAGTGCAAAACGTAATTTCAGGTTCATTGCACCAGCGGTTTATTTTATATAATAACCAAAACCTGGTTTTGTATGTATCAATTTTACCGGGAAGGGTTTATCTATCTTATTGCGCAGAAAACTAATGTATACTTCTATTGTGTTGGTGCCTGTATCAAAACTAAGGTCCCAAACTTTCTCCAGTATCTCCTGTTTGGAAATCACCCTTCCTTTATTTCTGGCGAGTAATACCAGTAATGTAAATTCTTTGGCTGTCAGGTTAATATTGGTACCACTTCTCACCACAGTCTTATTTAAGAAATCGATCTGCATATCTTCCACATCAATTTTATCGGATACCGTAGGCAATTCAGACCTTTTCAGAAAAACCTTTACTCTGGCAAATAATTCAACGAAATGAAAAGGTTTGGTTATATAATCATCTGCGCCCAGGTTGAATGCTTCTACTTTGTCATGTATTTCGCCTGCAGCACTCAACATGATAATGGGTATTTTTTTATTGGAGCTTCGAAACTCATTACATAGCGAAAAGCCGTTTTTATAAGGCAGGTTAATATCTAATAAAACCAGGGAGTAGGTATTTAGTCCAAAAAGGCGGGAAGCTTCTGCCCCATCAACGGCCAAATCTGTTGCATATCCATGCCTGATCAGTTCTTCCTGTATCACTTTCGCCAGCTTTATCTCATCCTCAACCAATAATATTTTATAGCTGTTTTCCATTTCCATATGTGCATTTGAGCCTTAAAGTAAGGAAAAAAAAACTGGTTTCTAATCAGCAAGCCCTATCTGAAGCCAGATAATAAGTCATCAGAAGCTAAAATTAAGGTTTTAGAAATCCGGGGATCAGGTATTTTCTCCCGCTCTGGTAACCAAAAAGGAAATGATGTGATTCCATGCAAACTATGATAGAGCTAAGGGCCTGTCAATAAAGGGTTTGCCTGTAATTTTCTTTCTGAAACAAGGTTACAAAAATAATCAGGGCATCTCGGCGGATACGCAAAACGGATTTTTAAAAGAAAGTTAATCTTTTAAAAATCCGTTCAAAATGTCTCGAATAAAAGGTATTTGGGTAATCTGCCCGATCAAATTATTCAGCTATTCTCTTTACTTCACCACTACCTGAAATACTTTGTTTGATGGTGGCCGCCCCTTTATAATAAACAGATCCAACTCCTGCAATATTGATATCAAGATTCAAATCTGCGAACACTTTCACATTCCCGCTTCCTGCAATTCTCACTTTTGCATTTTCTGCTTTTAGTCCATCTGCGTTATAATCGCCCACACCACTGATTTGGATGCTTTCATCTCTGGTTTCTCCGTTCACTGTCATGGTTCCACTACCGGCAATCTCTGCCTGAATTTTTGGGGTATTTACTTCCAGATTCATATCGCCACTCCCGGCAATTTTCAAAACAAGCTTATCTCCGCCTGAAAATTTTGTTTTGCCAATAATATTACCACTACCCACTAATTGAATTTCCTCCAATTTATCTGTAGTGATATACACTTTCAACTCATGGTCGGAAGAAAAACCTACATGATCTCTTGACTTGATTACCAAAAAACCATTTTCTTCAGCCGTAATAATATAGGGAAGGAGATTTTCATCCGCTTCTACTTTTACAGAAGTAGTGGGTCCCTGGGTAATTTCCACATCGTAACTACCTAGTAATTTGATTTTTCCAGCCTTGCTTACGGACCGATCCTCGGAGCTTAATATCCCATTGCCCTTGATCTGCCGGCAAGAAGACCCTAACAGAATAGCCAGGGCCAAAAAAAGGTAAATACGTTTCATAGTTAGGTTTTGTGGTTGTAAGATAGCGAAAACCCCATTTCCCGCATAGCCGTTCCCGTTGATTTCTTAACCGTTTGTCAGGCTTTAGTACCATAAAAATTTCTGTTACCTTCGTTTCCATGACAGAAAAGATACTTATCCTTGATTTTGGCAGCCAGTTCACCCAATTGATTGCCCGGGCAGTTAGAGAAGCCAATGTATTTTGTGAAATCATTCCTTACCAAAAAGCGTTCACATTTGAACCAGGTCTGAAAGGGATTATCCTGAGCGGCTCCCCTTTTAGTGTTAACGAGGAAAATGCGCCCACCGTAGATATTGCCGATTTTATTCAAAAAGTACCGGTTTTAGGCGTTTGTTATGGAGCACAGTTAACGGCCAAACTAATGGGTGGTAAAGTTGATAAATCGAATAAAAGGGAATATGGAAGGGCAAAACTGCAAAAAAGGAAAGAAGATATTCTCTTAAAAAATGTGGCCGATGATTCACAGGTATGGATGAGTCATAGTGATTCAATTACTTCTCTGCCAGAAGGATTCGAAATACTCGCTATTACAGATAGTATTCCTGTAGCCGCATTCAAAAAAACCGGAACGGAAGCCAAACCCCTTTATGGCATCCAGTTTCATCCTGAAGTATATCACTCCACCGAAGGAAAAAAAATCATCAATAATTTCCTGATCGATATTTGCGGATGCAGCGGAAGCTGGACTCCCTCACATTTCATTACCAATACTGTTGCAGAACTAAAAGAAAAAATTGGTAACCGAAAAGTAATTATGGCATTAAGTGGTGGCGTGGATAGTACTGTTGCTGCAACCCTGATCAGTCGCGCCATTGGCGATAACCTGTTTGGGATTTTTGTTGACAATGGAGTTTTAAGAAAAGGCGAATTTGAACAAGTGCTGGAAACCTACAAACAATTGCAGTTGAATGTAAAAGGCGTTGATGCCAAAGAATATTTCTATACAAGACTGGCAGGTAAATCTGATCCGGAAGAGAAAAGAAAAGTGATTGGGAAAAGCTTTATCGAAATTTTTGATAGGGAAGCCCATTTATTGACGGGTATAGATATGCTTGGACAAGGAACCATTTATCCGGATGTAATAGAGAGTGTAAGTGTTCATGGCCCTTCGCAAACCATCAAATCGCACCACAATGTTGGAGGCCTCCCTGATACGATGAAACTGGAACTGGTAGAACCATTGCGTTATCTTTTTAAAGATGAGGTAAGAAAAGTAGGGCTTGAACTGGGCATACCTGCGGATATGATCAATCGTCACCCGTTTCCAGGCCCGGGTCTGGCTATCCGAATTTTAGGAGAAGTAACCGAGGAGAAAGTAAAACTCTTACAGGATGCAGATCATATTTATATACAGGGATTAAAAGACCATCATTTGTATACAGCCGTATGGCAGGCGGGCACCATTCTCCTGCCTGTAAAAAGTGTAGGGGTAATGGGTGATGAAAGAACCTATGAATTTACAGTTGCCCTGCGTGCGGTAACTTCTGTGGATGGGATGACGGCCGATTGGGCACACCTTCCCTATGAATTTTTGGCAACTATTTCCAATGAAATCATTAATAATGTGAAAGGGATTAACCGGGTGGTATATGATATCAGCAGCAAACCTCCGGCTACAATTGAGTGGGAGTAGATTGTCATTTACCTTGTATTGAAAAGAACTTGTATGCAACTGATCAAACGTTTCTTCTTGTTTATCGTAATCGTTTGTTGCGGACGCATTTGCTTTGCCCAATTACCTGCAAAAACACCAATGAAGATTGCTGTATTTGCACCTATTTATCTTGACTCCGCATTTGCGGATGGTAATTATAAACTCGGGAATGCCAATCTTCCCCGTCAAATGGTGGCTGGTCTCGATTTCTATAATGGTGTTATGCTGGCCATAGATTCATTGAATAAAGAACAGGTACCGATAACCGTTTTGTTTTACGATACTAAAAGCAGTACTCTTCCATTACAAAAACTGGTAGCAGGTGATGAACTGAAAGAAGTTTCTTTATTGATCGCTTCCTTTAATAATCGCAGTGATATCAAGCCCTTGGCTGATTTGGCCTTACAAATGAAAATACCCCTGATTTCTTCTACTTATCCAAATGACGGAGGTATTACCGGCAATCCATTTTTTGCCATGGTAAACCCAACACTCAAAGCACATCTGGAAGCAATTTACCGGTACCTGCATAAAACGTATCCTACAGAAAAAATGACTCTATTCAGAAGAAATGGGGCTATTGAGGATATGATTGAACAAGTGATTACTGACATGAATAAAAAAACACCCGGACTGCCTTTAAAAATAAATACGATAAACCTTCCCGATAGTTTTACTGTGGCACAGGTGACAGAAACCCTGGATAGTGCCAAACAAAATATTCTGATTTGTGGCAGTCTGGATGAAGAATTTGGAACAGAATTGAGTAAAGCTTTGGCCGCATCCCGCAATTACAAAACTATTTCCATGGGTATGCCTACCTGGGAAGGAATCAGGGATATCAGTAAGAATATTGAAGTTATATATACATCTCCCTTTAATTTTTTGAGGAACGATAAACTCTTGTTTGACCTCTTCAGCAAATACAAAGCTAAATATTCGGGAAGACCGAATGATATGTTTTTCAAAGGTTTTGAATCCATGTATCATTTCAGTAAACTACTGGTTAAATATCCAACAGGAATCATCAAAGCATTATCTGATAAGGATTTCAAATTGTTTAATGAATTCGACTTTCAGCCCATCAGATCCGGTAAGCAAAGCAATTCGATTGATTATCTGGAAAACAAGAAAATTTATTTTATTAGAAAAATGGATGGGTTGGTGAAATCGGTTAACTAATTTTTTCTTGCATACTAAGGCACAAAGGCACGGTTGGTTGAGAAGTAAATGAAGTAGCATTTTACTAATTCAATGGGGAGATTCATGGACTTATCAATAAAACTGAGTTCCTATATACAAATGCCTCAAAACCGTGCCTTTGTGCCTTGGTGTGAGATTTAAATTGCATACACCCACCAGGCGGGAGTTTCATCTTAATACCAGATTTTATTCGTAAATTTGAATGGCAATTACTTTTATGCAAAAAGAACAGGATATCTGGGAATTTGTTCAGGAAAATAAAGCTTTACTTCAAGAGTATTTCGATGTAAGGGTCCGGATTTTCAAGCTTGAGATGATACAAACCACCGCAAGTATTGCCGGGATATTAACCTGGCTGATTGTTTCACTTTTCATGTTTTTTTTACTACTTTTTTTTGCAGGAATCACATTGGGTATCTGGCTTTCTCATTTACTCAACTCGTATGTAGGAGGTTTTGGTATTACAACCCTGATACTTTTATTCGTAGTGATCATATTAGCTATCTATAGAAAAAAAATATTTATTAATCCTGTTATACAGGTGATGATCAAACAATCCTTGAAATGAGCGGCAGTTCGCATATACAACCCATTACTGATCTCAACAGTTTACAGTTTGAAATAGACAGACTGTACGATAAAAAAGAGGAGATTGAACAAACACTTTCACAAAACTTAGTGTATCTGCAAAAGGATTATCCGCACATGATTCGCAGAACGATTTTCAAAAAAGCCGGATACAACGAAACCTCTCCTGTTCTGCAAACTATTCTATTGCTACCCAAAGTGCAGGAATTACTAAGCAAACTAAGCGAAAAACTCTCCGCTAAAATTGGCGCTGTTTTACTTAGATGGTTTGATAAGTTGACGCAATGAAACCTACAGATACTGAGGGGCATAGAGTGATTACGCAATGGCTGACTGCGAAAGGCTTGTATGCTTTTCCGTTTCAGGAGCAAACCTGGCAGCAAATATTAGAAAGCAATAGCGGTTTGGTAAATGCGCCAACAGGATGCGGGAAAACTTATTCGGTATTCATCGGAGCCATTATCCAATTCATCAATGAGCATCCAAAAGATTTTCGTTCTAAAAAAAGCAATGGTCTTCAGTTAATCTGGATCACCCCCCTACGGGCCTTAGCAAAAGATATCGGCAGGGCTATGGAAGAAGTGATCAGCGAATTGGGTATGCAATGGCAAATAGGGATTCGCAATGGTGATACGCATACTTCAGAAAGAGTGAAACAGAAAAAAAATATGCCGGAGGTATTGATTATTACCCCGGAAAGTCTTCACCTCTTGCTCGCACAAAAAAATTATCCGGCTATTTTTCAAAACCTCCGCATCATCGCTATAGATGAATGGCATGAACTATTGGGAAGCAAAAGAGGTGTTCAGGTGGAATTGGCCATTAGCCGAATCATAAATAGTGAATACCTTTTCGATAAACAACCCTGTATTTGGGGCATCAGTGCTACAATTGGTAATCTTGCAGAAGCAAAGGATGTATTACTCTCTCCGCTCAGAAAAAAAGGGATCATCATTTCAGCAAAAATGGATAAACAGATCCAGGTTGAGTCGATACTTCCTAATGAAATTGAGAATTATCCCTGGGCAGGTCACCTGGGAATTAAACTGGCGGAAAAATTAATTCCAATCATTGAAAAAAGTAAGACCACCCTCATCTTCATCAATACCCGTGGCATGAGTGAAACCTGGTACCAAACCTTACTCACTGTAGCGCCACAACTGGCTGGCGCCATAGCCTTGCACCATGGAAGTATTGAACCCGAACTGCGTTTATGGGTAGAAGAATCCCTGCACACCGGAAAACTTAAAGCCGTGGTTTGCACTTCAAGCCTGGACCTGGGCGTTGATTTTAGACCCGTTGATACCGTGATCCAGGTAGGGTCACCAAAAGGAGTAGCCCGATTTCTGCAACGTGCCGGAAGAAGTGGTCATGCACCGGGCGAAATCAGTCGCATTTATTTTTTACCCACCCATTCTTTAGAACTGGTTGAAGTTGCCGCCCTAAAACAAGCCATCAAAGAGCAATCTATTGAGAGCCGTGAGCCTATGTTACTTTGTTTTGATGTATTACTTCAATTCCTATGCACATTAGCCATTGGCGATGGATTTAATCCGGATACCCTGTTTACCGAAATAAAAAGTACTTATTGTTTTTCTGATATCACAGAATCAGAGTGGCAGGAACTATTACAGCATATCAGTCATGGAGGAAAAGCCTTACAACAATATGATGAATTTAAAAAAGTGGAGATAGAAGATGGGCTATATAGCATGAAGAGCCGTCGTCTGGCCATGCGCCACCGGATGCATATTGGCACCATTGTCAGTGATGCGATGCTGAAAGTAAAACTGATGAATGGTGGATTTATCGGAGTTATTGAAGAATGGGTTATCAGTCGGTTGGAGCCAGGTGATGTATTTACACTTGCAGGAAGAAACCTCGAGCTGGTCATGATGAAAGAGATGACCGTAATGGTTCGAAAATCATCTGCTAAAAAATCTATTGTGCCTTCCTGGATGGGTGGAAGAATGAGTTTAACTGCCAATCTGGGTCATATATTGAGACAAACTTTTAATAAGGCGCTAATTGATGAAGAGGAAGTAGAATTAAAAAGTCTGCATTCACTCTTTAGTTTACAAAAAAGTCTTTCACATATTCCGCGTGATAATGAATTATTGATTGAGCAGATAGAAGACAAAGATGGTTATCACCTGCTTGTATATCCTTTTGAAGGGCGACAGGTGCATGAAGCCATGAGTGCGATTCTTGGATATCGGATCGGGCAGCTTACTCCCATTAGTTTTTCCATTTCCATGAATGATTATGGATTTGAATTATTAAGCGATCAACCCATTCCCGTTGATGACAGTAATGCAAGGGAGCTTTTTAGTACAGAAAATTTGCTGACAGATATCCAGAAAAGTATGAATAGCACAGAAATGGCCAAAAGAAAATTTCGGGATATAGCGGTGATAGGCGGGCTGATTTTTCAGGGTATGCCGGGGGAACATAAAAAAGCCCGGCATTTACAATCATCGGCTTCTTTGCTATTCAAGGTATTGGCAGAGTATGATCAGAATAATATATTATTAAGGCAGGCATACCAGGAAGTAATGGTACAACAAATGGATGAAGTAAGGCTGAGGCTTGCCTTACAAAGAATTACCGCCAGTAAGATCATTATAACATTTCCAGAAAAAATTACCCCTCTTTCCTTTCCTATTATTGTAGACGGATTAAACAGAAATAATCTATCATCAGAAAAAATTGAGGATCGGGTTAAAAAAATGCAAAACCAATTGGAGAAAAATGGGTTCTAATCATTTTCTCTGCTGCGAAAAGTGTTTTAAAAACCAGGGGTATTGACAGATATCAATTTTTTTACCGCAGAGTAACTAAGTACCAGAGTTTTCGCAGAGAGTTAAGCTTGATTCAGTTCCCTTTTTTCCATTTTTATTTATCATCCTGCCAAATCATATTGTACAAGTCACTATCTTTATTTTTTAACATGACTGCCCCTACTCAATACTTAATTAACGAAAATACATTCTGGCTATCTGCGCAACGCTGTATTTTTTGGCAGGAGCAGGAAGCCTTGATTTTATCTGATCTTCATTTTGGCAAAACCGGTCATTTCAGAAAAAATGGGATTGCGGTTCCAACGGGTATCTATAAAGAAGACCTGCAAAGACTGTTTGAGCAGATCAGCTATTTTACACCCAAGAAGATCATAGCCGTAGGCGATCTTTTTCATAGTGAAGCCAATAAAGAACTGGAGTTTTTTCTAAAATGGCGAAACGATTTTCCGGCGATTGATTTTATACTGGTTATGGGCAATCATGATATACTGGATGCCAGCTGGTACCAAAAAGCTGGGATCAGTGTAAAGGAAGGGATCTATACATTGGATGGTTTTGATTTTGTACATGATCCGGCAGATATAGACCCCAACCAATCTGCGAAGCATTTTATCTTTTCAGGACATCTGCATCCTGGAATAAGTATCAAAGGACTTGGCAAACAAAGCCTGCGATTCCCCTGTTATTATTTTTCAGGTACCCAGGCCATTCTACCTGCTTTTAGTAAATTCAGCGGGTTGGCAATGATCAAGCCTAAAAAGCAGGATACTATTTTTGCTATTGTTGATGAAAAGCTAATCAATATCTAATCCATCAAATGCTTAAGATAGCTTATTCGCCTATTTACGCACATCCTTTGCCAGAGGGACATCGGTTTCCTATGCTGAAATATGAATTGATACCGGAGCAACTCTTGCATGAAGGCACGATCACTAAAGAAAATTTGTTTGTTCCTTTACCCTGTGAGGAAGAAATTATTTTACTGACACACGATAAGTTGTATCTGCATAAATTAATCAATCAACATTTATCCGCATCAGAACAAAGGAAGATCGGTTTTCCACATTCACCTGCCTTAACAGAAAGGGAATTGATCATTACCCAGGGAACCATCGATTGTTGTCATTTTGCGTTTGAGCAGGGCATTGCATTAAATATAGCTGGTGGAACACATCATGCTTTTCGTGAAAGAGGAGAAGGGTTTTGTTTATTAAACGATATGGCTGTAGCAGCCAATTATTTATTACAAAAAAAACTGGCGAGCAGAATCCTGATCATTGATCTGGATGTTCACCAGGGGAATGGAACGGCAAAAATATTTGAACATGAAAAAAGGGTATTCACTTATAGCATGCATGGTGAACACAATTATCCATTTCACAAAGAAAAATCGGACCTGGATATCCCTTTAAAAGACGGGGTAGACGGAACAACTTATCTGAACCTGCTGGCAGAGGACCTGCCTTATCTATTAAGAAAGGTAAAACCGGATTTTGCTTTTTATTTATCAGGAGTAGATGTATTACAAACAGATAAATTCGGCAAACTAAAATTAACACTGGAAGATTGTAAAGAAAGAGATCAGTTGGTATTGGGCTATCTAAAAGCAGCAGGGATTCCAGTTACAGTTGCTATGGGTGGTGGATATTCTCAGGATATCAAAATAATTGTAGAAGCCCACTGCAATACATTTCGGGTAGCCAAAGATCTTTTCGAGTAATTATATGGGATAGTCTAAAAAATAACCCCGGTATTTCTCCGGGGTTATTATCAGTTTAGTTTTCTTTTCAGTGTACTCACTTGTTCCTGCAGGTTATTCACCATTCCAGCCAGTTGGTTTACATCCCATCTGGGACCCATATTGGCTTTCTGTAGAATGTATACTGCTTTCCATACTTCCAGTACATCTTCCGCATTTACATTATAGGGTTCATATTGCGGGTTATCACTTAACAGTGTGATCTTATTTTTTACACGGTTATTTTTAATGATCCGTTTATACACCACTCCTTCATTTTTTGATAATACCACATAGGTATTGCTGTTCTTTACATCTTCCAGATCATCTACTTTTTCTCCTACAATCACACTACCACTAGGTGTAGGTAACATACTATCGCCAATGATTTCAAATGCACGGTATTGACCGGGAGCCAGCATGGGTAAGGTAAATGTATTCAGCTCATCAATAAATTCAGGATCACCATAGCCCGCTAAATAACCGGCTGCTGCTTTTACGGGTACAAAACGTACTTCCGCTACTTCGGCTACCATTTTCATCTGGCGTCTTTTTTCAAGATAGCTGACTGCTTTGGGAGCGGAGAGATCCTTGAACAGGAAATCTTCCAGACTCAGTTTAAAGATATTACAGATCACTTCCATTACTTCCAGGCGTGGTTCTGCACGCTCTTCTTCATAAGCACCAATCAATGATCTTTTGATTTTGAGTTTGTTGGCAAACTCTTCCTGCGTCCAGCCACGCAGCTTGCGCAGATATCTTAAATTTTTTCCGGCGTTTGACATAGCTAACTGATTTAGTTAGCAATTTACTAACATTTTTAGCTAATTGCCAAATTTATTTTCATTTTTTAGGATTTTTTACCCATTCAACAAGTTTTTCAGGTGGTTTTACAGCCATTCAGTACTTTCCTTTCCCAAAACAATGGCAACATGAGAAAATCGCTACTATCGATTCTGTTAATCAGCTATTTCTTTACACAGGCACAAACCAAATCACTCTGGTCTGACGACCTGATCTTAACGCCTGAAAAATCGAATTTCGAAAAAACTTCTACCTATGGAGATGTGATGAACTTCATCAATGCCATCAAAGGAAAAAGTCCTTATATACAAATCAGTACACTGGGCAAAAGTCCCATGGGTAAAGACATTCCCATTGTTATCTTATCTAACCCATCCGTTAGTACACCCGAACAAGCCAAAGCATCCGGCAAACCTGTGGTGTACATTCAGGGAAATATTCATGCTGGTGAAGTAGAAGGAAAAGAAGCCGTGATGATGATGATACGCGATATCCTGTTAGGCAATAAATTAAGTTTACTCGATAACCAGATTATTCTGTTTGTTCCTATCTACAATTCAGATGGCAATGATAAGATGGCTAAGGGCTTAAGGCCTACCCAGGAGAATAGTCCATTGGAAACAGGGGAAAGAGAAAACGGCCAGGGTCTGGATCTTAACAGGGATGGTATTAAAATGGAAGCACCTGAAACAGCCGGACTGGTACAAAATATAATTACTGCCTGGGACCCACAAATGAGTGTTGACCTGCATACCACCAATGGAACCTGGCATGCCTATTCACTTACCTGGGCACCCAGTTATCTTTATGCAGGTGAGCCGGGTACTTATCATTATACCAATGATGTGATGTTACCCGCTATTACGCAAAAAATAAAAGATACGTATGGAATGTTCTTTGGCCCTTATGGCGATTACAATACAAGAGAAGGATGGCCGGTAAAGAATTTTTATACCTATAATCACCATCCCCGATATATCGTTAACCAGTTTGGTTTGCGTAACCGTATGGCTATTTTGAGTGAGGCATTTGCGCATGAACGTTTTTATCAGCGCATTTATAGTACTTACACATTTGTATATGAGATCCTGGATTATTGTAATAAACATGGCAAAGAAATCATGCAGATCAATCATGATGCGGATCTTGCTGCAGTAAAAAATGTGTTGGATAATGCAGGCAAAGTAAAAAAAGGGGTTCGGTATAAAATGGTTCCCACTGCTCAAAAACTGAATGGGTTCCGCACGTATGATTATACCCCTTTCTTCAGAGCCGATGGGAGTAAAACACTGGTGAAAAAAGGAAATATCGTTACCTACGACAGTGTGACCTATTATGGAGAATTCAAAGATACCGTGCAAAGTACCCTGCCTCGTGGTTATATCATTCCTGCAGCACAGTCCGCAATAGCAGATCAATTAATCAAACAAGGTGCTACGGTAACCAAACTGGAAAAGGATGAAAAACTGAGCGGAGAAATCTTTACAGTAGAAAAATATGATCGATCCACCCGAAAATTCGAAGGACATAATATGGCTTCCGCTGAAGGAAAATTTGAAGCAGCTACCCGTATCGCCAAAAAAGGAGATTATATTGTTGATCTGGCCCAGCCTCTTGCTAACCTGATTTTTTATATGCTGGAACCACAATCAGATGATGGTTTACTTACCTGGAATTTCTTTGATAGTTATTTCGACCAGAATGGTGTAAGCACCAAACCCGTTGAGTTCCCAATCTTCAAATATTTCTCTTTGCCAGTTCCTCCTAAAGAAAAAACTAAGGCAAAGAAAAAAAGCTAATCAAATTCTAAACCTCCCTAACCGTGCCTTTGGCCTTGGTGAGCAATCAAATCTCACACCAAGACACAAAGGCACGGTTTTTTATCTTCAGTAGCCACTACAAAAACCTTGTTTAACATCTCTAAAAAAGATCTTAATCGTATCTTGCATGCATGGCAAAAGCAAAAACGAAAAAAAAGCGCCAACCTGTTATCCTCATCACCAACGATGATAGTGTAAATGCACCCGGTATCCGTGCATTGGTAGAAGCTGTAAAAGGATTGGGCAAGATTATTGTAGTGGCACCTGATAAGCCACAGAGCGGTATGGGACATGCCATTACCATTGGTCACCCGCTGCGTTTACAGAAAGTAAACCTGTTTGAAGGAGTAGAAGCTTATGCGTGTAGCGGAACACCTGTAGATTGCGTAAAACTGGCAGTAGATAAAGTAATTCATGATAAACCCGATATCTGTTTAAGTGGTATTAACCATGGAGCCAATCATTCTATAAATGTGATCTATTCGGGTACTATGTCTGCTGCATTGGAAGCCTCAATTGAAAGTATCCCAAGTATTGGCTTCAGTTTATTGGATATGAGTATTGATGCAGATTTTACTGCGGCTAAAAAATATGCCCGCATATTGGTAGAGCAGGTACTTGGGAGTAAACTCAAAGAAAAACATCTCTGTCTGAATGTGAATATTCCCAAGGGAGATGATAAGCTGATTAAAGGCATCAAAATATGCCGGCAGGCTTATGCCAAATATGAAGAAGAATTTGATGAACGTAAAGATCCGAGTGGAAGACGGTATTACTGGCTAACAGGCGAGTTCCTGAATTTTGATAAGGGAAGAGATACTGATGTATGGGCATTGACTAACAGCTATGTTAGCGTTGTGCCTGTGCAATTTGACCTGACCAATTACGAGCTGAAAAAGAAACTGGAAACCAACTGGAAATACTGATGCTGAAAAGAGATAACCTGAAACTGGGACTAGTACTGGGGTTCCTTGCCCCATTGATTGGATTTACGGCTTATTACCTGACTAGGTTCCGGCTATTTACTGTAAAAGAATATTTACAGGTTTTATTGATGGAGAAATCACTATTATCAGGCGTGATCAGTTTATCATTGATTGTAAATGCCGTAATATTTACGATCTATATAAATACTCAAAAAGATAAAACCGCTTCAGGAATTTTTATTGCCACCTGTATTTATGGAGTACTGGCCTTAATTTTTAAATGGTTTGCCTAATTTTTTCTGCTACTGAGTACTCCCCCTCCGGTTCCGTTTAATTGCGCTTCTAATGAGAATTTATAGTGTTTGAGTGCGCGTACAATATCTTCTGCAATTTCCTGCTGCCCTTCTTCGCTGGTGATATAAGCTTCTTCATCGGGCTCTGAAAGAAACCCTACTTCTATTAAGATGGCTGGCATGGCTACTGCCTGTAAAACCCAGATTCCTTTTTCATCTCTTTGCTTGGCACCACGACTAACCCTTCCTGCTTTTACAAACTCTTCTTCTACTGCTTCAGCCAACCTCCTGCTTCTCTGCGCATATTCATGGGTGCGAACAGAATTGATCATCTTCATGGCCGGATTATCAGACTTGTCAATGATCAGCATGGCCGTATCACTGAAATTATTCTCCATCAGGGCTTCCTCTTTATCCTTGGTTTTACCAACTCCCCAAATATAGGTTTCCGTTCCTTTTGCAGGGTTAGGGGTTGTCCAGGTATGGTATTCAGGCACTTTCTTAGTAACCTTCTTGCCTTTCCGAGTTACCGTTTTAGTAGTATACCCTATAATCTCTTTATGGGTAATGCGGTTAACATCATTACAATGGATGGAGATAAACAGGTCACCCTTGGCGGCATTGGCTTTATTAGCCTTTACAATGGGGCTATTATATTCATCCGTTGTGCGTGTCATGATTACTTCTACATCGGGGATCTCCTGATTGATTACAGTCTGTAATTTCAATGCGATAGCCAGGGCCACATCCTTTTCTTCGGCAATTTTACCGGATGCACCATAGAATTTACCCGCAGCTGCGGGGCTACCACCATGCCCTGCATCCACCACAATCCGCCGAAGAGGGTGCTTTTGGGGTTTATTGGTTTGACCGATAACCTGCAGTGAACCGATACAAAAGAGGGCCAAAAAACTAATAACTGTATTTCTGTACATCAGGCTTATCCGTTAAGGGGTATATTAAAAACGATAAACTTGTTGGTTTATTTTTTCAATATTACTACAAATCGGGGGAAGCCAGCTATTGGAATGGATGATTTATGCTCGATTTAGCATATAAAACTGTTTATCCTTTATCATTATTATGGATTCAGGCTGACCATCAGGTACTGATTTATTGATTTACATTTTATCAGGTTCAGAAGGAAATATTCCTTTGCCTCTTAAATAAGGATATTCGTTATAGATTAGTTGAGTATACAAAATATCTAATTTTTGCAGGCACTTATGAACTCCCAATCTCATCAGAAGCTGGCACCTGAGATCATATTATTCTCCAAAATATTTAATCAGATTCTCTTAATCGAATTTGTCTTACCCTACATTGCCAAAAAAGTAATAGACTGTTTATGTATTGATTTTACATTAATCCCGTTCTGAATTGCAGGTTTCCAATTCGGGCCTTTTTTAATTACCCTTTCAGCTTCTTCCTTAGTGCCATAACCAGGATCATTTATTGCTTTTATATTACTTAGTTCTCCATTTTTATCAACCAGAAAAGAGACGATTACCGTGTATCTGCCTGGAGGGCCACCGTTATTTTTGACTAAATCTCTTTGTAGATTACGCTCCAGATATTTTACCCAGGCAGATAAACCTCCAGGGAATTCTGCTGGAGTAATTACTTCTGTAAAGACCTTATCCATATCAGATATGTGCTTAGTATCTAGCTTACTATTTTCTTTACCTGGAACTGCCTCAGATTTTAAAGCTCTCATTTCTATGGGTTTTGTCTTTATCTCTACTACCCCATTTCGTGCGTCGAGACCATATTTTTCAACTGCCGATTGATTTTTAATAATATTAATCGAATCAATATTATTTTGGTTTACTCGCATACCAATATTTGCTTTTACCCCATCCACTATAAATAAAGGCGGATTGGTAAAAGGTTTCCCTGATGAATCACCGATTATATAAAAAGATTCAGGATTAGGCGATTTCTTTTTTGTTATAATTTCAACTACCCCATATTTTCCTTCTTCTCCATATTTTACAATGGCTGAGCTATCTTTTAATACATTTATTCTTTCTATATCTGACGGATTGAGATCATGTAAAACATTCGTATCCTTTCTTATTCCATCTACTAAATAAATAACCTTATTAAAGGAAAATTGCTTGGCGCTATTAAGTTGTAGGGGAGTATTTGATGCTATCCCTTTATTTTGCAATTTTATTGAATCCAGTTTTTTAACTAAAGTATCTGTTGCCTTCAAATGCTTAATATCAGCATTCTCCATTTTTATTACATTAATCACTTTCTCAACAACTGAACCCACAGAAAGTGTTTTAATTGCTCGCTGTTCCTTATTTCTAAAAGCAAATAATACGACAACTATTATCAGTAATGGCAATACAATCACTCTCCGCATATAGCTGAATCTCGGATTACGTTGATTGTTCAGCATTTGTAACCTTCTTTTAATAGAAGAAAAAAAGAAAGGATTGGTCAGTAAAAAATGCTGGCGGGGATAGGCGGCCAGTAAAAGCATCTGAGCCAAAGAAGCCGTATCTCCATTTTGTACAGCCTTATTATCCGCAATAAATTCATGGATCATACCCATTTCTTTTTTCAGGAGCCAGAAAAAAGGATTGAACCAGCCTACTACAAGTATACCCTGTATCATCAATTTATCGATGGAATGTTTTTGTTGTACATGGGTAAGTTCATGTTTGAGTACCTGCTTACCCGATTCGCTGCTGATATCGATTTCTTCGTTCCAGAAGATATAGCGGAAAAAAGAAAACGGTGTGCCTTTGGCATTTGTCAATATCAGGTATACCTCTCCTACCGATTTACAGGAATGGGTTTGTAATAAACGATAGATTCTATACAAAGCCAGGACTATGCCCGCTAATAAAATAAAAGAAACCGAAAAATAAATACCGCTGGCTACCATATCCCATGACCATTGAAATCCTTTGTTTAGGTTTTCATCCATGGCCGAATTATTATCAGCTACCAGGGATAAAAATTGAATCATGGTTGGCTCTTCAGTTACCGCCGGATGGCTCCATCTGATCTTGACCAAAGGAATGATCCAGGATAGCAATGTCACTGCCAACAGGTAAAAACGATTGTACTGGTGAAAACGTTTGTTACGCAGCACCAGCCAGTAATATCCCATCATCAAACCACTGCATAGCACCACTTGTAAAAAGTAATAGGCAATCGGTAGCATGGTATTTATTTTTTATGATGTTTGATCTGTTGCAAAAGCAATTCCAGTTCTTTTACACTGATGTCTTTCTGTTTTACCATAAACGAAACCGCATCACTAAACGAACCTTCAAAATACCCTTCTACCAATGTTCTGATGGTACTGGATGAATAGGTTTCCTTAGATACCAAAGGATAATATTGGTGTACCCTGCCGATGGGTGTTACCCCTACAAAGCCTTTGTCAACCAGAATTTTCACAATAGTGGCAATCGTATTCGAATGCGGTCTCGGCTCAGGCTGCGCCTCGATAATGTCTTTGAGGAAAGCTTCTTCCAGCTTCCAGATACTTTGCATGATCTGTTCCTCTGCTTTTGTTAATGGTTTCATTGGGGGAGAGTTTGTTACAGTAAATATATAAACTAATTTTTTAGTTTGCAAACTATTTTTTTAGTCGATCAAATTGCGGATGGGCCATTGTAGCAGTAGGATATTCCAATTGATCACAGGATATAACTGATTAAAACATATATAATTAGTAACCATCTCCTGTTAGGCTATGTACTCAGGATTTGAAAGATTTTGAAAACCAAAAAAACAGTCAATACAAATTCTTGGTCAAATACCCGATATCCATTCAGTTTGAAAGGATGTAGTTGCACAATATTAGGATAGGCATAAAGCTGAATTTTTACAGTATACCTAATTAGCAGTACCTATTACGAATGAAAAGAATCGCTTTTCTTATCAAAAAAAATTATCTTTAGCAAACTTTGGAAGGATGATAAACCATTCATTACTTCAGTAACCCCCAACTCGCCGTTTCGTACGGCATTCTTTAGAAAACTTTATAGAGACATTATAGAGACCTTATAGAGACCCTATAGAGACCTTATAGAGACCTTATAGAGACTTTATAGGGAATCGGGTTGTAATTACCCTCGTATATGTGCCGTATATCCTTTTAGTACCAGAATTATTTGCTTTCATTCTCCTATTTGCCTATAATTACCCAGCTGGCCGGATACTCGAAGCGGATTAAAAGAAAACTAAACGCAAATACGACTCAACTACAACCGAAATACAAAGCAAATAGCATGAAGACCATTGCCAATAGCCAATGGCCAAAAGCAAATTTCCCATTACCAATCTTATCGTAATTTGCACTTACCCTATTCAAAACAGGCCAAAGAATGAAATACTATATTATTTCCGGAGAAGCAAGTGGCGATTTACATGGCAGTAACCTGGTGAAACAAATATACCTGCTCGATCACCAGGCTGATATTCGTTGCTGGGGTGGAGATTTGATGCAATCGGCCGGGGCTTCATTGGTAAAACATTATAAGGAACTTGCATTTATGGGTTTTGCGGAAGTAGTGAAAAACCTGCCTACGATTTTACAGAATATCGATTTCTGCAAACAGGATATTCTTGCCTGGCAGCCGGATGTATTGATATTGATTGATTACCCTGGATTTAATCTGCGTATTGCAGAATGGGGTAGTAAGAAAGGATTTAAGATTGTGTATTATATTTCTCCGCAGGTATGGGCATGGAAAGAGAACAGGGTAAAAAAAATGAAGCAGTATATTCATAAGATGCTCTGTATTCTTCCTTTCGAAAAAGACTATTATAAAACCAAATGGAACTGGGAAGTAGACTATGTTGGTCACCCTTTGGTTGAAGTAATTGAAGCGAAGAAAGCAGATCCCAACCCTACTCCGCCTTTAGCCGGACAAACCAATAACCTGATCGCTCTTTTACCGGGAAGCCGCAAACAGGAAATTGCCAAGAAACTTCCCATCATGCTGGAAGTAGCGAAATCTTTTCCGGATTATCGTTTTGTGGTGGCCAAAGCACCCGGACTGGAGAATGCGTTTTATGAGCCCTTCATGGCCGCTTATCAGAATGTAGATTCAGTTCGAAACAAAACCTATGATTTGTTATTAACCGCGAAAGCCGCATTGGTAACCAGCGGAACAGCCACTTTGGAAACTGCCTTATTTGGAGTACCCGAAGTAGTTTGTTATAAAGGCAGTAATATCAGTTACCAGATTGCCAAACGCCTGATCAAGATCAAATATATTTCGTTGGTGAACCTGATCATGGACAAAGAAGTGGTAAAAGAATTGATCCAGGAAGAATTAACCAGTACCAACCTCGTAAAAGAACTCACGTCACTTCTTACCAATGAATCCAAAAAAGAGGAGTTACAAAAAAATTATACCGATCTGAAAGAATTATTATCCGCCGGCGGTCATGCCTCTGCTCAGGCAGCTAAAATTATCTATGATTACCTAAAGCCAACAGCCAATAGCTAACAGCCAATATCAATTGCTACATCATCACCTGAACAAAGGCAAAATCACCAGTTTAAAAAGAATAATCATCAGCGCCACCAAAAACATGATCAGGGAAATCCGGTTCATTCCATGCATGTATTTTATCCATTGTGTTCGGGGTTCATTGGGGTCCCTTTTCTTGATATACAGGTATTCCGCGAGTTGCTTCCAAATGCCCATTTGATAAGATTTATACAAAGATAACAAGACCAAAGGTATTTGGTTCGGCAAAACTTATTCTGGTTAGATTTGTAATAACGCTAAACTAACTGCTATGCTATATCGCCTGCTAACGGCTTTTTGCTTTTTGACTCTTTTTTATACCGCTTCTGCTCAATTTGACCCGGCTAAAATTGATATTGTAAGAGATAAATATGGCGTGCCGCATATTTTTGCGAAAACTGATCCGGAAGTGGCTTATGGACTTGCCTGGGCCCATGCAGAAGATGATTTTACTACGATACAGCAATCTTTACTGGCCGGTAAAGCCATGCTGGGAGCTTACCAGGGAAAAAAAGGTGCGGCGATCGACTATTTAGTCCATCTTTTACGGATACCGGAATTGGTGGAAGAAAAATATGATGCGGATTTAAGTCCTGATTTTAAAAGACTTCTCGAAGGTTATTGCGCCGGACTCAACGCGTATGCAGCCAAACATCCGGAAGAAATTCTACTGAAAAAAGCGTTTCCGGTAAGACCAAAAGATATGATTCAATACTCGGTATTACAGCTATGTGTATTATCGGGTGCTGATAAAGCATTATCCTCAATCAACAAAGGAACCGTTGCTTTGCTGGAAAATTTCAAAACACAGGGAAGCAATGGCATCGCATTTAACAGTCGCAAAACAACGGATGGCCAGGTATACCTGGATATCAATGCCCACCAGCCATTAGAAGGGCCTGTGGCTTTTTATGAAGCACATTTATGCAGTGAAGAAGGTTGGAATATTCTGGGTGCTAATTTTCCGGGTGCCCCCTGCATATTGCATGGTTGCAATGAATATTTGGGTTGGGCGCATACTGTAAATGCGCCGGATAAACTGGATATCTATCAATTAGAGATCAATCCCACCAATAAACTCCAATACAAACTGGATGGGCAATGGGAAACCTTAGAAGAAAAAAATGCGAAACTAAATGTCAAACTTTCCGGTATCCGAATCAACGTAAATAAAAAAGTTTACTGGAGTAAATACGGGCCCACATTAATTACACCCAAAGGAACTTTTTCGATTCGTATGCCTGCACAAATGGATATCCGCGGTCTGGAACAATGGTATCGGTTTAATAAGGCGAAAAATTTTACTGAGTTTAAAACAGCACTGAATATGCTGGCAATTCCGGGATATAATATTGTGTATGGTGACAGGTATGATACCATTTATTACATAAGCAATGGCCGCATTCCGATTCGTGATCCCAAATATGATTGGAAAGGCACTTTGCCTGGAAATACCAGTGCTACTTTATGGACCAGCCTGCATCCTTTATCAGATTTGCCACAGGTATTACAACCTGCCAGTGGTTTTGTGTATAATACCAATCACTCTCCCTTCCATTCAACAGAAGGGCCGGATAATCCGGTGATCAAAGATCCTACTATGGGATATGAAACCAATGAAAATAATCGCAGTCTTCGCTTTGCAGAATTATTAGCAGGATATCCAAAAGTTTCTTTCGATGATTTTAAAAGAATAAAATTTGATCGCCAATATCCCGCAAGTTTTGCATTCTCAAGTAATATCGATTCTTTTTTCCTGTTAAACCCTGCTGATTATCCTGAAATATCTGATCTGATCAATAACCTGAAACAATGGAACAGAAATTCAGATATAGAAAATATTGGCGCGGCCACATTTCTCGAAATCTACCAGGTTATTTATACAGCCCATCGATCCTATTTAAGGAATAAGATCATTACAAAAGAAGAAGCCGCATCCATTTTAAAAGAAGCCAAAGCTTCTATGCTAAAAGATTTTGGCCGAACCAACCTGCAACTGGGCGATATACAAAAACTGGTTCGCGGAGAGAAAGAATTTCCACTAGGAGGTTTGCCTGATGTACTGGCTCCTTCCTATTCGATTCCTTATAAGAACGGGATGGTAAAAGATAATCAGGGTGATGCGTATATTGAACTGGTTCGGTTTACCAAAACAGGTCCGGTAATCGAATCACTCAATGTGTATGGCGCTTCTGCCAGAAAAGATTCACCGCATTATACTGACCAGATGGAAATGTTCACATACCAGCAAACAAAATCCATGACACTCAATAAGGAAGAAGTGTATAAACATGCAGAAAAAATATATCACCCAAATTAACAATCAACTGTTTTCAGTAAAAAGAAAAAAATGAAAAAAATCATATTCTTCCTGGTCATAATATCTTCTTTTCGCGCAACTGCACAAGTGGAAGAGGGCATTCTCAAATATTCGATGACCATCCAGGGCGAACAACCCGGAACCATTAATCCAATGGTAGGGAACTCATCTGTTACGATTTATTTCAAAAAAGGGAAATCTCTTACTGAAATGAGTACACCTATCTATTCTATGCAGACTTTATATGATAGCAAAGGACTGCTATTATTAATGAATGCTATTGGCAAACAATTTTATACCCGCAAGAGTCCGGAAGATATTCAAAAGGAAAAATTAGCCAAGAATGAAGTCGCTCCTTTGATTGTTTTAAGCAAAGAGAAAAAAAAGATATTAGGATATGATTGTTCCAAAGCAACCATTACCCTCAGCGACAAATCGGGCAAAAAAGTTACCCTCACTGTTTGGTGCACAGATAAAATTCATAATATACCGGATGTGGGTCCGGTGACTGCAGATATACAAGTGAAAATAAAAGGCATCCCCTTAGAAATACAGATGAATGAAGGTCCTATCAATTCTTTAATGAGAGCAACAGAAGTATCTATAAAACCTGTTGCGGAATCAGTCTTCAATTTATCTACTTCGGGATACACAGAAAGAAAACCAAATCCAGTGCAAAAAAGATAAAGACCTATTTTAACCCTTCAGCCAGGCAGAAAGATGCTGGGTAATCTGTCCCGTTTCAATGATAAACCCATCATGTCCATATGCTGAATCAATCTCAACCAGTTTTGCATGAGGCATATAATCGGCCATGAAACGCTGTTCATCCAATGGACATAATATATCGCTATGAATACCTATAATCAAAGTAGGTTGCTGAATCGATTTTAATACAGTTATCAGATCGCCTCCTCGGCCCCTGCCCAAATGGTGACTGTCCATTGCCTTCGTAAGTAACCAGTAACTATAGGCATTGAATCTTTTTACCAGTTTATCGCCCTGGTAATTGAGATAGGAAGATGCTTTAAAATCATCAATCTTCTCCGGATCAGGATCAGTTTGCCTTTCCTGAAAAGTGCCATAATTACGATAGGTCAGCATGCCAATGGCTCTTGCTGCTTTTAGTCCCTTGGCACCTGCATTTGCAGTATGATCCCGCCAGGTATGATCGGCTTCAATCGCCAAACGTTGTGCTGTATGTACAGCCACACCCCAGGCGCTTTCAGAAGGAGAAGTAGCAATTAAGAAAAGCTTGCTGATGATTTCTTTTTCCATTACTGCCCATTCCAAAGCCTGGTATCCACCCATACTACCACCCATTAACAGGTATATAGAATCGATACCCAGCTGTTTTCTAAGTAAAATATAAGCCTGAACCATATCCCGGATGGTTACTTGTGGAAATCCGGAATAATAAGGTTGTTCTGTAATTGGGTCGATACTGGTTGGACCGGTGGATCCATAACAGGATCCTGGCATATTTGCGCAAACGATAAAATATTGAGCAGGATCGATGAGACAATTATCCCCAACCAATCCTTTCCACCAATCTGCTGCGTCTGAATTGGCAGTTAAAGCATGACAAACCCAGATCACATTGGATTTTGCCTTATTCAGGGTTCCATAGGTTTGATATGCAATCTGGAGAGATGGCAAAACCTTGCCATTTTCTAAAATAAAGGGTTCGTTATGAGTAAAAAGATTCATATGGATTATTCCGCATTTCAGAAGCAAAATAAGGGCATGGATAATTTACATTTGCATAAATCTTTAAAATGGCCAGAATTTTAATTAAAAGAGTGGATGATGCCTATAAATTCGAAGCTACCGACGAAAATGGCCATACCGGTCAAATGGATGCCGCAGAAGCTATCGGCGGACATAACACAGGCTTTCGGCCTATGCAGGCATTACTGATGGGCTTAGGTGGTTGCAGCGGGGTAGATATCGTGTCTATTATGAAGAAGCAAAGACAGGAACTTGTTTCATTCAATATGGTTATTGACGGAGAAAGAGAACCGGATAAAGAGCCTTCCTTATGGAAATATGTCCATATCCTTTTCCAGTTTACCGGCAATATTGATCCAGAAAAAGCAAAAAAAGCTTGTAGCCTGTCGATAGATAAATATTGCTCCGTTGCTGCCACCCTTCGAGCAGCCGGATGTACCATTGAATGGGATATTGAAATAAAAGAAGTTTAGCAATAGCCATTCAACCATAAAGCCATAAAAAAAATAAATTCCCTCTATGTCAACCCATCAGCAAACCAACGCCATCCGCATACAAACAGAACGTACGAATGAAATGGAGCACTCTACTCCCATGTTCCTAACCAGCAGTTTCTGTTTCGACAATGCAGAAGATATGCGTGCTGCTTTTGCTGATGAAACGGATGCTAATATCTATAGCCGTTTCAGTAATCCCGGTGTACAGGAGTTTGTAGATAAAATGTGTACATTGGAAGGCGCAGAAGCAGGTTATGCTACTGCTTCCGGCATGAGTGCGGTTTTCGGTTCCTTTATGGCACTGCTCAAACAGGGTGATCATCTGATTGCCTGTAATGCCATATTTGGCAGCACCCATACCATCATTGCTAAATACTTACCCAAATTTGGTATAGAATATACTTATCTGGATGCCAATGCAGATGAAGCTGCCTGGGAAGCAGCTATTAAACCCAATACCCGGATGATTTATCTGGAAACCCCTACCAATCCTGGTCTGGATATACTGGACCTAGAAATGATTGGCCGGGTTTCTAAAAAGCATTCCATTATTTTAAATGTTGATAATTGTTTTGCAACGCCTGTTAACCAACAACCCATAGACTTTGGTGCTGATCTGGTGGTGCATTCTGCTACTAAATGGCTGGATGGACAGGGACGGGTTTTAGGCGGCGTGATTGTTGGCAGGAAAGACCTGATCAAAGAAATTTATTTATTCTGCAGAAGTACCGGACCTGCTTTATCACCTTTCAATGCATGGGTATTAAGTAAAAGTCTCGAAACCCTGGATGTTCGAATGGAGCGACATGCTTCAAATGCTTTGTTCATTGCGCAGTCATTAGAAAAAAATGAGAAGATCGCTTCCTTACGGTATCCCTTTCTGGATAGTCACCCACATGTTACAATTGCAAAGAAGCAAATGAAAAACGGTGGCGGAATCGTTTGTTTTGAATTGAAAGGCGGATTGGAATCCGGTCGCACTTTTCTCAATAACCTGAAAATGCTTTCCCTGACTGCTAACCTGGGCGATACAAGAAGTATCGCTTCTCATCCTGCCAGTACTACACATGCCAAATTAAGTGAAGCAGAAAGACAGGCGGTGAATATTACACCTGGATTAATCCGAATCAGTGTTGGTCTGGAACATAAGGAAGATATTCTGAATGATATTTTGCAGGCGTTGGAGAAATGCTGATGAGTCTCAAGAACGGAGAGCATTATATTCATTGAACAACTCAGAACCGGATACTGAAATCCTGCTTTACTTTATTTTCATTCCTGAATAAAACAATGCCCATATAAAACAGATCAATGGTCAGGGTAACTATCTGGTTGGTTTTGATTTCTTCCCAGGCTTTTTCCATATCCCGGCTGCTATGTATGTTATGGAAAATGAGTATCGAATCAGGTTGAATAGAACCAAGCAATTGGTTAAAATAAACCATTATGGAAGTATAACCAGTATTTACATGAATATAAACGAGACCAATCTTATTATTTTTTGTGATTACAGCATCCAATGACTGATCATATTCCCCAATCAGCATATTGATATTTTTCAATTCCAGCATTTGGAAATGTTTCATTGCCATTGCAGCGATCGTTTTATCCTGCTGAATGGTTGTCAGTTGTAGGGAAGTATTTGCAGCAGCAAGATAAGCAGTGTCAATACCTAATGAGTTACCCAATACAAGAATTGAATCTGGAGAATAGTAGTTTACAATTCTGAATAACAGTTGCCCTGTTTTTCGGGAGCTGCCGGATGATCTGGCAATATCATGTATGCCTAGCTTCATTATATTTCCCGCAGGCGATTTTACATCAGGAGCCTCAATAGTCAGCTGATTGGTATCAGCCACTAAATATGTTCTGAGATCTTCAATCGGCAGAAAGGCATAAAAAAATCTGTCATCATTTAAAACCTGGGTAATGAATTCAAATACAAAAGGGGAATGCACTCCATGTCCTTTTCCATTAGAAGCGGTAAGAAAGTATTTGAGATACCGGGTAACTATGGCAAAACGCGAATACATTATTGTGGAGTAGATTGATGAGGTAATTGGTTCAAGAGCCAAATAAACGCATAGGCTGAGCAGAATAAAAAACCATAAGAAGCAATTTTACTCATCAGATCAAAACTGTTCCATACAGAGATTGGATTATTCCAAAATAACAACAACAGCATAGCCATTGAAATCCATCTGTTCTTTCTCCATTTTTTTGACAGGAATAGAAAAGGCACCAGTATGATCAATGCCTGCCTGATCATAAATCCATCTATTGCTGTTTGCTTATGAAAAGCTTCGATATGGTATTTATCCGCCAATGTTCTGCCTAACTGAACAATGCCAATTAACTGACGTAAGAGAAATAATGAATAGCCTATTAATAATACATTCGAAACTGATATCAGGTTAACAGAATAATTTCTCCATTTAAATGCTCCGCTCATCCATGAAATCAGCAACAAAAAAGGGAGACTACAACAATAAGCGATCTGAATGAATTGCATGTTCAGGACTTTTCCAGTTTTGAGATCCATAACTGGAAATGATATGCATACTGATGTTTTGCATCCGCCGAATAGGATTGTTCAGAAACCATTGTCCATTTATCCGTGTCAATTGCCGGGAAATAAGTATCCCCTTCCAATACAGCAGCAACCCTTGTCAGATAAATTTTATCCGCAATAGAAATGGCCTGCTTGTATATTTCACCGCCCCCTATTACAAACAGCTCTTTATAATCCTGCTTCTCCGCAATACTGATGGCTTCTTCCATAGATGAAACGACAATAATTCCCTCTGCACTAAAATCTTTTTGTCGGGTAATCACCATATTCAACCTTCCCGGCAAGGGTTTACCCGACAATGCTTCAAAAGTTTTTCTGCCCATTACCACAGGCATGGCCCAGGTAATATTTTTAAAAAATTTAAGATCATTCGGCAAATGCCAAAGCAAATGATTATGCAAACCAATCGCATTATTTTCAGAAGCCGCTACAACCAGGGAAATCAGCATAGAAAAGTTTTAAGTTATTGGTTGTAAGTTATAAGTTTAATAAGAAATAATAAAGTGCGGTTCGCAAAATACTTACTACCTACTACTTATCACTTAAACCGCTACAGGTGCTTTAATGGCAGGATGGTACTGGTAATTTTCAAGGGTAAAATCTTCGAATTGAAATTCGAAAATATCTTTTACCTCGGGATTCAGTTTCATTACGGGTAAAGGATAAGGTTCCCGACTTAGTTGAAGTTGTGCCTGTTCTATATGATTATTATACAGATGAACATCTCCAAAACTATGTACAAAATCACCATAGGCAAGTCCGCATACCTGCGCCACCATCATGGTTAGCAAAGCATAGGAAGCAATATTAAAAGGTACTCCTAAAAATACATCCGCGCTTCTCTGGTATAACTGGCAACTCAGTTTTCCATCAGCTACATAAAACTGGAATATGGTATGACAGGGCATCAATGCCATTTTGGGCAATTCAGCTACATTCCAGGCACTGATAATTAATCGTCGGCTATCCGGATTTTTTTTGATCTGGTTAATCAGGTCGGTTATCTGATCGATAACGGTTCCATCAGCACCTTCCCAACTTCTCCATTGCTTTCCATAAACAGGGCCAAGTTCTCCATTGGCATCTGCCCATTCATTCCAGATACTTACTCCGTGTTCGGTTAGATATTTGATATTGGTTTCCCCACGCAAAAACCATAAGAGTTCATAAATAATGCTCTTTGTATGGAGTCTTTTGGTAGTTACCATCGGAAAGCCTTCCTGCAGATTAAACCGCATCTGGTAGCCAAAACAACTGATGGTTCCCGTACCGGTTCTGTCGGTCTTGGAGACCCCATTCTCCATAATATGCCTGAGTAATTGCTGGTATTGCTGCATAGGGTGCAAAATACACTGCAAATGGGGATGACAAAAAGAATACTAATCACATTGGGGAGAATCTGTGAATTATGCGTTTTTTCTGCGTTTCAGCTCTTTTTTGATCAATGAAAGTTCCCTACCTGTTTGTCCGCTTACACTGCTGTTTTCCTGTGCCCTTCTCATCATGTAAGGAATCACATCCCTGATTGGACCAAATGGCAGGTATTTACTAACATTAAACCCTTCTTTCGCCAGGTTGAAGGTAATATTATCACTCATACCAAATAATTGAGAAAAATGCACATGTGGATGATTATGGGGTATGCCGTGCCTATCCATCATTTCAGCAGCTTTCAGATTACTTTCATCATTATGTGAAGCAATGATCACAGAAATATCTTCTATGTTTTCTAGACAATAGGTAACCGAATCATTATAATCCCTGTCGGTATCTTCTTTTGTAGCCTGAATCGGACTTTCATATCCTTTATCATAAGCTCTTTCCCTCTCCTTCTCCATATAAGCTCCTCGTACCAGTTTCATCCCCAGTTTAAATCCCTTCTGTTTGGCAATCTGATGAGAAATATGCAGGAAATGAAGTCTGTCGTGACGATATAACTGAATCGTATTATACACGATCACTTTCGATTTATTGAAGATCTCCATCATTTCCATGGTCAACCTGTCAACCGGATCCTGTATCCAGGTTTCTTCCGCATCGATCAGAACACCGATATTTTTTTCGGCAGCTACTTCACAAATCGTATACATTCTTTCGCGAACCCTGTCCCACTCGTCAATTTCTTCCTCATGATCATGAATACCACTTCTCAACCGGGGTGCCTCATTAAGTGTTTGCAATAATCCAAATCTGGCCAGTCCGGTTACTTTGATACTAATAAAAGGGATATTGGTTTGTGTAGCTGCATAATTGATTACCCGAATAAATACTTCAGTTGCATGGTCAAAATTGGCTTCGCCCTGTTTTCCTTCCACACCATAATCCAGGATTACCTGAACCCCGTATTTACCCAGAATAGAACCCACAGCAGCGGTTTCTTCTAATGTTTCACCACCTACAAATTGTTTGAAAATGGTTTTTCGGATAATACCATCAACTGGTAACCCGGTTTTCATAATAAATGGGGTAAGTCGGGTGCCTATTTGTACAAACCAGGGGTATCCCATGGTATTAAACAGGAATTTAGCTCCTTTCAGGTCCTTATCAGACTTGTAGGCAAAGGCATTTTCGGTGTTGTCAAAAGAAATATTCATGCTAACAGTTGTTCGTAGTGCGAATATCGGTAGCAGAACGATAAGTAAAAAAAGCTTTTCGCAGAAACCCCTAATTATTTTATAAAATCATATAGCCTGGTGGTTGAAAGGCTGTAAAACCATCTCACTAACTACCCCGCTTACTGGCTGTTGGCATAAAAACCAGATGGCTTTGGCTGCTTCCTCTGCCTGGATCATCTTTTCTTTCTGAACCCTCAGGTCGATTGTATCCCAGAAAGGAGAGTCAACTCCTCCCAGAAACAGGTTGGTGATCCTGATCTCTGTTCGCTTAATTTCTTCCCGTATACTCTGCATCATTCCTACCAAACCATATTTACTGGCACTATATGCAGCAGCTCCTGCCATGGGCACTTTACCCAATATTCCTGGAATATTGATGATCAACCCTTTTTTCTGGATTTTCATAGAAGGCAATACTGCTTTCACCAAATAGAATGCACCCATCAGGTTGGTTTGAATGGTTTTCTGAAAATCATCTGAAGAAAGATTTTCCATGGGCTTAATGATACCCATACCTGTTGCGTTTACCAGAATATCAATAACCGGGGATTGTGCCAATATATTGTCAATAACCCTGTTCACGGATACTTCGTCTGCAATGTCCATTTGAAAAACATGATCTGGTGAAATACGACACGCTTCTGCCAACTGGTTTAGTTTAGTAAGATTTCTTCCGGTTATATAGACAATAGCACCACTACCAACCAATAATTTCACAGTTTGTGCACCTATTCCACCTGTTGCCCCGGCTACCAGAACTATTTTACCTTTTACTGATTGCATACAATTGATTTGCCTTTATAAACAAAGCCTTCCCATTTTTGTTTGATGAGTATTGGAAATACGGAATTGAATAATTTTATTTATTGTTCGGAGTCAATAACCATTCGAATTATGGCCAAACGTCCATGGAACCGGGTTAACCTGCCGGTGTATTCAATCAGCAGCAGGGATAAAAAAGGGAATACCAATATGCATATCATTACCTATGCTTCCCAAATCAGTATGAAACCCAAACGTTTTGTATGTGGAATCTTTCATGGCACAAAAACCCTTTCCAATATCGAAGAGAATCCGGTATTTGTGTTACAGCTATTATCGGCCCATCAATATCGTTTAGTGGATTTGCTGGGTAAAAAGACAGGTAATCAAATTGATAAAATAGCCCGACTTGAAAAAAGAAAACTACTCACGCAATGGAAATCGCATCTCATCTTACAAGAAGCTTTGGCAGTAATAGAACTAAAAGTGATCTCAAGTTTTGAGGGAGGCGATCATCGGGGCTTTGTATGTGATATGCTGGATTATAAAAATTTCTCCGAGGGGGAACCATTAACCTTAGATGTACTCCGAGAACATCGAATGATCAGGATATAGCAACCTGATTGTACACCTGTAGAAAAAGCCTCCAAAACAATAGCGCTTAATCTACCGCACCAGCCCATGCTTTTATTGATCATTTTAACTCATCTAAAAAAACTGAAAACTATTTAAGATAAATATGGAAATTCGCAGATGATCATAACACAGACTGAAATTTACAAATACACGATTCCCATGGTTCCATTTACCATTGCAACGGGAACCATGGCATATGCCCAGAATCTTTTTATCCGTATACATACCACTGAAGGAATTACCGGCGTTGGAGAATGTTCTGCATTCCCCATGATTGCCGGGGAAACCCAGGCTACCTGTTACGAAATGGCAAAAGACTTTGCCGCTCTTTGGAAAAACAAACCAGCGAATGAGATTGCTGAGCGATTGGAAGAACTATCACTTTTTACTGCCGGCAATTACACCGCCAAGAGTGCATTTGATATGGCATTGTATGATATTGCTTCCAAAGCTGCCAACCAGCCTTTATACCAGTATCTTGGGGGCTCTATAAAAACTATAGAAAGTGATCTTACCATTGGTATTGATACGCCTCAAAAAATGGCCGCAACCGCCACAAAGTTCATTGAAAAAGGAGTGAATATTATCAAAGTAAAACTGGGGAAAAATGTTACAGATGATATTGAAAGAATGCGTCGTATCAGACAGGCCGTTGGTAATACAATTAAGTTAAGAATTGATGCCAACCAGGGCTGGACGTATGAAGATGCCAAAACTGCTTTAACCAGTATGGGCCCGCTGGATATCGAATTTTGTGAACAGCCCATGCGCAAATGGAATGATGAATTATTACCGGAATTATGCCGCATATCGCCTATCCCCATTATGGCCGATGAAAGTGTATTTACCCATCATGATGCCGAACGCATTATCCGAAATAAAGCCTGTGCCTATATCAATATCAAGTTTGCCAAAAGCGGTGGTATTCACGAAGCTTTACTGATCAATAAAATTGCAGAAGAAAATAATATTCCCTGTATGATGGGAGGTATGCTGGAAAGTCGCCTTGCATTAACCGCCAAAGTGCATTTTGCCATGGCCAACAACAATGTACATTTCTATGATCTGGATACCTGCCTGCTCGGTCACCTCACAGACCCGGTAATTGGCGGGGCAACCTATTCAGGCATGAACCTATCTGTTCCAAACACCCCCGGAATAGGCGCAGATATAGACAATGACTATCTGAAAACCCTCGAACAAATCGTGATCTAATAAAATTTCAAAATCATTGCCACATTTTCAATTTTTCAAATTTTCAAATTCGACACAATATCTTTACCAATAAAATAAATAACCTAAATGGACCCCAAAAAAGCAAGTGAAAGTCATACTACCATGAACGAACTGGTATTACCCAATGATACCAATACATTTGGCAACCTGATGGGGGGACGATTGATGTATTGGATGGATATCGCGGCGGGTATTGCTGCGGGAAGACATTGCAATACCCCCAGCATGACCGTATCAGTAGACAATATCAGTTTCAAGAACCCGATTAAACTGGGTAATGTGGTACATATAGAAGCAAAAGTTTGTCGCGCTTTTCATACTTCGATGGAGATCAATATAAAGGTTTGGGGTGAAGACCTGCTTCACCAATATAAATATGAGAGCAATGAAGCATTTTTCACTTTTGTTGCATTGGATCCGAATGGCAAACCCAGGGAAGTACCGCAACTGATTGCTGAAACGGAGGAAGAAAAGAAATTGTATGAAGGCGCACTTAGGAGAAGACAACTTCGGTTAATCCTGGCAGGGAAAATGGACCCGGATGATGCTAAAGAATTAAAAGCATTTTTTATAAAGGATTAAATAACTATTTGCCCACGCCTACTTATCAAGCAGGTTCATAAAATGATGTTTGCTTTTAAGCATATAGTTTTTACTCTGCTCAATCGCTTCCATTACCTGATCAAGGATTTCTTCTACAGGTTTTGTATAATCAATAATCATGGGCTCTTTAAATCTGATGGATAAGCGGGAACCTGTTTTCTTAAAAGATAGTCCGGTTTTACTAAAAGCTCTCCAGAAACCATTGATAACAACAGGTACAACAATTGGCTGGTTATTTTTAATGATATGTGCCGTACCCCTTCTACCCGGAGCAAAAGGTTTGGTAGTTCCCTGCGGAAAAGTAATTACCCAGCTTTTGTTCAAAGCCTGGTCAATTTTCTGTGTATCTGATTCATCACGCTCTCTGGCAATTTCTTTTCCTTCGGCACGCCAGGTTCTTTTTACTGTCAGTGCCCCCGCCATTTTAAAAAGCTTACTAAGCAGGCTCCCATTCATAGTTTCTTCCGCCGCAACAAAATATACATTGGTGAATGGATTGAGCAGGTAATATGGAACACCTAATCTGTTTTGTTTGCGCCATTTAACCGCACAGAAAATATGCAGAAAAGTAATTACATCGGCAAAATACGTTTGATGGTTACTAACGAAAAGCACATTCCTGTTGGGAAGATTACGCAGGTTCTCGGTTCCTTCAATCTTTATCTTATTAAACCAGGTGAGCCCCGGATAAGAGATAGCCCCTACAACACAATAAACTATTGAACGGATAAGACGGATATGTTTTAATCTGTCAACTAATTTCATAATAGCTGGGGTTTGACAAGCACTGCAAAATAAGCATTGTAAACAAATACAGAGCGTAAACTTAAAAATAAATGAATCTAAGTGTCTATTCTATCATACTCTGCTAATACATTTGCTTCAATTACCAATTTATGCAGTTAGATACAGTCATTTTTGATATTGATGGGTTACTGGTTGATAGTGAACCACTCTGGAACGAAGCCGCAACAGAAATATTCAGAGAGTATGGAGTCAGTCTTTCTGAAGAACAATACAAAACCACTACGGGTCTCAGGACCAAGGAATTTGTTCAATGGTGGTTTTCTTATTTTAATATAGGGACTGCAGAATATGCAAGGGCCGAAAAAAAAATTGTGCAATTGGTATTAGAAAAGATCGCCTACAAAGGAAAGATCATGCAGGGTGTTGGATATATTTTTGAATTCTTTTCAAGAAAGCAGTTTAAAATCGGTCTGGCTACTTCTTCCCCTCAGGAATTAATTGATCTGGTTGTTCAAATGGCAGGTATTCAAAACTATCTGCAAGCAACTTCATCGGCGCAGGATCTTCCACTGGGCAAACCACACCCGCAGGTTTACCTCAACTGTGCCGCTCAATTAAACAGCCAGGCAATCAAATGCATTTGCTTTGAGGATTCTTTTAACGGATTGATTGCTGCCAAAGCAGCACGGATGAAATGCGTAATCGTTCCACATATCTCGCAGAATAAAGATGAAAGATGGGGAGCAGCGGATCTTAAGATTTCATCCCTGCAAAATTTTGGTGAATTACACCTGGATATGATGCAATCTTGAATACAATGAAATTTACCTCCTCAATATAAATGGGCAACCACTTTTCAAGAATCAGTAAGTCAAAAAAAAGTCCTGTGCAATGCACAGGACTTTTTAGTCAGTAGGTTTATTATTACATTACCCTAGTTTTTACTTTTCAGGTTTGGATGCGGGGCGGGAACTGTATTGGGTCCATCTTCTGTTGTTCCTTGAAGGTCAACAGTATTGGCATCACCATCCTGTGCATACACAAACAATAACCGGCTTTCAGAAACACCTTGTTTTTCAACCAGGTATTTAACCACCGCATTCACTCTTTCCCAACTTAACTGCTGTGCAGATTTGCTGGCAGTACCATAGCCGATCACTTTTATTTTACAAGCAGGATTTGCTTTTATTTTTATAGCTGCCTCAGCTAAGAATGCCTGGGCATCTTTCGTGAGTTTGGCGTTTCCAACAAAATGAACACTAACCAGGTTTCCGATGGTACATTCTGGTGCCTTTTCAACCGGTTTCATATTGGCAATCAGGTCTTTCATTTCCTTGCAACAAGGTGGCTCAGGACAAGTACCAACTCCATCAGCATCAACAGGGAAGCATTTCTGTGGAGTCAGCAATTCTTTATCTCTGTAGTCAGGAACACCATCTCCATCGGTATCCTTGGCAACACCATGACTATCCACTGGCGCACCTTTTGGAGTATTTGGCTCCAGATCAAACTGATCAATAACACCATCTTTATCAGAATCCAGCAGCACCACTTTCGGCATTTTCATATGCTTAGGTGCATTCAGTTCGCTGTAAACAAAATTATTCGGGTTGATCCACCATAAAGGTTGAACTCTTTTGCCTTTTTTGATGCTAAGATTTATATTCAGGTGCATTGAAAGATAGTTGAATATATCGCTCCGCCCCGTATTCAAAGCATCCTGGTCGCCATTAAATGTATTAATCAGCCTGTCCTCAATACCTACATTATATTTTTCATTCAATTTATAAGAAACCCCGGCTCCATAAGTAAGAGAATGAGTCATCAATGAACTACCAGAGCCCACATCTGTTCTTCTTACTCTTGTTGGTGCTGTTTGGTACTTAGCGCCGGCGGCAGTTAAAGCAGCATTTACAGCCTCCTGAACAGTAGCTTTGGAACCGCTATAATTGATGGTAGTAAAATTGAATGGATTCCCCGAACTATCGGTCATACGGGTCTTGACAGATGAAATAGCCAATGCATATCCTCCAAATACATAAACATCCCATTTTGGATTTCCCCGATAATGGCTTAAGGTATTCAGGGACAGTACGACATCTACTGTGGCAGTTATATTCGTATTCTGATAATTGGGCACAAACACTTTCAATAACTGATTGGTATTATCAGGTCTGTATTGTCCATAAATGCCATAGCCAGTAATTGCCCTATACTGATTTCCTGATATATATCCATCAGATAATGCATTGGTGCTTAACATAGCATCAATACCCGCGGTTTTCTGGTAAAGTAACCCTCCGCGTATGGAGAGCATATTGGTAAGTGCTTTTCGAACAGTAACACCGGCTCCGTAGCCGAATTTGAAATTGGCTACATCGCCTAAAATTCTTGAATTTCCAAGTGAAACCCCTACTTCCCACTGGCTTCTGGGTATAGCTGGATAAGGATATTGGTTATTGAGGAACTCATTCCGCTGAGGAAGGTTCTTTACTGCCACTTTTGAAGAATCTTTCCAATCCCAACCCCAATCTGTCTGGGCAAGACCAACTGAATGAACCAGAACGATCAAAACTGCCACTAAAAGGTATTTTCTGCTTGCCATAAAAGGTATTTGTTACGTAAAATTCGACTAAAATTACATACTGGTAATAACCGGAACCCGGTTTTGCGCTTATTTCACACGTAATTTCACCACGTATTGAGCGCAATAACTGAATTAACGCTGCTTATGTATTACTTATTGCACATATCAATACTATATTGCAGCATAATTTTCACATGAACTTAGCAAAACAGGTTATATCAGAAGAGCTGATTACGTTCGAAACGCATTTCAGAGAGGCTGTGAAAAGCAGGGTGTCGCTTCTGGACAGGATCATGCGGTATATTGTTAAAAGGAAGGGGAAACAGCTTCGACCCATGTTTGTGCTTCTCAGCGCTAAATTGGGTGGAGATTTGAAAGAAAGCTCGTACAGGGCCGCCTCACTGGTTGAATTATTGCATACGGCCTCACTGGTTCACGATGATGTGGTGGATGATTCACTGGAAAGAAGGGGCTTTTTCTCGTTAAATGCTCTCTGGAAGAATAAAATTGCGGTATTGGTAGGTGATTATTTATTGATGAAAGCCCTGTTATTAGCCCTGAACAACAAAGAATACCAGATTTTGGAGATCCTTGCAGAAGCGGTAAAAGTGATGAGTGAAGGAGAATTGCTCCAATTTGAAAAATCCCGCAAACTGAATTTTGATGAAGACGTCTATTATGAGATCATAAAAGGCAAAACTGCCTCTTTACTGGCTTCTGCCTGTGCATCAGGGGCATGTACCACATTCGAGGACCCTGAAAAAATCGAAAAACTAAGGTCTTTTGGCGAAAAAGTAGGTATGGCTTTCCAGATTAAGGATGATTTATTTGATTATGGAGCAGAGGATATTGGTAAACCTACCGGAAATGATATCAAAGAAAAAAAACTAACCCTTCCCCTGATTTATACGCTGAATAATTGCTCCCCTGAAATACGGAAGAAAATTATCTATATCGTTAAAAACCAGAACACCCAAAAAGACAAGGTAAAATTTGTAATCGACACCGTTACCGAAACCGGTGGCATCAGATATGCTACTGCCAAAATGTTCGGCTATCGCGATGAGGCATTGGCTATTTTACATGAATTTCCTGATTCACCTGTACGTGAGGCATTGGAAGAACTGGTCAGGTATACTACTGATAGAAATTATTAATGCAGAAAAGATGGAAAATATTAAGCGCCGATGAAACCTTTACTTCGGCCCTGCAGGAGTCTCTGAAAATTAACAGAACCCTTTGCAGTATTCTGGTTCAGAGAGGCCTCACAGATTTTGAAAAATCCAAACACTATTTTCGCCCGCAATTAAGCGACTTGCATGATCCCTGGCTGATGAAGGATATGCGCAAAGCAGTAACCCGTATTATCGAAGCCTTTGAGCATTCAGAAAAAATTCTTGTATTTGGCGATTATGATGTAGATGGCACCACTTCTGTTGCCAGTATGTTTCAATTCCTTCAGAATATTTACAGCGAAATTGATTTCTATATCCCACATCGGTACAGAGAAGGATATGGTGTTTCAAAAATGGGGATTGATTTTGCCAAAGAGAATGGATTCTCACTCATCATATCACTCGATTGTGGTATTAAATCTGTTGAGCTGATCGCCTATGCAAAAACACTCGGCATCGATTTCATAGTTTGTGATCACCATCTTCCGGATATTGAGCTGCCACCAGCAGTAGCGATCCTGAATGCAAAACAGTCCGATTGTAATTACCCCTATAAAGAACTATGTGGTTGCGGTGTTGGGTTCAAATTAATGATGGCACTTAGCGAAGAACTAGGTCTGCCCGATTCGGCTTACCTCGAATACCTTGACCTGGTTGCCACCGCTATCGCTGCTGATATTGTTCCCATCACAGGCGAAAACAGGGTACTAGCTTATTATGGGTTACAAAAAGTAAACGAAAATCCTTGTCCGGGTATCCGGGCCCTGATGCAATTGGCCAGTGTGCAGAAATACATGAGTATTACTAACCTGGTATTTGTGATTGCCCCACGGGTAAATGCAGCAGGACGAATGGATGATGCCCGTAAAGCCGTTCAGTTATTTATTGAAAAGGATTATAACCAGGCGCTGGTATTTGCAGAAATGCTACACAGCGATAATACCGACCGCCGTGAAGCGGACAGCAGTATTACAGAAGAAGCATTGGCACTGATAGAAGCCAATCCAGAATATAGTAATCGCAAAACAACCGTAGTTTGCCAGGAACACTGGCATAAAGGAGTCGTAGGCATTGTTGCCAGTCGCTTAATAGAAACTTATTACCGACCAACCGTTGTACTTACAAAAAGTGGAGATTATTTAGCAGGCAGTGCCCGAAGTGTTGCCGGGTTTAATCTATACGAAGCCATTTATGCCTGTCGGGAATATTTACTGGGGTATGGTGGACATTTTGCAGCTGCGGGAATGACACTATTACCAGAAGACCTATCAGCTTTCTCCGATGCATTTGAAAGAGAAGTAAGCAAAAGAATAACCCCTGAATTACTGGTGCCGGAAATCATTATTGATGCCCCCATAGATTTTTCAGACATCACTCCCTCTTTTTATAGTATCCTTTCACAAATGGAGCCTTTTGGCCCTGAGAATATGCGGCCCATTTTCATTGCCAGAAAAGTGATGGACACAGGGTTTTCAAAAATTGTAAAAGAAGAACATATACGCTTTGTACTCAAACAAAATAAAATAACCCTTACCGGTATTGGCTTTAATATGGCAGCTAAATTCCCGCTCTTACAAACCCAGGAGCCATTAGATATAATATTTACGATTGATGAGAATGAGTGGAATGGGGTGAAGAGTTTGCAGCTGAAGATGATTGATTTAAAACAATCCTGAGTAACATCAACCTTTAGGCACAGTTAGAATTGTAAAGTAACATCACCACCTACACAATACCCTGTACAAGTTAAAACCCTCCCCGACGCTATTTCCTCATCCATCAACACTTCATTATGCCACATCCAAACCTTACCACTTATACAGGTAGCGGCACAGGTACCACACTGCCCGCTCTCGCAACTATAGGGAATCGAAATTTTTAATGCTTTCGCTGCTTCCAGAATCGTTTGCGGATACTGACTATTGAACTGAAATTCCTTTCCCCCAATAACCGCCGTTACACAATGAACATCTTTATCCACCGGTTCCATTTTTATCGCCGGTTTGATAATATTGAATATTTCCTTACGGATATTGGAAGGATCAACTCCGTTATTTCTTAAAACAATCGTAATCATTCGCATATATTCAAATGGACCACAGAGATAAAACAATCGTTTATCAACAAGGTTGGTAATATATTGTTCCAGTAATTTTTCAAGTAAGTAGCTTCCAAGTCTTTTGTGTAATACATTTTTCTCAGAACTAAACAAAAATTCAATTTGTAGTCGCTCAGCAAACTGATCCTTCAATTCTTTTAGTTGTTCATAAAAAATAGCTTGTGAAGGAGAAGAATTGCTATAGATCAGTACAATATCAATCGAACCATATTCATGTAAAACAGTCTTAATGATAGAATATATTGGAGTAATCCCACTTCCCGCTGCGAAGAAAATAAGCTGTTGGTATTCGCTAATATTTTCTGGAAGTGTGAAAAATCCAGAAGCCCCAATGGTTATTAACTCATCTCCTACTCTCGCTCTATCTACCAGCCATCGGGAGTATTCTCCATTTGGAATGCGTTTAACCGTTATTTGGATAGGTTCATCCAATGCGGGGGATGAAGCGATGGAATAATTCCTTCTGACTTCTTCCCCACTGGGTTTTTGAAAAACAATTGTAAGAAACTGCCCGGGAATATAACTGATTGGCCTTGCCTGTGTACTCTCCAATATAAACGTACGCGCATCCGATGTTTCAGAGACGATCTGTTTAATACGTAGTTGTAGAAATCCAGTTTGCGGATTTTGCTGCATTCATAAAAATAAAACAAATCTTTTTTGATTACGATAAAACTAACCGTGCCTTTGTGCCTTGGTGTGCAAATTAAATCTCACACCAAGGCACAAAGGCACGGTTTTCAATCGCTTCGAATATTATGCCTCCACTTTTCTCTCCTGCATCAAGTCAACACTTCTATTAATAAAATTAGTAAGCTCATTCCCTTTTAATAATCCCTGGGAAAGCAGGGCAAGATCAGCAAGATTTCTTACCTGTTTATTCAAAGCTTCTGCATCACTTACTTTTAATAAGGTCTGATAAATGGGGTGATTACCATTTACCGTCAGCGTTACTTCATCAGGCATTTGAGCATAGAAAGCCGTCATGCCGCCACCTACCGCTCCCATATCTTTCATTCTCCGCATAAATTCAGGGCGGGTAGCTACAACAGGTGCCGATTCAGGACTAAGCCCTTTTATTTCAGTAGTCACATGCAGGTCTGCAATCTGAATCGTAAATAAATCTTTCAATTTAGCTTCTTCTTCTTTGCTTAATACACTTTCACTGGATTCCTGTTTATCAATCAGGTTATCCACGATATCCGCATCCACTCTCACAAAACTTACATTTTCCCATTTCATTTCCATGGTATTAATAAATGCAGCATCTACCAGGGTTTCCATTTTTATCACAATAAACCCTTTTGCTTTAGCCGCCTGAATATAGGCATCTTGCTGAATGGGGTTGGTTGTATACAATAATACCTGTTTACCTTCTTTATTTTTTTGCAGGGGTTCAGTAGCCGTTTTGTATTCCTCCAGTGTATGAAATTTACCATCGGTGTCTTCCATCACCAAAAATTTATTGGCTTTCTCCAGGAACTTATCATCAGTCATCATTCCATACTTCACAAATAAACCCAGGCTTTCCCATTTTGCTTCCAGTGAACTTCGATCTGTGCGGAAGATCTCATCGAGCTTGTCGGCAACTTTCTTGGTAATATGAGCATTGATTTTTTTAACATTAGGGTCGCCTTGTAAGTAGCTACGGCTAACATTCAATGGGATATCCGGACTATCGATCACTCCCTGTAATAGCATTAAAAATTCCGGTACAATATCTTTTACTTCATCCGTAACAAATACCTGGTTAGAGTATAACTGGATCTTATCTTTCTGGATCTCATAACTCTGTTTAATCTTTGGAAAATACAATACCCCTGTTAAATTGAATGGATAATCCACATTCAGATGTATCCAGAATAAAGGGGTTTCGTTAAAGGGATATAATTCCTTATAAAATTTCTCGTAATCTTCTTTGGTAAGGTCAGCAGGTTTTTTAACCCAGATTGGGTCCGTATCATTGATAGATTTTTCTTCTCCCTCTTTTTTCTCTCCTGCTTCAGAAAAGAAAATAGGGATCGGCAGGAACTTACAGAATTTTTCAAGTATTCCTTTAATTCTTCCGGCTTCTAAAAATTCTTTGTTTTCATCACTGATATGTAAAACGATCTTGGTGCCACGTTCGTTATAATCAACATCATATAATTCAAATTCAGGACTGCCATCACAACTCCAGTAAACACCGCTTCCTTCTTTATGGCTTTTGGTAAAAATTTCTACTTTATCACTCACCATAAATGAACTATAGAACCCAAGTCCGAAATGCCCGATAATGTTGGCATCTTTATATTTTTCCATGAATTCTTCTGCACCACTGAAAGCTACCTGGTTGATATATTTATCTACTTCTTCGCTGGTCATACCCACCCCCTTGTCAATAATGCTCAGGGTTTTCTCTTTTGTATCCAAAACTACATCTATACGAAGTTCACCGAGTTCGCCCTTGGCTTCTCCCAGAGAAGAAAGTGTTTTCAGTTTTTGGGAGGCATCTACCGCGTTACTTACCAGCTCACGAAGGAATATTTCATGGTCGCTGTAAAGAAATTTTTTAATGATCGGGAATATATTCTCTGTCTGAACCCTAATCTGGCCTTTTTGCATAGTGATTGTTTTGGTGCAAATGAACAAAGAAAGTACCAAATGCAGTTCTCTGACAGGATGACAATCCAAAAAGCCTATAAAAAGCTATATGCTTTTTTTGACAGGAAAAATCTTCAGGAAACCTAATTCCCGACTATTCTGACATTATCCAATTGAAAACTGGTGGTTCGTTTATCAATGACAGAAACGGGGTCTGCCGCATCATACCTGAAAGCGATGTAAACTGATCCTGAGAAAGAAGCCAGACTGATATTGCCCGAAGAAACCCAATCAGCAGCAATACCTGAAACCGAGCCCTTAGAAATACTGGCTTTCAGGGCGGTCCATTTGGCTTTCCAGGGGGTGCCGGCTCCGTCATAATTGGTAGACAGGTATACCTGCAAGACTCCCCCATTGTCAAACCCGTCTTTGGTCTGGAAACTAAACACTTCATTTGCCGAATTATTCAGGTTAACCACTGGCAAAATAAGCCAGGAAATAACAGAGGCCTGACCGGTAGCAAATGCACTGATTTCTGCATAATGATTATTGGCAGCTAATTTCGATAGAAAATTTCTGCCCCCGGTTTCCGGTAAATTTTTCCAGGAGTTAATCGATACAACTGAATTGGGAACCGTATTTTCAAAATCTTCGGAAAACAATACCTTTGCACCTGTACCTGTGCAACGCAGTCCACTCATTTGAATATCTGAAGTATCACGGATCATTAATTGTTTTTCTGTTATGAATACCGAATAAACGGCAGTAATACTTCCGTTTCCTCTCGGTGTTTTTAAAGAAGCAAAATTGGCATACCCACTGGTACGTAAATAAACAGTTCCCGATCCACAGGCTTTCAGGGTATTATTGACAGATAATTTATTGACAGCATCTGCATAGGCTTTACCAGTGTCGGCAGCTGAGAATTCAATATTTGAAATCCTGATCAGGGTACTTTGTAGTGAATCATGTAATTGATCAATGGTTATTTCCTTGGGAATTATTTTATTCTGAAGACTTGATTTTACAAGGTATCTGTCAAATAAGGGTGTAGGAATTCCGATCAATTCCGGATAAGCAGAATCAGAACGATCAACACCCGCCCCTAACTGGATCATTTTCCCATAATCTCCCAGCCAGAGATCTTTCAACCTGACAAACAATTTTCTTCCTACCGGATATTCATTGTACAACCCAAAACCATCCATCCGAATGGTGATTCCTCCGGTACTATCCTGTATGATAATGGATTTATAAAAATTATCCCTGCTATCATCAGCAATTACGACCCCTTCAATTATCCATTCATCGGAAATCTTTTCAAAATTGCCGGTAAAATGCATACTCCTCAATTCCCGAATGCTGAGAGTGGGATGGAGATCGGGTCCATGATATTCTGGTGGCTCATCAAATTTTTTATTGCAGGCGTACAAAATCAAACAAGTCTGTACAACCAATAAAATGCCAAGTAGTCCTGCATATCCGCCTCTTATTAGAGCCTGATTGCTGTTCATAAACGAAGATTAAGGGTAACAGAAAAATTCAATCCCATCGCATAAAAAAATTTCGGCGGAAATTTCTCTGGGTTCTTAGTTACTGTATCAAATCTTAATTGCTCATACCCCCCTGAAATAAGCGACTGATTATTTAACAAATTATTGATGCTGGCAATACATTGTACTGTTTGTTTCTTTCCTGATCCAATCATTTTTATCCTAACCGTAGTACCTACCAACAGGTCAACTGTGTACTGTTCCGGTAAAACCTTTTGCTCAATCACCTGTTTCCATTGATCAGTTCCTTTTACCAATCCATCTAATGCATGATAGGTTCTTCGCAATGGGTTGAAGTCCAGCCATTGCTGCCTGAAATAACTGGCAGTGAGGTTCCAAAAAAAATGTCCGGAAAGTTGATAAGCAATCCCTGCACCATACGCTTCCTGCGGGGTTCCACCAACCCTGAAATTTTTAGAATAAATCTCCCCCCTTTCTATAACGGATGCATCATTATCTGCCATAACCGTTAATTTCTGTCGGCTGGTATACAGATAACGGGCCAGGGATATGGCTGTCGTAAAAGACCATTGTTCTGATACAGAAATGTCCATTCCGCTTTCTATCCCCGCATGCATTTTATTGATACCGGATAAAGCATAATTTACAAAATTGCCAAACCCATCATGGTAAAAAGTAGTGATATTCATTCCATCTGACCAGGCAGTGAGGTAACTGCTTATTCGCAACCTGATAGCAGGGGCATTCCATACATAACCCAGCTCTGCGGTAATTATTTTTTCATTTTGTATTTGCTCCTGCCGGTTATCCCTTGTTTTGGGTGAGATATAAACATCCTGTAACAAGGGTGGTTTTACAAAATATCCCGTATGCAGGTATATATATTTACGCCCGTTATACTTATACGTGATCCCTGCTTTCAAAGCAACCCCGGTAAATTCATTTAAAGCAGATTTCCCTTCTGAATTTTCAGGGAATAACCCGTTTTTTACCAATCCATCTCTTTGAAAATTTTGATAACTGAGTTCAGCTGCTGAAAAAAAATCCAGTTTCTTGCCTGTTCCCGCAAGTTGGGCCCAGGCTTTTGCCTGCATTGAGTATATGAGATAATCATATCCAAATCGATCTCCTGTATGCAAAATTCTGTTGGGTCTGTTTAAGTCGTTCTGCATTAGGGTTGGATTATCAGGAAAATCTCTTTCCGCAAACTGGTTCCAGTCTACATAAAAATCGCCACCCAATAAATCCTGTATTTTTTTATATCGATGTGTACGTTGTACCTGAAATGAGCCCCCGGTAGTAAATGCATATTTATTGGATACAAGCGAATGATAAACACCTGAAATTTCCAGTCGCCTGGCCAGTGCCATCCTTTCTTCTATAATATAATGGGCCCTTTTGCCACTGATTCGATTCCCTTCTACGCCATTTGCCTGTAATATAGATGCATGGCTGTTTCTGTTTATATCGATTAATTTGTTCCAGTTGATCTGCAATAAATCCGGGTTATTTTTGATTGCATCCCGAACATATGCTTTTAACAAGGGATCCTGCTGATAACCGGGCAGGTAGCGATAATAATCAGCACGAGGATCTGCTGCTTTATACCAGTCAAGACCTGTATCAGATCTGCTCCCCAAAACCAGTCCAACCGAAATACTCAAGGCATCATGGTTATTGATCCGATGATCATAATTCATTACTATCATCGGCTGATGAATAGTGCGAATATTGGCATTCCGTTTTACCCCGGACTGATATCCCCAATAAGGATTGTAATAAGGAGTGCCAGTCAGTTCAATGGATTCTTTGGTAACCGGGCCTTGTTTTCCGGCTACCAATGGAGCAGCCAACACTGTTAACGAAAGAACTCTATGATCATCTATTTTTTTATCAACAGATAGAAAATAACTCTTGCCATTATAAAAAGTACCCGGAACATATCCTTCATCTGCATAACGAAAACTACCACTGATTGAATAGGCCCATCCTTTTTTAGTAAACCCACTTGAATGAGTGAACGACCATCGCCGCGTAAAATTTCGATTGGAAAAAGCATAGGTAAATACCGTTTGAACTCGCTGCTTCGAGGCCCGGGCATCTATCTCTGATATACTTCCCATATTACCAAATGCATAAGCGGTGGGTCTTAGTGCTATTGCAGTCTGCATATTTTTTGTAACCTCATTTAATCCGGTTAGCAAATTCCATTGAGGCACTCCCTCTTCAGGTGCGCTTAATGAAATACCATTGAACCGGGCACTAAATAAATTGCTCTCATATCCACGGATTGAAAAGCGCGATATAGAAAAGTGAAAAGCTGCCATACTCATAAAAACATCTTTATTCGCTGTAAGCATTGAGGGAATCATGGATACAGCATGTTCTGATTTCTCGTTCTCCTCAAAACCCATTACGGGTAATTGATCCGTACCGGATTCTTTCCATTGATTAAACATTGTACTATCAGCGAACTGGTTTTTATTTGTTTTTTTAAAGCCATTTTTTTGGCTCCGTGCTACTAACCATACTCCCTGTAAAATCAGTAACCATACGATTTTGCTCATACTGTTTATATATTATTGAGCGGGTTAAAAAATTATTCTGATTGAATGAGCAGGAACAGCGAGGAACAAACAGGATATAAAAATAGCTTGCAGACAGATTCACACATAGCGTATTTACCGCAATTGCGGTAAATACGCTATCAAGAAATCCAGAGATGAATATTTTTACATGGTATGTTGAAATGCATTACTCTTCTCATCATGGTATGTACCTGTCAAACGGTATTCACACAAGTAAAACATGCAAGTGTATGTGTGGTTGCATTTTATAACCTGGAGAATCTATACGATACAATTGATAACCCGCTGGTAAATGATGATGATTTTACTCCTACAGGTGTTAAGCAATACAACAGCATTATTTATTGGGATAAGCTTTCCAAACTGGCCACTGTAATCAGCAAGATAGGTACCGATTTTTCACCTACTACGGGTCCGGCATTATTAGGTGTTGCAGAAATAGAAAATGACACCGTGCTCGCAGATCTTGTTCAGCACCCATTATTAAAAAAAAGAAATTACCAGATTATTCATTTTGACTCGAAAGATGCACGTGGTATTGATGTGGCTTTACTCTATCATCCAAAATATTTTACCCCCGAAAAAGCGGAGAAATTATTTGTAGCCCTACCCGGAAAAAGTAAGGAAGCCTTTTTTACCCGTGATATTTTATATGTAAAAGGCCAACTGGATGGCGAAATCGTCCATATCTATGTAAACCACTGGCCCAGCCGAAGAGGTGGCGAAGAAAGAAGTTCGCCCGCAAGAGAAGCAGCAGCCCTTGTATGCCGAAACCATATCCGAATGATTACAGCAAATGAACCCAGGGCAAAGATTATTGTAATGGGCGATTTGAATGACGATCCGGATAGCCCAAGCATTACCAAAGCGCTTGGTGCCAAAGCAAACAGATCTTCACTCAAAGTCGGTGATCTGTTCAATCCATGGGCCGAACCCTATCGAAAAGGTATGGGAACACTTGCCAACAGAGATAGCTGGGGTCTTTTCGATCAGATCATCCTATCCGAATCCTGGTTACACCCCGAACAAAAAGGGTTATTTTATTATCAGCAATATATATTCAGTCAGCCATTTATGAAGGAAAATGCAGGGAGATACCAGGGTTATCCCATGCGTACCTGGGATGGAAATACGTACCGGGGCGGTTATAGTGACCATTTCCCTACCTTCCTGGTATTACTTAAAAATATAAAGTGATAGTCTGATGGGCCAAAAATCCGCTCTGACAGTGAATTTTCTCTGAAAAACCCAGTAAAATCAGGCAATTAGCTGAGTGAAATCGCTAATTATTAGTTACCTTCGCCCCCCCAAATCTGTTTTGGCAGATTCTCCCTTAGTAAATACCAGGGGATGTCCAATGGGATAAACCAAATTTAAAACCTAAAAATTCAGGTAATGAACAGTTACGAATTGATGGTGATTTTCACACCGGTTCTTTCTGAAGAAGATTTTAAAGCTTCTCAGAAAAAATATGCCGATCTGATCGCCGAACTGGGTGGTGCATCTGTGCACAGTAACCCATGGGGTCTGAAATCACTAGCTTACCCAATCCAGAAAAAAACAACAGGTATTTACTGGTTGTTGGAATTCACTGGTCCCTCAGATCTTAATGAAAAACTGAAGATCCAGTTATTGCGCGACGAACAGGTAATGCGCCACATGATCACCCGTCTCGATAAATACGCCGTCGAGTACAACTATGTAAAAAGAAATGGCGGATTTGCAATGCAGGATAAAGAAAAACAGGAGGCTTAATCATGGCAAAGAACGAAATCAAATACCTGACCGCTATCAAACAGGAGAAGCCAAAGAAAAAATTCTGTCGCTTCAAAAAATATGGCATTAAATACGTTGACTATAAAGATGTAGATTTCCTTAAAAAATTCATCAATGAGCAGGGTAAATTATTACCTCGCCGTTTAACAGGAAACTCATTGAAATACCAGCGTAAAGTTCAGGACGCAGTTAAGAAAGCACGTCAAATGGCTTTGTTACCGTATGTAACTGATTTATTGAAATAGAAATTAGTAACCTTCCCTAATCCCGCCACAGGCGGGAGACAGTTTATGGTTTCAACTACATGTAAACTGGGCTCTTGGGACTAAAAAATAAAATATGCAAGTCATTTTAATTCAAGACGTAGATAACCTAGGCGGACGCAACGAACTGGTAAATGTAAAGAACGGCTATGCCCGTAATTTCCTGATACCTGGTAAACTTGCTGTAGAAGCCAGTGCTTCCAATTTAAAACAACAGGAAGAGCGCCTGAAAGTAAAAGCCAAGAAAGAAGCATTGATGCTGGCTGAGCTGAATAAGGTAATAGAAGTATTGAAATCTTCTGCAGTAACCATTGGTGCCAAAACCGGTACCAGCGGCAAAATATTCGGAAGTGTTACTTCTTTACAAATCACCCGTGCGATTCGTGACCAGAAAGGTTATGAAATCGACCGTAAGAGAATTACTATTCTTGATGAAGTTAAAGAACTGGGCACACATAAAGCCTCTATCGATTTCGGCAACGGAAATACCGTTGAAATTGAGTTTGAAGTAGTTGCTGAATAAAAAGCGATTGCCTGATCATTGTAAGAGCCTGCTCAATTGAGCAGGCTTTTTTGTGCATTGATCGATTCTAAACTCCTAATCATTCGATAAAAGCTAGTAAATAATTTTTATTCCCGATAGTTCCGGCAAAATACCCCAGTAAAAAGAGCTTATAGAAAGAAGAAAGCGAAATCAACTCCGATTTTACCAGCTTAGAATACCAATCCCGCAAACTACCGCAGAAAACATCATTTACTAGCAAAACCGCCTGAAATCAATGGTTTCAGAATTTTAAAAAAAAATGGGAAATCCATAAAATCCCTATCTTCGGGAGTCCAATGGCAGTTTTTCCATATTCCAGAAGGTTATTTACGTAAATGCTTCAGGGTTTTTGGTTACTGTTTTTACCATTGGTTTTTGATCATTTAATTTTTTTAGAACATGAACATTTACGTTGGAAATCTTAACTGGAATATGTCCAGTGAAGACATGCAAAACCTGTTTGCTCCGTTTGGCGAAGTAACCAGTGCCAAAATCGTTACCGACAAATTCAACAATGACCGTAGCAAAGGTTTCGGTTTCGTTGAAATGGCTGATGATGAAGCAGCCCGTGCTGCCATTGCAGCATTACACGACACTGAAGTATTGGGTCGTAAGATTGTTGTTAACGAATCTACCCCACGTCCGGAAGGCGAAAGAGGAGGCTTCAAGAAGAAGAGCTTCGGTGGTGGTGGCGGCGGAAGCCGTGGTGGTTACGGTGGCGGCGGCGGAAGCCGTGGCGGAAGCGGCGGCGGTGGCGGATACAACCGCGATCGTGGTGGCAACGGTGGTGGCGGTGGATACAACAGGTATTAATCCAATAGCAACCCAAACTATTCAAGTCCGGCTTTCGCCGGACTTTTTTTTGCCCCATATTTTTTGCCCCATACTTAAGTATGGGGCTATGATGAATTATATTTGGGTATGAAAACAACCAAAATTAATTCGCCAATTGCCGGATGCATGAGATGGGGAATATGGGGAGCCAATTTCTCTACTGCACAATACAGAGCCATGATAGAAGCCTGTCTGGCAAATGATATTCGCAGTTTTGACCATGCAGATATTTATGGGGATTATACAACAGAATCTGGTTTTGGGGAAGCATTAAAAGAATCTGCTTATTTACGGCAGGAGATACAGCTGATCACAAAATGTGGTATACGAATGGTTACGCCTAACCGACCGGGTAACAGGATCAAATCCTATGACACTTCCAAAAAATATATCATTGCTTCTGTTGACAGATCCTTACAGAATTTTGGAACAGACTATCTTGATGTATTACTGATTCATCGTCCGGATTCATTAATGAATCCTGCAGAAGTTGCAGAAGCGATCACACAGTTAAAACAGGAGGGAAAAGTACTTGAGTTTGGCATTTCAAATTTTCTTCCTCACCAGGCTGATCTGCTGGCCAGCTATACAAACATTAGTTATAACCAGGTAGAGATTTCTATCATGCACTTGAATGCATTTTCGGATGGCACTTTGGAAAATTGTATCAAACATAGTATTATCCCCATGGCCTGGGCTCCTTTGGGAGGTGGATTATTTACCGATGATAGTCACCCACGATACAGAAGTATCACTGCTACCGCAAGTGAACTTGCAGAAAAATATCAAACTGGTTTAAATGAAATATTACTGGCCTGGTTACATACACATCCATCAGGTATTCAATCAGTAATTGGAACCACAAAATTGGAAAGATTATTACAGGCGAAAGCAGCTGCGTCTATCAGATTGGAAAAAGAAGATTGGTTCAAATTACTCGCGGCTTCAACAGGAGAAGAGGTGGCCTAAAAGATTTCTCACTGAATGGTTTCATACTATTTTCCCTCGCCTTCCAGTAAGGGTATTAAATCAATCTACAGTTAAGTGCAATAAAAAACCCGACCAGTAAAA
>Ga0316220_1000287_pt1 | contig 79124 bp, 41 predicted proteins | sample TBH18005metaG_FD_203632 | JGI IMG/M metagenome (GOLD analysis project Ga0316220, IMG submission 203632) | Freshwater microbial communities from Trout Bog Lake, Wisconsin, USA - TBH18005 | ecosystem: Environmental > Aquatic > Freshwater > Lake > Hypolimnion/Profundal zone | place: USA: Wisconsin... | reverse complement strand
TTGTTCATGGCTTCACTCCCAGCTGGTTGTTGTTGATGGCCTTGGTTGCGGGCACCACCACCGGCCCGGCCGAACCGATGATCTGCGTCACCGAGCCGGCTCCGCTCACGTTCGAGTTGGTCAGCCAGACGTTGCCCGACGCGTCCAACGACATGCTGGTCGGCGCGTTCACGCCGTTGTTGTAGCCCACGATGCCGTCCGAACCGGAGATGGCCGAGCCGCCGCTGGTGAACTGCGACAGGCTGTTGTTGCCGCTGTTGGCGACCCATACGTGGCCGTTGCCGTCCACCATCACCGCCACCGGCGCGTTCAACCCGCCGCCCGTGAACTGGCTGTTGCTGCCGCCCGACGCGCTCACCTCGGCCAGCGTGTTGCCGCCCGACGTCACCGCCCAGGCGTTGCCGCTGTTGTCGAAGGCCACCGCTCCGGCCGTGTTGTCGCTCGAACTCAGACCGCTGGTGTACCCGCCGCCGCCCGAGTCGTTGCCGCCACTGGTCAGCTTGCTCAGCGTGCCGTTGGCGTTCACCACCCAGATGGTGGAGTTCACCGTCAGGCTCGTGACCGCCACGCTCAGCGAGTTGCCGCTGTCGGTGAAGGTCACGCTCTGCGAGCCGGCCGTGTTCAGCGTCACGCTGAACGTGTACACGCCGTTCTGGCCCGAGTAGCTCTGCGAGGTCGGCGTGAACGACGCCGACGAGTCCGAGCTCGATGCCGCCACCGTGCCCGTGTACCCCGTCGCCGTGTTGCCGTACGCGTCCAGCGCCGTCACCGTCACGTTGTACGCCGTGCCGTTGTTCACCGGGCTGTCGAAGTTGTTGGACTGCGACAGGCTGGCCGCGGAGGCAGGACCAACCGTCAGAGTCGCCGTGGCGTCGGTCGCCGAGTTGGTGGCGTCGTGCGCCGTGATGGACTTGGAGCCAGCCGTCACCAGCGTGAAGCCGTTGGTGAGCGTCTTCGTCCCGCCCACCAGCGCCGTGTCACTGGCCACCGCCGAACCCGAGCCGCTGTCAGACTTGCTGAAGTGCACCGTGTCCGTGCTGCCCGTGCCCGAGGTAATCAGGTTGCCGTAGGTGTCCTGAGCCTGCACGGTGAGCGAGAACTGCGCGCCGGCCGTGGTGGAGGATGGCGGCGAGATGAACGCCAGCTTGTTCAAAGCGCCCGCGCTCATGGTCAGCGTCAACGACCCGCTGGTGATGCCGCCGTTCGATGCGTCGCTGGCCGTGATGGTCTGCGTGCCGCCGCCCACCGTGACCAGAGTTACACCGTTGGTGAAGGTCTTGGCACCGCTCACCAGCGCCGTGTCCGAAGGCAGCGTGATGCTGCCGCCATCCGAGCTGACGAAGTGCACGTTGTCAGTCGAACTGACCGCGTTGCCGTACTGGTCCTCAGCTGTGACCGTCACCGTGAAGGCCGTGCCGGCCGTCTCCGCCGCGTTGTTGGCCGGCGCCGTGATGGCCAGCTTGTTCATCGAGCCCGCCTGCACCGTGATGGCGCTGGTCGTGGTCTTGGCCGTGGCGAAGGCGCCGGTGATGCCCGTCCCCGAACAGCCGCTGGAGCACGACACCGTGTAGTAGTAGGTGCCGGCCGTCTGCGGAGCGTTGATGGTGAAGGTGGCCTGGCCCGTGCTGGCGCTGACCGCCGCCGTGGTGCTGGTCACTCCGCCCGACGTGCAGCCGCCGCTCGAGGTGCAGCTGAGCAGTTGCAGCGTCGGCGTCACCCCGTTGCTGATGGGGTTGCCGTAGCTGTCCTGCACCGTGACCACGATGCTCGATTGGCTCGCCCCGGCGGTCTCCGTCGAGGACGGAGGCGAACTGAAGACGAACTGGTTGGCGCTGGCCGCGGTGATGGTGAGGTTGCCGGGCGAGTAGGTGTAGTTGTAGCCCGTCTTGGCCGCGCCCGTGCAGGTGATAACGCCTGTGTACGTCGCCGGCGAGCCGCTGCTGGCCTGACTCGACGTGCAGGTCGGCGCCGTGGTCGGCGACGGCGATGAACTGTACGTCAGCGTGGGCAGCGTGCCGCCCTCGGCGACCGTCTGGTTGTTGGCGGTGATGGTCCCCGCGATGGCGTTCACCGTGAACGTTCCATTCACGTAAGTGAAGTAGTGCGTTCCACTCGAAGCCACCGCGCCCGAGCAGGTGGTGCCGTACGTTCCCGGCAGGCTGCTGCTGGTCGCTCCGGTCGAACACGTCACGCTGGAGAGCGAAGTGCTCGGCGACGTAGCGGAGGTGATGGTCGGCGGCGTGCTGCCGTAGTTCATGGACTGGTTGCTGCTGGCCGTCACGGTGACGTCGGGAACCACCGTCGCCGTGCCCGCCTGCGCCGTGAAGGTGCCGGTGGCCGTGCAGGTGTTGGCACCGGCGTAGGTACCCGGTGCGGTGGAGGTGGTCACAGTCGAGGAGCAACTGACGCCGGTCAGGGAGCAACTGCCCGTCTGCGAGGAGGACGGAGTCGGCGCGGTGCCGTAGCTGGTGGACGTGTTGCCGGCCGTCAGCACACACGCACTGGCGAAGCTGAACGTGCTGCTGGTCGCCGACAGCGTTCCTGCCGTGGCCACCATGGTGTCGTTCGTCTGCGTCGAGCTGGACTGCAGGTTGCTGAACGAGGCCGCGCCCGTAGCGTCGTTCACCGTCGTGGTGCTGCTGCTGAACGACCCCGTGCTCAGCGCCATGCTGATGGGCAGGTAATTGTTCGTGGAGTTGAACGCGGTGTTGGCGTAGACGACGTAGTTGTGGTCCAGATACTGCACCGCAGGCGAGGGGCTGATGTTGGTGTTGATGGGGGCGCTCGTCGGCTGCACGCTGAAGGCCAGTGTGCCGCTGCTCTGCGTCGGCCCCTGGTCAATCGCCGTGTTGGTGTTGGCGCGAGGATAGCCGCGCGCGTCGGTGGACAGGTTCTGGCCCAGCACACAAACGCCTGTAGCCGTGGATGTGCCGGTACTGAAGTTAATGGTCGGGTTCGATGTGCAGCCCGCTCCAATACCGGTGAGCGTGACACCCTTGACGTAGTAAGGCCCGCTGCCAGTCGTTGTGACCGTCGAGACGGTCGGCTCCGGTGAGCAACCACCTCCTGTAACGCTGCTGACCGTGACACTCGACGAAGCATAGGAACCTGGGTTAGTGATCTGCACCACCGCGCAGCTCCCAGCGTAGCCGTTGGTTGCGCCTGATGGTGCGCCATAGCCCGCACCCACCAGCGCACCTCCCGTCATTTGCACGAATGTGCCCACCGCCCCGCCGTACAGCGGGGTCATGCTGGTGACCACGGCCACGGCCGAGCCGCTGCCGAAGGCCACCGGAGGCGCAGCGATGCAGCCCGCGCCAGGGTTGGTGATGGTGATGCTTGCCACTGACTGGGTGCTGCCGGAGCCGCTCATGACGGCCGTGCCGGACGGCGTCACCGTGCAGCAACTTGATGTCGTCGTGCTGCCGTTACCGCCCACCACCGTGCACGTCGCGCCGCTGTCAAACGTCACCGACGGCGCGCTGGAGTAGGTACCGCCGCCCGCCAGCACCTGCACATAGCCCACGCCTTCGCCCAGGTCGCTCAGCCCCATGCCCTGCAGGCCCGGATAGGTGTAGTCGGTTGTGGCGCCCGTCGAGTACTTGCTGCTGCTGATTACGTTGTAGGATTTCCCGTTCATCGTAGCGTCCATGGTGCCGCTGGCCCCGCCGACGTTCAGGTTTCCTTCAATGATGGTGTTGATGATGCCCTCATCGTTCAACGAGTCCGCGTAAATGGCTCCGCCCGTGTTGCCCGACGTGCCGGCCAGCGCGTTGCCCAAATACAGGTCGTTCTGGAACACCGTCGCGCTGGGCATCTCCGACGTGCTGTTGCCGCCGAGGAAGCTGGCTCCAGCCTCGGTGGTAGTCGCTGTCGGCGTGATGTAGTTGGCGTAGAAGGTCGAATTCGTAATCAGGTTGAGCGTTGCCAGCGTTTGGGCTTGCCCCTCCGCAAAGAACGTCGCGCCGCCCTTCAATCCGGCTGTGTTGTGCGCAAACAGGTCATTCGACAGGCTGAACTGCGGCGGGCAGTTGTTCGTGCAGGTGCTCACCGGCACAGCATAGAGCGCGCCACCCTCGTACCCTGCCGCATTGCCCAGGAACGTTGAGTTGCTGATGCTCAGGCTGCTCGTCGAGCCCGTGAAGTAAATCGCTCCGCCGTTGGATCCTCCCGTGATGGCACCGCTGGATGAGGTGGAGTACGACGCAGTGTTCCCCAGAAACTGGCTGTTGTTGATGGTCAACCCACCCGTGTTGCCCGTGTAGGATGCGATGGCAGCGCCATTGCCGCCGTTCGTGCTGGCAATGGTGTTGCCCACGAAGTTCACGTTGCTGACGGTCGTACCCGTAGTGATGTACAGCGCGCCGCCGCTGGTGGTGCTGGTCGTCAGGTACTCCATCGTCAGCCCGGACAGGTAGAACGCCGCCGTCGCCGCCGAGTTCACCTTCAGTCCGCTGTAGGTCGGTGTCGTCGAACCCGCCGGCGCACCGCTGATAAACAGGTTGTTCGGTCCCGGCCCGGCTATCGTCAAACCGCACTGCCAGTTGTCCACGCCCGCGTTCAGGTTGCTCGTCAGGTTAATGGTCTGCGGCCAAGACTGTGTGCTGGTGAACACGTTGCTGAACTCGATCACCGCGCTCTGCGCTGTGCTCAGCCCTGCCGCTGCCAGCACGGCTGCGCGCAAGGTGCAGTTCTGGTCCAGTGCAGCGGAACCGCTCACCTGGTTCGTGCAGATGGCGTTGGCATTGGTATCGTCGAACTCGGTGACGATGTAAACCGCCGTCGGCTGGTGCACCAGCGCTGTCGGCGAGCTGCCGGACGGGCTGGTTCCCGTGGCCGGAGTGCCTCCGCCGCCGGCGTCTGCAAACGTGAAGGTATAGGTCTGGTCTCCGCTCGTCGCCAGCAGCGGCACCGAGGACAGGTCGAAGGTCGCGACTCCGCCCACGTAGGTTGGAGTCGGCACGCTGGTGAGCGTCGCCGTCCCCGTCGTGTACGGCCCGGCCGTGGTCGTTCCGCCGGACATTGTCAGCTTGATGCCGTTCGCGCTCGTCAGGATGTTGCCGTAGCTGTCCTCCTCGGCCACCTGCATCAGGCCCGCGTTGCCGCCCGAGCTGAAGCCCGTCAGCGGCGCCGTCAGCACCACCATCACGTGTGCCGCCCCCCCCGTCACCGTCGCGGGCTGTGAAGCGGTGAACGACGAGTAGCTCACCTTGTACGTGTACTGCCCGGTCGTCGTCGGCGCCGTCACGCTGCTGAAGGATGTCGCTCCACTGGCGCTGGAGGTTGCCGAATATGTGGCCACCAGATTGGCGCCCGTACAGCTAGCTCCTGCCCCCTTGCACACGTTCAGCGTCAGCGAGTCGCCGCCCACCAGGTTGCCGTAGGTGTCCGTCAGGTTGGCGGTTACCGTCACGCTGGCGCCCGCGCCCTCCGACGCGCCTGGCGCCGTGCCCCAGGCAATCGCCGTCGGCGTGTAGGCGCTCACCGTCTGGCTCTGCGTCACCGTCGCCGTCGCAAACGCCGAGTCAAACCCGGTGCCGCTGCAGTTCGACGTGCAGATGACGTAGAAGTAGTACGTTCCAGCCGTGGTCGGCAGCGTGAACGTCGAAAGCGAGAAGCTCGCCACGCCGCTCGAAACGCTCGACGAGTTAACCGATGCGATGGGGTCGCCGCCCGCCGTGCAGGTGTTGTTGCCGCAGAACTTCAGGGTCAGCGTCGGCGTCGAGCCGTAGGCGCTGGTCGTGTTCCCGCTGCTGTCCTGGATGAGCGCCGTCGCCGTCACTGTGCCCGACGCCTGCCCCGCCTGCGCGCTGCTGATGCTCGGTGCCGTCTGCCACGCCAGCTTGTTCGCGTTGCCGCCCGCCGCCGTGATGTTGAACGTATTGCTGTTGCCCGCAACCGACCCGCTGTTGAAGCCCGATATCGTCGCCGTCAGGTAGTCGCTCGGGTACGCCGTCGCCGGCACCGTCAGACTGCTCCACGATGCGTTCAGGTACCCCGTCGTGCTGCTCACCGCCGGCGTCACCGTGGGTGTTCCGCCCAGTGTTCCCCCGTTGCCCAGTGTCATCACGCCGTTGTTCGACAGGCTCAGCAGGCTCGCCGTGCTCAGCGTCTTCGTCACCACCGGATAGGTATCGTCCTGCAGTTGCGCCGCCACCGGCAGCGTCAGCCCGGAGTTCTGGTTCAGGCTCGAAGGCTGGCTGGGTGTCACCGCCAGCGTCGTCGTGTTTCCGCCGCAGTTGGGCGATGTCAGGTTGCCCGTCGTGCTCTGGCACGTCTGCACCGGCCCCAGGTCAATGGTGCTCGTGTTGTTGTTGGGTGTGCGGTTGCCTGCCCCGCGCGCGTCGGTGATTGGTATTGTCACCGCCACGGCCGATGCCTGCCCGCCCCAGTACATTGCGCTCACGCCGTCCGCACTGGCGATGTTGTTCAGCGTGCCGCCCGAGAAGGTGATCGTCGGCGCACTCGTGCAGCCCGCGCCCCCGGTCAGGCTGGTCACGCCCGTCACGCCCCATGCCGCCGCCGCCGTCGACGTCGTGCAGTTCGAAATCGAGCTGATTGTCGGTATGCCTGTGCAGGTGCCCGTATTGGTGACATCAATGGCCCGTGTGCCGGACGTCGAACTGCTCGCGCCATAAACCACCGTCGTGGGGTTGACCGAGCATCCGGCGCCCCACGTGATGGCCTGAGTAGCGCTCGTGCAGTTGCCCGGTGCCGTCACCGTGACGCTGGCGATGCCCATGACGGCCGTGGCCGTCGGCTCCGTGGTGCAGCCGCCGCCGTTGAACGTTATCGTCGGCGTACCGCCGCCGTAGGTGTACGAACCCGGGTACATCACCTGGACCGCCTGCACCGTTCCGTAAACGCTCTCCGCTACGCCTTCGGTGCCGGGAATTCCATTGGCCGCCTTCACCGGTCCGGTCGTCGCCGTGCCCGGCAGCGGCACAAACGTCGCGGGCAAGCCGCCGTACGTGTACTGCGATGAACTCGTCCACGACGGCTGCGTGCCGCCGTACAGGGACGCCATCTCCGTCACCACGCCTGTCGCCGTGCCGCTGCTGAACGTCACAGGCGGGGGCCCCACGCAGCCCGCGCCCGGGTTCGTAATCGTCAAACCGGTCACAGCGCATGGCGTGCCCGAACTGCACGTCGAGTTGTTCGTCACCACCGTGGCCACCGGCGTCACCGTGCAGCACGCATGGGTCGTCGTCACACCGGTGCTGCTGTTCAGCACCGTGCAGCCGCTTGACGAGTCGAGCGTCACCGTCGGCGCGCCGCTCGTATAGCTGCCCGCTGCCGTTATCTGCACAAATCCCACGCCCATCCCAAGGTCCGACAGGCCCAGACCGTCCACCGTGCTGCCGCTGCCCAGCGCTCCCACGCCCGGATAGGTGTGGCCGCTGGCCCAAGAGCCGGTGCTGCCTGTGGTCGTCAGGTCGGTGGCCGTACCGGCCGTGAAGGAGGAAGCGTTGTCGTCGGGGCCGTAGACCGTTGTGTTGCATGAACCCGATACTGTGCAGCCGGCATCGAAGACCAGGTCGCCCTCCATCACCGAGTTGTACACCGTCGTATTGGTTGAGGACTGGTACCACGCTCCACCTCTCACCGGGTAGGTATTGCTGGAGGTGGTGTTCGAGTTCGCCGCCGCATTGCCCGTGAACAAGCTGCTGGTGATGTAGTCGGTCATGGTGGCCGCGCAGCTTGAGCAGATGGTGTACACCGCGCCGTACGTGTAGCTCGTGGTGTTGGTCGAAGAGAAGTTCCCGTACATCGTGTCGTTGGTGACGTACACGCCGCTGGCTGCCGTCAACGACGCCGACTGCGTGGCATAGAACGCCGCCCCCGAGTGCCCGCCCGTGCTGTTGCCCTGGGTTCCAGTCTGGCTCACGTAGTTGCCGATGAACGAGTCGTTGGCCAGGTTGTATGCGCTCGCCCCGACGTTGACGATGGTCTGCCCCGGCTTCATGTACAGCGCGCCGCCAATCAACTGGCCGCCGTTGCTGCTTGTCCAGTTACCCACGTTGGAGTTCGCCACTATCAGGCTATTGGTGATGCTCAGCGGCCCGTTGCCGACGTAACTGATGCCTCCGCCCGACGCGGCCGTGTTGGTCAACGACGAGGTGTTCCCGATGAACTGGCTGTTGTTGATGAGCGTGCCCGTCGGCGCGTACTTGCCGATGGCGATGGCCCCGCCGCCACCGTCGTACTCGTTGTAGTCAAAGTTCATGTTGTTGAAGAGGTTCGGCCCGCCGGTCAGGTTTACGGCACCGCTCGTCGACCCGTCGTGGAAGTTCTCCATCGTGAAGCCTTCCAGGAAGGTGGCCGCCGATGTGCTGGTGGAACCGCCCTTGATGCCGCCCACGGTATTACTTGCACAACCAGAGCCCACAGCCGGTGAACTGCCCACCGCGCATCCGCCGCTGATGAAAAGGTTGTTCGGCCCCGGCCCGATGACGAACAACGGCGCCGTGTTGTTCGTGCCGTCCAGCGTGGAGGCCAGCGTGATGGTCATCGGCCAGGCCGAGGAGTAAAAAATCACCTGCGCGCTCGCCGTGTTCTTCATGTTGGAGAACGCGGTGCGGAACGGACAGTTGTTGTTGGCGGACAGCGCCAGCGTGGCGGTCGTCTGCATGGTCGTGAACGCAGGGCACGACGGGCTGGAGCCTGGATCGACGTTGGTCGTCACGATGAAAAGGTTGCTGGTCGGAGCCACCAGCTCGATAGGAGAAAGGTTGCCTGTGCCGGTTCCGGGGCTGCTCGCCGTCCCCGAGGTTGACACTGAATTGTTCACGCCCGAGAACTTGAAGCCGTATGTGCAGACACTGCCCGTCGCGTTCAGGTTCAGGGTGGAAAGGTCGAAGGTCGCAACCCCGTTGCTGTAGGTCGGCGTAATGGTGTAGGGATACGTCGTGTTGGATGAAAGGGGTGACGTCGTCGAGACCGTGGCGGTCGTCACCGAGCCTGATGTGGTGCCCAGATAACAGGTCCCGCCCGAGGACGAGATGGTCAGCGAGATGCCTCCGCCGTCAACCACGATGTTGTTGTTCGCATCCTCCTCGGCCACTGTAAAGAGGCCAGCTGTTCCTCCCGAGAAGAAGTTGTAGACATAGCTGTTGTTATTGAACGGCAGCAACGTCGGCTGGCTCAACACCACCATCTGCGATGCTGATCCCACTGCGTGGGCCGCCAGCGGACACACTACTCCCAAGGCCAGCACGACCGCCGCCATGCGCAGCGCGCCCAGCTTCGTCTTGTTCTTGATTGTCGGGGAGACGGTGCTGGTCGGCAGAATCGCCGCAGACACAACGGGACGCAGAGAACACTTGGCCATGTTTATACCCTGATCAAATAAAATGCATCGCTCTCCGGTTGCCCGGGGCTGAATGTTTGGACTTTTTACTAACGAACGAATTCTACGCACCCCGTACGATGACAGTCAATTCCGCATGATGATGAGGGGGTCGCTGGTAATGGGCGGCAAATCCGCATCCATGGTCCATCATTCTATCCTGCTGATAACAAGATGGTTGCTTTCGGCATGGTTTCTGCATGCGGGAAATAGGCTCTGACGCCTACCAGACTCTTGCATCGGGCTGGGCGCGGCCGTTACCGAAAGGAGGAAACGTACCGTTCGATGAGCGCGTTGTTTCCTGATTCACTCAGGGTTTATCGCTCGTCACAACGCTATCGGTATCTTGATAGGACGCAAACTGAAGCTGTACTTGGCACAAGAAAACTAGGCTCTTCCACATTGACCAGTCTCTCTCATCAGAACTGGTGCAGAAAATGCCGGGCATGCCATTCATACGCCAGTCTTCATAAAACAAGGTCGTGCAGATGATTTTGCCTCAGACTGCCCAGCCGCAAGCACAGACTGGTTAGTTTGACCCAGTTGGACCTTTAAAACAAAAAAGCAGGCTCTGAGCCTGCCTCTAAGTTGTTGGGAAAATTGGTGGACCTGGTCGGGATCGAACCGACGACCTCTTCCATGCCATTCTGACAAGCGTGCGTAACTCATTGAAACCATTGATATTCATTCAGCACCTAGAGCACTGAAAAGCACCCATAAGGCTCATAAAATTGGGTTCAGCACCTACGTCAGCACCTATGCATTACTGCTCTAGAATCCAGGACTGGTCTCGGGGCTGCTTGCCCATTACACGTCATGTGGGAGAGTTGCCAGCCACCCTGCCGCCGAATCCAACCAGTGCTGCTACATCTTCAGAACCATCACCAACTGAAGCCATGGCTGCGGCAACTTCCCCGTACTCTTCATCAACTGTGCCAACGCCTGTGTGTAGCGCTGGTCCAGCTTGGCGGCCAGCGCCAATGTGTTGATGCCGTTACGCGTGTCCCACGGGCCGCTGTATCCCACCTCGCCCGCTCTGTCCCGCGCCGCGTCAAACGCCGCCGACGAGTGCACAAACTCCATGTGCTTCTTCCCGTTGGTGTACGGCAGCAGCCATTTCACCGCGCCCGGCAGTGAACTCCCGCTCGGTGAGGTGTAGTGGAACCAATCCTCGCCGTGCGCCCGCGCAGCCAGTGCCGCCGTCTCCAGCGGCTCCAGGTCGTACACAACATAGTGCAGTGCATCGCGCCTGTAAAAATCCTCTACCGACCCGTCCGGCCGCACATTGCACTTCACCTGTTCCTCGAAGTATCTGCGCGCCTTCGCAATCATCTCAGCATCGCCCAGTTCATATGCTGTCAACGTCGCCAGCTTGATGCGGTGGCTCTCCCAGTTCCCGGTATCCTTCCCGCACGACAGCTTCTCCATGTGCTCAAGGTATCCAGTTGCCATCACCCGGAACATCGCCAGCACCTGCTTCTGCACGTCAACCGGCAGGTCGTCCCGCGTCAGATCCAATGCAAAGATGACCTTCTCCATATTGGTCTCGTCAATCGGATTCAGGTCAGGCTGGTAGGTCACTGCCCACGCCGTCAGAAACTTTGCCTCAGCATCAAGATACTTTCGGTCTCCTGTCATCCGATACGCCAGCCCCAGGTTCAGCATGCCCTCCCAGTCCCGCTCCGCCTTCACGCTCACGTCCATGATGCCCTGATGCGGCAGCGTCCCTTCGGTGTGCACATGCGCAATTGCCCCTGGGGTAGCTTTTAATGCCCCCTTCGCCAAGTCAATCACCTCCACCGCCACCGGACTGTTTCCCATCGGCTTCAACTGTGCAATCATCTCTGGCGAAAACAATGCATATGGCTGCGTCGCTGTCTGCGCCCCTGCTATCGCACAGTACAGCATCACCACCCAAGTCAGCATCCCGATTCGATTCATCTCTATACCCCATCGAAAGCGTATCAGTGCCTAATGAAACATTGTATGAGGCTAGTTTTCACTATGGCTTCATCGTATCCAAGGTGGCCATACACGCAGCGTACGGCCAGTAAACCACAAACTGTTCGGCGCATGGCCGAACAGTTGATCAACTCGAATGCCCGTGTCGTTCAACTCGCATTCTCCCGTGTCAACAGAATATCGGGACCCATCACATGGGCAGATAAATCAGCTCAATGCCCTTCCCGTGCCTGGGATCTTTATTGCGAGTGTACTGTCGCGTTGATTCGCTATCCCAGTGCTCGAATACGCCCAGACTCTGCGTGGGCTTTCCGTATTGAGTGTATGCAGTGCCGGATGGGGCATGGTCTGGCGTGGCCTCTTCCTGCAGATAGTCGTCAGCATTTTCGCGAATCATGATCCTAGGATGCCCATCCTTATCAATGTTGTTCTGGCTCTGCGAGTACAGTATGTCCAGCCCGACTGAATCAAGCGCAACACCATCGAAGGAGACCAACAAACTGGATGGCCAATCAGGATTTGCATATGGCTCTACGCGATTGTTGAACGGCGGATTAGGAAAGTGAATCGGATAGGTCTGGTAGCGCCGTCCGCAGTAGAGCCCATCGAGCATATAGAGAATCGTTTTCGCGCCCAGATTTGGGGAGGAAGTCAAATCAACAATCGGCGAATAGGCATGTGGCGCGCCTTCTTTATCAGTATTGATGGCCGCATGCAATTCGGGAGTTCCCTTTATGGATCCGAAATGGTTCTTGCCGGTCAAGGTTACTGCAGTCTGCCCCTCGTTTCCGCCCTCCGAACCGAAATAGGGGTAGGAATGGGCCTTGAGAAGAGCAAGATTGACAAGATATGTGGAGTCCTTGACCTGACGCGGGATCAACTTCGCGTCATGATAGACGTTGGCCGAATAGCCTATGCCTTCCACCCAGTCTGCCCCCTCAAGGCCGTGGTAGTTACCATAACCAGGGTTAACCGGTTGCGCTGACTGTGGATCTTGATATTGCACAAAGCGCACGTCCTTGAATTCGGTCCAGATTTTTGTCAGTAGAGCAGGATAAATGTTGCGCCTTGCGTCATAAACAATAATTTGTGATGCCGGCACGTGCGCATGCAGCACTAATTGACGCACCATGGCCAGAACTAATTGCGGCGAGGCGTTCAGGAAGTTGCCGCTTCCCGCTGCCTCACTGTTGTTCAGGTTGATTTTGACGGCTACAACTTCCCCGTTGCGGTAACCGCGGTTTTTCATGCCGCGAGTATGCTCGTTATAATAGATGAAGATCTTCTGCCAAGCTTGTTCGTCCGTCTTGGCACCTGTTAGTTCGCGCAACGTGGCCGACATCATAGCGTCAATTCTGGCCTGATCGTTGTTGCGGTCCATCCACCATTGATCCGCCGTGGAACTAATATCGCCGCCCCAATGAGCAGCCTTGGGATCGCGGGCCCACACAACGCGTCCGGGATAGATTCCTCTTGCAACGCCAATCGGTTCATTGCGGTGCTGGGGTGCATAGTTGTAAAGCGTTTGGCGTGCAGCAGACTGCGCGTAGCTCGCCGTAACGGCAAGCATCAGAACAACCATTGTGGCCCAGTGGCCAGATGGACTCTGCTTTCTCGTATGAATCAATTTACACCTCTGATGATACTGTCTAAGAACTTCTTGCTAATAGCACTCCAGGCACTCGTGCACCAACTGACTGAGCAGTATCGGGCTTTCTGCGAGTGAAACATAACGATGGTAGATGCAAACACCTGCATCCGATGCCGACATCCCTCCCCTTATTCCTGATTACAGGACTACTCATTCGATATTCCAAATGCAAGTACGGTCTCAGAACGGAAGACATTCCCCGGTTGCAGCAAAGTGGAGGGAAAGTCGGGGTGGTTGGGCGAGTCCGGGAAGTGCTGTGTCTCCAAGCAGAAGGCTGAACGCTTCTGGTACCTAACGCCGCCGCGACCAGCGAATGAACCGTCCAAGAAGTTGCTGGTGTAGAACTGCACGCCGGGTTCGGTGGTGGAGATGGTGAGCGTACGTCCGCTGACGGGATCCAAGACGTGTGCAGCAGTCTGTAATTGACCAGAGGCATCGTTGAGTACGAAGTTGTGATCGTAGCCGTGGCCGAGCTGCAACTGGGGGTGGTCGCTGTTAATGCGGGCGCCGATGGTGGTGGGGGTGCGGAAGTCGAAGGGAGTGTCGGCGACGGGTGCGAACTCGCCGGTCGGGATAAGGGTGAAGTCTACGGGCGTGTAGCAATCGGCGTTCAGGGTAAGCACATGGTTCAGGATAGAATCATCTCCGTTGCCGGAGAGGTTGAAGTAGCTGTGGCTGGTGAGATTGAGAACCGTAGTGCGAGTGGTGGTGGCGTTGAAGACGATACGGAGTGAGGAGTCTTCTAGCGTGAAACTAGCGTGGACGGTGAGTGCACCAGGAAAGCCCATGTCGCCATCGGGACTGAGAAGAGACATCTTGACACCGCCGGATATGGGAGATGCTGCCCAGATCTTCTGGTCGAAGCCAACGGGGCCACCGTGAATTGCGTTGGGGCCGTTGTTGATTGGAATGCGAGATTCCGATCCGTTGATGCTGAATATCCCATTGGCGATGCGGTTAGCATAACGCCCAATAGTGGACCCAATGTGTGTGTTGATGGTTGACTCATAGGCAGCTAGATCTTCGAAACCAAGCACCACGTCTTTGCGAATGCCGTTACGGTCCGGAACTTCGATACTGACCACGTGGGCGCCGTAAGTAGCTACCTGCACGGTGATAAATGCATTAGAAAGCGTATAGAGATCAGCGGAATAACCGCTAGCGGTCTTTATCTTTCCCCATGAGGTCTTGGTCACGACAACCGGAGCGAAGGATGGAGCGGACACAATAGATTTTTCAGATTTTGTGCTTCCCAACAGGATATCCCTCCTACAAGTCAATGAGGCAGTTTGAATTAAGTCACTATCTTCTCAATCAGCTTGAGGTGCCCGCCTTTCAACAACTACCCCATGTGACGCAAGGTGAGTTCATTGACACGAGCGTTTGCTGGGCGTGTGGAGATGAAGAGAATAGCATCGGCAACGTCTGCAGGATCCATCATGTTGGATGCGGCGACGCTCAGCTCCGTCCGGCCCAAACCAACAGCAAACTCGGTTTTTATCCCACCGGGAAAGAAGCAGCCGACCTTAATGTTGTATTGACGCAGTTCCTCGTCCAACGACTGCGAAAACCCAGCTTGCGCGAACTTGGTGGCGCTGTAGACGGCCTCTCCTGCCGCTCCGCGCAGTCCCACAATAGACGAAACAAAGACAATGTTGCCGGAGCGCTGGGCAATCATCTGCGGCACAACGGCGCGCGTGAAAAGAAAGCTACTCTTCATGTTTGTGTCCATCATCTGGTCATACTCCGCCGTGGAGGTGTCGACGAGGTTTTTATAATTCCCCATACCTGTGTTGTTGATGAGGTGATCGATTTTTCCAAAGTGCTGTAGAGCGGCGGATGCTGCAGCAGAAGCAGTGGACTCCAGCGCAGCATCGCCAACGACGTACTCAGCGCGACCTCCTGCGGTCCGAATCTGACTACAAATCGCGATGAGACGATCCTCTCGGCGAGCGGTGAGCAGGACAGCGGACCCCTCTTTGACGAAAGCGAGTGCAGTTGCGCGGCCCACTCCTGAGCTGGCTCCGGTGATGATTGCGGTCTGATTAGCGAGAAGCATGTATGAATTGATCCTTTCGTTAGGGGTTGGTAATAGCCACACGAGAATATCTACAGCAGGCGGCAGCCTTAGCGCTCTCCTCCTTGTTTATTGCGTGCCAGTGCCAGCATCAGCACACCAAAACCAAGCATCACCAACCCCCAGATGAAGTTGATATTCAGTCCCGAGAGGTAGGCATACATTGCGTTATCCCAGGTGAATACTCCATAGCCACCCATAATGACGCCCAGAATCACAAAGACCAGTCCCAGCGGAATGCGAATGTCGAGTCCCATACGTTATTGCTCCTTAGTAGAACGCGTTCGGTGAAGCCTTTAGGCGAAGATCAAGTTGAGGACAATGCAGATTGCAAGAACAATGATGGCGAGCGTGGCCGGCTTTTCATACCAAGCCAGATGGTGCTCCTCCGGCTTGGGCGTAAGCGAGTAGACGAGGCCGACCAACTCGGACTCCGGCTGGGGCTTGGTCATCAGGCTGACAATAACCGTGAGAACCATGTTGACGGAGAAGGCGAAGATGGCGGTCCAGAAGTTCTGCGCCATGTCGCTGGAGTAGAGATGCAGGGTGGTAATCCATCCTCCGTGAATCCCGGCGACGGCATCTGCGGGGCGCGTAAGCCCATGATGGAATAGCGCCGCCAGTGTGCCTCCCAGCAGGCCAGTGAAGGCTCCGTGGCCGGTGGTTCGCTTCCAGAACATACCTAACAGGAAAGTTGCAATCAGCGGCGCATTGACGAAGGCAAAGATAAGCTGCAACGCATCCATGATGTTGTTGAAGCTGGTGGCGGCGTAGGCGGCCGCGATTGATAATGCGACGCCTCCGATCGTCGCCATATGCCCCATCCAGAGATAATGCTCGTCGCTGGCGTCCTTCTTTATATAGGACTGGTAGATGTCGTAGGTCCATACGGTGTTGAAGGCCGTTACGTTGCCCGCCATGCCGCTCATAAAGCTTGCAAGCAGCGCTGTAATTCCCAACCCGAGGATGCCAGTGGGGAAAAAGTGCAGCAGCATGATGGGGATGGTGAGGTCGTAGTTGTAGACCGGGTTGCCACTCGTGTCAATCAACGGTTTGCCGCTGATTGAATCTGTCTTAATCGGAATAATGCCGTGGGGGTGCGCTTCATCGAGCGGCACGGGAACTGCCTGTCCAGTGCTGGAGACAATTGTTGTAGGTGTATTGTCCGCGCTGGTGTGCGTGACGATACTGACCGCAATCAATCCTGGCAGAATCACCAGAAACGGGAAGAACATCTTGGGTATGGCGGCGATGATGGGCACGCGACGCGCTGAGTCCATGGAATCGGCGGCCATTGCACGCTGAATGACCAGAAAGTTTGTGCACCAGTAGCCAAAGCTGCTGACGAATCCAAGCCCCATAACGAGACCAATCAACTCCACTCCGAAGGAGTTGGTGGAGGCGTGCGTCATGCCTCGCCAGGAGTGCGTCATGGTGAGCGGTAGCCGCTGCTGAATACCGTGCCAGCCTCCCACATTTCGCAATCCAACCCAAACCAGTGGAAGAAATCCGGCCACGATGAGGAAGAACTGCAGCACCTCGTTGTAGATAGCGCTGGTCAGTCCGCCAAGGAAGATATAAGAAAGCACAATCACAGCTGAAATCAGGACTGAAACGTGAAAGACCCAGTTGTCGGGAACAATCCCGTGCAGCAAACCAAGTGTCTGGATTAGCAGCGCCATCGCGTACATCGAGATGCCGGAGCTGAGTACCGTCATCAGCGCAAAAGAGATGGCGTTGACCGCGCGCGTCTTCTCGTCAAAGCGCATGCGCAGGAACTCCGGCACAGAGCGCGCCTTGGAACCGTAGTAGAACGGCATCATGAAGATGCCCACAAATAGCATCGCGGGAATTGCGGCAATCCAGTAGAAGTGGCTGGTGATGATTCCGTACTTCGCGCCACAGGCGCCCATGCCCATCACCTCCTGCGCCCCGAGGTTGGTGGAGATGAAGGCCAAACCGCAGACCCACGCGGGAATAGAGCGGCCCGCCATGAAGAAATCGTTGCTGGTGCGCATAAAACGCTTCAGCGCAAATCCAATGCCAAGTACAAAAACAAAATAGACCAGCATGATGGACCAGTCGATGATGGAGAGATGCATGGTCAGGCTCCTTGGATGTGGCATGCATTACGAGCGTCGGGCAGGCGAGAGGCGTTCATGGCTAGCCCTTTTGCTCTAGGTTCGTGGTGCTGCTTGGTTTTTGGTGTTGAACCTTACCTTCAGACTGCTCAATCGGCAAAACAGCAATGAGAATCCTAAGTGAGCAGGTAATCGGGGTTACAAGATTCGCCACTTTCTGATGTTGCTCTCTACGTTGCGGCTCCAACAAGGTCATATACGGTTGCAGTCGCGTCTTGTAGTGTAAGCTGCTTATTTACATATACTTACATCTGGTAACAAGGCTTCTCGGGCTTGTAACAAGCATCCGACAGGTCATGAAAATCTGATATATGATGCTGGTAATGAATCCTCCCAGTCCCATCAGCGACGTTTGGACACCTGCAACCGATGAGGAGCGCAAACTCGTACTGGACGAACTCGAGCGGATTGTAAACAGTTCTTCCTTTTGCCATAGCCGCCGCTATCCTGCCTTACTCCGCTATGTCGTTGAAAAGACGGTAGCTGGAGACGTTGAGATTCTGAAGGAACGGACGCTTGGCGTCGAGGTGTTTCACCGAGATCTGAACTACGACACGAATGCCGATCCGGTTGTCCGTTTCACGGCGGGTGAGGTTCGCAAGCGACTTGCCCAGTTTTACCGGGACGGCAACAACCAGGGGCCGGTCGAAATCTCCCTTCCGGTTGGCAGTTATGTTCCACAGTTCCACCTGCGCAGCACATCGCAAGACCCCCTTGGAGATAGCCAGAAATCAGCCGATGGTATGGCCCTCCAGCATACTGGAGCAACCACCAGCGACCAGATTATTTCAGGGGAATCGTCTGGATTCTCACCCCAAGAGCGCATGATTCATATCAAGGGCAGCACTTTGCTGACGAGAGTAGTGTGGGTAGTTTCTCTTGTTTTCTTTTTAGTGCTTGGCTTCTTCGCCATTCAACATCGTCGTGAAGCAGTGACACCCATTATGGAAGTATGGGATCCTCTGCTGAATTACCCTGATTCAGTCATTATCAGCGCAGGCCGACCTCGTACAGAACAGCAAGAATCGCCCGAATCTCCCGACTCCAGCATTGCGGAGCACTACCTTCGCCCCGAAGAGCACTTCACGCTGCCCACTGTATCGACCATCTCGCGGGTAACAGGATTTCTGACGAGCCAACACAAGGACTTCAGCATCCGCGAGGCTTATTCCACTTCCCTGCAGGACCTCCATGGCCGCCCCGTCGTACTGGTCACCGGCAACAACAACAAATGGACGCTTCTACTTCTTCAACCCTTGCGCTTTCACTTTGCGCACACAAGCGATTTATCCTTGGCCTACATCGAGGACAGCGACCACCCCACAAATCACGACTGGAATATTGTTTTCGCACAGCCGTATCTGAAACAACACACCGATTATGCCATCGTCGCACGCTTTTATGACTCAACCACTGGCGGCCCGGTTCTCGTTGTCGCCGGCATTAGCTCTAACGGCACGGATGCTGCAGGTCAGTTCATTGTCTCGCCCGAGGCATTGAATGCGCTGTCGCGGTTAGCGCCACATGGCTCACTCAAGCAGAACTTTGAGGCCGTTCTAAAGGTAGAAGTTGTAGACGGAAACACCGGCTCTTACTCAATCGTGGCCACAAACTTCTGGTAATCGATTCGATAAGTCTACGGGTTTACTCGCTGGCCAATCGTATTACTGCGGGTCGATGACGAGCGCGCCTGGCGCGGTGACCCACGTGGCCGAAAAACCCGTGGAGAGCGCGACGCCGGAGTTGCTGAAGCCGGAGACGGTGGCTGCACCGCTATTGCCCAGCCAGAGATTGCCGGCGGCGTCGATGGCGATGCTGCGCGGTGCGTTCAGTCCTCCACCAGTGAAGGTATTCAGCACCGTGCCGGAGCCGTTCATCTGCGCTAGAGAGTTGTTGCCGCTGTTCGCCACCCAGATGTATCCGTTCGTGTCCAAGGCCAACGCGTAGGGCGAATTGAGGCCGGTGTATCCGGAGCTGGTACTGACGGCAGCGCCGCTGTTGGCTAACTTCGTGATGGTGCTATTGCCGCTGTTCGGCAGCCAGAGGTTGCCACTGGCGTCCACGGCAATTCCCTTCGGCGTGCTCAATCCCCCGCCGGTGTAGGTGACCGTGAGCGTCCAGTCGTTGGGCGCGCTGGCCAACGCTGGCGCAAAGGGGCTGCCACCGCCACTGACGAGTCCGTAAATCGCCGCCACGTTGCTGGCCGGGCTCTTGGCGATGTGCAGCGCGGCAACGGACGTGTCGGTGGGAGTTCCGCCGGTGGCGCTGTTGCTGAAGAGCGTGCTGCAGTTGCTCGACGATCCACTCGCCGTGTTGACGCACGCAGCAAGAATGTTGGCCAGCGTGTTCATGGTGCTGGCGGGCAGCGTGGCGTTGGCGGGCGCGGTGGCACCGGGAGCGCTGCCGGTTGCCGTGTTCACCAGCTTGGCGGCGGTGGCGAAGGCATTGGCGATGCCTGCTGCGTTGGTGCTGCTGGAGCCGATGTGCGTGCTGTCGGTCATGAAGGACTGCAGCGCCCAGACCGCGGCGACGGTGGTCAGTTCATTGACATTGATGAAGGTGCCGGAGGTGAGATTGCTGCATGAGCCGAGCGCGGCCATCAGCACCAGTGCCGTGTTGTTGGTGCCAATGGTAAGGCCGGGATTGCCTCCAGAAGCAACCAAGTAAACTAGTGGGTTGCCGGTGCATGAGTAGAGGCCGGTGATGGTGAACGTGCCGTTGGCGCCGGTCGTGACGGTGGAAGTAAGCATCGCTGTTGATGCAGAGCCGTAGCCGGTGGTGCCGACGGCGTAGAGCTGTATGTTTGCGCCAGTGACGGGCTGCTGGCCTCCGAGAACGATGCCCTGCGGGCCGTTGACCTGGCCGGTAACGCCGGAGCCGGAGGAGTTCGATGCGACGGAACCGCCACCGCCACCGCAACCGGTGAGCGAAAGCGCGAGTGTAACAAGCGAGAAGGCGGCAAGGATGCGAAGGCGCGCGGTCATGGCTTCACCCCCAGCGTGATGTTCTGCACCGCAGCTTGCGTGGGCGTGATGACGGGCGATGCAGCGCCGATGACCTCGGTGACGGAGTTGTTGCCGCCATTGGAGACCCAGAGGCTGCCGGCGTTGTCGATGGCGATTCCGGTAGGTGTACTGAGCGCGCCGGGCGCGAAGCCCGTGGAGGGCGACTGCGCAACACCGGAGCTATTGAAGAGGCTGAGGCTGCCGTTGCCGTTTGCCACCCAGACCTGATTACTGCCATCGATGGCCAGAGCTGCCGCACTGGAGAGACCGCCACCGGTGAAGCTGGAACTGACGATGGTGCCGGTCTTGCTGAACTTGGCGAGACTGGCGCCGCTAATGTTGATGGTCCAAATGTTGCCAGAGTTGTCCACCGCGGCGCCTGTGCCGCCGCCACTTGTGGCCGAGGATATGTAGGCGTTGCCGCCGTCATCGAGCCCGCCCAGCGAGCCGGAGGTGTTCACCACCCAGACGTGCTGCACGACGACGGTGAATGTCTTGGTGGCTGAGGCGGTGGTGTAGTTGTTCGACGTGGGCGTGAAGTTGGCGGTCAGCGTGTAGGTTGTTGCGGTGCTGAGCCCCGAGCTGGCCGTGATAGAAGAGGCCGACCCGCCGCTGGGCGTGGCCGTGTAGGCGAAGGTGCCGGCGGTGCTGGCGCTGGCGTCGAGCACGCCGCTACCGATGGGCGCGCCTGTGTAACCGGTCGTGGACGACGGGTTCCAGGTGATGGTGGGAACGATGGCTGTACCGGTACCGCTGAGCGTACTGGTCTGCGGCGAGCTGGTGTAGTTGTCACTGACGCTGAGCGAGGCCGAGGCCGAGGCAGCCGCCGAAGGCGTGAAGCTGACGTTGATGGTGCAACTGGTTCCAACGGCCAGGCTGGTGGGGCAGTTGTTGGTCTGCGAAAACTGCGATGCGTTGGTGCCGGTGATTGAGATGCTGATGCTGGTCAGCGCGGCGCCGGCCGAGGCGGAGTTGGAGAGCGTCACGGCCTGCGAACTGCTGGTGGTGTTCACGGTGACGTTGCCGAAACTGAGCGACGAGGGCGAGAGTGATGGGATGGGCCCGCTGGTTCCGGTGCCGGAGAGCGCGACCGTCTGCGTGGTGCCGGGGTCGTTGCTAGTCAGCGTAAGTGTGCCGTTGTAGGCGGTGGTGGATGTCGGCGTGAAGGTGACGTTCACCGTGCAACTTGCCCCGCTCGCCAGCGTGGGAGTGCAGTTGTTGGTCTGCGAGAAGGGTACAGTGGGCGAGATGGAACTGAAGACGATGGGAGCCCCGCCGTTGTTAGTGATGGTGACGGCCTGCGGGGCACTGGTGACGCCCTGCGGCTGGCTACCAAAGGCCAGCGTCGTGGGCGAGATAGCGAGGCCGGTTGTGGTGACCAGCATCATGGAGGGCTGGTAGGCGGTGTTGGTGGTGTATTGGCGCGAGGCGTACTGCACGAGGCTGCCACTCGTGCAGCTGGAACAGGGGGTAGCGATTTCAACGGACAGAGTGGCCCCCTGAGCGGATTGCGCAAGGGTGGTCACGTCGTAGTTGGTCAGGATGTCGGCCCCATAGTTGGTGCCCGTCGTGTAGGGCGTGGAGGAGGAGGTGACGCTCTGCGGCTGATTGTTCCAGGTCAGGCCAGACTCCGTCCAGATGTTGTTTGAGACGGAATACAGGCCGTTGACGACATTGGACGAGCCAGCAACGCTCGTGGGCGTAAGGTAGAGCGTTGCCTGCTGGATGATGCCCGGCACACTGACGAGGTTGAACTGAAGATAGGCGTTGTCATTGGATCCGGTGGCCCCGGAGTTGACGCTCATCACGGTGGATGTGCCGTAGTTGGTCGTGGGCGCGGAATCGCCGACGTACGCGTCGGCAGCGGGCGTAATGGTGGTCTGCACGGTGGCCTGTGCGTACGGATACACGCGCACATAGGCAACGTCCAGATAGGGGTTTGTGCTGGCGCCGAGCGCCCCGTAGCCGGCCGCATACGTACTGAGCAGGCTGCCGTTGGCAAGTCCTGTGTCGAGTATCATGTACTGGACGTTCGAGTCGCTGATGGGGGCTTGGGCGGCGGTGCGCGTCCAGTAGACGATCCCGTCAACATAGAACGTCATGGAGCTTGGCGTCCACGCCAGGCCGAAGCGGTGGAAGTTGCCGTCGTTGAGTGGGGCATACGGGGTGGAGGGGTAGGATGCCTTGGCCTCGTAGCTGCCGTAGCCGTTCCAGTAGATGTTGGAATCGAAAGCGGTGGTGTTTGTTGTCCAGGACGTGTGTTCGAAGATGTCCACTTCTTCGCCGGAGTACTGGGGATTGCCGATGATGTTGCCCATATGGTTGCCCTGCAGCCACCAGGCATACTGCGCGCCATACTGGTAGCCATAGCGCAGCGCTGCCTCCCAGTAGCCGTAAGCCTGCTTGAAAGTGTTGCCCGTATAGATGACAGGGCAGTAGTTGGTGCCGCCGGATGTGAAGGTGTAAAGGCGCGCAAAGTTCTGCACCGCATATCCAGAATCGCTCACTGTCCCGCTGGTATTGGTCGTGGTCAAAGCAATCTGGAACTGCGAGGTGGTCAGGCCCGTTGCTAGCACCACGCGCTTGCCAATGAACGTGGCGCCCTGCGCGGTGGACAGGCCGGAGATCGTGACCGTTGTCCCGGCCAGCAAATTGTTGGCGGCGTTCAGTGTGACGACGTTGCTGGAAGCACTGTAGCCCGTGATGTGCTCTGACCCCGCCGCAGAGGTCGAGTCCGACATGAAGGACACCGCGCCGGGGAAGGTCGTATTGTCCGTCGAAGTGCAGTATCCCTGCACCTGACCGTCGTAGCGCCAGCCCCACAGACTGGTGTTCACTGCGCTGTCGGCGCTGAACTCGTCGTCAAAGGTGGGTGTGGTGCTGAATCCGCTCGGGATGCTCTGCGCCTGTGCCTGAACACCAGCGCACAGGCAGAGAAGAAGCGCCGCCAACACACATGACAAGATGCATCTAATCGTAGATCTTGAAAATCTGGGTTTCCGCACTTGGTTCAAAACTAAACCTCTTGATACAAAAGTTGTTGGTCAACGATCGTAACGAGAACGAGTCCTAAAAAAGATATACACGGTGAACATGGGCGACATTTCTCCTGACTCAACGCGCGGGGTGAATACAATTGCAGAATCAGGGCCGTGCCATGTTGTTGCCAGATAGCGCAGTGCCCGGCTCGGAGGAATTGCCACCTGTGAACGTACTGCCTGTCTGCAGCGTGGCTGTGAAGGTGGTGTCTTTGCTTTCCGTGCCATACTGCCTCCTTGTGCGGAGGTCCCAAATCGATCTAAATTCCATGTCCAGTTCTAGTGTGTACTACATCGACATAACTTCAAAAAAAGGGCCGAGGAGAGTGATTCTTTAGCCTCCTCGGCCCCAGGGTAAAGTCAAACTCTTCAATGCGCACCGGACGCGATGGCGATGCCGCCCGAGACACCTGCTCCGGTGAATACGGCAGTTTCTGAGCAACTAGGACTAAACTCGGTCAGCGAGTTGGCGCCTGAGCCCGTGTTCGACAGCCAGATGTTCCCCGACGAGTCGATTGTCACCGCCGTGGGGTTATTCAGCGAAGAATCTGAGCATGGTGACGGTGAGATTGTCGCCCCGCTCGAGTTCAGCTCATACAACGCGGCGTCGCTGGGGCCAGTGCCTGAACCAGCAGCTACCCAGACATTGCCGCTGTTGTCGATGGCCAGCGCATTAGGCGCCAGCGACAGCGAGTAGCTGCTCACCGAACCCGACGGCGTAATCTTCGTCACCTTACTCGACCCCGTGTTGGCCACCCACAGGTTCCCACCGGAATCAACGGCTGGACTGGAAGCTCCACTCAGGCTGCTGTCCGTGTAGCTGATGGCCAACGACCAGTCGTTGGGCGCACTAATGATGCCCGTCGTGAAGACCTGCTGCGTAGGCATCAGGTTGAAGAGGTTGGTGACATTCGTCGAGGTGTTCTTGGCGATGGTCACCGACGCCATGGCCGTATCGCTCACGCTGCCGGTCTGCGCGAAGAGGCTGCTGCAAGGCGAGCCTCCACTGGAGTTCACGCAGCTCGCGATGATATCGGCCAGCGCGTAGAGGCTGTCAGTGGTGACCGTGGCGCCGCTGGGCAGCGCCGTTCCACCGCCCCAGCCAGTGCCTATGTTCACCAGGCTGTTGACCAGCGAAAAAGCGTTCGTCAGGCCCTGCACGTTCGAGCTGTTCGTCCCCAGATGCGCGTAGTCCGAGCCAAAGAAGGGCGCCAGAGCGTAGGCCGTCGCCACCGTCGTGATCTCGTTCACTTGCAGGAACGGCAGGCTGCCCAGACCGTCGTAACGCCCGAGAGCCGACATCCACACCGCGCTGCTGTTGTTGCCTGCCCCGGCGTTGCCTCCGGCCAGCACCAGATACATCTCCGTGCCAGGCGAGCATGAACCGCAGCTGACACCGGTCACGTTGAAGTTGCCATTTGCGTCGGTCGTTACGGGCGAGCCACCGTTCAGTGTGGTGGTGATGGACTGTGCCCCGTAGCCGCTGGTGCTGGCTCCGTAGAGATACACCGTTGAACCAAGCACAGGCTGCTGGCCGCCTTTGAGCTTGCCGGTAACCGTAGCCTGCGTTGCGCCGCCGCTACTGAAGGCCTGCGATGTGGTCGTGCCCAGTCCGCATCCAGCCAGCACAAGGCTGACAACAAGACTGCCAGTTGCAAATACGAGCTTCAGGGTCTTGTTCATGGCTTCACTCCCAGCTGGTTGTTGTTGATGGCCTTGACGGTCGGCACTATAACCGGCCCGGCCGAGCCGACAATCTGCGTGACCGAAGTGGGGTTCGTCACCCAGACGTTGCCCGAAGCGTCAATCGCCAATCCAGTCGGCGAACTCAGACCAGTCGCGTTGCCAGTGATGCCGTTCGTGCCCGACACCGCAGTACCGCCGTTGGTGAACTGCGACACGCTGCTGTTGCCGGAGTTGGCCACCCATACGTGACCGTTGCCGTCCACGGTGACAGCCACTGGAACGTCCAACCCGCCGTTGGTGAGGGTATTGAGTGAGCTGCCCGACGAACTCACCTCAGCCAGCGTATTGCTGCCCGAGGTCACCGCCCAGGCGTGGCCGCTGTTGTCGAACGCTACGCCGCCGCTGCTGCCCGAGCTTAATCCGCTGCCGGAGTAGCCGCTGCCAGTCGAATCAGCTGTGCCACCTGAGGTCAGCTTGCTCAGCGTGCCGTTGGAGTTCACCACCCAGATGGTGGCATTCACCGTCAGGCCCGAGACCTGCACCGAGTAGGTCCCGTCGCCGAAGGTCACGCTCTGCGATCCGGCCGTGTTCAGCGTCACGCTGAATGTATACACGCCTGCATCACCACCGCCGTAGGTGTGCGAACTCGGGGAGACAACCTCGCTCGAGTCCGTATGACTCGTCACCGTCACCGTGCCAGTGTAGCCCGTGGCGATGTTGCCGTAGGCATCGTACGCCGTCACTTGAACGTTGTACGCCGTCCCGTTGTTCACCGGGCTGGCGAAGTTGTTGGACTGCGACAGGCTCGTCGCCGTGCCCGGGTTCACCGTCTCCGATGCCGTCGCCTGCGTCAGCCCGCCGCTACAGTTGCTGGTCGAGCAGGCCGTGTAAGTGTACGAGCCCGCCGTGGTCAGTGTCGGCAGGTTGCTGGTCAGGAAGGTCGCCACGCCGCTGCTGTCCGCAACGTTCTTGTAGGTCGTGGTGTATGCGGGCGAACACGCGCTGCAGCTGACCTGCAGATAGACCGTCGTCGAGCTGTCGTTGGTCAGGGTGTTGCCGTAGGCGTCCTCCACCTTCACCGTGAGCTGACTCGACGTGCTGCCGGCGGTGATGGACGACGAGGGTGCCGTCCCGAAGACCATCTGCGACGCCGTGCCCGCTGTCACTGTCTCCGAAGCCGTCGCCTGAGTCAAGGAGCCGGACGACACGACGTAGCTGTATGTGCCAGGGATCGTGAGAGTGGGCAGACTGGAGAAGGTCGCCACGCCGCTGCTCACAGTCGCGGTACGTGTGGTTTGGCTGTAACTAGGGGAGCAGGCGCTGCAGCTGATGGTGAGGGTAATCGATGTCGAGTTGTCGGTGGTGATGACATTGCCACCGCTGTCCTCTTCATTCACCTCGATTTGTGCAGGCGAATTGCCGTAACCGCCTGTATTGCCAGATGTAATCGATGCAGCAGGCTGATACCCAGCAGTGTAGGCGAGTTTCGAGGCAGCGCCAACTGTGATGTTGAAGGTGCCGCTACTGCTCACCGCCGCTCCGTAGGTGTTCGCTTCCGTGCCGCCTGAGGCAAAGTCCGTCGTACTGTAGTTCCCGCACGTCGCGATGCTGGTCACACACACCTCAGCGGTCAGATAAACGCCAGTCTCCAGCGCAGTCCCCGTCGTCAGACCAGCAAAGGTATATGTTCCGCCTGCCGTGTTATTGGTAATCGCGGACGCGCCGCCCGTACCGAGGGCAGACCCCTTGCCGGTCGTTCCTCCCGATGTGCTCGACTGGAATATCTGGATGGCCATCGGCGCACTGTAGGTGGTCAGTGGGAAGCCGTTATCGGTGTAAGTGATGATGGGCTCCGTGCTGTAGGCCGTATTGTCGGTGGTGCTCGTTGGCGTCCATGTCATAGTCAGCAGGCCTTTGCTCTGTCCGGCGCCCACGTCAATGTCGTTGGTTCCGGTTGCGGAGTTGGCGCGGGCAAAGCCGCGAGCGTCGGTCGTCAGGTTACCCTGCATCACTAGAGTGGGAGTTGACGTAGGCGGCGTAGCGCAGGCGGCAGCCAATGTATTTCCACTGGTCACAATCGTAGGCGTACCGCTGCAACCAGCGCCGGGATTCGTAAGAGCGATTCCGCCAAATGTCCCAGTGCCGCCGACACCCTCTACAATCTTGCCTACCGGCTCCGTTGAGCAGCCGCCGCCGGTGAAATCAATCTCTGTTCCAGCAGTGCATGACGTAGTGCTGGGGTCAGATCCGGCGACCGTCGTTACATATGCCCCCATCTGGCTGTTGTTGTATTTGCTGCTGCCAGCCATCATCGCCGGGCTACCCGGAAGAGGAACCATCGTGGAGGTGCTAATACCTCCGTTGCTTCCAATAAAGCTGGAGACATAAGCTGCACCGCCGCTGCCGCCAGTCACACTGCTCAACGGAACAGCAGGAACGGAGGTGCAGTTCACACCGGCGCCGTTCACTGCAATGCTTGTAATTACATTGCCAGCAACAGTAGCGGTTGCTGTGGGGGCTACGCTGCACCCACCACCAGTGAGAGTAATCGAGTAAGTTCCATTGGTATAGCCTGAGCCTGGAATCTCGACCGCAATTGAACCTACTCCTAGTCCTGGGTCGGAGAGACCCAGAGATGCAAAGGTGTTTTTTGCCGGGGTAGCCGAGGAGCCTGTGTTGCAGAACGACATGCCAGAGGTATAAACGGAGGGCGTCGCAGAAAGATCCGCGTCGGCATAGCTGGTAGATGCGGTGTTGTCTTCACAGATTGAGTTAACGAATACACCGCTATCGTAGGCATTCACATATATTCCGCCACCCGACGCCGCGCTGTTCCCTACAAAAGATAGATTGCTGAGGTCCACATAGATGCTAACGGTAGGATTCGTAGTGCCATTGGTATTTACATACAGGCCCCCGCCGGTGGTGTACGCCGTGTTGCCATATAAGGTGTCGTTGTTCATGATGAGTATAGGCTGGGCCGTGGCACCGCTACCAGCCACCGCAAAGATTCCCCCGCCCGGCCCGTTGCCGGTGGTGTTATTCAGAAAGAGCGAGTTGTTGATGCTGTAGGTTTCGGTTGCTGTTGAGGCTCCTTGTATGCTGATTCCGCCCCCCTCATGGAAGGCAGAATTGCCAACAAAGATGGAGTTTGTCACCAACAAATTGCCCGTACTATTGAAGCCTAAGCCCCCCCCATTCACAGCTCCGGTGCTACACGAAGAACACGACGAAGTATTGCCGATGAACTGGTCGTCACTGACATAAAATGTGCCGGTCGATGTACTGCCGCCAATCCCCAAGCCAGGGCCATAAGCAGTGCCCGTAGCGGTTTGCACGAGGTTGTTGTTGATAAAGTCGTCGTTGACAATATAGTCGCTGCAGGCTTGGCCAGAGGTGCAAGTCAGCATCAGCCCCGAGCCGTTAAGGTTGCTGCCCGATTGGTATCCATCAGCCAAAGTGAGGCCGGTGACACTAAATGAACTCTGGGTTCCCGTGTTGCCTTCACCTAATACCTGATAGGTGCCGCTGCCGCTGAGAATGAGGTTCTGGGGCCCGGGGCCAGCTATCCAATCCCCATATTTGGGTTGGTACGTACTTGTATTCCAGCCCGTTGGAGCATTCGTGCTGTTGTACGCAATGGTCGTCGGGGTAGTCGGACTTGTCTGCCATGCAGAGTTCTGGAATGCAATCACCGCCAACCCATAGTTCGTGCTCGCCTGGTTCGCCACAACGGCATGAAGTGCTGACGTGAAATTGCAACTCCCATTGCCGCTCATGCTCGGCTGAGTGCCAGCCGTGGTCGTATGGTAATCGTTGCAAACTCCGCTGGAGTATCCAACCGAACTGAAATTATCCACGATATAGAGGAATCCTGACGCACTACTTCCGTAGAGCGTCTCCACATTGAAGGTGGCCGCAGTGTAGGGAGCGCAGCCACTTGTACATACGCTGGACGCGGAGCCTGCATCGTTAAAGGAGAACGTGTAGGGCAGCGTTGCACCCGCAGAAGCGGTGTAGTAATAGAGCGGCAACTGCGAGAAGTCGAAGGTATATACATTTGTGCTGCTGTTATAGCTGGCGCTGACGTACTGCGAAAGCGTGTTGGCCGTGGCGCCGGTCTTGCTTCCTATGTTGGCGCAGTAGGTTCCCAGCGTATTGGAGCCATTGCTGCTGTCGTATGTAATCGTCACGCATATTCCGTTGCTGGCGGCAACAATGGGCCCATTAGCGGAACTCTCCTCGGCCACTGAAATCACAGAAGGGTTGGCGCCCGAGTAGATGGTCACGGCCCCGCTGCTGAGCGGAAATGCGCTGTTCAGTATTGCCATCACAGTGCCCGACGCTGTTCCCACCGTCACCGCGCTGGTCGTTGTCTTGGCCGAGCTAATGCCCGCCCATGAACTCGTGCAGCCGCTCGAGCACGACACCGTGTAGTAGTAGGTCCCGGGAGACGATGGAGCGTTGATGGTAAAGGTCGCCACGCCCGCGCTTGCAACCACCACCGCGGTCGCGGTGGTCGTGCCGCTCGAAGTGCAGCCGCTGCTCGATGTGCAGCTCAGGAGTTGTAATGTCGGAGGCGACGTCAGGTTGTTCACCAGATTGCCGTATGCGTCTTCGACCGTCACCGTGATGCCCGATAGACTCGCCCCGGCGGTCTCCGTCGATACTGGCGCAGGCGAAAAGATGAACTGCGACGGACTGCCAGGGGTCACTGACTCCGATGCCGCCGTCGGTGACGTCAGGCTACCGCTGCTCAAGCAATTGGAAGTCGTGTATGGCGTGTAGGAATAGGCGCCTACGATGGTCAGTGCGGGAAGGCTGCTGAAATTCGCCACGCCGTTGACTGCCGCCACTCCCGCGCTGCAACTGGTGGTGTAGCCGGCAGGCCCAGTAATCTGCATATAAACCGTCATGGTGCTGTTGGCGACCACGCTGCCGTTGGTGTCCTCGATATTCACCGTTACCGTCCCTGAGGAGTTGCCTGCGGCGACCGGTGTTGTAGGCGAGCCGCCGGGAGCAAAGGCAAGTTGCGCAGCTGCGCCGTATGTACCAGTGACATTGAAGCTACTGCTGGTTGCAGTTACCGCAGAGTAGTAAGTCCCCGACGCCGTCGTGGCCGTAAGCGTATTTCCCGAAGACGTACCAGACGGGGCCGTCAGAGCACTGAAGGTTGCCACCGCCGGGCTGGCGTCGCTCAGGTATACGCCGGTTGTTCCACTTAGCGTCCCAGAAGCTGCGCTCATTGTGATCTGCGGCGTGTTTGAGCTGGTGTAGCTCGAATTGGTAAGCGGCACCGGATTCCCAAAGTCGTAGTACTCGACGGCGGGCGACGGGCTAAAGTTCGTTGACTGAGTTACGTTTTGCGGTTGCTGCGTGAAGGCCAGTGACGGTTTCGTCTGCACCGCGCCCGCATCCACTGTATTAGTGCCACTGGTCGGATATGTGATGCCGCGCGCATCCGTCTTTGGGATGGTGAGAATATAGGCTCTGGCCGTGGCCCCTGAACCGCCGCTACAACTGCCGGAGCATGTGATAGTGATGCTAAACCAAGTGCCGGTTGCGTCCGTCGTAGTACCCGTACAGCCGTAGCCCGGGCTGGTAATCTTAATGTTTGCAATGCCACCCGGGGTTGCAGTCAGTGTGGCCGTTGCTGTTGGTAGGTGGCCTGTGGTGCAATTGCCGTTGGTGAACGTCAACGTGGGAGCAGCGCTGTATCCGGTACCCACGGCGGTGATAGCTACTGCCATGACCTGTCCCGCAGCGATGGAACTCCCCTCCTTCAGCAAGGGGCTGCTGGCAATCGGCACTGGCACCATCGTCTGCGCCGGTCCGCCGTAGCTGCCTAGATCCGAAAGTCCAATCTGCGCTACGGTGGTGCTGGTATTGGCCGTCGTGTTAATCACCGAGCCGGTGCTGACGATAGCGTTATTGCCGGTACCACCCATTACATCGCTGGCATCGCTGCTGTTGAGTGTAACCACCGAGTTGCCTTCAATGACTGTATTGATGAAGGCTGCATTCGTGTAGCGGTAGTAGAGGCCAGCAGCATAGCTGCTTCCGCTGGCGGTGTAACTGTTGTTGGAAACAGTGTCGTTCACCATCACCAGATTGTAGTTGGGCTGTGTCGCTGCGCCGCCGCCATGGTTAAAGCTGATGGCGCACCCATAACTGGCGGTGCTGCATGAATTACCGGAGATAGTGTCGTTCACCAGCGTGAAGTTCGTGGACAAGGTCTGGCTGGCGCTGATGCTGGCTACAGATATTCCGGCGCCGTTCGCAGAACTCGTGTTCCCCGATATCTGGCTGTTGATGATGGTGACCGAGGGCGTCTGAGATGATGCACTGCCGTAGGGAGTGATGCTGAGGGCAGCACCGCTGCCTGTGACTGCCGTGAAGGTGCTGTTGGCGATGTTGATGGCTCCTGACCCGCCTGAGACATACACTGCATTTGCCGTGTTGGTAAAGTTGCTGTCGAAGATGTTGACGGTCTCCGTCCCACCGGTAGGAACATAGAGCGCATCAGGGACATTACTCGACGTACAACCATTTACTACCGTGTTGACCAAGGTGAAGACACTGCTCGCAGTTGATAAATACAGGCAGCCTCCATGCGTTTGGGCTGTACCTTTTCCGTTTTGCAACGTGAGGCCCGAAACCGTAAAATTGCCCGCGCTGGTTCCCTCGACGAAGATACCGTATGCGGAACTGGTGCTACCCAGCACGGTCAGATTACCGGGACCAGGACCTGCAATATCAAGAGTTCCGGTACCGCGCCACGTAACACCTTGTAAATCGGAGGCAAGTGTAATGGTTTGTGCAGTAGACCACGAATTGCTGAACGTCATTACGTAGTGGCTAGTACCTGCCCCAACCTGAGTCAGAACACCACGCAGTGTGCAGCCTGTGGCCGGCGTTCCACTGGAATATGCAGTGCAGGCTGTCGCATTTGCATCATCCAACTCGGTCACCACATACATCGTGTCAGACGCCGGGGTAAAGCTCACTGTTGCGGCAGTAACTCCGACTGTACCGGCGCCTGCGCTGAACGTAAATGTGTACTGCGTTGTGCCCATCAGGGGCAGCGGAGAGAGGTCAAACGTCGCAATTCCGTTAGCGTACGTTGGCGTGATGGTGACCGAAGTTCCAAAAACCGTGGTCTCGCTTACACCCGAACCCGATAATGCGACTAACGCGTTCGTCAGTGTGGTCGTGCCCCCCGTGAAGGCCAGCGCTATGCCGTTAGGATCCGTGCAGATGTTTCCGCTGGAGTCCTCCTCCGCCACCGTGATAACACCCGCATTGCCGCCTACATAAAAGGTAGGAGCAGTGGCCGACCCCATATCCATACTGCCCGTGTTGGCGATAAGAGGGTCACTCAGAATCACAATCTGCGACGGAGTACACGTCGCCCAGGCCTTATGTCCGCCCAACAAACATACGACTCCCGTCGCCAGCATGGCCGCCGAACGGAGCCAACCTGCGCGCATACGGATTTGCCCTGGCGTTACATAGGATGGAGTTGCAGCGGATACTCGGCAGCTAGAATCGGGGCTGGTAATCTTGCCGTCGCAATTTGTCATGTTCTTCGCACCTCAAAACCGTAATTGCACCATCTCTACTGCATCATTCACTGCACCTAAAATCAGGCCACACATAAAATTGCTCGGCTGAAGCCGCGAATGAGAGCATGCCATAGTCAATTTAGGCTTGAGGTGTTCTGGCGACTAGGTGTTATACGGTTGCGAGGAGCAGCAACCTCTAAGACTTTTACAATCAACGATCTGCGCTCCTGTAACATGCGCTTTTGGGCGTGTAATAAGGCCTTATTTGCATAAATGTTCTGGGGTATGATGTTGTCAATGGATGCTTCATCTCCAAGAAGCGACGTTTGGACACCTGCAACCGATGAGGAGCGCAAACTCGTACTGGACGAACTCCAGAAGATTGTGACTAGTTCTTCCTTTTGCAATAGCCGACGCTATCCTGCTTTGCTCCGCTATGTCGTTGAAAAGACGGTAGCTGGAGACGTTGAGATTCTGAAGGAACGGACGCTTGGCGTCGAGGTGTTTCACCGAGATCTGAACTACGACACGAATGCCGATCCGGTTGTCCGTTTCACGGCGGGTGAGGTTCGCAAGCGACTTGCCCAGTTTTACCGGGACGGCAACAACCAGGGGCCGGTCGAAATCTCCCTTCCGGTTGGCAGTTATGTTCCACAGTTCCACCTGCGCAGCACATCGCAAGACCCCCTTGGAGATAGCCAGAAATCAGCCGATGGTATGGCCCTCCAGCATACTGGAGCAACCACCAGCGACCAGATTATTTCAGGGGAATCGTCTGGATTCTCACCCCAAGAGCGCATGATTCATATCAAGGGCAGCACTTTGCTGACGAGAGTAGTGTGGGTAGTTTCTCTTGTTTTCTTTTTAGTGCTTGGCTTCTTCGCCATTCAACATCGTCGTGAAGCAGTGACACCCATTATGGAAGTATGGGATCCTCTGCTGAATTACCCTGATTCAGTCATTATCAGCGCAGGCCGACCTCGTACAGAACAGCAAGAATCGCCCGAATCTCCCGACTCCAGCATTGCGGAGCACTACCTTCGCCCCGAAGAGCACTTCACGCTGCCCACTGTATCGACCATCTCGCGGGTAACAGGATTTCTGACGAGCCAACACAAGGACTTCAGCATCCGCGAGGCTTATTCCACTTCCCTGCAGGACCTCCATGGCCGCCCCGTCGTACTGGTCACCGGCAACAACAACAAATGGACGCTTCTACTTCTTCAACCCTTGCGCTTTCACTTTGCGCACACAAGCGATTTATCCTTGGCCTACATCGAGGACAGCGACCACCCCACAAATCACGACTGGAATATTGTTTTCGCACAGCCGTATCTGAAACAACACACCGATTATGCCATCGTCGCACGCTTTTATGACTCAACCACTGGCGGCCCGGTTCTCGTTGTCGCCGGCATTAGCTCTAACGGCACGGATGCTGCAGGTCAGTTCATTGTCTCGCCCGAGGCATTGAATGCGCTGTCGCGGTTAGCGCCACATGGCTCACTCAAGCAGAACTTTGAGGCCGTTCTAAAGGTAGAAGTTGTAGACGGAAACACCGGCTCTTACTCAATCGTGGCCACAAACTTCTGGTAATCGATTCGATAAGTCTACGGGTTTACTCGCTGGCCAATCGTATTACTGCGGGTCGATGACGAGCGCGCCTGGCGCGGTGACCCACGTGGCCGAAAAACCCGTGGAGAGCGCGACGCCGGAGTTGCTGAAGCCGGAGACGGTGGCTGCACCGCTATTGCCCAGCCAGAGATTGCCGGCGGCGTCGATGGCGATGCTGCGCGGTGCGTTCAGTCCTCCACCAGTGAAGGTATTCAGCACCGTGCCGGAGCCGTTCATCTGCGCTAGAGAGTTGTTGCCGCTGTTCGCCACCCAGATGTATCCGTTCGTGTCCAAGGCCAACGCGTAGGGCGAATTGAGGCCGGTGTATCCGGAGCTGGTACTGACGGCAGCGCCGCTGTTGGCTAACTTCGTGATGGTGCTATTGCCGCTGTTCGGCAGCCAGAGGTTGCCACTGGCGTCCACGGCAATTCCCTTCGGCGTGCTCAATCCCCCGCCGGTGTAGGTGACCGTGAGCGTCCAGTCGTTGGGCGCGCTGGCCAACGCTGGCGCAAAGGGGCTGCCACCGCCACTGACGAGTCCGTAAATCGCCGCCACGTTGCTGGCCGGGCTCTTGGCGATGTGCAGCGCGGCAACGGACGTGTCGGTGGGAGTTCCGCCGGTGGCGCTGTTGCTGAAGAGCGTGCTGCAGTTGCTCGACGATCCACTCGCCGTGTTGACGCACGCAGCAAGAATGTTGGCCAGCGTGTTCATGGTGCTGGCGGGCAGCGTGGCGTTGGCGGGCGCGGTGGCACCGGGAGCGCTGCCGGTTGCCGTGTTCACCAGCTTGGCGGCGGTGGCGAAGGCATTGGCGATGCCTGCTGCGTTGGTGCTGCTGGAGCCGATGTGCGTGCTGTCGGTCATGAAGGACTGCAGCGCCCAGACCGCGGCGACGGTGGTCAGTTCATTGACATTGATGAAGGTGCCGGAGGTGAGATTGCTGCATGAGCCGAGCGCGGCCATCAGCACCAGTGCCGTGTTGTTGGTGCCAATGGTAAGGCCGGGATTGCCTCCAGAAGCAACCAAGTAAACTAGTGGGTTGCCGGTGCATGAGTAGAGGCCGGTGATGGTGAACGTGCCGTTGGCGCCGGTCGTGACGGTGGAAGTAAGCATCGCTGTTGATGCAGAGCCGTAGCCGGTGGTGCCGACGGCGTAGAGCTGTATGTTTGCGCCAGTGACGGGCTGCTGGCCTCCGAGAACGATGCCCTGCGGGCCGTTGACCTGGCCGGTAACGCCGGAGCCGGAGGAGTTCGATGCGACGGAACCGCCACCGCCACCGCAACCGGTGAGCGAAAGCGCGAGTGTAACAAGCGAGAAGGCGGCAAGGATGCGAAGGCGCGCGGTCATGGCTTCACCCCCAGCGTGATGTTCTGCACCGCAGCTTGCGTGGGCGTGATGACGGGCGATGCAGCGCCGATGACCTCGGTGACGGAGTTGTTGCCGCCATTGGAGACCCAGAGGCTGCCGGCGTTGTCGATGGCGATTCCGGTAGGTGTACTGAGCGCGCCGGGCGCGAAGCCCGTGGAGGGCGACTGCGCAACACCGGAGCTATTGAAGAGGCTGAGGCTGCCGTTGCCGTTTGCCACCCAGACCTGATTACTGCCATCGATGGCCAGAGCTGCCGCACTGGAGAGACCGCCACCGGTGAAGCTGGAACTGACGATGGTGCCGGTCTTGCTGAACTTGGCGAGACTGGCGCCGCTAATGTTGATGGTCCAAATGTTGCCAGAGTTGTCCACCGCGGCGCCTGTGCCGCCGCCACTTGTGGCCGAGGATATGTAGGCGTTGCCGCCGTCATCGAGCCCGCCCAGCGAGCCGGAGGTGTTCACCACCCAGACGTGCTGCACGACGACGGTGAATGTCTTGGTGGCTGAGGCGGTGGTGTAGTTGTTCGACGTGGGCGTGAAGTTGGCGGTCAGCGTGTAGGTTGTTGCGGTGCTGAGCCCCGAGCTGGCCGTGATAGAAGAGGCCGACCCGCCGCTGGGCGTGGCCGTGTAGGCGAAGGTGCCGGCGGTGCTGGCGCTGGCGTCGAGCACGCCGCTACCGATGGGCGCGCCTGTGTAACCGGTCGTGGACGACGGGTTCCAGGTGATGGTGGGAACGATGGCTGTACCGGTACCGCTGAGCGTACTGGTCTGCGGCGAGCTGGTGTAGTTGTCACTGACGCTGAGCGAGGCCGAGGCCGAGGCAGCCGCCGAAGGCGTGAAGCTGACGTTGATGGTGCAACTGGTTCCAACGGCCAGGCTGGTGGGGCAGTTGTTGGTCTGCGAAAACTGCGATGCGTTGGTGCCGGTGATTGAGATGCTGATGCTGGTCAGCGCGGCGCCGGCCGAGGCGGAGTTGGAGAGCGTCACGGCCTGCGAACTGCTGGTGGTGTTCACGGTGACGTTGCCGAAACTGAGCGACGAGGGCGAGAGTGATGGGATGGGCCCGCTGGTTCCGGTGCCGGAGAGCGCGACCGTCTGCGTGGTGCCGGGATCGTTGTCGCTGAAGGTGACGTTGCCGGAGGCCGTGCCGATGGACGTGGGCGTGAAGGTGACGTTCACCGTGCAACTGGCACCGCTGGCCAACGTGGGCGAGCAGTTGTTGGTCTGCGCGAAGGGCGACGAGGCGACGATGGCGCTGAAGGTGATAGTGGCCAGCCCGTTGTTGGTTACGGTGATGGTCTGCGCCGCGCTGGTGACACCCTGCGGCTGGCTGCCAAAGCTGATACTGCTGGGCGAGTAAGAGAGCCCGGGAATGGTCACCAGCATGAGCGAAGGCTGATAGCTTGTGGTCCCATTCGTACGCGATGCGTACTGCACCTGATAGTTGCTGTTGTTGCTAGTACAGACCGAGCAAATACCTGAAATCTCTAGGGAGAGCAAGGGAGAGCTACCGGTAACAGACTGAGCCGGCGCAGTAGCGTCGAAGTTCGTCAGAATACCCGTGCCGTAGTTGATACTCGTGGAAACTGGGGTGGTCGAGGAGGTGACCGTCTGCGGTTGATTGCTCCAAGTGATGCCACTCTCTGTCCAGCTATTATTGGATACAGAGTAGAGCGCGTTGGTGATAAACGCTGTAGATGCAGTGCCGGAGTCAGTAACGGTGCCAGCGGTACTGGAGGCCGAATAGCTGACCTGGAACTGTGAGCTAGAAAGCCCCGTGGACAATACCGTCATCTGTTGGCCGTTGAATGTTAGACCCTCCGCAGTACTCAATCCGCCGACAACCACCGTGGAGCCAGATGAAAAGCTATTGGATGCAGTGTAGAAGGTCACTACGTTGCTGCTTACGCTATACCCTGTGATGGCGCAAGACAAAGTACCCATACTGGTTGGTGTGAGATAGAGCGTGGCTTGCTGCACTTTACCCAGCACGGAAGAGAGGTTAAACTGCAGGTAACTATTCTGACGCGATCCGGAAGAGCCGTACTGAACATTGAGAGTAGTAGAGCTGCCGTAGTTTGTGGAAGGCGATGCATCGGCCACATAGGCGTCCTGCGTGGCTGAGAGTATGGCCTGCGCCGTAGGGTAAGCGTAGGGATATACGCGAACGTAGGCATAGTCGTAGGAAGGGTTCGTGCTTGCACCCAGCGTACCGTAGCCACCGGAGGGTATTGCCGCTGCGTTTGGAAGCTCGTTGTCTAGAATGAGGAACTCTTTCGCATCCGATACAGGCATGCTACCCGGCGGCAACGTTAGATTCGCTACTCCATCTACATAGAAAGTCACTCCGGATGGTGTCCACGCCAAACCGAAGCGGTGGAAGTTACCGTCGTTCAGATTGGACATATTGAATAAATCGGCACCCAAGGTACGCTCATAGAGGTTATATCCATTCCAGAAGATATTGTGGTCGTAAGTAGTGGGCGATGTCGTCCAAGCGGAGTGCTCAAATATGTCGTACTCCATGCCAGTCTGCTGAGGATTGCCGATGACAGGGTTACTACTCATAGCCTGATTCTTGAGCCACCACCCCGCTTGTGCTCCAGTCTGGTAGGTATAGCGAAGCGCAGCCTCGAAGTAGCCATAGATAGGTGTAAAAGTGTTCTGCGTGTAGAGGGCGGTACAGTAGTTGGTAGAATTTTGAGTGAATGTGTATTCACGCACAAAGTTCTGCGCCGCATAACCGATATCGGACACTGTACCGCTGGTGTTCGCTGCCGTCAGCGACACTTCAAACTGCGTGCTGGAGAGCCCCGTCGCCAGTACTACCACCTTCTTGCCATTAAAGCTCTGTCCTTCGGTTGTGCTCAGTCCGCTGATGCTCACCGACGTTCCGGAAAGAAACCCATTGGAAGTGGTGTAGAAGGTCACTATGTTGTTGCTCACGTTGTATCCGGTAATGGCCGCGGTACCTGGGGCACTAGTCGAGTCTGTCATGAAGACCACCGCGCCGGGGTTGGTAGTATTGTTTACGAAGTTGCACCCGTCTTCATACTGACCAGCGTACCGAAATTGCCATAATGTTGTATTGATTGCTGAATCGGCGCTGAACTCGTCGTCAAAGACCGGAGTAGTACTGAAGCCACTCGGGATGCTCTGTGCCTGAGCATGAAATCCAACGCATAGACAAAAAAGAAGCGCCACAAACGCACCTGACAAGATGCATCTATTCGTCGATCTTGAATGTAGCGATTCCTGTACTTGGTTCAAGATCCGACCTCTTCATTATTCACTAACTCTCACAACAGGAACGAGTCATTCTCTAGATAAAACGAAGTGAACAAATGCATATTTCTCCCGACTCACTGCGCGGGATAGAGACAACACCAGAATCAAGGGCGCTTGCCCAACTGGCTAACAGAGGCCGTGCCAGTTTCAGTATTACTACCAGCGGTGCCGGCTGTTTGAAGGGTTGCCGTAAAGGTTCCGCTACCCAAGGCTGTAATTTGAACCTCTTGGCCATTGAAGGCCGTGGTTGTGCCGAAGCCAGAAAGCATCAACTTCTGCCCCACAGAGAGCGTCTGCGAATTCAGCGACGTATAGGTGAAAGTCGCGGATGTAGTGGGGGAACTGATTGTCCAGGCCGTGATACTTGCAGCTGTCAGGGGAGTAATCGCAGAGGAGACCGGCGTAACAACAGGAGCTGCAATTCCTACCAAGTGATCCATTGCGCTCGCATTCGAACCGACGTACAGGTTGCCACTGCGGTCAATTGCCGCCGCCTCTGGTGTGTTGTTCGCGGGTGTGAATGCTGCATTATCGATGGCAAAGCCATAAACAGGCATACCGGAACCCTGATTGGTTGGCGAAAGCGGGACAAGCGTTCCAGCGCCGGGGCTAGAGGGCGTGCTTCCAATCACTGTAAACTCAGAGATTCCCGAGTTATCACCGGATACATTCATGTAGTTGCTAAAAAAGATATTCCCAACTCCATCAACCGACGTTGCCAGAGGCCCCATGATGCCGCCAGCATAGGTGTCGGCTGTATAAGAGCTTGTGGCCAAAGACGTCGTATCGTAGTACGCAGTTGCAGCTGCGGTTCCCGGCGTAAGCGCATACAGCCCAAGCGCGCCATGGGCTGACGAGTCATTCCCCCCCTCACCGAGCCACAGGTTGCTGTTGGCATCAAAGGCTCCGTCGTGCTGAGCCAGCGGACCACCCGAGCTAATATTGTATGTAGTGGCTGCCGTCAGTGCGGTATTTGCATTAGAACACTCAATGTACTTGCCGGTTGCACTCTGCATGATGATACTGCAGACCTTGCCGAGCCCATCGATAACGACCTCTAAACCATAAGAAGAGACTCCAGCTAAGTTCTCATAAATCGTCGTGTAGCCGCTAGCTGCCGTCATCAGGGTCAGCGGATTGGTGCTGGAAGACGAGTCACTAGCCGCCAGCGTTCCAATCCAAATATTGTTGGAGCTGTCGATAGCAATTCCATTGGGAGTGGCGCCCGTAACATAAGGGGCTACAGTTCCTGCTGTTGTGGTAAGCGGCACAATCGCAGGAATTGCATACGCAAACAATCCCGTCGCACTCCCGTTATAGCTACAGTTAACCGTGAAGCTTCCTGTACCTACAGCGGCAACGGTCTGGAGACCATTGAGGAGTGCTGCGCCCGTCCCGCTGACGCCGATGATATCAATGGACTCACCCACGGTCACTGCGGCTGTAGATGTAACAGTCGTTGTAGTTCCATTGCCGGTCACGGCACTAATATTGCTACCACTGATGGCCGCAGAGGTCGGCGACTGTCCAGTAGCCACCGTAGCTGGAGTTACCTGCAATAGCAACCCTGGATAAAAGTTATTGGAACCATTCGTGAGAGCAGCTCCGCCCAATTCTCCGACTGCTCCGATAGCAGCCCACGCGTTGTTGTTGGTATCAACTGCCAGATTATTGCCATAGGTTGTCTCACCCGATGCCGCAGCGAAGGGTGCAGAACCGGCTGCAAGAGCAGTGCTAGCAGACAATGATCCATAGGTAAACGTAGTATGTGTGCCAGCCGTTGTGGTGACCGCAGTGATGGTGCCTGCTGGCACGGTGATGCCGCCGCCCACTGTTTGCAGGAGGTAGCCCTGAGGACTCCATTCCGCAAGCGGATAGCCCGCGGAGGCTCTAGCGACTACAGCACCACCCCACAGGTTGCCGTTGCTTTCAACCGCGACATCATAATAATCGTAGCCATATACGAGACCGGAACTGTCATAACCCGTCCACTTAAGATTGAGGGCGAAGTCCGAGGGTACGGCAGGAGTCGTGGTTGATCCCTGCGCGCACGATGCCGTGGAGAACGGCGCACCGGCGGTCACAAAAGCTTGACACATCTGGTACGCCCACGTGCAGCCCGTGGTTCCACTAGCCGGAGTGGAAGTATTCAACGTGCAGACACTACCCGACGGTGAAGTTAGCGCCGTACCCGCTGCAACCGAACCGCGCGCATACTCGGTTATGCCGCCAGGAGCCGTGGCGATGTCATAAGCTGCCTGAATGGTGTCAGTAGGTTGCGTTGAGGTGGCTGTGCTCACGGACGCAAACAGGCTGGAGCACAGTACGCTGGGCGTAGTGCCAATAGCAATATCAGTTGTATTGACGCAGGTCGCAAGCATATCCGCGAGCATATTGATGCGCGATGAGTCCGGAGTAATGACCGTATAGTAAGTACCCGGCTCTGTGCCACCCGAAACCGTGCTGGCCACGATGCTGGGCCCACTGGCGCTGGTGGCCAGATTGTTTATCAACAACCCAACCGTGGCAAACGCATTCGTCAGACCCGATATGTTGGTCGAAGGCGCACCGATGTTCCACGGCGTCGCTCCACCGGGCGTTATGCTCATGAACTGCTGAAGTGCCCAGACTGAGGCAACTGTTGTGACTTCGTTCACAGTCACAGACAGTCCGCCCGTGTTCGAGCCGTTCGAGTTGCACGGATTTGGTAGCGCGAGCATGACGGCCGAATAGCTGTTGGTTCCGCCGCCTGGATTGCCACTCGTTACGGTGATGTAGTTAAGCTGGCCACTGGAGCATGCGGAGTTCGCTCCGTCACTGGGATTAAGATCGAAATATCCCGCAGGAAGAGTGTTGTTCTCATTGACGGCACTGGCGTTAGTCGCATCTCCGAGTCCATTGCTGGTGTAGCCGGAAACAATTGCGGTCGCGCCGGCGCCATAACCGCCGCCAACGCTGGGGGCACCTGCCGCCCAAAGCGTCACCAAGGCTCCGGCGATGGGCTGACGGCCACCATGTGCTAGGCCGCCGATGTGACCGCGTTTCACGGACGGCACGGATACGCCCTGCATGGCCGAAGAGGTGGCGTCAAAGGAGCCCATGCCGCAGCCGGCGAGAGCTAGTGCGACAACACAGGCGAGAACAACGTTGGCAAAATACATTGAGCGACGCGTAACCATGGGATAACCTCACTTGTGTAATCGAACTAAATAAAACCAACCGACAAATCAATTCCGAAAGATGGTCACATTCTACGCTGATTGCTACATGCGCTCACCTGCTATAAACGCGAACGTAGTCCACTAGCATCTGCTGCGGAAGCACTGTACTCTCATCGGGATACCCCGGCCAAGGACCGCCAACTGCCAAGTTCAAAAGGATGTAGAAGGGGTGGTCAAAAACCCAGGTGGTTCCAGCGGGCAAGTTTTCCTTGATCTGTGTCGCATACAAATGGTCGTCGACGTAAAATCGAATCTCTCCCGGCTCCCACTCTGCCGCGTAAACATGAAAGTCCGTATTGATGGCTTCATCCTCGCGCAAATCATAATGCGACTGTATACCGTTGTGTCCGGAGTAGCCCGGCCCGTGTAGCGTGGAGTAGACGCGATGCGAATCACCGATGTTCTCCATGATGTCAATCTCCCCGCAACCCGGCCAACGATTGACCTCATGGTCGCTTCCTAGCATCCAGAAGGCGGGCCACAGACCTTTGCCTAGCGGGAGCTTCATTCTGGCCTCAATACGCCCATATTTCACTTCGAACTTGTTTTGGGTCTTCAAACGAGCGGATGTTACCGTCTTGGAGACCCCGTCGGGCCCGATGTAGTTCTCCTTGCGTACCTCCATAACGAGGTTACCGTTCTCCTGACGGAGATTCTCGCGGCGATCGGTGTAATACTCCAACTCATTGTGGCTCCACCCCGTTCCGCCAGTCACAACGGTCCATTTCTTGCTGTCTAGCGCAGAGCCAGATACAGCATTGAACTCGTCAGACCAAACCAATGTCCAAGGCTTGGCAGTGTGTTTGTCTTGAAACAACTGTGCACTGGACGGGTAATCAATACTGACCGTGACTGCTACCATAATGAAGCCAACAGCCCAAGCACCGAATGTCGATTGTAAAACCTTCATATCCAGCCAAATCTTATTAGTGATTTGAACATCTGCTCAATTCGCCTTCCAGAACTGAATCCGTTCCGCGTTTCCGGAGAAATCAGCAGGCTCGCAAAAGCGTGATTAAGCTTGCAGATTACTATGACCCCTTTAACAACCAGGCTGCTAGGTCTCATACGGTATTATGTCGGATGCGCGCACTATGTCTTTTGTTTTGTGTTATTTGGGCAGTGCGTAATAGCCTTATTCTCCCGTTGTAACAACTGACATTTAGCGCCACGGTTGTACTTACTCCTTCTGGCATAGCACGCTATCTATGTAAAAGGTTAGAGATGCCTGGAATTCTTGCAGCTTCGAAAATGATCAATACTCCCACAGCAGTCTTTGCACCGCTGTTTTGAATTCGTTGGCTTTCGATAGGAGTATTACAAGGTATTGAACATGTATCGTCATCGCTATATCTTGCTCATAATAATACATTTACGTGATGAATGGGATTCGATACCGTATCAGACCTTGCGAATCAGGCTTTCTAAGCAGACATTGATACATAAGAGCGCGCAAAGATGGTCACAGGCATAATGCTCGGATTGAAAGCAGAGATTTTTCTGCTTCTCACGAAGGCAGCTACCAAATGAACCGACTTGTTCAACATTTGCTAGCTGGACAATATCAACTGCCTCGCTAAATTCTTTGGGGTTATTTTTCCATACAACTAATCTCCATGGAGATCATAATGTTAAAGCGACGGGTTTGTATTGTGATTGCATTCGGAGTCTTCGGCACTGCGTTCAGCGCGTACGCGGCACAGGATCTTCCATCCATATTCCCCACTGAAGAGCGGATATCCGTAGCGAGCCAATTGCGCGACTGGGGTGGGCTTCGCCCCGCTTGTGAAAAAGATTTGACAATGCGGGCCTATCCGCTTGGCGACTATACCCCAGCACCCCACTACGATGCCAAAGGCGAAAGCTCCAAGATTATGCCTTCGCAAACAGCTCTTTCAGACGAGTCCCACGCAATCTACCGGCTTGGCCTCTGTTATCAGATTTCCCATGATAGGAAGTATGCCGTCAAGGCCGAAGGATTACTTGATTCTTGGGCTACAACTCTAACACGTATCGGCAACGAACAGGGTGGCGTAGATTTCAACGTTCATGCGCCCCAAGCGCTGATGGTCGCATATGCATTGAAACGCGACCCCGCATGGGACTCCAGCAACTTCAGCACGATGGTACGTGAGAAGTTTGTCCCCATAGTCAAAGTGACACCACGCAACAACCATGCCAACTGGGGGGTTTTGTTTCAGTTGACCGCTGGGGCGTTCCTTGGCGATACCAAGTTGGTTTCATCGTCACGTGATCGCTGGCTCGACTTGATGCGCAGCGAAGTGGCCGAAGACGGTTCATTTCCACAAGAGGTCTGTCGCAGCAATACAACGGACTGGTGCGGCGGGCCCACCAAGGGCATCAAAGGCATGCATTACGAGCACTTTGCTCTCATACCCTTGGTCTTAACAGCAGAGATCTTCAAGAATATGGACATGGACGTTTACGGCACTCCCGAAGGCGCAATACTACAAAATGCATATCGCAAAGCTTCAGCATGGACGCTGCATCCCGAAACATTCCCTTATTACGCAACGAACAATGGGCATCTGGATAATCTCTATGAAGCCGGTTATTTCTACATACTGCAAACAGTAGATCCTGAACCCGACGGCGCGGCTGTCATCAACAAATTCGGTGCGGTTCTTGAAGACCCGCTTTATCTCCGGGCTTTCTACGATATAGCCCCGTCACATAATCAGGCGAAAAAGAAGCGCGCAAGTTAATCTGGAAGTAACCACACAGATCTACCTAGCCGCGTCCTCTCAATTCCATGTGTCATATCTCTCTGCGTCAGATTGACGCTCACTCATCAAATATCCCGAATATCTCAAATAGAGCGTTAGAATCTACATTGCACTGAATATATCTGCGAGTAGGCTAAATCAGCCAAACAAGCAGCGCGGGCGGATGGCACTTAGTTGGATGGCCCCACTGCGAAGTTGATTGGAATTGATTCCACAGAACCATTGGAACTGGCGGCAGTCAACGTGATTGTCGTGGCCGGAATGGCATATCCTGTGTCGCTAGTACTAACGCTCACAGGCAAAGTAAAGCTGCTTGTTGTCGTCGCCGACACAGTGTAGAACTGACCATTGAGCTCGGAATCCGTAGTGAACCCGTACAAATATACGAGTTGGCCAGTGGTGAACGAGTTGCTTGTCACACTGAAGACGCCTGATTTTCCGGACGTGATGGATGTAACCGTCGTGACATTCGTAGGCGTCGTAACACTTGGATAGTCGTAATAGCTGGAGCCACTGCCACATGCAGTCAGGCCAAACCCGAACAACATGGGGAGCAGTACAATTAGCATGGCAATCCACAGTTTGTGCAACGCGGCTGGCGTGCGGTGCCGCAGCCCGAAGAGCAATAAACCGCCCAGCAGTGTCAAGCAGCATTCAGCCATCTCCCTTCGACTGTGCCCAGCAAGCTCTGGAGAGCTCCGCTCAGCGGTAGTAGGCACTACGTTGGTGAATATCTCCAAGTTGAGCTGTCCCGGCACGTCGGAGGTTCCCGTGGACGGATTCGTCGTGACCGTGTATCCGGAGAATGTCAGTTGCGTGTTTGACTGCACCGGGCAGGAGTATCCGGCCTGTGGAATTGACGAGCAGGTTAGGAAACGGCAACCAGCGTTTTGCGGCAAGTTAGTGCAGGAGAAGGTGACCGTGCCACTCAGACCCATGTAAGGCGTGACGTTGATTAGCGTCTGTGCCAGCGCACCCTGCGGTTCGGCCAGTGAGGAAGCCAGCGCTGTCATACCCAAGTCGCCCTGTACGATCATCCCGTTGGAGGTAGAGCCAGAGTAGTTGGATAACAATTGGTAGCTGGCAGTGAAAGTCGGGTTCAGAATGGGGGCTGTCGCCGTACCGTTGATAGCCGGGCAACTAGTTTGTGTGCTGCACGCCACCGTCAGCGTGGCCACGCCATTCTTGTTCAGCGCTCCAAAGCCCAGATAGCTACTACTGGCCGTCGTGCATGTCGTCTGCGCCGTATAGCAGAAGTCCACCACACCCGTGATGCCCGCCGCCGGCGATGTCACCGTGGCCGTCAGCGTGTACGCGGGAATATTGGTGCCCTGCACGTTCAGCAGCGCGCCGGAGTACGTCAGGCTGGTCGCAGTCGAGGCCGGCACCACCGCCAGCGTCAGCGTGGCGTAGCTCGACGCATAATTGGCGTCGCCCGTGTACTGCCCGGCGATGACGTACGTCCCCGCCTGCGGGCTGAAGGTGTACGTCGCCGCGCCGTTGACCACGTTCAGCGTGGCCACCTTGATGCCGCCCACCTGCACAATGATCTGGCCTGTGGCCGCCGGCGTGCCCGAGGTCAGCGCAAACGTCAGCTTGATGGGCGTTCCGTAGCTGATGCTCCCGCTGGGTGTCGAACTGATGCTCAGGTTGCTATTGGTCAGGTTGACGCCTTTACCGCTTAACGTCGAAGTTGCAGTCGTTGCGTTGGCCGCGTTCGACGGTATCGTCAGCACATCGTTGAACGTGCCGATTGCAATCGGCGTGAACGTCGCGCTGATGCTGCACCCGCTGCCCGCCGTCAGCGGCGTGGCCACAGCGCAGCCGTTGTTGGTTGAGGCGTACGGGCTGAAGTCCGCCGTGCTGCCCGTGGCCGCAAAGGGCGCGCTGCCCGTGTAGCTCAGGGTGGCATTGCCGATGTTCGTGGTGATGAAGGAGTTGAAGGTGGACGTCTGGCCCACGTTCAGCGGATAGAACGGCACCGTAATCTGCTGGCGGTTCAGGTACGTCACCCCGGCCGTCGAGTCGGCCACATACACGTTGCCCAGTGCGTCCACCGCCAGTGACATCGGCGTCGTCATCCCGCCCAGCAGCGTCGACGTCGTTGCGCCCTGCGCGCTGATGAAGCCCACCTGCAGCCCCGTCTTGTCCAGCACGTAGTAATCGCCGGCCGCGTCGATGCCCAGCGCCACAGGGTTGAACTGCCCCAGCGCCACCGGCACCGTAGTCCCGTTCAGCGTGCCGGTAATCTGCAACGCCTGGCTGCTTCCGCTGTTGACGACGTACACGTTGCCGCTGCTGTCCAGCGAAAGCTGCGTCGGCGTCGAGATCGCGACAGGCGTGGAATTTGTGCTGGCCACTACCGACACCGCGCCCAACGCCGTGATGCGCACCACGCGGTTGTTGCCTGTATCGGAGATATAGATGTTGCCGAAGCCGTCCACAATCACGCCCTGCGGCGCGGAGAATCCGCTCGTGATGGAACTGACCGCCGCCGTTGTGGCGTTGTAAACCGCAACACGGTTGTTGCCCGTGTCGGCCACGTACACGTTCCCTTGGCCGTCCACCGCCACCTGTCCCGGCAACGAAAGTCCCGTGATGAGCGTGGTCGGCGTGGTGGCCGACGCGCTCGCGTAGCGCAGCACGCTCTTGCTGGTCGCATCAGCCACATAAATCGCGCCCGACGGATCCGCCGCGATGCCCTGCGGCGCAGTGCCGCTGCCCACCGTCACCGGCGTGGCGCTGTCGAACGCCACTTCGGAGCTGGTGCCGATGCCCTCGATGTAGTTGCTCCCCACCGTCGCGCCGCCGGTCGTCTTCACCAGCACCCCGCCCTGCCGCACTCCGGGCAGACTCGGCTTGAACAGGATGTTCTGGTAGCACGGCGAGCCCGAGGCCAGCGCCGTCGGCGTTGCCGGATTACACGTGCTGCCGCCCGCATCGATGAAGTCCGTGGTTGACGTTCCCTTCACCCCGAACGTCGCGCCCTGCAACGTCACGGATGCGGAGTTCAGCGAGGCAAAGCCCAGCTCCATCGGCGCAGACCCGCCCACCGCCGTCGTCGCCGCCGCCAGCACCGTGTGCGAGAACTCGCGCACCACGTTGGCGCTGTTGTCGGCCACATACATGTTCCCCTGCGCGTCAAACGCGATGCGTCCGTACGGCGCGCCCAGCGTGGCCAGCGTGCCCAGACAGCCGTCGCCGTTGGCGTACACGCGCGTCGGTCCCGCCGCAAAGCTCGTCGAGCACGCCGCGCCCTGCGCGCCGGTGCCGCCGCCAGCCACAATGACCGCCACCTGCGTCTTGGCGTCCACCTCCCAGATCTTCGCTGCCACATAGTCGGCGATGTACAGGTTGCCCGCCGCGTCAAACCCGATGCCGCTCACCGTCGAAAACTTCACTTGCAGCGCCGGTCCGCCCGTCGTCAGCGTTCCGCCGCCCGCCACCGTGTAGATGTACCCGAGTTGCGGTGAGCTCACGCCCGGGATGCTGCCGCTGCCCATGTAGATGGCCCGCACCAGGGCTGTGCCGTAGTCGGCGATGTACAGGTTCCCGTTGGCGTCCATCATCACGTCGTACGGATTTTTCAGGTTGGCCGAAAGCGCGGGTACGCCGCTGCTGTACGGGGCTGCGGCCGCCGTGCATCCGCCCGCCGCGGATACCGTGGCGGGAATGCCTGAGAGTGTGCCAATCGTCTGCGTGGTGGCAATCGTGGCCTGCGTGCACCCAGTGCCCGCTATGGTGCTAATGATTCCAGTCGTACCGCTAATCTTACGGATGGCGTTGTTGCTAGTGTCGGCGATATAGACGTTTTCATTGGCGTCCACCCAGATGCCTCTGGCACTGCTAACAAGGGCGGTATAGGCGTTACCACCGTCACCGTAGTAACCGTTCGTGCTGCCTTCGACCAGTACGTACTCGTATCCGTTCTTGAAACTGACTGTGCCTGCCTGGCCGAGCGTGCTATTGATAAGGTTTGTCACGGGCGCGCCACCTATGTAAGCAATACGCACGCGTGAACCCTCGGTATCAAAGATGTTTCCCGAAGAGTCCATGCCAACGCCGGTCGAGGGAAACTTGGTGTCGTAGCAGGGGCCACCAGCCGGAGCGTTGTCGGTGTATGTGCCGGTATACGCGCCGCACGCATTGTAGATATTGCCAGGCACAACAGAGGTCACGGAAACAACTTTCGTGTTGTTGTAGCCATTCACCAGTCGCTGCAACTCGTTGGCTCCACTCTCGTATATCTCGCGGATCTCTTGGTCCGTGTAGTCGGCGATGAAGATGTTGCCCGTGTTCGGATCAATGTAAACTGCGCGGGGACTGCTTAGCGTAGCTTGCTTGGAGGGACATGTGTTGCCGATGCTGCCATAGCTGTCTGTCGTCGACGTGCTGCATACGGTAAGCGAGGGCGTTGCGGTGGGCAGACCTGCAACGGTGCTGGCATAGGGAATCTGGATGGAGTTGGGTGACTGTGCGCTCAGGCAGGTCGCAATGACAAATATTGCGGCCATGCAGAAGTTGGGACGCAACGTGCACAGGCTCTTGCTCACTGTAGATTTGTTGGTCTGTGAATTCATCTCACACGCCCTTCCTATTTAGTTCCCTGCTTGCTAGAAGCTGTACTTGGCAAAGATTTGGATGCGCCGCGCATTGTTCCCGCGGGTATTGTTGTTCGGCCCAGTCGTCTGCGTGATCTCGCCGAACGTGTTGACACCGGAACTGCCTGGCATCTGGTGGTTAGGTGTAGCCAGATTCGGTTCGTTCAGCGCGTTAATGGCCTCCATACGGATGGCGAGTTGCGAGGTCTTGGAGATGCGGTTGATACGGAACGTGCGTCCGACGTTGACGTTCAGCATGATGAACGCTGGCCCACGCACATCGTTGCGCGACTGATTGCTGTAGAACCCGCCATTCACGTCATTGCTGTAGTGTGGGTCATTAGCAATACCACATTTGTTGCTGCCGATGCAGTCCCAGCCCACCCTCCCATTAGTACTGGGCAGGCTGTTGTCGAACCAAGCGTTAATTTTGTCTGCGCGGTGTCGGTTACCCGGAAGCGTACCATTGCTACCGTAGCTGGGATTCAGGATGGCGCGCTGATTAGGCTCGTCGGTATAAGCGCCGTCGATTCCGGCCAGGATGCTGAAGGGTTGGCCGGTCTGGGCGTTATAGTAGCCTCCCTGTGTCCAGCCGCTGAAGATTGCCTGCGCGACCCTGTTGCCGTGCGTGAATTTGACCGGTGCAAACGTCCAGGCGATGCCGGTACTCAGCTTGACATCGTAGTCCGAAGGACCATATTCACTGGCTAAATTGTAGACCTGCGGCACCGCGTTCTTAGTCGATGTACCGCTGCTGAACTCGTCCATGGATTTGGCGTAGGCAAAGGTGGCTTGAATGGTTAATTTGCGTGTGGCGCTTTGCTTGTAGTGAATCTGCAGTCCGTTGTAGTTCGACGTGCCGATGCTCATGTAGTCCACCACGCCCTGCCCACCATAGTTGAATCCGGGATAGACCACGCGGGACTGATAGGAACTGTTGGTGGTCTGCCCTGTCGAGGGACAGTAGAGCGTTGGGTTGATTTGGTAGTAAGCTCCGGAGCATGCGTAAATGGCAGGATTACGGTCCAACGGCAGTGACTGGTGCCGACCGAGACGCAGCACATAGTTCATCTCAAGCAATCCCTGCTTGGCAATACTCTGCTGAAAACCAATGTTGTACGCCATGGTGTAGGCGCCACGGTAGTTCTTATCTGGATAAAATATGGAGAACGGTAAGCTGAATTGCGGATTCGTCCCGTTCCAGTTAGGAACAATCGCTGGTTCGCCCAGCAGCGGCTGGGATATGCCTCCCGTTGGATAGTTGTAGGTGGCTTGATAGTGAAAAGGCTCACCCACGCCGATGGTCAATGCATTCGTGGCCTCATAGAACATACCGAAGCCAGTGCGAAACACAGTTCGCCCCTTGCCCGTCACATCGTAAGCTAGGCCGAAGCGCGGCGCTATGTCTTCGTACTCGTTCTTGATGAGCGCGCGCCGTATGCCCGGATCGCCTACGAAGGCCAGATCCGGCACTGCGTTGGGAAATATCTGCGATTGGTAGTAGGGGATGAAGGTCGTGTTCTGGTTGTCGGGCTGGAAGTAGCGCAACGGCAACTCATAACGTAATCCTATGCTCAGGGTCAGCCTTGGTGCTGCTCGCCAGTCGTCCTGCGCATAGAAATAGTAGTCGTGCTGGATGCCGGCGCGGTTGAGCGAGTTGGCAAAGGTCTCGTTGTAGACAAGACCCAGCAGTTCGTCGCTCTGTTGGATGAAGGTAAAACTAGTACCAAAGTTGAAATACGGTGCCGACTCATTGATATTCTCATACTGCATGCGAAAGGCGTCCACACCGAACATGAAGCTGTGATTGCCATGCATCCAGCTAAGGTTGTCTACCGCCTCGATATCCTCGTTGACGGTATAGTACAGCTGCTGATTTGTGGCACCCATGTTCGGAAGTGCAGGAAGTGAAGGGTAGGTGTTGTAGTTGGGAAAGTTGGCACCAAAATCACTGAGTTGTGTTGAATCTGCCGGCTGGTAGTGGAAGAAGTAGCGTTTGTAGGCCAAGCGCAATTCGTTGAGCATGGTCGGACGCACAGTCCATTTGTCTCCGATGTCGCCGTATTGGGCTATGCTGGCTTGGTTGTCGAGTTCATAAGAGGCAACACCGGTGGTATTGGCCGTAATCGAGGAACTGGTATCGGCTTGATAGTAGCGGGCGTCAATCTGGTTGCGCGATGAAATATAGTCCACTCGCAACAACCCCAAATCGGAAAGCTGCGGCCACGGGGCCTGTGCCGCTGTTCGGGCAATGTGAGTGTAGGGGTTGCCCGAGGAAAGGTTGGGCAGGGGCATATATCTGCCAATAAGGCCGCCGTTCACACCCGTCAAACCGTTGATGCCCCCCATACCACCCATAACGGGGTTGATACAGATGGTGGGTAACGAATTGTCCGTGTACTTTGAATTGATGGACAGAGCGGCCAGTAGGATTTGCACGCAGGGGGAGTTCGTGCCTGGGGCAAGTTTGTTACCTGCTTGCGTGTAAGCGAGGTTCAATTCACTGATGGTCTGGGATTGGCTGACCGCTGTAATGGCACTAGAGAGTGGATTGTCTACAGCACCATCGGGGTAGCCAGTAGTAGCCGGCGGCAGGTAGGCCAAACCGACCAGATCCGAGAAGTCCATGCAGTAGTTGGCGCCTGCGGACGCCAAGATATGGTTGCCGCTGGGTGCGCTGCCTGTTGCGCTGCAAGAGAGAGGTGTGTCCCCGTCTGATGCCAGACCGCGGTTCTGGTTGGAGAAACCGTAGTAGCCAATCTGGTCGTTATCGGTGTAATAGCGCAACCCCTGATAGGCAGCGAAATAAAAGAGTTTGTCGCGCTTAATGGGCCCGCCAACTGTTCCACCGTATTCGTTAAATACATCCTTCGTCGGATGTAGCCAAGAGAGTTCTGATTGGGTTGTCTGCAGTTGCTGTAAAGTCATTGAAGATACAGGGGAATTACTCAACACACCTTGTGCGAACTGACCAATCTGTCCAAGAAAGTAGTCTGTGGCGTTCAAACTAGCGTTCTGAAAGTAGTCGTATGCCGACCCGTGCAGCGTGTTGCTGCCACTCTTGGTAAGGGCATTGAATACACTGCCCGTGTTGCGCCCGTACTGCGCCTTGAAGTTGTTCAGCAGGACGCTGACCTCCTGCAATGCCTCGATGGGTGGAAAGTTCAGGCCGCTGTTGGTGTACAGGTTGTTCCATAGCGAGCCGTCCAGTAAGAACAGATTCTGCGTACTGCGAGAACCAGAGACGTTGTAGGTAGGGCCAGCCGTATCGTCGGTGAAGGTTGTGGGGGCGCTTACGTTGCTTACGCCCGGCAATAGCGCCGCCAACTGCACCACATTGCCGCCCTCTACGGGCAGATTGTGCACCATCCTATCGTCAATCAGCACACCGATGGTGGCCGATTGCGTGTCCACGGTGTTAGCGTTGGCTTGCACTTCGACGGTTATCCCTGTGGCAGACGCGGGCGAAAGCACGGAATCCACACGCACATTCTGGTCCGCATCCACATTAATGCTATCTTCAGTCACCGTACTGTAGCCATCTTTGCTGATCTCCAGCTTGTATGAACCGATTGCAACCGACGGGAATAGATATTCGCCGCGCTTGTTGGTCGTTGCCGGCGTCACATCGCCCCGCTCCACATTGATAAGCTTAACTGTGGCGCTAGGAACCGCGCCGCCGGAGATGTCGGTAACGTTTCCTAGCACTTGGCCGCGGTTGGTCTGCTGCGCGAAGGAGAATGTTCCCATCAGCATCAGGACAATCATCATGCAACAAGTACGGACTCGCACGCCGCTAAACATCCTTGCTTTGCAGGTCGCCGTTATTGTGGAATCATTCATGGGGGGACCATCCTTGCTTATTGCCATACTGCCTTTAATCGTCAGGCACTGAATCAACCTAAGCCTCCCGATGCGGTTAAAACTCGCCTCAATCTCTTCACCTCTAACATCCTGCACTTCGATTTCGATAGGAAGCACACGTTTATACAGGCATCCTAAGTCCTTATGCCCGGCCGAGCGGATGCGCTTCAGCATCAGCTCGCTCAGCGTCAGCCACACAATCATCCCTGGTTCCAATCGTGCCGTCTTCTTGGCTCCGCGAATATCTCCCCTATGGTTCGCATCAACAATCTTCCACATCAATATGTTTGACAAGGTCACATACGGTATCGCTGCCCACACGGGATGCATAGCATTGATTTATAGGCGTTTAGGCTGATTGTTACACGTGGCCAGATGCTTGTAACAAAGGCAATAAAAGCTTATCTTTTATGTCACTCAAGGCTGCGAAAAGATGATTTAGACGTGGAACCGTAGAGCGTCGGTATACATTAAACCATCGTAGCGGGACAATTCTAAATTCGTTTATTGTGCCCAGAGATTAGCCCCATTCACTTGCATTTCGGTGTCACAGACTCTGCGCTCTCGTCGGCGCGTACTTAAACCTGAAACCGAGTCGCGCTCCAACTTGCCGTGCAAGTTCTTCCCACAACCAACCATATAGGGCGCAGCGATGAGTGGGCATATGACACCAACTGCAAAATAATATAAGAGTGCATTGTGCAACAGACCGGTGCCCGTTATTGTTGAGACTATGGAGTGCATAGTCTATACAAGGTGTGTTTATCTCTTGGGGTACATTTTCTGTCGCGTTTGACGCCTCCGCAATAGATGCGACAAGATTGATGAGCTCATTCATGCAGGATCTTGCAACTACAGCTTTTGAAACTGGACAACCCCAGCGAGCCTCGGAAGCGATTCGTCTCTTATCCCGCCCCAAGTCAGGCAGTTTACTGATTTGTGAGCGACGCCAATTGATTCTTGAAATCCTAAACAGAGATGGCCGCATCTTGGTATCCGAACTATCGAGGGCATTCGACCTTTCCCCCATCACTATCCGCAAGGATCTGGACTATCTGGAGTCGCAGCGGCTGCTGCAGCGCACGCATGGTGGAGCGCTGCCCCACTACGGCAGCACACTGGTGGATCCATCAGTCAAGGAGAAGGAGACGCAGCACACGGACGAGAAGCAGCGCATCGCCGAGGCAGCCGCCAACCTCGTCAAGGACGGGCAGTGCATCCTACTGGACTCCGGTACCACCACGCTGTCCATTGCGCGCGCGCTGCGGCGCTTCTCGAGGCTGACCATTGTGACCAACGCGGCCAACATCGCCGCCGAGTTGACCGATACGGACTTCGAGATCATCCTGACCGGCGGCACGCTGCGCAAGAACTCGCTTTCGCTGGTCGGCCCGCTGGCCGAGGACGTCATCCGGCAGATCCGCGCCGATATCCTCTTCTTGGGCGTGGACGGCTTCGACCCCAAGCTCGGTGTCACCACGCCCAACGTGCTGGAATCGCGTGTCAACCGCGCCATGGTCTCGGCCTCGCACAAGATTGTGGTGGTCTGCGACGCCAGCAAGTTCGGCCGCTCCGGCATGGGGCTCATCGTCCCGCCCAGCGAGATCCACACCGTCATCACGGATACGGCCGCACCAGCTACAGCCGTCAAGTCGCTACGGCAAGCGAACATCGAGGTCATTCTAGTCTGACTACACCCTCTAGAATGCCGTCCATATTCTCTCTCGGACCCCATACAAGCCTTCCCTGATTCGCCCCTGCACCTTCCCTGTTCTTTACCTGATACGCCCCTGATAATTCCCTGTTCCGAAAACAGTAAATTTCCGGTAAAACCCAATCAATCCATGGGATACTGCCGCTGACAGGCGCTAGAGATGGAAAGTTCCATCTAAATTTCCCTGATACCGGGAATTATGGCCCGGAGCAGGGTGCGCCCTTGCTGCATCCACCACCTGCAACCCTCCGTACTCCTTGCGCCAGCGGTAGTACGACTGCTCTGCGATGCCAGCCTCTTTACAGGCTTGGGGTGTTGTCTTGCCGTTGGCTATCGTCACTTCAATCTGCCACAGTAGGTTCACCACCTGCTCCGGACTGTGCGTCTTCCTTCGTGCCATCTTCCGCTCCTTTTAAGTCCAGTTTCTCTCATCCAAACTGGTACAGAAAAGAACGGGCTGACCAGTCTGTCTTGCCGGTATCGAAGCACAACGGAAGTATGACCCGTTGAGCGTCCGTCAAGGCGAATTTCCTGGAGATTGGGATGGAGGGCCAGATTACAATCAGGCCCTGAATCTCATTGACCATATATCCTCTGGACCCAAAGAGACCGAAGCTTATCTTGCACTTCTGAGAATACGCACGGAATCCTTGGTGCAAACCCCAATCAATTGGGAGTGCATTCAAAGACTTGCGGATATTCTCGTTGTAGAGAAGACCCTGTCTGGGAAGCGAGCTGTTGAAATCCTTCAGATGACAATCAAAGATCGAGTGGCTCAGACGCTCTGATTGTTATCTGAGAACTAGCGGCGGTGAACTCAAGCCCACTGCAATTGCAGCGTCGTGGGTTGCATCAAACACCTAGGGCCAAAGTATCCATGGACAACCTCTTCAGTACCTGAAGGTCTTAGCGATATAGTCGACGCTGAATCCGGTGAATCGCTTGCGAATTCCTATACTAGTTAGGAACGTGGCGTATAATGTACCGCTCAAATAGCTATACCTCTCGGTAATCCGACCTACTTTGCCCCACCGTCCCGCCATGGCCAATTCGGCCCATCTGACAGTCCAGCCTCGTCATGCGCACAGAGCATCATCACACATCAAGCTTCGGCCTGACCTCACTCCCTAGTCTCGACGACTGTGGAGGCGCAAATGTCGGATAACCTGAAACTCCTTGTCGACGATAGCGAAGCAACCTCGCTGCTCAGTATTCCCGCCGGTGATCTGGAGTGGCTGGTCAATACCCAGCAGCTCTCTCCCATCCAGCTTCGAGGGCGCCGCCTGTTTCTGGTGGCACAAATCGAAGAGCTCATCCAAACGTACAGGACGGTTCAATCAAGAGGACAACATGCCCAACGCGACACCCAGCAGCACTCCCATCACAACGCCATCACCGCTACGCCGCAACCTTGACCAATACCTAGTCAGCCACCGCGTCCTGCGAGCAAGCAGGAGCCTTCCAGCGGACAGTGTGCGTAATATAGCCGCGTTCTTCTCATATTTGGAATCAAGGCGGCTCTCGTCACCACTAACGTCCCAGCCCAATTCTCCAGGCCGTGGCTTTGATAGCCCAGTCCAGACACGCGCGACAGTTCATTCACGAGGTCAGTAATGGGCTCACCGAACATTAACAACACCCCGTCAACGACGCCGTCATCCCGGCGTCGCTTCTTCAAAGAGGGAAAATTGAAATGCGTTGGTCCCGGCTGCGGAAAGCCAATGCCAGCAGGCTATTACGGTAAACGAAAGCGCAGATATATCTGCTCGATGCAGTGCTACAACGAGTTTTATATCGCCCAGCATCCTCCTGTGCGCTGCACCCTCTGCGGAAAGAAGTTCCAGAAACGACACTACCAAAGCACCAGGCCATTCTGCTGCATGCAGCATTTCTATGATTGGCGTCGCCAGCAGACTGACGAGAAGAAGGTGGGTGCATTCGCTCCACTGCTGATGGCGTTCATGGAAGACTGCATTCCGCGTCACCTGGCCTTTGCTTCCTACAACGACGTCCGATGTAATCTCGCGGCATTCTTCTACTTTCTCAGACGCAAACGAATCAGATCCTTGGAGTCAGTGACTCCACGAGTGATTTCCAGTTTCCTCGCCGACCTGCAGAAGACGCGAAAGAAGTCCGCCGGCCGCGTTACCGGCAACATCCGGCTATTCTTCGACTGGCTCATTCTTCAGGGGAAGCGGAAGTCAATCAATCCGGTTATCCCAAAGTTTCACACGCAAATTGCCGTTACGAGACTTCCTCGTCCCTACGAACAAGCCGAACTTCAACTGATACGGTCGCTGGTACAGGAGTCCCGGGACCCAGTCCTCCAACTAGCCGTAGCGATTGGAGAGGAATCGGGATTAAGGATTAGTGAGACCTGCAACCTCAGACTGTCTGACGTTGACCTCGAAAAGCAGCAGTTCTTCATTCGGTTGCCAACCAAGACACGCATCGAGAGATTCGCCCCCTTTCACAACCGGACCAAAGACGCACTGATCGCTTGGCTCGCCAAGCGGCCAGCAGTAGATCATGACTTCCTCCTGACGGGCACGAATGATATTCCTCTTCGTAAGTTCACTCTCCGCCTCCGCCTGAACCGATTGCTGTGTGGACCGGGGAAGCTCGAGCAGTTCTCTTTCCATCGCCTTCGCCATACCGCAGCCAGCAAGGTTTACCCGTCGATGGACGCGCTAAGCGTCATGAATACCTTCGGCTGGACCAGCGAGCGTGTCATGGCAGGGTACACCCGTCTACTTCCCGAAAGCCTGCGGAGTTCGTATGCCAACGCGATGGATCAGATCGAGCTTGAAGCCAGCGATGAAAGCATGAAGCCAACCTCGATTGAGGCCTACTTCGATGCCGAGGAACGCACAAAATAGGCCATTGACGCGGGGATGGGGCACTTTGTCGTGAAAGCGCTTTTTCACGACATTCTCAACCAACCCCCCTCAAAGGACTAATAAATCATGAACATCCATGGCTTTCTTCTGCACCTCGGCAACCGCGGATACTCCCTCGGCACCATCACTTCTTACCGTTGCGAACTGCAGATGTTCGAGTCGTTTCTGCAAGAACAACAGCTGCAGGTCAACCAAATCAAGCCGCTCCACATTGAGAAATACTTACGTTGGCGTGACCCCAAGATCAAAGCAAAGCCTGCTTCGACACGCAGGCGCCTTGCCGCTCTCAGTTCCTTCTACGACTTCCTGGCAGTGATGGCGAACGGCTACATTCGGAACCCAGTGCGTCCCCTGCGTCGCGCTCGGACGCAGCCACCCAACCCGAAGCCTTTGACCGATGAGCAACTGGCAGTCCTTGCCGAGGGCGTTACCGACCCACGGGATGCAGCCATCATTGGCCTCCTTCTTAGCAGTGGCCTTCGACTCAGCGAGTTGTGTTCGCTGGACCGCGACTCGATACAAGTCGGTCCAATCATCGCCCATAACGCCGGCAAGGTTATTGGCATCGGTCGAGTAGTTGGGAAGGGAAACGTGGAACGCGAGTTCCTCGTCGATCTGAAGACCCTGCAACTGGTTCACCGCTATCTCAAAGAGCGGCCGGCAGACGGACCTGTTGCCTTATTTCTTTCAAACCGCAACAAGAGAATTGATCAGCGTACCGTGCAGCACATGCTGCGTGCTTGGTGCAAAAAGCTGAACCTGCCCATGTTGCATCCGCACACGATGAGAACGACATTTGCGTCAAGGCTGAATTTAGTTGGCGTTCCAATTATGGAGATATCAAAACTGCTTGGCCACGCCAGCCTCGATACAACCCACCTTTACGTTAAACCCGATATGCGTCGTATTCGTACGGAATACTTCGCAGCCCACGAAAAGCTCAATCCTTGAGTATGTCTTTGGCTCGAACGAAATAGTTGTTCAACTCAAACCATGGAGCTACTGCTCCCAGGAGAATCCCAATGTCCTTTCCACCCATGACACCCAAGCGTCTGCGCGAGATGAATATGACTCGCACTGGCCCCCATTCGTATAAGGTCCATGTTCCCGCTAGCTACCTCGTGGCGCGTGGCCTACCACCTATGCCTTCCTCAACACGTGCATGCAAGAAGGCACCCAAGGTATCGGCGCCACATACGGATACGACTGTCTAATGTGGACCAAATACGCAATGGATTCGAATCGGGCCCATCGTTACCTGCAAAGACTCCCTCCTCGGGCCATATGTATGGCTCGTCCCCCTCAACAAGCTACATAACGCTCGGGAGCCACGCTCCCGCGGAGAAATATCATGTCGCATTTACGCCTTTCCCCTCGACATCTCGGCCAGATGAAATCTGCGTCGTTCTGTCCCCGCTGTTACTGGTATCAGGTCCAAATGGGCTTCAGCATGCCATTCAATTCACCGATGCCAGGGATTATGTTCAATCTGGATAAGTTTGAGAAGCAGATCGTTGAGTCTTACTACAAGACGTTCGACAAGTTTCCGCGATGGATGGACGATCTCAAGTTGTATTCCATTGTCGACTTCCCCGCGAAGATGACGATGGATTTCCCGAAATACGACATCACGATGGTCGGAATGCCCGATGCCGTGTTCCGGACGTCGAGCGGAAAACTCTGCCTGGTGGACTACAAATCTGCCAAATATAAGGGTCAAGACGATCCGTTTATGCCCGTGTATGAAACCCAACTCATGGGCTATACGCACCTGCTTGAACATGCCGGCGTTGGCGAAGTCGAGTCAGCATTTCTGATCTACTTCGAGAACAATCTGTGCGATTTCGAGAAGCAACCGCTCGATCTGCTGTCTGATGAGGGTTTCGACGTTCCTTTCTCGGTCAAGATCCACGAAGTCAAGATCAATCGCCCTGATCTGTGGCCTTTACTAAAGCAGGTCCGCGGGTATGCAGACATGCGTCACCCGCCCACATGCCTCGGAAAGTGTAAGAACTGCTGGGGGCTTCAGGCTCTGTTCGACAAAGAAGAACGACGGCTCAACGCCGCAAGCACATATCGCTCTATGGACGAAAACTACTTCCGCAAGGTCGTGAAGCCCATGCTGCTGAAGGACGCTGAGTCAGCACGCGCGGCATGGAGCACTGTGGATGACGATATTGAGTCTGACCGCATTGCCTGTGCATTTCAGGACTCGATACCAGCTTCTTGGGATGTCTAGACCCGCTATCTGTCGTCGTGGGATCAGTTTGCAGAGGGCGCACACGTGTGCCCCTGCGAACGTTCCCACGGCTGACGGGCAAGCATTCCATCAACACATAACCTCTCCGTGATACGGAACGAACAATCAAAGGAAATCAAATGAATAATCGTGTAGTTTCAGTGAGCGATGACGCTCTTGGCGCATTGTTCAACGGTATATTCGCTTTACGAGACAAAGCCATAGTCCTTCTTCTCGCGGAATCGGGGCTCAGAATGAGTGAAGTTGTAGCGCTCAATCGCTCCTCAATACGGGTCGAGATACATCAGATGCCGGACGGAACAGCGAAGCCCATTGGTTACGGTCAGGTCATACAGGCTAAGACCACGGGATTGGAACGGGAGTTCTTTGTTGGCCCAGCCACGATAGCCGCACTTGGTGCCTACCTGGAGGCTGAGCGAAACGGCGATACGCAAGCTGCCTTGTTTCTTTCAACCAACGGTAAACGGCTCGACAGTCAGACAGTTCGTCGTATCGTTCAAAAGTGGACCATGCAGCTTGGTCTGGCACCCTTCGCCACACATGCGCTGCGCGTTGGTCTCGTTGAGCGTTTCTGCAATGCGGGAATGCACTATCAGATTGTGAAAAAACTACTGGGTTATTCAGGTCGCGATTATTTCAAAGTGCTATCGCATCCGACACGCGACATGCTCATTCGCGAATACCTTGGTGCTATCACCTCATTTCCCTGGTACTAGCGCTCATCACAATGATCCACAACTAGATGCGCCAGCCGTGAGTCCAACTCGACTGGGAGTGGCATGGCCGTCCCAGGCCGGTCATGCCATTTCAATCAAGTCGCCATTACCGTCCAGAAAGTTCCATGGCGTTACTTTCAAGCATCGGCGTTGTCGACCAACCGAGCCAGAGGAGAACTATGAATATTGAGGAAGAGACAATACCAGGAGTCAGCGGCGATGCGCCCCTTGAAGGAATGCCCAGAGGCGTATCCTCCGTCGGTTTGTGTGCTTCGAGCTCGAAGGACAGGGCTGCACGGGCGAAGAAGACTAGGGATCTTCAAGACCAATCGATGGTTCTCTTTTTGCTGGACACGGGGCTACAAGAAGATGAGATTGTTCGACTCGACTTGAATGCAATTGAGTTCAGCGCTCGCAATCGTCCTGATGGTCTTATCGAGACCATCGGGCGGGGTTCCATATCCATTCCGGAAACAGGTAGACACCGGGAATTCTTCCTCTCTGCCAGAACGGTCGAGGCATTACACCTCTATTGGGTCAGCCGACGAGATGATGATGACCAACAGCCCGTCTTCACAACCAGAGTCAGTGTGCGACGGCTTTTGAAGTTAATCATGATGATGATTCGCGGGTGGTGCCTGCGGCTTGTCTGTCAGCGTGCCTGATTAACTTAATTCCAAAGCTGCCTAGGGGGTCGTGAATGAGATGGATTCAAATGCTGGAGAAAGACCGAACATAAAGCGCATGTGTGGGTCGTCAATGTCCTCATCATTCAATTCAAGAACAGAGGGTGGTTCGTCGCGCAGGACATACTTCACGAGGAAACGGTTGCCTCGGGCGCCGAGTCCACATGCGTATGACTTACCGGCCCGGATCAAATCACCTAACTTGCCTGCCAGACGCTTCAACTCGATTCGGTACGCCGCTCCGACCATCCAGGATGCGACGGCATAGCGCTTGGAGATAGCAGCGATCCTGAATGGAGTGCGGCAGAACGCAGTAAACAGAGAGGATATCTTGGCCGGAGAACACTCCTTGATGGTGTGCGCTTCGCAGTTATCTTTGTAGGTCTGCTTGCCGTGGCAGCCGCAAGAGACCGTTGCATCAGGACCGTCTTTCATGAGGTGGTCTAGGCGTATGGCCTTCGGGTACGACGCCGTGTAGAATCCGCAAGCGCACGAGCAGTTGATGTAAACGTGGTGCCTTGGGATGATGCGACTCAGTAATCCTCCATCACGGCCGAAGCGCGTGACAGCTCGGCCATGGCCAGTGAGGTATGCAGAGAACTTGTGGCCCTTCGTCCATGAGAAGTCTTTGATTGGTGCGCCACGCTTGGCCTTCGTCGTAACTTGTTGATTCTGTTCCATATTGTCACCTTACAGACTGATTTCATTGAGCCAAAGGCTGCTGTTTCACGCAGCAGGAAGATATATTTCTCCCGGCTAGGTAAATACCTATGTTTTTCAAGGGATGAACTGGGGTGCTTTACGAACGCCGCCTGACTTCAGGCCGCGGAGGCATGTGATATGCCCTCTACTTAACTAGATATAGGAAGAATTGTGTGGAAAACTTTGTCACTCAAGGCTTCCGGTGCAGTATGAAGCCCCGAAATACCAATATGTGGAATATCGCATGGCTTATCGCTCTGCGGATGGCGATGCCACCGACGACGCTCGAGTCTGGGGGGCGAGGCCGCGCCCGGCGACTTGTCGACCGGCAGGCCGACAACATGGAATCAACTCCACCATGAGGTGGCCGAGGTCACAAGCTATACGGACGTGACCGTAATTGACAGGTTGAACAGCAACGTTTGGCACAAAACGATTGCAGTGTGTATTGGAAGTATGAACAGTAGTGATCTACAGGCATCATCCGATACTCAGAACCAATGCAGCCTGGCACTCTTGCACATGAGCCAATCACTCAGCACTGAAGAGGCTGCGACAAGGTCGGAGCCCGTTGGCTCCGCCTAAGGGTGGACTCAGAACAGATATCACACCCAACCAACGATCTCGGCGACGCCGGGGTCACCATCAGAAGCATGAAAGGAACCACGATGAATGCTGTCTTGAAGTTAATGCCGCAGCCGACCAAGCAGTCGGACTGCCCTCCCGCTAAACGCAACCTGCTGACACCAGTCGAAGCAGCCGCCCTGCTGCACATGGACCACCGCACTCTGATCCGCTGGGCTCGTGCAGGATATGTACCTGCCCACCCCCTAGGAGAAGGCCGCCGCCGACTGTGGCGCTTTTTTGAAGATGAGCTGCTGGTGTGGGTTGCAGCCCAGTCCTCTGGCCGTGAATCGGCCTATCGGATTGCTGCTTGAGCAGCCGCTTTCAAAGGGGGAGCCTGCTCCGGGAAAAACGGAAGGGCTCCGCGGACGTTTGGGTTTTTCGATTCTACGAAGAGAAGGAGGGCAAGAAGAAGTACCGCAGGCAGATTGTCGGAACCATCACTGAATTGCCGACAAAGCGCGACGCCGAAAAGGCAGTCGCCACGCTTCGCTCCAACATCAACTCCGAGATCAGAGTGCCGCAGACTGTTGCGGAGCTTATCGTGCACTACGGCAAGCACGAGTTGGGCCGGAAAGCATTCGCATCCCAGGAGAACCATCGAGTATTGATCCAGCGTTACATTACCCCAAAGTGGGGAACGCACCCCCTGTCGTCGGTGCGTACCGTTCAAGTCGAAGAGTGGCTCGATTCCCTGCCGCTTGCTCCGGCATCGAAGACGAAGATCAAGTCCACCTTCTCCGTCCTTTATAGCCATGCAATTCGCCAACAATGGATTACGTTCAACCCAATCAGCAAGGTTCGCACGTCGTCGAAACGCCTTCGGGAGAAGGATGTTCTGACCCCACAGGAGTTCCAGGCTCTGGTTGCTCAGCTGTCCGTACGGGATAGCGCTATGGCCCTCCTCGCGGGAAGCACGGGGCTGAGGCGCTCTGAATTCATCGCACTCACCTGGGCAGACCTGAATACAGAAACGCTGGAGGTGAATGTGTTGCGCTCTTGTGTGCGCAACCGCTTCGGGGATACCAAAACGGAGTGTTCACGCCGGCCTGTTCCTCTTCATCCGTTTGTGCTCAAGGCGCTCCTGAAATGGCGGAAACAGTCGTTGTACAAGGAGCCAACAGACTTCCTCTTTCCATCGATACGGCTCAAGGGAGAGAAGCCGCTTAGCCCCGACAGTCTATTAAAGAGGAGCATCCGGCCCGCTCTAGCGCGGGCTGGCATCGTGGATAAGCAGATAGGGTGGCACAATTTTAGGCACTCACTCGCGACGAATTTGCGGGCGCTAAAAATTGATGTGAAGACTGCTCAGGAGCTTCTCCGACATGCCAATAGTCGGACAACGCTCGATATCTATACCCGGGCAGTGTCTCAACAGAAGCGTGATGCCAACACGAAGGTCGTCCGGATGATGATGCCGACAGGCAAGAAAAAGGCTTCAGCACCTATTAGCACCTATTAAGCCAAATACGGCACGGATGACCGTGCCGCAAGTGACTGATTCATAAGGAGAAATTGGTGGACCTGGTCGGGATCGAACCGACGACCTCTTCCATGCCATGGAAGCGCGCTCCCAAACTGCGCCACAGGCCCATTCAGCAACCCTTCTATTTTCGCCTGTGTGTGGCGGATAGTCAACCGCACACCTTCCGCTCCGATAGACTGACGACGATGGATATTCGTTCTCAACGATGCGCTTCTGCACTGCTTCTGGCGTTTGCGACGGCAGTCTGCGCGCAGGCTCCTGTAGCGACGCCGACGACCGATGAGTTCGGCATCGCAAAACTTTACGCCGACGCGCCGCCGCCCGCGAACCACTGGGCGCTGCACGGCGACGGTCGCGATGCGCGCTTCATGGAGGCGTATCTGATACCAACGGGTGACGGATGGTTCCGACCCAATAAGCCGCAGGAGATGCGGCTGGAGGTGGTCAGCGATCCGGAGGCCAACGAGCGCACCATCCCCACCTTCGCCATGGATAAGGTGCTGGCGCGTGGGTATCTGTACAAGCCGCCCACAAGCGCGGACGGGCGCGGCGACTTCCTGAACATCGAGATGACCTGGCGTTTCCGCGTGCTGAAGGTGGGCACGCGCAACCAGAACGGCGAGCCGCACGTCGAGCTGGTGCCGGGCGGCTACCGCCAGACCGACGACACACGGCCTGCGGGCGCGGACCACGCCGTGCCGGCATCCTGCGAGGCCATGAGCTACCACTTCAACGCCTATCCACTGACTGGGCGCGTGAAGTTCGAGAAGGACAGCGACCACACCGGCGGCTACACCGTGGAGGACAGTGACCCAGAGATCCGCGGAGCCGTTTCCCCCTTCGCCGACGGCCGCGTGGTGGCGGAGAAGGCCGTGCTGTACCGCACCGCGCGCGGCATGAAGCTGGAGCTGTGGCTCGACATGACGGGCCGCGGCGACCACTTCCGCAAAGAGCTGGAGTACGAGGACCGCCACTGGGGACCGACGCGCGGCGGCAACAGCGAGTGCCGCGCCGGCGAGTACACGCCGCTCACCATGGCGCGCGTGGCCATTGGCTTTCGCTGCGACAACATGGTGGACTTCCAGGTGCGCGACCTCTCCGTGCGTTCGATTGACCCCAGCAAGCCGTTGGGCCGTTGACCGCGCGACGAGCCGCTCCATACACTGACATTAGCGGTGAATCTGCGTCCAACTGAAAGACGCTTGCTGCGCCGCACGCTCCTGATGCTCCTCCGCTCCATTTCGAGATTGATTGTTCTCCTGTGTGCCACCGCGCTCATCACTGCGCTGCCCTGCGCCGCACAACAGCCACCATCAGGAACCTCGTCCTCCACCAACGGCCCCGGCATCGAGGCCCCCGAGGCTACGAACGGTGCGCAGGACGAGTCGCACCAGAGCGACACCACGCCCAAGCCCATCCAGCGCCCCTACGCCGTCGATCCCGCCGGCCCGGCCATCACTCTGGAGACCAACGAAGGCCTGTTCACCATCGCCGCCGGGATGAATGCCTGCGGTTACGACGCGGGGCTGGAGTCGAGCGATCCCGTCCGCCGCGCCATCCGCGACGAGTTGAACGCCATCTTCGCCGCCAAGGCCGACGCCCGTGACGAGCGCGACGCGCTGTGCGAGTTCTTCCGCACCCACCGCATCGGCGACGCCGGCCGCGACCTGGCGCAGTACGTCTCGCTGGCCATGTACCTGACGCCACAGCTCACGCTCAGCGTGGAGGAGGGCGACATGCCTCCGGACGCGAACGCCGTGGCCAATCTGCTGCCGCTGCTGCAGGGATTTGCCCGCGCTACTGAAATGCATCTGCTGTGGCTGAAGCATCGGCCGGAGTACGAGGCGCTGACCGCGCGCCTGCACAATCCGCTGACGCACATGATTCTGGAGACCAACGTCTACCTCAAGCAGCCGTACTCCAGCTACGACGGCCGCAAGTTCCTGGTGCTGCTGGAGCCGCTGCTCTCGCCCACCGAGACCAACGCGCGCATCTACGGCACGGACTACATTCTGGTCACGTCGCCCGTGGCGCAAAAGCCCAACGACCCGCCCGACGCCATGGTGCGGCTCGACCAGATACGCCACATCTACCTGCACTACGAGGTGGAGCCGCTCATCTACGCGCGTGCGCCGGCCATCATCCGCATTACGCCGATCCTCTCCACCGTGCAAGACGCGCCACTGGAGTTCGTCTACAAGAACGACATCATGGCCATGCTCACCGAGTGCCTCATCAAGGCCATCGAGGCGCGCACCATGGGCATCCCCGGCGAGAAGCCGCCCGACCCCGCCAGCAAGGGCCACGCAGACCAGGAGGCTTACCTCGCCGCCATACAGTCCTACGACAAACGCGCCGAGCAGTACCGCCGCGCACAGGTGGAGCGCGACATGCGCGAGGGCTTCGTGCTGGCGCACTACTTCTATCAGGAGATGGAGCACTTCGAGCACGGCTACACCGGCATCAACGAGGCCGTGGGCGAGATGGTGTACAGCATCGACGTGGACTTTGAGAAGCACGTCGCGCAGCGCGTCGTCTTCAGCACCCAGGGCAGCGTGGACCCGTTGCGTCGCACCATGCCGCGCTCCGCGCCCACGGGACTCGACTTGGCGGAGTTGAAGCTGGCGCACGGCGACGTGGACGCCGCCGCCGCGCTGGCGCAGCAGGCGCTCGACCAGCACACCGGCGACCAGGGTCGCGCGCACTTCCTGATGGCGCGCATCGAATCCCGCGAAGGATTGATGGACGACGCCGTCGCCAGCTATCAGGCGGCCATCGCGCAAAGTCACGACCCGCGCACCATCGCCTGGTCGCACATCTACATGGGCCGCATCGACGACATCCGCGACGAACGCGCCAAGGCCTTGGCCGAATACAACGCCGCGCTGGCCACGCGCGACGCGCGGCCCGACACCAAGGCCGCCGCCGAGCGCGGGCTGAAGCAGCCCTTCTCCGTGCCCAAGCGCACCGACGACGACGCGTCGCTGGACCCCACCGGCAAGGCCGAAAAGGAATCGTACCAGCCGCAGCCCATTCAGGTTCCCGCGCAGAAGCACTGACCGCGCACGAGGAGAAGCAGTTGGCCACCAACGCACACGACGGCGGATTGCACGCGCTTGAGTCGCTGACCGCACACCGCTTCCAGCGGCCGGAGCTGGCGCTGCGCGCGCTCACGCACAGCTCGCTGGCCTACGAGAGCAGCATGGCCGAGGCCGCTGCGCTGAGCGCCGAAGACGACAACGAGCAGCTCGAGTTCCTCGGCGACGCCGTGCTGGGCCTCATCGTGGCCGCGGAGCTGTGCCAGCGCCATCCGCAACTGCGCGAGGGCGACCTGACGCGCATGCGCGCCGTCATCGTCAGCCGCCGCCACTTGGCCGAGTGCGCCGCCGAGATGCATCTGGGCCAGCATCTGCGCCTGGGCCGCGGAGAGGAGCAGACCGGCGGCCGCACCAAGCCGGCGCTGCTGGCCGACGCGCTGGAGGCCGTCGTCGCCGCGTTGTATTTGGACGGCGGACTGCCGGCGGCCGAATCCTTCGTCGTGCCTCGCATCGTAGAACCCGCGCTGCCCACGCTGGCCGCGGCCATCGGCACTGGCGACGAAATCGGCGATTGGAAGGGCGCGCTGCAAGCCTACGCACAGGCGCATGCGCTGGGCGCGGCGCACTATGCGCTGGTGGCGGAGAGCGGCCCCGACCACGCCAAGCAGTTCACCATCGCCGTACGGCTGGGTGGCGACGCGGGTGACGCGCTCGGCATGGCCACCGCCGCCACCAAGAAGGAGGCGCAGCAGCAGGCCGCGCACATCGCGCTCACCACACTGCGACGGCAGAAGGAGCAGGCTCGTTGAGCGCCGCGCACCTGCACCATGCAGGCCCGGCTACGCTGGTGCAGTCGCTGGCGCGTGTTCTCGTGGCGGCGCTCTTCATCCTCACGTTCATCATTCAGCCGTTCCGCATTCCATCCGGCTCCATGGAGCCCACGCTGCTGGTGGGCGACTTCCTGCTCGTCAACAAGCAGGCGCTTGCTCCGCCCGGTCCGTGGGGATGGCTGCTTCCCTACCGCGACGTCCGCCACGGCGACGTTGTCATCTTCCGCTATCCAGTTAATCCAGCCCTGTATCTGGTCAAGCGCGCCATCGCGCTGCCGGGCGACCACCTGCGCCTGCAAGCGGGTCGCGCCGTCATCAATGGCCGTGCACTGGACGAACCCTACGCGCAGTTCACCGCCTCCGGAGCAGACGGCTACCGCGACAGCTATCCGCGCATGGACGTGGCCGACCCCGCTGTGGAGACGCGCTGGTGGATCCAGATGCGCTCGCTCGTCACCGACGGCCAGCTCGGCATCCCGCCCGGCGATTGCTTTGTGATGGGCGACAACCGCAACGACAGCCAGGACAGCCGCTACTGGGGGCTGGTGCCTCGCGCCGCCATTCAGGGCACGCCCATCCTCATCTACCTGTCTCTGGTACCGCCCCGCACCCCCGCCAACCCGGGCGCCACCGCCCTCCTGCGCTGGGAACGCACGCTGCAACTGGTCCGCTGACGCCCGCCCTGCCCCGCGCGTGCCTCGCGCCGCCGCCTCGCGATAAACTGAATAGACCCACGGAGGAACGCTTGCCCAAGCTGTCACAACCGGCCGAAACCGCCCATCAGGAAGAGACCCTGACCGAGTCCATCGCCTCCATCGCCTCGGTGCTGGTGGTGGGGCTGTTCATCATCAGCTTCGTCTTCCAGAACTTCGAGATTCCCTCGGCCTCCATGACCAAAACGCTGCTCATCGGAGACCACGTGCTGGTGGACCGCATCACCATCTCGCCGCGCACCGCCTGGGCGCCCTTCGTGCACTACCGCGACGTCCAGCGCGGCGACATCATCGTCTTCCTCAAGCCGGGCGAGCCGGATCTCTTCCTCGTGAAGCGCGTGGTCGGCGTACCCGGCGACCATCTGCACCTGCGCAACGGCGTGCTCTACCGCAACGGAGTCGCGCTCGATGAGCCGCAGATCTCCATGCCCACCTCCGACGGCAACCCCGACCATCTCTATCAGCCCTACCGCGACGACTTCCCCTCCATCCCCACCGAGCAGGGCAGCGGCGTCACCGAAAGCTGGGCCGTGGAGCTGCCCCAGCACATCGAGGGCGACGATCTGGTTGTGCCGCCGGGCAAGTACTTCGCCATGGGCGACAACCGGCTGGACTCGCTCGACGGCCGCTACTGGGGCTTCGTCCCGCGTGAGAACATCGCCGGCCGCCCGCTCTTCGTCTACTGGTCCTTCCAGACGCCCGCCGACCAGATCGACAAGCAGAGTGTGGGCGACCGCATCGGCTTCCTCTTCCACGTGCTCATCCACATTGTGGACGAGACGCGCTGGAAGCGCACACTGCACCGCATCACCTAGAACATGACCGGAACGAACCCATCCACGGACAGTACACCGCGCCGCAGCAGGCGGGGCCGGTGGATTCTTTCAGCAGTCATCGCTCTGCTGCTGGTTGTGCTGCTGCCGCCCTTCATCAACCTCGGCCGCTTCCGTCGGCACATCGCCGCCAGCATCAGCGGCAGCGTGGGACGTCCTGTGCACATCGACGGCGTCGGCTTCCAGTTGCTGCCCGTGCCCGCGCTCACGCTGGAGAACTTCGTCGTCAGCGAGGATCCGCGCTTCGGCAACGAACCCATTCTGCGCGCCAACGAGGTGCGCGCCACGCTGCGCCTCCGCTCTTTATGGCGCGGCCACTTGGAGTGCGCCACCATCGCGCTGGACTCGCCCAGCGTCAATCTGGTTCGTGCCCAAGACGGCGAGTGGAACTTCGACAGTGTCGTGCTGCAGGCCGAACAGGTCCACACCGCACCCACTGGCGCCAGCAGCGCAGGTCCCACTCCGCGCTTCCCTTACGTCGAGGCCACGCAGGCGCGTATCAACTTCAAGCGCGGCGCGGAGAAGCTGCCCTTCAGCCTGACCGAGGCCAAGCTCACCTTCTGGCTCAGCCGCGACAAGACGCTGCACATGCGTCTGGAGGCCCGCCCGCTGCGCACGGATATGAACGCGACCGACACCGGACTGGTCGAGGTTGAAGGCGACTTCCACCGCGCCGATTCGCTCAACAATATTCCGCTGGAACTGAGCGGGCGCTGGCGACGCGCGCAACTCGGCGACGTTAGCCACATGCTGCTCGGTGAGGACGCAGGCTGGCGAGGCACATTGGACGGCGAAGGCTCTCTCTCCGGTCGCCTGGGCGATGCGCAGGCGCACATCTCGCTGAAGTTCGATGAGATCCGCCGCACGGACTTTGTGCCGGAGAACAATCTCAGGCTCAATTTGGAGTGCTCGGCCGAAGCCCTTCGCGAACAGGACGCCGTCCGCAACCTGCACTGCAACCTCCCCATCGGCAAGGGACAGCTGCTGCTGGAAGGTTCCGTGGAAGGCGTACGCCAGCATCCCCAGCCCACACTGGCTCTGACAGTGGCTCGCATCAACGCCGCGGATGCGCTGGAGATTGCGCGCCACGCCACCAACCGCATTGCGCAGGGACTGGCCGTGGAGGGCGTTGCAGACGGAATCTTCCAGTACGCTGCGAACACCGACGGGCGGCCCCACTGGCAGGGCGAAGTCACCATGCCTTCACTGTCGTTGCACGTGCCCGGCATCGAACGTCCTCTGGTGGCCGAGGTGCTGCATCTGCACACGCCGCCCGCGCCCACCAGCCGCCGCCACGCTGCGCAGACTGATGGCGCCGTTCTGGATCCCTTCACGCTTCCGCTGGGCGGAACATCCCCCGCAGCCATTGACGGCGCGCTGCATGCACACTCTTTCACGCTGCACGTGCGCGGCAGTGTTCTGCAATCGCAGATGGAGGCGCTGGCCAATGCGCTGCCCCAACTCGGCGATGGCATGGATTCCGTGCTGCCGCAGACCGCAACCGATCAACCGATTGCCTTTGATGCAACCGCCATTCGCTCATGGTCGGGCATTGGTTTGAGTACTGGTTCCGGCCCCCTGAACCAGAGCGCGGAGTCGTGGACTGCGGCGCATGCCGCGCGCGGCGCACGGCACTCGCGCTAGGGCCGATTCCCTTCCAGCCGGATCAGTTGCGTGTGCTCACTCGTGCGCATCTCCGGCACGGAGCCGTCATTTACCTGCACCTTGGCCGGAACACCGTTGAACACAACGCGCGTCGTGGCGTGCGCATGCGCTGGCACCAGCAGTCGGTTGGTGATGGAGACCGCGCCCGCACGGATGGCCACCGGAACCTCGCATGCAGCAGTGCCGTCGTTCGCAACTTCCACCGAGACCAGATACTGCCCGCCATCCAGCTCGCGCGCCACCACATTGACGACACCGAGGTCGGGCAATCCTTTGTCGTGCAGCATCCAGTCCTCAAAGAACCAGTCGAGCGTGCGGCCCGTGGACTGCTCCAGCGCAGCGCGCAGATGCGCAATCGCCGTCTCCGGTGAATCATCGGAAGGTATCTCTGTCAGCGCATGCCGCAGCGCGGTGTCGCCGGCCAGATCGCGCAGCATCCACCACACATCCGCCGCCTTGTTGCGGTAGAAGATGGCGTCCGTGGCCGTGGGCAGTGGCTGGCCGGTTCCCGCGTCGGCGCTGGCGGGTGTCTCCGACTCGGCCAGCACCAGCGCGGGCGTGTGCTGCTGCATCTCCGCAATGGCCGCGCTCCGCCCACCCTCCTGCTCCATCCACAGCAGCGCCACAAACTGCGCCAGCCCCTCCTGCATCCACGCCGGCTTCGAGGCCGCCGCGCTGCGCGCCAGTGCGTGCGCCATCTGCAGGGACAAGGAACTGGACTCCGTCGCGGGCATTGCCAGGGCAAAAACTCCAGAATCTTCAAAGGGCTGGTCGCCGGGCTCGGGCAGATCCAACACCGCCAATTCACCGCCACCAAGCCATGATTTCACCGTCGAAAACCCACGTTTTGCCGCGGAGATTACGGCGGCGGCGTGGTCTGGGTTGGTTGTGCTAAGTGCAATGGAATGTTCCGATTGCGGGTAATCGTCCACGAAAACCGCGAAAAGCGCGGGCAGCGATAAGCCGATTGTTTTCAGCGAGATATCGGCCACCGCGGTGTCGCCCGCCACGGCGAACTCCTTGTGTATCCCATTCAGAATGAGATATTTAGGGGAACCCGCGGTGAACTGCACGGTGACGCGCGCGGTGAACGGCGCGGACTGCTCGCGCTGGCGTGTAAGTCCAACATAATGAAAGAGTTTTGCGCCGTCGCCGAGGAAGAGCGGCGGGGCGGCGGCGGGGACCCAGAGGACGTTGCCGAAGCCTCGTAAACCGATGAAATCAGGGGAGATACGGTCCCAGTCGGAGGCGGCGGCGTCCACGACGGGCGCGCCGATGCGCGTCAGCCGCGCCGCGGATGGTTCGATGGAACCGCTGTAAAACGCTGATAATTCAAGGGTTGCGTTGGGTGCGAGGGGCGCGGCGGCCAGAGAGATTTGGGCTTCGGAGACCGCGCCGGTGTGGTCGGCGTCGGTGTCTAACTGTGCCTCTTTCCAATCACTTGCGGGGAGTTTGCGGCCGTTGATGGAGATGGATTCCCAGTGCGTGGTGGAGGTGATGGAGAGCGGCAGGAATTTGAGCGGCGTGGCACCGGAGTTGCGGACGGTAAGTCGAGCGTGGACAGCGATTTGCGAGGTGTCGGGGGTGAGGTGGATGTCGAGGAGGTAGCGGTCGATCACCACGGCGTCGCGGTCGGAATCGGATGGAGAAATGGTGGTGTTTTGCGCGGTTTGCGCTGGTGAAGCGATGGATAAATCGTGGCTGGTGGATGGTGAGTTCGTGGAGTCTTGCGCGGGCGGCGTGGTGGAGGAGTCGTCGTCGGAGCGGGAAAAAAGCACCGATTTGTGTGCAGAATTGTTTGCTGGAAGCGATGGGGTAGGCTGCTGGGCTATAGCTGAGAGAAATAGGCATCCGAACGCAGATACGCCGAGGGTGGCGCAGAGTTGGCGTGAGAGGCGCATCAGGAGCCCAAACCCTTGAGAGGCTTGACCGGTTTCTGCGAGGGCGTTATCGGAGCTGCGGCGGCGCGGCGCTGGCGTGCGGCCTCGTACATGACGACGGCGCCGGCGACGGAGACGTTGAGGGAGGCGACGCGGCCGGCCATGGGGATGCGGAGGAGGTGGTCGCAGGTGCGCTTGGTGAGCTGGTGGAGGCCTTCGCCCTCGCGGCCGAGGACGAGGACGGTGTCGGGGAGGAAGTCGAAGCGGTCGTAGTCGGTGGTGCCGCGCTCGTCGAGGCCGACGGACCAGACGTTGGCGGCTTTGAGGAGTTCGAGGGCGCGGACGAGGTTGGTGACGCGGGCGATGCGGACGTGCTCGGATGCTCCGGCGGAGGCCTTGGCGACGGTGGCGGTGACTCCGGCGGCGCGGCGCTCGGGGAGGATGACGCCGTCCACGCCGGCGGCCTCGGCGGTGCGGAGGATGGCGCCGAGGTTGTGCGGATCCTCGACGCCGTCGAGGGCGAGGAAGAAGCGGTTGCGGCCTTCGGGCGCGGGGGTGGCGATGAGGTCTTCGACGGTGAGGAACTTGCGGGGCTTGATGTAGGCGACGACGCCCTGGTGGGAGTCTGTGGAGGCGAGCTTGGTGAGCTGGTCGCGTGGTTCGGTGGAGGTGCGGATGCGAGCGGCGCGGCAGGCGGAGAGGAGTTCTTCTAACCGTGCATCATTCGCGCCACGGGCGACGACGACGCGGTCGAGGTCTGCGGGGCGGGCGCGGAGAGCTTCCAGGACGGGATGGAGGCCGTAGATTACATCCATTCCGCCATTTTACTTCGCAAAGACAAATGCAGGTCCCTCCGCTGCGCCGCTGCGCGGCTCCGGTCGGGATGACGACAAAAACAACAACAAATGCAAAGGCAAATGCAGGTCCCTCCGCTGCGCCGCTGCGCGGCTCCGGTCGGGATGACGAGAGTTAGGAGGGATACCCCACAACGCTGCGCGTTGTGGGGTATCCAGCACGCGAAGCGAACGCCGTGCGGGTCAACTATACTTTTCGGCATGGCGTTACGGGCGGTCATTGTTGACGATGAGGAGTTGGCGCGGGGAGAGCTGCGCTACCTGCTGGAGCAGGCGGGCGGGGTGGAGATTGTGGCTGAGGGGTCGAACGGGGTGGAGGCGGTGGAGCTCGTCCGCGAGCACAGGCCGGAGATCGTGTTCCTGGATGTGCGGATGCCGGGGATGGACGGGTTTGCGGTCATCCACAGGCTGCTGAAGCTGAAGGAGCCGCTGCCGCAGATTGTGTTCGCCACGGCGTTTGACCAGTACGCTGTGCGGGCGTTCGAGGTGAACGCGGTGGACTATCTGCTGAAGCCGTTCGACCTGAAGCGGGTGCGGCAGACGGTGGAGCGGGCGGCGATGCGGGCGACGGATGTGGTGGGTGGCGTGGAGGCGAACGGGGCGAAGCTGGATGCGTTGATGAAGCTGCTGGAGCAGCCGGCGGCGGCGGCGGTCAAGAAGAGTGTGGGGAAGATTGTGCTGCGGGCGCAGAGCCGGATGCTGCTGGTGGATGCAGCGGAGATATGCTTTGCGAGCATCGAGAGCGGGGTGATCACGGTGAAGACGGCGGCGCTGGAGGGGGTTTCGACGTGCCGGACGCTGGAGGAGCTGATGGAGCAGATGGAGGGTGGGACGTTCTGGCGGGCGCACCGGTCGCACGTGGTGAATGTGCAGCACATCCGCGAGGTGGTGCCGTGGTTCAAGGGGAGCTATCTGGTGCGGATGGACGACAAGGAGAAAACGGAGATTCCGGTGGCGCGGGCGCAGACGAAGAGGCTGAAGGAGCTGTTCAAGCTTTAGAGTTGCATTATCCTAGTTTGGGGATATACCATGGTACGAGAGTTCGGCGCAGACGGGGAGAAGCCGCTCCACTGGGTTGGAAGTTCCCTTTTGGACTTGAGGCGTTTTCCAGAGGAAGTGCAGGGCGAGATTGGAGACGCGCTCGGATGGGCGCAGTTCGGCGGCAAACACCCGAGCGCCAAGCCGTGGAAGGGAGAAGGGCCGGGCGTGATGGAGATTGTGGAAGACCACCGGGGCGACACGTACCGGGCGGTGTACACGGTACGGTTTGCCATGGCTGTCTACGTACTGCATGTGTTCCAGAAGAAGTCCAAGCACGGAATTGCGACGCCGCGATTGGAACAGGAGATGGTAAGACGGCGGTTGAAAGAGGCCCGGCAGGGTTATAAGGAGCGTTATGGCAAAGAAGATTGACATTACGATTGGCAGCGGGAATGTGTTTGCCGACCTGGGGCTGCCCAATCCCGAGGAACGGATGACGAAGGTGCATCTGGCCGTCACCATCCACCGGATTCTGGAGCGGCGGAAGATGACGCAGGCGGCGGTGGCGAAGGTGCTGGGAATCAATCAGCCGAAGGTGTCGGCACTGATGAGCGGCAAGCTGACGGGGTTCAGTGTGGAGCGGCTGATGGGCTTCCTGACCAAGCTGCGGCACGATGTGGTGATACAGATTTCTCCGCAACGGCGGTCGGCGGGGCGGGTGTACGTGCAGGGGATACAGGCGGCGCACAAGGCTGCGGGGCGAGTGGCGGCGAAGCGGGCGTAAGGGCAGTTGAAAGAATATGTGGCTGGGTTATATGTATGCTGTCCGCGAATTACCCCGCTGATTACCGAAGGAGCTGTTTAAGCTCTGATTATTTCTCTTATTCAGACAATGATTCTTGCAACCTCTTCGTCTTCTCGGTTCTAGCTAAAACTAATTTATACGTTTCTTCCTTATCTAGAATTCTGTATTCAATTGAAATATCATACCGATGCTTTGTTATCGAATGAGCCGCAACAACAATTATTCTTATCCCAGGGCATGATTCAACATGCCCGATACTTAACTCATCATTGTACAACTGAATTGCTTTAGCTATTATTTCGCTATTTATTCGTTGCGTGCTCCGTCCGTGTGCTTTCAAATTATCTATATCTATATTAACTAATTCTCCACTTCTTAGAACCCCTGCATCTCCTTCATTGCCACCTAATGTTACTGGGCGAATATGTACAAATACATTTTCAATATCCACACCACATACATTCAAAACACTAAATTCAATTAATTCTTTTTTCAATCTTGTTTCAGTATTTGCTCTTATTATCATTTCCACTTCAACTGCACTTTTCCATGTCTTTTCGCCTACTTCAGCTAACAGTTTTGTTGATTCCACTAGCTTTTTTGTAAACCAAACTAATCCGGCTGTAAGAATAACCAATGCAATTGATGCAAATACAGATACTCTCTCAATATAACTATTTGATTGTGTAACGCATTGAACTTGCAATTGCACGGCGCTCTCCTTGTACTAAAATTCCCTACTCGACCGTTACGGATTTGGCGAGGTTGCGGGGCTGGTCCACGTCTGCGCCGCGGCGAACGGCGATGTGGTAGGCCAGCAGTTGCAGCGGGATGATCTCCAGCAGGGGCAATAGAATCTCCGGGGCGGCGGGGATGCTGATGACGTGGTCCACGAGCTGGCCGATGTGGGTGTCTCCCTCGGTGGCGACGGCGATGACCTTGCCGCTGCGGGCGGTGACCTCCTGAATGTTGGAGAGGGTCTTCTCGTAGCGGAGGACGCTTTCGGGGTCGTTGACGTCCTGGGTGGCGATGACGACGACGGGGAGGGACTCGTCAATCAGAGCATTCGGCCCGTGCTTCATCTCACCGGCGGGGTAGCCTTCGGCGTGGATGTAGCTAATCTCCTTGAGCTTGAGCGCGCCTTCGAGGGCGATGGGATAGTGGATGCCGCGGCCGAGGAAGAGGAAGTCGCGGGCGTACTGGTAGGTGCGGGCGAGCTCCTGGGTGGGCGCGTCCACGGAGCGGAGAATCTCCTCCATCTTGGCGGGGATGCGGGATAGCTCTGTGACGAGGGCGAGGGACTGGGCGGGGGAGATGGTTTTGCGCTGCTGGGCGAGGTAGAGGGCGAAGAGGAGCAGGGCGGTGAGCTGGGAGGTGAAGGCCTTGGTGGAGGCGACGCCGATCTCGGGGCCGGCGTTGGTGGTGATGGTTCCCTGCGCGGCGCGGGAGATGGCTGCGCCGAGGACGTTGCAGATGGCGAGGGTCTTGGAGCCTTTCTGGATGAGCTCGCGCTGGGCGGCGAGGGTGTCGGCGGTTTCGCCGGACTGGGTGATGAGCAGGCCGATGGCGCGGGGGTCTGCGATGGGGTCGCGGTAGCGGAACTCGGAGGCGTAGTCCACGTCCACGGGGAGGCGTGCGAGGCGCTCGATTATGAACTTGCCGGTGAGGCCTGCGTGCCAACTGGTTCCGCAGGCGGCGATGGTGATTTGGCTGGCGGCGCGGAACTCGGCCTCGGAGATGTCGAGGTCGCCGAGGTAGACGCGGCCGGTGTCGAGCGAGACGCGGCCGAGGGTGGTGTCGAGGACGGCGCGGGGCTGCTCGAAGATCTCCTTGAGCATGAAGTGCTTGTAGCCGCCCTTTTCGGCCTGGATGGGGTCCCAGGAGATGCGCTGGGTGCGGCGGTCGAGGGGGTGGCCGTCGAAGTCTGACCAGGCGACGCCGGAGGGGGTGAGGGTGGCGACGTCGCCGTCTTGCAGGAAGCAGATGTCGCGGGTGTGGTGGAGGATGCCGGGGACGTCGGACGCGACGAAGTACTCGCCTTCGCCGACGCCGATGACGACGGGCGGGCCGAAGCGGGCGGCGACGATCTTCATGGGCTCGTCTGCGGAGAGGACGCCGATGGCGAATGCTCCGGTGAGACGCTTGACAGCGCGGCGGACGGCTTCTTCGAGCGGGATGGGGAGCGAGGCGGGGACGGCGTTGACGACGGCCTCGGCGGAGTCGGACGCGACGGTGCGGGCGGCGGATTTTTTGTGCGCGGAGCTGGGCGCGGATTTGTGGGAGGCGGAGGACTTCTTGAGCGAGGGCGCGGGTTTGGCGACGGCGTGGATGCCGGAGGTGCGGGTGGCGGTGAGGCCTTCTGCCTTTTCGAGTTCATCCTGAATGAGGTGGGCGATGATCTCGGTGTCCGTCTCAGAGCGGAACTTGTGGCCCTTGGCGACGAGGTCCTTTTTGAGTTGGAGATAGTTTTCGACGATGCCGTTGTGCACGACGACGAGGCGGCCGGAGCCGTCGCGGTGCGGGTGTGCGTTCTCCTCGGTGGGGCGGCCGTGGGTGGCCCAGCGGGTGTGTCCGATGCCGTAGGTGCCGAGGAGGGGGCGGTCGGCGATGACGCGTTCGAGGTTGGAGAGCTTGCCGGGGGCGCGACGGAGTTCAAGGCCGGAGGGCGAGCCGGCGACGGCGATGCCGGCAGAGTCGTAGCCGCGATACTCGAGGCGGCGAAGACCTTCAATGATGACGGGGACGACGGGCTTGGTGCCGATGTAACCAACGATTCCGCACATGGAGAGATTATAGTGCGGGGTCCTGACGCCCGGACGGGCGACTGCGCCTTCGGCGCCATCTGTGCCATTGACGTCAACAGCGGGTGAACGCAAAGGTCGCCGATTAGGAGACGAAAAATAGATTCTTCGCTACGCTCAAGATGACAATATCAACGCGAGAAGATGAGGGCGGCGGAGGCCTTGGGGACGCGGATGGGGAGGCTGTGTCCGGCGAGGGTGATGGCGCTCTCGAGATGGGGTTTGAAGGGGCGCTGGGCGAGGAAGTGCGCGCCGCCGAGGGAGACGTCGGAGGAGTCTGGCGCGGGGGCGGAGAGGCGCAGGACGCTGGAGGTGGACATGCCGGTGATGTGGACGAGGAGGTCGTTGATGGTGTCGCGGTTGATGATGGCGGCGACGGTGCGACCGTCGGGGCGGCGTGCGACGTAGGCGGAGGCGTTGGCGTGGGCGGGCGCGGAGGAGCTGACGGGAGTGTAGTCGGCGG